>Ga0208824_1000008_pt1 | contig 257013 bp, 189 predicted proteins | sample AD_JPNTR3_MetaG_FD_184447 | JGI IMG/M metagenome (GOLD analysis project Ga0208824, IMG submission 184447) | Active sludge microbial communities of municipal wastewater-treating anaerobic digesters from Japan - AD_JPNTR3_MetaG (SPAdes) (version 2) | ecosystem: Engineered > Bioreactor >...
GTTAACTTTCGCACTTTTTAGGCGACTGACGGTAATGGTTTATCAACAAAAACATATCGATCATCCGATGTCTTTATTGGGTAAACGATTAAGACAGGGAGGTCGATATGTATACGAATATTTCGACATGGACGGAACTTCTTCAACAGTTTTTTCCGATTTTTACAGTTCCGGGGGCCGCGATTTTCGCCCGGCTGATGACCGGTTGGGCTCTGTGCACGACGCGTCGAACCGTGACCGGCATGCTTCCGTTTGCCGATCCGGCAGGCTCTCGGGCTCACGACGCCTATCATCGGTTCCTGCCGGACGGGCGATGGGATTTGACTGGTCTGTGGCAGATTCTGGCCCGGTTGCTGATTCACACCTGTTGCCCCGGGGGGCTCCTCACGCTGGCCGTGGACGACACCCTGTTTCATCGCAGCGGCCACAAGGTCGATGGGGCCGGGACTTGGCGGGACGCGGTTCGCTCGACCCCCAAGCATATTGTCTACGCCTGGGGTCTGAATCTGGTGGTGCTGACCCTGCAAATCCAGCCGCCCTGGGGCGGCGAGCCGCTGGGCCTGCCGGTCAACCTGCGGCTGCACCGCAAGAACGGCGACAATCTGATCGAGTTGGCCGAACAGATGATCCGCCAGATGGTCGAGTGGTTTCCCGAAAGGCGGTTTCGTGTGGTTGGGGATGGGTTTTTCGCCACCCTGGCCGAAAAATCGCTGGAGAACACCACGATTATTTCGCGGATGCGGCGCGATGCGAATCTGTACGATCTGCCGCCCAAACGAAAGACCAAACAACGCGGCAGACCCCGCAAGAGAGGCCCCAAACTGGCCAAGCTGGAAAAGATGGCGGCCCATATTCAAAACTGGAAAACCGTAACCTTTCGCCAGCGAGGCCAAACGGTTACCCGTTGGGTGTATCCCCGCCTGGTGCTGTGGTACAAGGTCCGTCACAAGACAATCCTTCTGGTGATCAGCCGCGATCCGGCCGGCAAGGAAAAGGACGACTTCCTCTTTACCACCGATTTGACCATGACGGCCGCCGAGGTCTTGGAATGCTACAACGACCGCTGGGCCATCGAAGATACGTTCAAAAATACCAAGCAATTGCTCGGCGGCCAGCAGCCCCAGACGTGGAAAAGAAAGGGACCCCAGCGAGCCGCGGCCTTGAGTTTTTGGCTGTACTCGACGGTGTGGCTGTGGTATCTGGGGCAAAAATCCGGCCATCGCTATTTCATTGTGCAGCCGTGGTATGCTCAGAAAGCAACACCCAGCTTTTCCGATGCGATAGCGTCTCTGCGCCGTTGTTTGTGGCGTGAAAGAATAAAATTGATGTTCGGAAATTCTGCCGTACATGATAAAAAATTCGAGTTCCTGCTGGAAGCCTTAGCTCCAGCTGCGTAAAACGTTAATAAAAATGCGAAAGTTTACAAATATGTGAAAAAATCAAAAATCTTCAAATCTTGCCCTATGTCGGAGTTCATTTATGCCTTTTTTACGCCATAAAAAGAGTAACTTCTCTAACGCTTTTTTATATTCTCTTTCTTATCTAATGGGAAGAGGAAATATAAGAAAATGTTTTCTGAAACAACAGGGGGCTAATAACAGGATTGTTCATGTCCTGTTTGTGTAATCCCACTACATTTTGTGGTTCAGATTGCGGCAATTTTGAACCTCTCCCTGTGGATTGAGATACCCAAATGGAAACTTGATCCTGTACGGGACGAGAGTATGGAAAAAGGTAAAATTTAATCAGGCAAAGTTTGTAGTTGACATTATGTTCTATTTCTGGCGACATTTATTCAGTGTATGTGGCTTATGAATATAGGAATCAGTGGTATGGAGCATATTATGTCTGAAAAAAACTGTGCAAAAAGAGGGTGTCCCTTTCATAGTTGAAGGTTGAAAAGATCTATTATGACGGATAAAGCAGCAAAAAATCCTGGTCGATACTGCGGCATAATACCCCCTATGGTTACTCCCCTTGACACGGATGGCAACCTTGACCCGGCGGGACTGGAAACGCTGATAGAGCATATTCTTGGTGGCGGAGTGAACGGCCTGTTTATACTTGGTACCACTGGCGAAGCACCAAGCTTATGCGAAACTGTAAAGAATGAAATCATCCAGCGTACCTGCCGTCAGGTTAATGGCAGAGTACCTGTGTTGGTCGGTATTACAAATACTTGTTTTGAGGCATCCCTTAAAATAGCATGGACAGCTCAACAGAATGACGCTGATGCACTTGTTTTATCAACACCTTATTATTTTGAACTCAGTCAGCAAGATCTTACTGTATATATAAAAAAACTGCTTAGAAAAATTGAGCTGCCGGTTTTTCTCTATAACAATCCTGCCTGCACCAAAGTCTGGTTTGAATTGTCAACACTGGGTAAACTAATGAGCTGTCCGCAGATAATTGGTCTTAAAGACAGCAGTGCGAACATGATTTATCTTCAACGGGCCTATCAATTGGCGACTCTGCACAGGCCTGACTGGTCTGTACTGATAGGGCCGGAAGAGCTGCTTGCTGAGGCTGTTCTGAGCGGCATCCATGGAGGCATACCCGGCGGGGCAAATCTCTTTCCGCAATTCTACGTCACACTCTATCAAACAGCGATGGAGCAAAGGACAGACCTTATCCAAAGTCTGCAAAACATCGTCCTCCAACTTTCCAGCTCGATATACGGCATTGAAAAAGGAGGATATCTGAAGGCACTTAAGTATGCACTTGCCTGCGTGGGAATATGCGGCGAAACGCCTGCACAGCCCATTCAGTGCCTGCCAATGCATCTTAAAAACCGTATACGTCAGAAAATTGAAAAAGATATTTTACCGGCCATGGAAAAGCTCCTGCCAAACATAAAAGCAAACCATATCTTTCTGAAGGTTGAAAGCGATAATATTTTACCCATAAGAAACAAGAGGAGGACCTCAAGTAAAAACTAAACTGACCGATCCTGTGTTCCGCCAGACAATTGCTTCAGATGTTTGGCCAGATTCTCCCAGACGATGCAATGTGCCTCGTTTTGCAGGTCTGCGGCAGACAGTTTTAGAGCCGAACCAGTGTGCGGAAGTATTCGGAATGGTCCCAGTAGAACTGAGACGGATGCAAACAGGGGTATCTGCCGGGTTGATTTTCAATCTCCGAAAAGGGATGGTCAATCGCTGGAATCCGGACAAACAAGTACAATATTAAAAGATAAATTTTGTATTTACTGGCTATTGAAAAATTAACGGAACGATGTGCCATTCCCGCGAAGGGGGAATCCAGGATTCACATGCTGCTGATTCCTCTCTATAAACCGTAATTATAGTTCAGGTAAACCGAGCCAATTTCCTATATGTGGGGTCAAACAGGCGAAAAACAAAAGAAAGGAGAGAGATTTCGTTTTTTTGCTGAGAGCAAAGAGACTGGGCAAATCGATGAGTCGTCAAACTTGATAACGGGACTTCGACAATGGTTAAGAGAAATAATTTCAGCGGGAAAATGATTGTGAAGCGAATGGTATGTCTGCTTGTATTCAGTGCGGGTTTATCGGCTTGTATCAGTTGCCGGAGCTTTCTTAACCCGGCGGGCCGGAAACTCACACCGGTATCACTTCGTTGCGAGTACCGGCCGGACCCGATGGGGGTTGATATCTTATCCCCGCGCTTAAGCTGGCAGCTCCGCTCCGGTGAACGCGGCCAAAAACAAACCGCCTACCAAGTGTACGTTGCATCGGATGAGCATCTTCTCAGGAATAATCAACCTGACATGTGGGACTCCGGAAAGGTTCGAAGTGACAACACAACAGATATTGTCTATGCCGGGGAACCGCTTAAATCTGATTGTGTTTATTTCTGGCAAGTTCGCGTTTGGGATCGAAGCGATATCCCCTCGGCCTGGAGTCAGCCGGCTAAATGGTCGATGGGGTTGCTTTGTTCCCAAGACCGGCGGGCCGAATGGATTGGATATGATGTGGAGGAAAAGCCGGTTCCCTTGCCGGATGTGCTTGGTCGTGCACAATGGATTTTGTCCGAATCAAACGCGAATGTCAGTGCTCGGCTGGGATCCTATTATTTCAGAAAGTCTTTTTATCTGCCCGAGGATTGGTTCATTGAGAAAGCGGATTGTTATTACACAGCGGATGATTTTGTCCAGTTATATGTCAATGGAAATTTGCTCAGGTCCTTTCGTAACAAGAACGTCATTTATGAGGTGACCCTGGCCGATTATCTCAAGCCCGGCCGGAATGTTCTGGCATTTCGGGCCTCCAATGAGGGAAAGGAAGACTCTCCCGCCGGTTTTCTGGCAGCCATTCGGATCGAATCAACCGATGGTCGAGTCCTGGAATTTGCAACGGATGACGAATGGCTGATAAGTTCTCACGAAGAACCCGGGTGGAGGATGGAAAATTATGATGACTCCGCCTGGTCCAAGGCCAAAGTCATCGGCCCGCTCGGGACTGCTCCATGGCAAGGAACAAAACCGATGCAGCGAGTGCTGCCGCCGGCGCGTTATTTTCGCAAAGAGTTCCAAACGAGCAATAAAAAGATTACACGTGCGAATCTTTATGTTTCAGCGCTGGGAATTTACCAGTGTTTTGTCAATGGGCAACGTGTTACAGACGATTATCTATCGCCGGGCTGGACGGATTATCGAAAGAGGGTTTACTACCGGGCCTATGATGTGACAGACCGACTTCGGCGCGGCAGCAATGCAATCGGCGGGATTCTGGCGGACGGCTGGTATGCCGGCTATGTCGGTGGAGGTCTGCGCCGAAACCATTACGGCCGCAAAATTCGTCTGTTCCTGCAGCTCCATGTTGCATACGAAGACGGCACCACACAGATTATTGGAACGGGAAAAGACTGGAAGGCATCGACAGGTCCGATTCTGTATGCGGACTTACTTCAGGGCGAAGGATATGATGCTCGTCTGGAAATGCCCGGCTGGGACAGGCCCGGCTTTGACGATTCCGCCTGGCAGCCGGTTGTTGTCGGCGATACCGAGGTGAATCCGACGTTCCGGGCTGCTGTTACTGAACCTGTGAGAGTTTTTGAAATTATCAAGCCGGTTTCGGTATCTGAGCCCGTTCCCGGCAAATATGTTTTTGATATGGGACAGAATTTTGCCGGTGTTGTAAAAATCAGGGTCCGGGGAGAAAAGGGGCAAAGGATACGGATTCGGCATGCTGAACGGCTGAATGCAAACGGAACAATCTACACAACCAACCTGCGTACGGCGAATGCCACTGATGTCTACATTTGTAAAGGCGGCGAAGAGGAAGAGATCTGGCAGCCGCACTTTACGTATCACGGATTCCAGTATGTCGAAGTCAGCGGGTTGAATAAACAGCCGGACCTAGAAACCGTTACCGGGCTCGCTCTCAGCAGTGATGCATCGGCGACGGGAACGTTTGTCTGCTCCGATGCGATGGTCAACCGGTTGTATTCCAATATCGTCTGGACGCAGCGGATGAATTTTATGGACATCCCGACGGACTGTCCGCAGCGGGATGAGCGTTACGGCTGGACGGGAGATGCACAGGTCTATGTCAACACCGCTTGTTATAACAATGATGTGCAGTCATTCTTTACAAAGTGGATGATTGATCTGACCGACGCCCAGCGTGATGACGGGCAATTTCCTCGCTATGCTCCGTTGAAAGTTAATCCGACCGATGGCGGTCCAGGGTGGGCCGATGCAGGCGTGATCTGTCCGTGGACGATCTATAAGATGTACGGTGACAAACGCATCCTCGAAACGCATTACGATGCCATGAAAAAGTTTATCGCCTTTTGCAAAAACCGCTGCACGGAGGACCTGCTGCCGCCGGAGCGATTCCATTGTTTCGGCGACTGGCTGAACATCAACGATGAGACCCCGCACGATGTGATTTATACGGCCAATTTCGGCCACAGCACGCATCTGATGGCGCAGATTGCCGAAGCGCTGGGCCGGATGGAGGATGCCGCCGCCTATCGCGACTTGTTTGCCCGGATTCGGCATGCGTTTCAGGCGGCCTATGTGCGTCCGGACGGGACGATCAAGGGCGACAGCCAGGCGGCGTATGCGCTGGCGATTGTCTATGACCTGCTCGAGCCGGACCAGCAAACACGGGCTGCAGCCCATCTGATTCGCCGCATTGAAGAATGCAGCGGGCACCTGTCAACCGGTTTTCTCGGTACAAAGGATCTGATGCTGGCGCTGGCCAAGATAAACCGCAATGATGTTGCCTATCAATTGCTTCATAACGATACCTTCCCCTCCTGGGGCTTTACCATCAAAAACGGCGCCACTTCCATCTGGGAACGCTGGAACGGCTGGACACCGGAGGCGGGCTTTGCCGATCCAGGTATGAATTCCTTTGCGCATTACTCGTTCGGAGCAGTGGGCCAGTGGATGTTTGAAAACATCGGCGGCATCAGGACGGATGGCCCCGGTTTTAAGCAAATTATTATTCACCCGCAACCGGGTGGTAAACTGACTCGGGCGAAAACATCTTATCATTCTATTCACGGACTTATCCTGTCGCACTGGGAAATTGCAGATGGCCGTTTGCTGTTGAATGTTGCGATTCCGCCAAATACAACGGCCGCCGTGTTTGTTCCGTATGGGGATCCCAAACGGATTTTTGAATCGGGAGTTATGGCTCAAAATTCAGACTGTGTTAAATTGCTCAGACAAGAGGAGAAATATACCGTTTATCATGTAGAATCCGGGCATTACCAATTTGATTCACCCTGGGAACAGTAAAATGGATTCTGTGAAAAACATTCTATTCCAAGGTATTATTGTCTCCCTTGGTGCCCCTTGTTCCGAACAGGAAAGACGAATGGAACAGTTTCTCAAAAAAGTTTGATGAGAACTGTTTTTGAAAGCGGGAGCGTTTATGCAGAAGCATTTTTGGCCAATTGACTGGGTTGTCCTGATTTTTTATTTTGTAGGGACGATGGGTGTCGGCTTTTATTTTTATCGGAGAAGCCGTTCTCGGGAAGGGTTTACTGCGGCCGGACGATCTCTGCCGGGCTGGGCATGTGGTTTGTCGATTTTTGCAACATATCTAAGCAGTATCAGCTTTCTGGCATTGCCCGGAAAATCCTTCTCCGGTAATTGGAATCCTTTTGTGTTCAGTCTGTCTTTGCCTGTTGCAACATGGATTGCTGTTCGGTTTTTCCTGCCCTATTATCGAAAAACCGGTGAGGTCTCCGCTTATGCGCACCTGGAACACCGGTTCGGGCCCTGGGCCAGAATGTATGCCAGTTTTTTTTATATTCTGACCCAATTAGCCCGTATTGGTGTTGTCACGTACCTGATGGCATTGCCTCTAAGTCTGCTCCTGAACTGGGATATTCGGATATTGATTATGGTCACCGGGATCTCTGTGACTATCTATTCCTTTGTGGGGGGAATTATCGCGGTCATATGGACCGATGTTTTTCAGGCGATTGTACTAATGGTCGGGGTCGTTGTTTGTGCTTTCCTGATACTATTCAACATGCCGCAGGGTCCGGAACAGGTATTTCAAATTGCCGCTGAGCATCACAAATTCAGTTTGGGAAGTTTTGGCAGTTCATTATCCGAATCAACGGTTTGGGTTGTATTTGTTTACGGAATTGTCATCAATCTTCAAAACTTCGGAATTGACCAGAGTTATATCCAGCGATACATTGCCTCGAAAAATGACACCGAAGCACGAAGAAGTATCTTGGCGGGAGGATGGCTCTATCTGCCGATATCCGCGCTCTTTTTTTTCATTGGCACCGGGCTGTTTGCTTATTATAAAGTTTATCCGGATGAGTTAGCTGATATTCGTTTCCAAGTCGCCAAACAGCAATTGCTGCAGGAAGGGTTCGACAGTGGACAGGAAGAATTTCTCTTGGCTGTTCATGAACGCTCCTCTTTGTTAAAGGAAGAGGATATCGGAGACAAAGTGTTTCCGTATTTTATTGGGAAGATGCTGCCGCCCGGAATCACAGGATTGTTAGTGGCGGCAATATTCGCCGCTGCAATGAGTACAATTTCAACCAGTTTAAACTCTTCAGCAACACTGATAGCATCAGACTGGTACCAGCGATATATCCGCCCCGATGCATCTGAAAAACAGTTTATGATGGTGCTGTATATTTCTACGATTCTCTGGGGACTTTTGGGGACCGGCCTGTCCCTGCTGCTGATCAATATGACCAGTGCATTAGATACATGGTGGATTCTTTCGGGCATATTGGGAGGGGGCATGCTGGGCCTGTTTTTACTGGGTTTGATCAGTCAAAAAGTAAATAACCCGATAGCCGCTGCATCGGTTATCCTTGGTTTGCTGGTGATCGCCGCGATGACGCTATCTTCGCGAATCAGCCTGCCGGTGTTTCTGAAAAATCGGTTTCATTCGTTTTTGATACCGGTTTTCGGAACGTTGACCATTCTCCTGGCCGGGCTGCTCCTTTCGCTGTTATTTCAATCCCGTAAAAATCATAATTCGAACATTTCACAGGACTCGTATAAACAGCCATAAATCCTCTAAAAAAGGTTACAATATGATATTATCGCACGGACGGATTTACTCGAATCGCCGTTAATCTCAATCGACCTTTAAGGATAACAGAGATGGATGAGTGTATCTGCATAATCGTCGCATCTTTATGCGGAGGGATTGCTTTTTCGAAGGACATTCCACGAGAAATTTATACTTTCCATGAAGACTGGGCAACGGTTTTCAATGATCAGGGCAAACCGGATGATTTGTACCTTAGAGAGATAACGGAACGAGACTGGAAAACAGTAAAAATCCCTCATAACTGGGACGATTATGGAGGTGCTCGTCAGCTGGTGCATGGAAATCTGCATGGCACAGCATGGTATAAGAAAGAATTTGAGATTCCTGTGAAAACGGGAAACAAGCATTATTTTCTCCGATTTGAAGGAGTGGGGACTTATGCCACTGTGAACCTGAACGGAGTGGATTTGGGGCGGCATCTCGGTGGACGTGTTTCATTCACTATAGATGTAACCAGCGCGATTCGAGCGGGGGCGGCCAATACGCTCCTGGTCAAGGCGGAACATCCCGTCATGATTTCCGATATGCCCTGTGTCTGCGGAGGGTGCAGCAGTGAGTGGGGGTTTTCCGAAGGGTCCCAGCCGTTGGGAATCTATCGGCCCGTCGTGCTGGAAGTCACGAACGCGGTTCGCATCGAGCCCTTCGGTGTGCATGTGTGGAATGATCAGAAAGCCGAGAAAGTATTTGTCGAAACGGAAGTGAAGAACTACGGGGATACGGTTGAGACTATTGAAATTGTGAATGTATTTCATGACAAAGAAGGCAAAATCGTTTTTCAATCGGCGAAAGAAGTTACTCTTGAATCAGGTCAGAGTGAGATCATACACCAGTCAGCAGCCCTTAAAGATCCGAAACTCTGGTCAGTAGAAGATCCTTATCTCTATACGCTGCACAGCTGCATCATGCAGAATGGCAGGACGATGGATCGGGTTACAACACCATTCGGCATTCGGACCGTCAGCTGGCCGATTACACGCAAAGATGGTGACAATCGCTTTCTGCTGAATGGCAAACCGGTGTTCATCAACGGAACCTGTGAATATGAACATCTTCTCGGACAAAGTCATGCCTTCAGTACAGAGCAGGTGCGATCACGGGTCAAACAGATCAAGGCGGCCGGCTTTAATGCCTTTCGAGATGCACACCAGCCGCATCATTTGTTGTACCAAAAACTCTGGGATGAATCCGGAACGCTTTTTTGGCCGCAGTTCTCAGCCCATATCTGGTATGATACACAGTCCTTTCGGGAACATTTCAAGAGTCAGCTGCGGCAATGGATTAAGGAGAGACGGAACAGTCCTTCCGTGGTGATGTGGGGCCTGCAGAACGAAAGCGTTCTGCCGAAGGCGTTTGCCGAGGAGTGCTGTGATATAATTCGACAACTGGATCCAACGGCGTCCAGCCAGCGCATCATTACCACATGCAACGGCGGTCAGGGAACGGATTGGAATGTAGTACAAAACTGGAGCGGAACCTATGGCGGCGATCCGCAGAAGTACGCTGAGGAATTGGCTCGTCCCGATCAATTGCTGAACGGCGAATATGGAGCATGGCGAAGCATCGATCTGCACACGGAGGGACTCTTCGAGCAGAACGGAATCCTGAGTGAAGATCGAATGACCCAGTTAATGGAGATGAAAGTGCAGCAGGCCGAATCCGTCAAAGATCGTGTCTGCGGACACTTTCAATGGCTTTTCAATTCACATGATAACCCCGGACGTCAGCAGGTGGATGAGGGATACCGTCTCATTGACAAAATCGGTCCGTTTAACAATAAAGGGCTGCTCACGATCTGGGAAGAGCCGCTGGATGTGTATTATATGTATCGCGCCAATTACGTTCCTGCCGAGAGAGATCCGATGGTTTACATCGTTTCGCATACGTGGCCCGATCGTTTTTCATCCCCACAGAAAGCAACCCTGCATGTGTATTCAAATTGCGATGAAGTAGAGTTGTTTAATGATGCGGCAGAGGCCGAATCCCTCGGGAAACGAAGACGCAGCGGAGTCGGCACTCACTTTATCTGGAAAGAAGCGGATGTTCGATACAATGTACTTTCTGCAAAAGGATACTGCGAGGGCAAACCGGTTGCCAAAGATATAATCATCCTGAAGAATCTTCCGCAGGCCCCTCATTTTGAAGAGTTATATTGCGATGTCGAGCCGCTTGTGCGGGCTGAACCGGGATATCATTATCTCTATCGCGTCAATTGCGGCGGAGATATTTATACGGATAGCGAGGGACAGATCTGGCATCAAGACAGGGTCTTGGACAGCCGGCTGCATTGGGGATCCTGTTCGTGGGCGGATGAATATCCGAACCTCAGTCCTTATCTTGCCAGCCAGCGCCGCACCTTTGATCCAATCGGCCGAACACGGGACTGGGAGCTGTTTCAAACCTTCCGCTACGGGCGGCATAAGCTGGCATATCATTTTCCTGTTCCGGATGGAGATTATCGAGTGAAGTTGTATTTTATTGAGCCCTGGTACGGCAGGGGCGGCAGCATCGATTGCAAAGGGCTGCGTATTTTTGATGTGGCCGTCAATGACACGGTATGCATCAACGACCTGGATATCTGGGCCGAAGCGGGGACTGCTGTCGCTTTTAAAAAAGTCATCAACACAACGGTCACGGGGGGGCGTTTGGACATCACCTTTCCCGAAGTCAAGGCCGGACAAGCCGTTGTTTCCGCCATTGCTGTTGCATCCTTAGACGAAACGATTCAACCGGCACCCCCATCTCCCGCAAGAGGATGGTATTGGAAATATATTCCCAAAGTCATTGCATTCCCGAAGAGTGAATTGCCCGAAGGAACCGTGTCTCGGCCGACGGTTACGTATCCGGCTCAGGATGCTTCAGCCAAAGGGACATTTACTCGGTCGGTCCTGGCTAAACGCCCCGGCGTGTGTTTTGGTGAAGGCGTCGACAACTCTATTGAATGGGATATTTCCGTTGGATTGGCACAAGTTTACGCACTGCGGTTTTGGTATATGAATACAACGCACCAGCCGATTGCCGTGACTATTCAGATCATTGATGACAAAGGAGAAATCCTGAAAAATGACAGGATCACATTTCTCGAAACGCCTGAGAAATGGCGCATTGTCAACACCACTACAGAGCGCTGCATCAATGCAGGAACGTATAAAGTGCGACTTCAGGCAGCGAAGATGAACGGGTTGTGTTTTTACGCACTGGATATACAATGAGAGAAAGCAATTCAGATATCCTTATTTGAAAAATACGCAACGAGAAAGGACATTCGGATATGAACAGGACGCTTATTTACTGCATTTTTACGATATATACGGCAGCATTCAGTTCCGCCATCCCATTTGACCGCCGGAACCATGATTCCACCATGTCTTTGAACGGGCCGTGGAAATTCCTCCTGGCTGAAAATGCTCAGACACCATTGCTTTCCGACTTCTTTCGAACAGACTACAATGACGATAAATGGAGCCCCATCGCTGTACCATCGAACTGGGAAATCCAGGGCTTTGAGGAACCGCATTATTACCGGCCGGATCCCTCCAAAGTCGGCTTGTATCGAAAAGAAGTCACATTGCCGAAGACCTGGAATAACCGTCAAATCATGGTTCATTTTGAAGGGGTTTCATTTGCCTACACTCTTTATGTAAACGGAGAAAAAGCAGGTTCATTTCAGCATGCATTCCTCCCGTGCCAGTTTGATATCACGCCGTACATTCACTATGATAAAAAAAACATCCTTGCCTTGAAGGTATATCGCGATCACGAGGAGCGCGATTTTGATTGCAATGATGCATGGGCCCTGTCAGGGATTTATCGTGATGTCTATCTCTTCTCTCCGGAACGGTATCATATTGATCGTTACTCGCTTACGACCAGGGTGGACCCTGCAAAACAGGCGGCTGTGATCGAAGGCCAAATAGAAATTCGATTGTTTCGTCACAATCACGGCAGTCAACATCTCGATCATCGAGAACTGTTGAAACCATTGGCGATAAAGTTTGTGCTTACTGATGCCGATGGGCGGATTCTGACGGACCGAACCGAAACGGTCGCGTGGGTTACTCCCCGTGTGGTGCCGTCTCATGCATTCAAAATACCGATTTCGAATGCACATTACTGGAACGCAGAACAGCCCTATTTGTATGATTTGTCCATCACGCTGCTGACGGAGGGCCGAGTCTCGCATGTCGTCAAACAAAAGGTGGGTTTGCGAGAGGTGGCAATCGAAGAAGGGGTGCTCAAAATCAATGGACAACGGGTGAAACTGCGAGGTGTATGCCGACATGAAGTATATCCGGAGGCTGGAAGAGCATTGCAGGAACATCACTGGATCAAAGATATCCAACTGATGAAAGCCGGGAATATAAATGCCGTGCGCTGCAGTCATTATCCCCCTCACCCGCGATTTTTGGAATTATGCGATGAATACGGTTTATATGTTCTGGATGAGGTACCGATCGGATTCGGCGAATCCCAGCAGAATGATCCGATTATGCTGGGAGCGATGCTTTCCCGGGCACAGCGGACGGTTGCGCGAGATCGCAATCATCCCTGTGTGATCATTTGGGATATCGGAAACGAAAACCCGCTTTATGGTCTTCAGGAAACTGCCGCAGAACTGGTCAAAAAAATAGACCCGACTCGCCCGTTGCTGTATCCGGGCGAAAACTTCGTCGGTCTGAATAAAAGTTTCGCCAGCGGCTCCGCTGAGTTCATAGATATCATCGCTCCGCATTACCCACATAATGAGGAAATACAACGAGACGCGGAGGATGACACCATCCGGAAGCCGATCCTGTACACCGAGATCAACCATGCGCTGGATACGGCTTTCGGCGATTTTCAGACCAAGTGGCAGATGATCGAAAACACCGACAAAATGGCCGGAGCGATGATTTGGCTGTGGGCTGATCAGGGGATCATCCGCAAAGTCAATGGCCGGGAGGTGGTTGATTCGTATGCGGATATATCGGCGGTACGAGGGCGCCACACCGTTTTATCGGGAGATGTATGGCTGGATGATAACACCATTATAGACAGTCATGGTCCGGACGGCACGGATGGGATTGTTTATGCGGATCGTCGTCCTCAGACGGATTACTATGAAGCCAGAAAAGTGTATGCACCCATAAGCATCTCACAAAAATATATAACACGGAATCCCAATGGGAATATATCTCTGAATATTGAGAACCGTCATGATTTTACAAACCTGGATCAGTTTAAGGGATGCTGGAAATTCATGGTCAACGGCCGTACGTTTCAGGAAGGCCGACTAACGCTGGACTGCTTGCCGCATGAAAGCCAAACCGCCGAGATTCCGCTGGGACTGCTTGAACTCCCTGCCGGCGATCTAATGCTCCGGGTGGAATTTTTCAATAAGAAAGAAATTCCCGTTTATGAGCGGACGCTGGTCTTTGAAAACTCGCAGGTGGATTGGTTTGCAGAGATGGATAAGGAAAGAAAGGGGGGATTGCCGGCAGGTTCGAGGATTGAAGTAAACAACAAGGGTATCTTTACGATTCGTGATGCCGCGGGAGCGATTTTGATCAAAGGACCGTTTGCCCGGATTGGTCGAAAGCCCACGATGGCTGAACGCAACACGTATCCAAGAATGGATTTGACGATCTGGGAGCCCCCGGTATTGACTGATTTTGAGACTGTCCGTCGCATGGAAAAAAAACAGGGCAGCAAGAGCATTGTTCAGATGAAAATGAAATACAAAAATCCTGGTAACAATGAGCAAACTGTCCATGCAGATATCACGTATACGATCCATCCATCCGGATGGGTGGAGATCGAATATACCATTGCTCCTGACAGCAGGAAGGGGGCTCTGTTGGAACTGGGGCTTGCGTGGGAAATACCGACTGTCAAAAAAATCAACTGGCTCGGCGACGGCCCCTATCCTTCCTATCCGTACAAAAGTATGCTGGCTGAACGCGGCGTTTATTCCATGACAACCGGGGATCCTTTCTTTGCCGGGAATCGGATGAATGTCGAACTTGTCAGTCTTGTATATCCTGAAAGCCGGATTGGTATGATAACGGAATCGCCCAATATGGGCTGGGAACAAGAACCTGATACGGATAGAATCTTTGTGTATCAAAATTTGAAAATCGCCAGTCTCGGCACAAAATTTAAACTTCCTCGCCAGGTCATACGCTCCGAGGATATAGAGAATGCAAAAGGGCGCCTCAGACTCTATGTGTTCAATGAAGAGCAGACGGGGAATGACGGTATTTTTGGTATGTTTAAAACATCCAACGAAGAGAGGTAAAAACTCTGTTTCCGGTATTAAAAAACGATGTTTTCTTCCATTCTGACAGAGGTCCTTGGTCTGGGGTCGCTGGACTTGAAACGATGAACCATCCATTCGAGGCGCTCGAATCAAAGCAGGGAAAGATAAAATGTTCAGTCAACAAACATGCGATTGCCTATCCTGCGGAAGGAGGCACTTTTGGGGTGTGTGACATTTTTTCTGGCGCCAGGTTTTTAGATATGGTATATCCTTGTTTTTTAAGAACTTACGACTGTTTTGCTGACAAGGGACCCCCTATGGAAAACCAGACTACCGTTGCGGAATCAAAAAAGGCGTTAGCGCCGGATTTGGAACGTCTTTTGGAGGAGGTGGCCTTGGCCGTCAGTCAGGCACCTTACGGTCACATGATTGCCGCCAGCGAAGAGTCTGTGCGTGATGCGGCGGCGGTGTTTCGCCAACAGATTTTTCAGAAAGATCTCACGCTCCGGCAACAGCAGATTGAGCCGGCTTTTTCCCCCTTGGCAGACTCAGCCGACGGACCCCTGGCACAACAAAGGGCGTCAAAAAAGCAGCATTCTGACGATGAACGGGTGTGTGGAGTTATGCCGGCAGGTGTACTGGAATCCGCATCGCGGCACCGTGATTCCGCTGGATGCCCATGTGCCTTATTGATCTGGATGGCTTTTCTGGTAGTGCCTGAACCGGCAAAAGCCCTTCAGGTTCCGCAGGACCCGGATCCTGCGTACACGCAAGTCCTTGAGGAGCGGGCCCGGAAAATCGTAGATACCCTGAGGATAGAAGACACTGTCAGGGCCCGGCAGGTTCAAGATCTGATTGCCGATCAGTATCGCAGTCTGAGCATGCTGCATGATGCCCGCGATGCTCAGATCAAGGTCATCCAATCCCAGGCGGGTAACAATCCGGAGTCAGCGAAACTGGCAATCCAAGCCCTGAAGGATATGGCCCAGACCCTGCAAGACCAGCTGCATATCCGGTATCTATTGAAACTTTCCGCTTTGCTGACCCCTGCTCAGGTCGATCAGGTCAAGGACGGTATGACCTATGGCATAGTGCAGGTAACGTACAACAGTTATCTCGACATGCTGCCTCAATTGACCGAGCAGCAGAAGGCCACCATCATGGCCTATCTGGTGGAAGCACGGGAAATTGCCATGGATGCGGGTTCCTCCAGTGAAAAACACCAGTGCTTTGACAAATACAAAGGACGGATCAATAATTACCTGTCTGATCAGGGCTATGATCTAAAAAAGGCGTCACAAGAACGAAAGGCACGCAGCCAAATACAATCCAGGTAAAATCAAAATATAGATAAATAGAAATGGGGGGAAGAAGATCACATTAAAAAAGACATAACACACCTAAAATTGTCAGCATATAAAGCAATATAATTTTTTTGACATACATAACTGATCGCCTCCAAAATCTATAAATATGACAAGTTGTTTCTATAATACGGGGAGATCTTGTCTTTATTTTTTAATATAATACTAATTGTTCCTGAGCAATTTCATAGGGAGGGTTTCAGCATATAGCCTACAATCACCTGCATTCGGATGGGGTAAATATAGAATTATTCAAGGAGGGAATTGAGATGAGGTTCGGTGTTGTATCTCTTTTTGTTTTTGTCATACTTCTGTGCCCGCCTTCTCTGGCGCTCGATGCAGAGCCAGTTGGCTGGGCAGCAATTGCCGGGGGCACTACCGGCGGCCAGGGCGGCCAGATTGTGACGGTGACCAGCAAAGCCGAGTTCATAAGCGCCGTCAGTGGGGACACCCCTCGTATCGTCCAGGTAGTCGGCACAATTCACGGGGATTACAATATTCCCAATGTCGGGTCCAACAAGACTATCGTGGGCATTGGGTATGATGCACGAATTGTCGGCTTCAGCGTCAAAGTCACCGATGTTGATAACGTAATCATCCGCAATCTCACTTTCCAAGGAGCAATGCCGCAGGACGGTCTGATTTGCCGCCGTGCTACCCATGTGTGGATTGATCACTGTACTTTTCTGGATGCGGCAGACGGGCTGTGTGATATTACCGACCAGTGCGATTATATTACGGTTTCCTGGTGCCGCTTCTACAACACCGGCAGGGTCAACCCCCACAGGTTCGCCTGCTTGGTGGGCTCGACCGACAACAACCCGACGGACGCGGGTAAACTGAATGTCACCTGGCACCACAACTGGTGGGGCAGGAATATCGACCAGCGCATGCCCCGCGGCCGCTACGGCAAAAATCATGTGTTCAACAACTACTACTCCTGCACCGGCAACTTCTACTGCATCGGCGGGTCATGGGGCTTCAAGGCACTTCTCGAGAACAACTATTTTGACCATGTGAACAATCCGATGAGAGATGCCGGTAACATCGATGTTGGATCCGAGGGCACCTACACAGTGGAGATCAAGTCGGTCGGCAATATCTTCGATGGATGCACCGGCAGCAAGTCGACATACGGCAATACTTTCGTGCCCCCCTATACCTATACACTCGAGCCGGCGGGCGATATACCCTCAATCGTCACGGAGGGAGCAGGATCTACGGTCCTGCTCGGGGACCCGGCGCTGTGGCCTACGCAGGCAACCGTTCCTTCGCCGGCTGACGGGGAATATAATGCGGCTGTGAGTTCGATTCTGACCTGGCACGCCGGCAGCACAGCCGTCAGTCACAACGTCTACTTCGGCGATTCGCCGACCGAGCTTGTCAGTTACGGCAACCAGACCGCAACTTCATTTACGCCGCCGACCCTGACAGCGGACACGAAATACTACTGGCGCATCGATGAAGTAGCCGCCGATGAATCGGTTATCACCGGCGATCTGTGGATGTTCCGGACCGTCCCCGAACTTCCGGCAAACCTCTTGCATTACTGGCCGTTCGACGTTGACTTTTTGGATGTCGCCAAAGTGTTCGCTTCGAACCCGAATAACCCGTTTGGGGCGGCATGGCTCGATACCGACGCCGAACTGCTGGGCAGCGGCTGTCTGGACCTCACCTGCCAGAAAGACGGTCTGATTGCCGGCTGGTCCGATTCGTCGACCAACAAAATCTTCCCGAACAGCGCTCCAATGACCATTTCGCTGTGGTTTAGACCGACGGCTCTGCCTTCCTCTGACAACACCGCCTGCATGCTTGGCAGCAAGGTCGGCGACCAAACGAGCACAAAGACATTCCGCATTGAACTGCTGCCGTCCGGCGTCTGTCGCCTGACAGTTGACAGCGAGACGCCGGAATTCGGCAATTTGCCTGTCTTGAACGGCTGGAACCATCTATTGGTATCAATCGATGTATCAGGCCGGCTGCGCGCCTGGCTCAACGCCAATGAGGCCGGCTCAATCACTCTGGCAACCACTGCATCGAACAACTACAACGGCCAGTACATCGGAATCGGCTTCTATGGTGACAGCCCGAACGGCTTGCACAGGGGGGATTATACCGGCTTCATCGATGACGTTGCCGTCTGGAACGTCTCGTCGGACCTGACCTTTGCGGAAATCCTTTACAACGACAGCTTCGGCAGAACAGCCGTAGGCAAACCTATGTTTACGACGGATCCGATCGTGAATCTGGAGAGTTTGGAAGGAGCCCGGTATACCGGCCGTTCATTACGAAGCTATGCTGATGGTATCGGCACGTTCCGCAAGGAATCCGGCCCGGAGTGGCTGATTGTCCTGCCGAATGGAAATCTGTCGGGTATTCCGAAAGATGCTGATGTTGGGCTGAATATCTTTGCCGTTCGGTTTGAAAATTCCTCCGGTGATTCGGATACGGCCCAGATGATGATTGATGTGGCCAATCGTTATTCCGGCGTAAAAGGAATGGAAGATTTGGCAGGATTCGCCGCCGGCTGGCTTTCAGCCGACTGCGGCGATATGCCTTCCTGCGGAGGGGCTGATCTGAATGGGGATAATCGGGTGGATATGACCGATTTTGTCCTTGTCGCCTCTGCCTGGCTGGCGGATGAAAAACTGGTGCTTCATTTGCCCTTTGAGGAGATGAGCGGAGAGACGACACGCGATGCTTCTATCTATTCTCAAACCGCATCTCTGGTAAATGGCCCGGCCTGGACGTCGGGCGTTTCCGGGGGAGGCCTTGGGTTTGATGGAGTCGATGATTATGTAGAGATGGCTGACTATCGGGGAGTCAGTGGCGGCCATGCGAGGACTGTTTGTGCCTGGATCCAGACCTCCCAGACGAGCGGGATGATTCTAACCTACGGCGGCCTTGAGACAGGCACTCGATGGCTGTTTTTTATCAATAATGCCAAACTCCAGCTGGGAGTCAGCGGCGGCAATGTCGTCAGCACTCAGACGGCAGCCGACGGGCAGTGGCATCATGTAGCGGCAGTCCTGGAGGCACCCGAAACGGGACCGGCAAAGGTCCGGAATCTTCGATTGTACATTGACGGGCAGCCGGATGCGGGAATCTGCACGAATCCTGATTTGGAAATCCATACGGACGCTTTCTGCCTGGTTCGCCTCGGGACCATTCTGCAGTTGTCTGGAACGCTGGGCAATTTCTTTAACGGCATGATTGATGATGTCCGGCTGTATGAGCGGGCCTTAAGCCAGCAGGAAATCCAAAGTCTTTTGCAATAAAAATGTTTGGGAGAAAAAGATAAAATTTATGTTATGAAAAAGATTGTACGAGAGGGGAATTCGATGAAGCAGAGTTCGCCAGACGCTACCGGAGACACATGGGTATTTATATTTATTTTGTTTTTTGTGATCGCATGTTACGGACACCCGCCTGTTGCGGTTCCCGACGGCTATGCCGCGCAAAACGGCGGCACGATTGGCGGGGGTGATGCAGCTCCGATCATAGTTTCAACCGCATCCGCATTCATCTCGGCGGTCAACAACAATACCCCTGCCGTTATTATTGTTCAGGGCAGGCTCGATGTCAGCACGGTAAAGATCGGCTCGAATAAAACCATTATTGGCGCAGACACCGCTTCCGGCCTATATGGCGGAGTCATAAAAGTCGAAGGAAGCAATTACATTTTCCAGAACCTGACCATCGGCCCTTCCGGCAGTGATGCGATGGAGATATCGGGGGCCACCAACGTATTCATACACAAATGTGAATTTTTTGATAGTTCCGATGAACTCTGTTCTATTGTACGGCAGGCCGATTACGTAACTGTTTCCTGGTGTAAATTTTATTTTAATAATCCGAATTCACACTCATACGCTCATCTTATCGGCAACGGGGATGATGTTACAGCCGATCGGGGTAAATTGCACGTAACCCTGCATCATAACTGGTATGCGGAAGGGGTTCGCGGAAGAATGCCCCGGGTACGATTTGGACATGTTCATATTTACAATAATTATTACAACAGCGTGGGAAACGGATATTGTATCGGAATCGGCTATGAATGTCATATCCGGGTTGAAAACACACATTTCGAACACATCAACAACGCCTGGGCCGATTACGGGGGAACGGGCAACGGCGAGTTCGGATGGGCCGCCCTCAAATTTGAGGGATGTTCTCAGCCGACATTTATGCCGAACACATTTCCTGTGTTTACACCTCCCTATGCATACACAATGGATCCTGTTGATAACGTCAAAGACCTGACGACTGATCCGATCTACGGGGCGGGTAATTGTCTGATTGCTTTCGCGGATGACACAACGCCGCCCGTACCGGATCCAATGACATGGGCGGAACCCCCGCATTCGATCGGCGGAGCGGATATCACTATGACGGCGACCACCGCCGTCGATCTCAGCGGTGTAGAATACTATTTTGCCAACCTAACTGATCCGACTCACGATTCCGGCTGGCAAACCAGCCCGACCTATATAGATACCGGACTGGAGTTGAATACGATGTACACGTATCAAGTCAAGGCCCGGGATTGCAGCCTCAACGCCAATGAAACCGGCTGGTCGGATACGGCGTCTGCAGCAACAGCCGCCTGGACGTGCACGGCCCCGATCCCTGTTGATTTAACCGGCGATTGTCAGGTGAACATGGACGATTTTTCCCTTCTTGCGGCGCAATGGACGGATGATCCGGCAACTGTCGAACTTGTCGTCAACGGTGATTTTGCCGCCGACCTATCGGGTTGGACGCTCACACCCAGCGCCCCCACAACGATCACTTGGGACAACAGTACTGCGCTGCTGGCTCGTAACGACACAACGAATCCCTCCAATGGAAACTACCTCTATCAGATAATTCCTGTGATCAGCGGCAAGCAGTACAAAGTAGATGCTCAGTGGAAAGGTGACCTTTTGAACGGCGAAACCGGCCGCAATTGGGCTGAAGTATTTGTCGGCTTCAATCCCAGCGCCGCCTTTGCCGGCAGCATCATTTACAAGAAGGCCACAGATGGCGGCCCCAATGCGGAACCTATGCCGTGGGACTGGGAGAGTGTACTTCTCTCTCCTAACACCGCCTCATCGCCTGCTGACGGAATCTTCACCGCTACCGACAACTACATGACGATTGCGTTCAATCTCGGCGGCCGTGCCAGCGTCGGCCCGGGCTACTTCTACGTGGACAATGTCAGTGTTGTCGAAGCATTACCCTGTCCCGAGGTCGATCTGAATGACGATTGTCGGTTGAATCTCCAGGATCTGGCGGTTTTCGCGGTGGACTGGCTCACCTGCAACCGAGATCCTGCTTCCCAGTGCGGACTGTGACGAGATCAACCTGCGGAGAACTTTGGAGAGATAACGTTTCATACGATAGAAAGTACATCAATATCTGAGGAAGGACATGGCTGATGAAGTATAATATGTGGTTTATGTTTATTGTTGCAGTGCTGGTTGTATCTCAGATTACCGGTGCGGATCCGGGACCGCTGGTATTGTTTTATAACAGTCCGGCTGCCTATCAATCCAATGTGACGTCCAATGAGGCCCTGCCCATTGGCAACGGTAAACTGGCGGCTATGGTGTACGGCGGCACCTCCACAGAGATCATCCAGTTCAATGAGGATACGGTGTGGGCCGGCCATCCGCATGATTATGCCCACGCCGGGGCTGCCGGCTATCTGCAGCAGATCCGGAATTATGTGTGGGCCGGCCAGGGCCGGGCTGCCTGGAGTGCGGCCGAGAACACCTTTATGAGTGTGCCCCTGCGTCAGTGCCCCTACCAGCCGACGGCGGAACTGCGTTTGGCCTTTAACCATTCCGGCACAACGAATTATCGCCGTCAGTTGGATCTGACTACGGCTACGGCTTCGGTTCGTTATACGACCGGCGGTGTAACGTACAGCCGAGACTGTTTTGCCAGCTATCCGGATAATGTGATCGTGGTACGGTTGACCGCCGGCCAGGCCGGCAAGATAAGTTTTACCTGTAGTTTAACCACGCCGCACACGGTCGTCAGCAATAGCGTCAGCGGCAATGATGTGGTGCTGCGCGGCGCGGTCGATCATGTGGGACGAAACGGTCTGGCCAGCGATATCGAGTTTGAAACACGGGTACGGATTCTCTGTGAGGGCGGTTCAATATCATCTTCCGGACAGTCCCTGGTGGTGAGCCAGGCGGATGCCGTAACCCTGGTGCTGGGGGCTGCGTCGAACTTTGTCAACTATAACGATATCAGCGGCGATCCGGGCTCGCTCTGCCTGCAAACCGTGGCAGATGCCGCCGCCAAGGGTTTTCCTGCCCTGCGTCAGGCTCAGTTGAACGATTATCAAGCCCTCTTCAACCGCGTGACTCTGGACCTGGGGACCTCCGACAAGACCAACAATCCTACTAACGAGCGATTGGATGCCATCGAGGCCGGAGTGGATGCCGCCAAAAATGATTGGTCGCTGTTCAACGCCGACGATCTGCAGCTGGTGGCCTTGAATTTCCAGATGGCCCGTTATCTGCTGATTTCGGGTTCTCGTCCCGGCTCGCAGCCCCTGGGTTTGCAGGGCAAATGGAATAACGAATTGGAACCCTCGTGGGAGGGCAAGATGACCCTCAACATCAATGAGGAAATGAACTACTGGGCGGCGGAGGTGACCAATCTGGCGGAATGTCATCAGCCCCTTTTGGATTTGACTCGAGATTTATCAGAAACGGGGGCTGTGGTGGCCAATGTACATTATGACGCCGACGGCTGGATGGTGCATCACAATACCGATCTTTGGCGGGGGGCGGCGCCGATTAACAATGCAGGCGGACTCTGGCCGACCGGCGCGGCCTGGCTGTGTATGCATCTGTGGTGGCACTATGAATATGGCGGTGATGTCAATTATCTGGAAGAGGTTTATCCCCTCATGAAAGGAGCGGCGGAGTTTTTTGCGGACACTCTGGTGCAGGACCCGCGGCCCGGCAGCGCCGGCTATCTCCTAACCAATCCCACGCACTCTCCGGAACAGCCCAATCCCGCCCTGGGGGATGATGGTGAAATCGTGGCCGGCACCACTATGGACAGTCAGTTGATCCGGGGTCTGTTCACCTATGTCATGAAGGCCGGCGAAATCCTGGATGTAGATGCGGACTTCCGGCAGCAGCTCCAGCAGATGCGGGCCCAGTTGCCGCCCAACCAGATCGGCCGCTATGGCCAATTGCAGGAATGGCTGGAGGATGTCGATGTTCCCAATACCCATCGACACCTTTCCCATTTGGTGGACCTGATGCCGGCGGGCAATATTACCCCACACCACACGCCGGAGATGGCGGCCGCTGCCGAGGTGGTCCTGAACTGGAAAGGAGACGACACGAATAACACGGCCTGGAGCCAGGCTTGGAAGATGTGCTGCCGAACACGTCTGCTCCAGGGCAATCACGCCTACATGATTCTCAACAAGATTCTGGCCAAATCCCATACGGATAACATGACTTTTTCCCGCAAGGGCAATGAAAACCAGATTGACGGCAATCTGGGTGTCTTGATGGGTACGGCAGAGATGTTCCTGCAGAGTCATCAGGGAGAAGTATATCTTTTGCCCGCCTTGCCGGATAAGATGGTGGCCGGAAGTGTAACAGGACTGAGAGCCCGCGGGGGCTTCACGGTCGGTATCACTTGGCAGAACAATGCACTAAGTACCGCCGCAATTTACTCGTCACGGGGCAGCACCTGCCGTATTCGCTCGGCCTGGCCGATTGTAGTTGCCGAGGGAACCAAGAGTGTGGCCTTGCAGTCACCGGGCGAGAATCTCTACGAATTCACCACCCAGGCCGGGCATACCTATACCGTGACGGCTTATTCCTGCCCGATACCGATCCCTTATGACCTCGACAATGATTGTCAGGTAAATTTCACCGACTTTGTAGTCCTTGCCCGTGAATGGATAGACAATGGCGGCGGAGAGGGCGTGGACCTGGCTGATTTAGCCCAATTAGCATTGAACTGGCTCGAATGCAGCCGCGACCCTGCCGGCACATGCTGGCAGTAAAAGGCCCATATAATGAAAAATACAGACAATTCCTATCTGCTTCTACGTGATGTTCTCCCTGCAACTCTTTTATTAAACCGTTTTTATTTAGTTAAAATGTTCCAAGAATCTAAGGATATGACAAGTTATTTGTGGAATACAGGAGGAAATAATTATTTAACACTTATATAATTAAGTAGAATCAGGAGAGCGCTCATTAGGAAAACGACTAGGGAGGAAGAGAAAATGTCATGTGGTTTTCACCTGCCGATACGAACTATCCAAGCATGTAGATTCCGGTTATGAGGATAAAATAATCTTGCGTGAGTATGTGCGCGGAGTTCGACTGTGGAGTCGAAACATGTATTCTATAACTTTTTTGGAGGATGGGAAGATGAAAAGAGTATTTGTTTTCATGGGACTCGTTTCAGCAGCAATCCTTGTGGCGGACGCCCAAGCTTGGCGTATCACCACCAACGACCCGGGCGGCGCCGATTGTGAGTTGCGCGAAATAGCGGATCCGACAGGAAACCGGGGAGCAAGCACAGAGATCGCCTCTCGTGTTGCGTCCAATCGCAACAGTTTGATCTACCTGAAGTTCGGCGTGGCGAACCTCAGCACAGCCGATCTGATGGGTGACATCACCGTGCGGACGACCTATCGAAATAACAACTTGGTTGAAAGCCGATTCTATGACCCCGTTCGTTATGGCTACACCGGTTGGGATTATTACGTGCTGGATCCCACAGTGGACGGGGCCGATTGGGGCGAACTGGCGATCAACCCCAGCTTAAATCCGCCGCCCGGCTACTATTATGATGGCGACGCCGGTACCAAAGCGGTCTATGACGAGTTTGGCGACTTGAATTCCGGTCTTACCTATCTCGGGCGGCAACTGTATGACAGTGCTGATCTGGTTGGGACAACCCCTCATCTGCCTGTTGGCGGAGCGTTCGACTTTACCCTGAGTGCAGGCAGTGCCTTGCACGCTGCAATCGCAGCGGCACAGGCCACGGATCATCAAACAGTGACCATTGTTATGACAATCGCTCACGATTATTGGTGGGAAGGCATCCCTTCCAACTGGGTGAACTTTAATTACCTGTTCAACCCCAAAGAAATGACCACGTTGAACAAGGACCCCGATAGCCCTTGGAGCGAGGGGACCATTGCCCAATGGGGTGACATCTTCGCGCCGCAGTTGACGAACGAAGCTCATGTCCCCGAACCGGCAACGATGGTTCTGCTGGGTCTGGGCGGTCTGCTGCTGCGCAGGAAACGCTGACTTTTTGGATTTGAAGTGAATCACGGTTCAGGTACTGCATCCAAAACGTGCAGTACCTGAATCCTTACGATGATGAGCGCCGGAAGATGGGTCTTTGGAACGGTGCAAGATTGGCTGCCAGTGATTACTTGAGAGGATTCATTTGAACAGTGGAGAGTCCCTATGTTATTTGAAGTGTCGGATTCATACGAGTGCAATTCAAGTAAACAGATGCCATGTTGTCTCTTTAATGCGGGAAGGTCTTATCATTTCGGTATCATCAATCTATACAAGTGTGGATGACATTAAAGAGGCGACTTTTACTGAAAGGATGGAAAAATGAGACGGTTTTTCTGCATTTTTATGTGCTTAAGTACGGTTTCAATGGCTTCATCGCTGTCAATCACCAATGGAGATTTTGAAAACCAATCCGATTCTCCTTATTCCTATGATATTGCATACTGGTATGATTATGGCGGTCCTGATGTCGAAAGGACAACCGGGCCCTTCTTTCTCAATCACCCTTCTTCCATCAACGGTACCAAAGTTGCGAATATGGGGAGCAGAGCGAATGAGAATCCGGACGGCGGCAATCATGCCTATGTTTACCAGAGTATCGGCATGTATGACGGCTACCCCATGGTGGTTGACGTTGAATTAGACTGGGGCCTGGCTTCCGGTAAAGCGCAGGGTATGATGGGAGTCGGTGTTCAGATTCTCGAGTCGGACGGCACCTTCGAACCCGGCGAATGGGACGGAGCAGCGCATGACATCTATGGATTTATAAAAACCGACCAGAAACCGGACAACCCGGTTACGCTGATTGGCCAGGGGTCTGTATTGAGGTATGCGCCTAAAACCACGGTCTTTCATGAAAGTTTTCAAATTGACCTGTCCAGTGCCACCATCGGCAAAGAACTGTTCCTGCGATTCAATAACATCCATGGAGGAGGGACCGTATTGCCGTTGATACAGGTGGACAACATTACACTGTCTCCTGCCTACGTGGTCAATCGATTGCCTGCAGATGGTGCGATCTATGTGGCGACAGAGCGTACTTCATCTGAGAATGATTTGGTTTTCTACGTTGTGGATGACACGATTATTGAAGTTGACGTTCTGTTTGGCCCGGTAAACGACCCCAATCTGTCTTCTGAGCCGGTCTATAAGATTGTCGAAGGCATGCCGGTTACGCCGGGGCTGAATACGGTTACGCTGGAGACCGAGTTGACCGAAGACCTGAGATGGGATACGGAATATTTCTGGAAAGTCCTTGCTTATGAGTCAGATGGAATGGGGGGGCGTTCACTCAAATACACGGGCCTGATCACGAGTTTTAAAACCATCCAGAAAGGCCCCTTCCTCTTTGGGGTTACTCCCGCCGTAGCGGGTGTCTGGCCCGGGGAAAATGCCGTCTTCACTGTGCCGTCCTACGTGAAAACGGATACGTTCCAGTGGTATAAAGAAGGCAATCCGAATCCGCTTGTCGAGGGTGCCAAGTATGTCGGCGTCGATTCTGATTCGCTGACTGTTCTGAATGTCCAGCCGGCCGATGAAGGAACCTATTATTGCGTCGGAACGGAAGCGGCGACGGGGCTGACGGCTGTGACGTTATCCCCCGGCGTATTGTTTATTAAAGAATTAAAGGCGTACTATCCGTTTGAGACGACCTATACCGCCGCCGGCAATCTGTATACTCCGGATATTAAAGGCGGCAAAGATATGCAATTGATGGGCGGGGCCTCTGTGGTGGTCAGTGCCGCGGATCCCAACACACTCTTTGGCGGATACCTGGCGCTCAGGAATCCCAGAGGAGTAACTCATACGCAGTACGCGGTGATCCCAGATGCTTCTGTGGCTCATTATCCGGATATTACCATCAGTTTCTGGGTCAAGCCGACCCTCCTAGATCTCGACTTTGAACGAAATGCCCGTGTCTTTGACTTTGGCCAGGATGCCGAGAATTACTTTTACCTGACGCTGCTTCGTAATACGAATGAAGCATTTTGTGAGATGGTACTCGATGGTGATGGTCGAGACACCACGGCTGTCGGTGATATCGGTTACGGCACAAAGTGGATTTATGTCGTGTTCACCATCGCAGAGGAACTTGACGAAGAAGGTGACCTTACCACGATGGGCAAAATCTATATTAATGGTCAATACGGCGGAGAGGACGGTTTATACCATCCGTCAGAGCTGTCGAAGCCGCTCAATTACATCGGCAAAGCCATCAATGAGACGGATAGTCCCCCCAACTTCAACGGCTTGATCGATGAATTAAAGATTTTTAACTATGCCAAAACACCCGAGCAGATCGCGAAGGAATACATGGCTGTTCGAACAGATGTTGATTTTATTTGTGATATGGATAGCTATGATTTGGAGACCTGGGACTTCAATGGCAATTGCCGGGTGGATCTTCCCGATTTTGTGGAGATTGCTGAAAAATGGTTGCAAAATTACCTCGTGTATTTTGACTAAACACCATTTACGAAGCGAATATAACGGAAAGGATGGAAAAATGAGACGTTTTTCGTGCATTTTAATGTGTTTAACTATGGCTTCGATGGCTTCAGCGCTGTCGATTACCAATGGTGACTTTGAAGTCCTGGGAATCCGCGAAAATGTGCCGGAGTGGTTTGATCATTCTGTTACCTACTTACGATTGCGCTATAGTCCAAACGGTACGCAGTATATGGGTCTGGCTGACTCCAGGTGCTGGGCCTATCAGAGTATCGGGTACAATACCGAGGGCGTGCCTGCGTTGCGGATTCAGTATGACATCGGAGCCGTCGAGGGCGGATGGGCTGAAGAACCTGTGATTCCGCGCGATCTGGTCCTTACCGTTTCGATCTATGAATCGGACGGCTCTTTTGTTGGGGCCGATGAGTTGAATATTTACGGTGCGAACGGGGTGAAACTGATAGACACTGTTACGGTTTCCTACCCGGCGATGGAAGTGGGGAAGTACATAACGGACTCCGTTACCCTTCAATATATTGACTCGACCAGCGGTGAACTGTTTTTACGTTTTAAAAATGAGGGGGACGGTGTCAGCGGTACGGAGGACCGTTTCGCGATTGATAATGTTCAGATTGCTGAACTGCCGAGCATTGTTAATCCGTTTCCAAAAGACGGTACGGGGCTGGTGGCCGTCGAGCTCAATTCACCGCAGAATGATCTGATTTTTACCGTCACGCATGAGGATATTATTAAAGTTGACGTTCTGTTTGGCCCGGATCCCAACCTCTCTGAGATCTATAAGATTGTGGACGGCATGTCCGTTTCGCCGGGTCAATATACGATCACGCTGGAGACCGAATACCCTCAAAACCTTACCTGGAGTACAGAGTATTTCTGGTCAGTCCTTGCTTATGCGTATGACCCCAATGGCACAAAGGTTGAACTTGCCTACACAAGTCCAATCTGGAGTTTCACAACCATCCAGGAAGGTCCCTTGCTCGGCAATGTCACTCCGGCCAAACTGGTAGCTCGCATCGGAAAAGACGCTGTCTTGGGACTGACCATGAGCTCGAAAGTGGATACTTTCCAGTGGTACAAAGAAGGCGATCCGGCTGTGGCACTCACAAACGGAACGAAGTACGCCGGTGTCGACACGGATACCCTGACGATTCTTAATGCCCAGCCGGACGATGCAGGATTTTACTATTGCATCGGGGAGGAAACTGCGACCGGGCTTTCTGCTCAGAGTTCATCCCGCGGCGAGTTGCGGGTTGGAGAGTTAAAGTCTCACTATCCGTTTGAAACCACTTATACTGTTGGGGCTGATCTTTTTACCCCGGATATCATAAGCGGCAAAGATATGCAATTGATGGGCGGAGCCAGTTTGTCGGATGAATATTCGCTCATTGACAAAAACCTGTTGCTTGTGAACCCTTCGGGGGCAAAGCTGCAGTGGGCAAGAATTCTGGATACGACGGTGGCTCACTATGAGGATATTACCATTGCCTGCTGGGTTCGTCCGACAACCCTGATTAACTCAAACGATCGAGATCGATGGAACAGGGTCTGGGACTTCGGTGATAATGCAAATGAGGCATTTTTCCTGACGATGCTTTATCGGCAAAACGATCCGAGGCAAGGCGGATGGGATGTGGCGCGCAGTGAATGGAATTGGTATACCATTGAAGACGGCCAAAGTGTCCGGCATAACCAGGAACTCGATGTCGAAAGTGAAATCGACCCCGAAGTGTGGTATTATGTAGTGGTAACCGTCGAGGATGGTTATGGGCGTATCTATCTTAACGGGGAATGCGGTACAGAGAACAAAAGCCCTCAAGGATTAACGCTGCAAAGTCCGATAGGTTTCAAGAAGACATACAATTACATCGGCAAAGCCGTCGGAGCGGATGTCCCCTACCTTAACGCCCGGATCGATGACTTTCGGATCTACAACTATGCCCTGACAAAACAGGAAATTGCAGAGGAATACAATCGAGTTACAGGTGTTGAATCTATTTGCGATCTCGAGATCTACGATTTGTATGATTGGGACTTCAATCGGAATTGCAAGATAGATCTCCCCGATTTTGCGGAGATTGCTGCAAAATGGCTGGTTGATTACCGCATTTTTCCTGACTAAGTATGGGATATGATTTGCTTACAACCGGGAGAGCCCCTGTTTCAGGGGTTTTCCCGGAGAAAGATGTGTATGAACCTTGCAGCGGGCTTTTTGGTAAAAAAATAAGTAATATTTTACGTTGAAAATGGGAAATGTCAAATGCGAGTTTTTGCGCGAAATTGTCTTTTTTGGAGCGCGAAATTGCCTTGCAGTAACGTTAGAATGCACAATAATATAAAATAAGCAGGTTTTGTGCATTAAAACCGCTTATCCAAATTAGGCCTTGGAAACGAGGAATTTAAGGAGTACGCAAATGACCAGTAAGAAAGGATTTACATTAATTGAATTACTGGTGGCCATCGCCATAATCTCCTTGCTGCTTGCTATTATCGTCCCTGCGGTGAAGATGGCCAAACGGAAGGCGGCCGCGGCGGTCTGTCTGACTAATGTCAAGAATCTCACCTTGGCCTGGTACTCATACCAAGGAGAAAATGACGGCAGGTTCATGTCCGCAGACCCGACCGCGTCAGATGCACAAGGTCCATGGATCAAACATCCCATAAAAGAAGACGGTACTCCCTGCTCCTATACTTCAACCTATCCTCCGGTCACGGATGATGATGAAAAGAGGGGAATTGCCCAGGGCAAGATGTACGAATACGGGATTGATAGTTTTGACACCTATCACTGCCCGGGAGACACAATCCGCAAAAGCAAGTATGACGGAACCACAATTTTCCGATCGTATGCGCTGCCGTCGGCTTTGGGCAAGGGTGTGAGTAGATTTCATCAAATCACCTCTCCTTCGACACGTTATACCTTTGTCGAAGAAGGTGAAGGGCGGAATTTTAATTTCGGAGCTTGGGAATTTTATACTCCCTGGGATAGTGACAACGAGTATAAAGAATGGTATTGGCGGGACCCGATTTCCATTAATCACGGAAACAGCGGTATCCTGGGCTTTTGTGATGGGCATGCGGAAGTGCATGTGTGGCAGGATTCGGATACAAAAGCCCGAATCGATTTGTACTTCAGCCGTAGCGATATTCATAATTATGGTTTCGGCTCAGGAAACTTAAACGGAGAGTTTTACCGAACCCCCGGCCAGAACAACGATACGGGATACATGGGGCGCGGCTGGGCTTATCAGAGAGGTTCCCGAAAATAAGAAACTTATGATGGGCGGAGATCCTGATCGGCCGTCTCATCGGTAAGAGCGAATAACCACAGCCGGAAACCCGCTCTTCTTTCTGCAGAAGGTGTCGGAGTGTTCCTCGATCACGACGATTGTGTATCATGCCTGAAACAAGGATCCCTTTAACCAGGAGTCGATTGTGAACAAGAGTATTGAATCAAGACTGTCTTATGCTGCAGTGATACTGACCTGTCTGTTCATCGGCCGGATGCAGGCCCAGGAAGCCGTTCAATCCGCCGTGAAGATTCAGGAGCCCAATCCCGGGATGTTTCCCCCTCTTCCGCCGGATCTGCCTGAGGCGATTCCGGCCTTTCCCGGCGCCTGGGGCGGCGGCATGTTTGCCACGGGGGGCCGCGGCGGCAAAGTCATTATCGTAACCAGTCTGGAGGACAGCGGTCCGGGCAGTTTGCGTGAAGCGATCGAGGCCGAAGGGCCTCGTATCGTGATTTTCCGCGTGGCGGGCATCATCCATCTTCAATCCAACCTGGTGATTAACAATCCTCATATCACGATCGCGGGACAATCCGCACCCGGCGATGGGATCTGCATCGCAGGCGCCTCGCTGGATATTGACACCTACAATGTGATTCTGCGGCACCTTCGGATTCGTCGGGGGGTCACCGAAGGAGGCCAGGGAACGGACAATATCGGCGGGCACCCTCTCCATCATGTCATCGTTGATCATTGTTCGACCAGCTGGGGACGGGATGAAAACCTCTCGCTCTACCGCGCCATGGTAGAACGCCCTGATCCCAGAAACCCCGGCAAGACGCAGCGCGTCAAAACCTCCACGAGAAATCTGACCATTCAATACTGCATTTCCAGTGAAGGCATGAAGCCGGGGCATGAATTCGGCGGCACCTGGGGAGGGCAGGATTCAACCTTCCATCACAACCTGTTCGCGTGCAACACCGGGCGCAATCCCTCCATCGGCATGGGCGGTGAGTTTGACTACCGCAACAACGTCGTCTTTAATTGGCAACACAGGACTATGGACGGCGGCGACGAGACGTCGCTTATCAACGTGATCAATAACTACTATAAACCAGGGCCGGCGACCAATGACAATATGGTCAGCACGATTGCCAGAATCGAACAGCGTGATATGTACTCACCCGGGAGGCGGTTTCAAAACAGCAGCTGGTATCCCCAGGCCGGGAAGAGGCCGGGAAAATGGTACGTGGCAGGCAATATCGTCGAAGGACATCCCCAAGTCACGGCTGATAACTGGAAGGGGATCAGGCTGCTGGAGGGTTCAGGCACCCTCGATATGGCCCGGGTCAACGGTCCTTTCGAAGGGTGGCCGGTCAACCAGCAACCGGCTCTCCAGGCGTTTCACAATGTCCTGGCAAAGGCGGGTGCCACGCTTCCCCGCCGCGATGCCGTGGATAAGCGCATTGTTGAGATGGTGCGATCCGGCAAGGTGACATACGGCAATGGCGTGATCAGTGATCCGGAGCAGGTTGGCGGATATCCGGAATTTACCTTCTCGCCCGACCAGGTGCCGACCGATACCGACATGGATGGGATGCCGGATGCATGGGAAATCAAGTATGGGTTGGATTCCAAGGATCCCTCTGACGCCGCCATCGATTTAGATGGCGACGGGTATACCAACATTGAAGAGTATCTCAATGGAACCAACCCTCAAGAGAAAATCGACTACTTTGATCTTAATAACAATATAGATACCATCAGCTGATCGAGAACGTAAGATATTTTTCGCACTTTGAAAAGCAGACAAAAAGAGTCCTTTCTTTGGTCGATGGTTAGCGAAACGATCAAAAACCAGTTAACCAGAGAAAGGACACAATGATGCAGAACAAGGAATCGGCACAATCGGCGAAGGACTTGAGCAATGTCATTCAAATTAATGAAGCCCGGTTCCGACTCACTTCTTGTTTATTCAATCCGCTGCAAGCGCAGCGCCATATACGGCCTGCCCGGCAGTTTTACTTGTAAGCCGTTTTTGTCCACAAACGTATACGCGTTTAGCGGCTTGACTTCAAACACGTCCTTGACCGGTTCAATTTCCATATTCCATGTATCGATCCGGTCCGCCTTGAAGCGCATTCCCTCCTTCAGATTTTTCTTCGGCAGGCGAAATTCCCACTGTTGGATCGGTTCCCGGCCGAAATAAATGAGGTAGTACTCTCCGGCCTGGCCGCCGATATTATTCTCATAGGCCTGATCGATCGGATCGATCCCCTGCGGCGGTCCCGACTCTATGATCGTTCGCAGAAACGCAATCCGTGCAGGGCTTTGCCCCTGCAGTTTGCCGCCGATGGAAATCCAGGTAGGATCTTCCGACGGTCCGAAACAGTCCCCATGTGTCGCATAGGCCCCGCCGATGTATGCTGACCAAAAGCGAAACACCATCTCCTCGCCGGAGATATTCCCCCATCGTTTTTCAATATTGCCCTCATAGTTGATCTCATCATGCACGATCGGCTTTTGATACATATCCCGCAGCATCGGAGAAATACCCAGACACCGCACGGCCATGTAGTACTGGAGACTCACGTGCGTTACCCACGGTTTGCAGTAATCGTAAATGCGGTCGGCATTGTGAATCGACCGCAGATGGCTGTACGGATCGCGATCCCGCACAATCTGAAAGAGACGGTCCCAGTCCGCATCCGTCAAATATTTCATAAAACTGTTTTCATTCGCCAGACTCCACCAGACATTGCGATAGGCACCGAAACGGGCGATTACATAACGCGCATATCGATCGTTTGTCGCCGCATCCATCCGATCAAATCCCCACTTGCCCTCGTCATAAGGATGGAAGAGTATCAGGTCCGCTTCCACACCCAAATCGCGGAATCGTGATACGCACCATTCCAGTTGCCGGAAATATTCCGGATCGAATCGGGAAAAATCCCAGTTATCCCTCGAACTGCCGATAAACGGAAAACGCTCCAACCTGCCCGGCCCCGTTACATAATGTTCCTTCCAGGGAGGAATCAGCAGAAAGCGGGCCTTGTTGAACGGCGATTGCTGCAAGGTCTCAAGAGTCTGTTTTTTGAGTTCCTCTGTTTGAAAGGGCCATTCATAGATCGTTGTGCCGAATGGGAAGAACGGCGTGCCGTCCGCATAGGCGAAGTGGTACTGGTTGCGCACCCGCACGGGTCCGTGATTGCCGGCTGCGGGAGATGTGCATACGAATCGCCCCTCTTTGCCGTCAAGTTCCCGGCGATTGCTTTTTGTCCTGTAAGTCCAGGTTCCCTGCGCATCCGGCATAAAACGGACCTTGAACGCGCCGTCTCCGTCATAGAAACCCTCCGGCTCGCGTTGTCGGCCGCCGTTTTCAAAGACTGCGCTGAATTCAATGCCTATGAACGGGTTACCTGCTGACGGTCCCTTCAGCGTCAGTTCAAAGATGTCCCATTGTTCCACTTTGCTGGACTCTGCTATACACAGGCAGCCGGTCAGTCCGATCCATAGGAATAAGATTGCTTTCCTCATTGTCTTTTCCTTTCGCGAGTATCGGGTTTTCTGTCGGTTCCATGGTTACCCTTGTGTGCGCCCTAACGTATAGGCAGCCAGACGCACATCTCGGGGTCCCCGCGGTTGCCCCAGGCATAGTATGGGATCAGACGTATGCCAATTGGCTTGGGTTCCTGCGGGCTGATCGGGCGATAAAGGTTTTGGCCCCATGGTTGGCCCTGGATAACATAACCCCGTCCTTCCAGCACCGTAATACCGCCCAGCAGATCCTTCAGATGGTGTGCTTGCAGTCTGTCTGTAGGCCGCACGGCCACATCTGCCGGCCGAACCCCCGCCGGCAAATCCGACGACTCCAGGCAATACACCAGCGGCCCGCGCTGCACGGCCGCCTGCCCGCGAATCTCTTCCGCCAGCGGATGGCCTTCCATCCATTGCGGTTCCATCGGAATGCTCAATTCAATCCGGTCGCCGGCTTTCCAGGTCCGCCGCAACGGAACATACTGAGGCGCAAGATGTTCTTCCGCCGCCTGATCGTTTATTCTTATGCAAGCTCCTTGCGACCAGCCGGGAATTCGAAGAAACACCGTCCATGCTTCTTTCGGCGCTTCCTCAATCGTAAAATGAACGGTTCCGTCCCAGGGATAATCGGTCGTTTGGGTCAGCCGGATTTTATCCCCGGACGGAAGCTTCGTATCGAGGATATTGCTCCCATACAGGTGAACATACACCCCTTCAGGCGACAGGCCATAGGCGTATTCTGAAGATTCGGCGATGAGACGAACCACGTTGGGGGGACAGCAGAAGCAGCTGATATATGGTTTGCGATGGCGGGACCACCGCAATTCGAACGGCAGATCTTCCGTCACCCGCAAGGCATTGGTGTATAGAAACTTTTTTCCGTCCAGACTGATCGCGGCCAATACTCCATTATACAGCGCTCGCTCCATGGCATCGGCAAACCGCACCTCGCCCGAAAGCGCCAGCATTCGCTTGTTCCACAATACAAATCCCACCGCGGCACAGGATTCATTGTGGGCGGTGATATTCGGCAGCTGATACGGCCGTCCGTAGGCCTGGTGAACGAGCTGAATGGAGTCCTGCTTCTTGGAGCCGTCCGGGGAGGCGCCGTTATACAGAGCTCCCGTTGCCCCGGTAATATAAAGTTTGCGACCAACGACATCCTGCCAGATACTTTCCAGCGCTGTACGAAGCCGCTGGTCTCCCGTCTCCGCCAGAATGTCGGCCGCTCCCGCATACAAGTAGTTTGCCCGAACCGCATGGCCGACCGCCTCCCGCTGCTCATAGAACGGAATCCGGTCCTGGTTATCGTCCAGCCCGTTTTGGTACAGACTGCGAATCTCCATCAGCCCGGTCAGCAGCTGGAGATACGCCGGATTGCCTGTAAGCCGGTACAGGTCCGCGGTGCCCATATAGTGAGATGGGCAGACGGCATTGGCCGCCAGATTCTGCGGCTGGGTCTTATACAGACCATACAAATAGTCCGCGGCCTTCTCGGCAATCTGAAGCAGCGTCCTTTTCCCCGTCGCCTGATAGTGAATGCACCCGCACGTCATCAGATGGCCCATATTATAGGTCTCAAAATCAAGACGTTCAGCAAACTCTGTCACTTGTGCACCGCCGTTGCGCTGCGCGATTATAACGGGCGTGTGAATATAGCCGTCCTGACGCTGCGCAGCCCCAATAACCGCGATGATCTCATCCATTTGCCGGTTCAGCGCCTCGTCATGCGTAACTGCATACACGTATGCGGCGGCCTCAAGCCATTTATAAAAGTCCCCGTCATGCCATTTTGGTCCGCGGTGCCGGCCTTCCTTTTTTCCGGCGGCCACCAGAAAATTCTCATAGGCGTGACTGATTTCCGGATCTTCCAGCAACCGCCACATATTAGGGATCATCGTTTTATGGCACACAGCAAACCGGTCCGCCCAGAATCCTTTTGTCCATCGAGCCGCGCCAAATTCAACATTGCTGAGTTTGGCATAGGCGCTGACCGCAGGAGTCGCCCCGCCGACCGCAGAGACCGCCAAAGTGAAAATACTGATTAAACAATACCTCTTCATGTTTGTCTCTCTCATTGATTCATTTTAAATATTTACGGGGTGTCTTTTCCGCCGTATCCATGTTTTCACCGACTCGGCAGGGAGAAAAACACAGATGCAACTCGACGGGTTCAGGTTTTACCTCGTACTCCGGCAGCACCCCCGGACCGCAGCTTCCATTGCCCAGCCCGCTATGACAGGCATCCAGCGACAGAATCACCTCGTCCCGGGGGGTCAGTTCAAACGGATGGGCGGCCTTCTCCAGGTCCGCTGCGGAATAATGCAATGCCGAAAAAGCGATGGGCTTCTTGGAGACAATCAACAAACCTCGTCCCGATGCATCCGTAAGTCGAATCCGCCGCACATCGGTCCGCAGACCCGTTTCCTGCGGCCGCGGGTACGGAACATACAAATCCTCTACCGTCGCCGACCATAACCCTATGTCCGCAGAGGCCTTGCGATCGGCATAATTTTCGTGCGGCCCGCGCCCATACCAGTTCACGAATTCATAATCCCCGGCAATACGCATCACCACACCCAACCTCGGCAGAGGCGGCAATGAACCAAACGGTTCGAAACGATTGGCGGATTCAATCGAGCCGTCACCCCGCAGGGTCCACGTTGTCTGATGGGTAAATCCTGCACCCGTCGGCGTGGTGCTGACAGCTGTGGTTTGGATCTGAATAGAATCCGCTGTCTTTTTGCGGACCTGAAACGATTGCACGGTTCGGGTCAGTTGGTCAAGTCCCGACTGGCGCCAGTCGCGTGCCCGACCCTTTCCGAAGGCCTTATCATTGCTGGTGGGGGCGCGATAGACCTGCAATACCGGACCGCCCTGCGGCGACAGGATTTCTCGCCGGCCGTACATAAGCGAACAAAGCGTGCCGGCTTGTCGGCTGAAGACCGCCTCAAAATCCTGTCCTTTCACGCGCACGGCATCGGAATCTTCCGTAACGCATATTTCCAGCAGGACGGCAGAATCAAGTCCCGCGGCTGGTTCCACATATCTCAGGGGCAGCTGCTCCCAGGCAACCTCATGCCCGGCCGGCGCCCAGGATGCCTTTTCTGACAGATGAAAACTCACGCGAATCCGGTAATCACCCGCCGGCAGCTGCTCCGGCAGATCCATGGGCACAGAGACTGTCGTCTGCTCGCCGGGACGGCATTCTATTCGGCCCAGCACTCCTGATTGAATTTCCTTTCCGTCCCGCGTCAGGGACCAGCGGGGTTCCAGCGTATTCAGATCCGTAAACGCATACCGATTAGTCAATCGAATTTTCCCCAGCCCCCCATCCGCCGCTTCAATCTGAACCGGCTGATACACCTTCTTGACCTCCCGCAGTTTGGCCGTCACGGTCCGGTCGGCAAACACCAGTCCGTTCAGGCAGAAGTCTTTCGAATTCGGGCGGTCGCCAAAATCTCCGCCGTAAGCAAAATACTCCCGCCCGTCCGCCGTCTGCCTTCGAATTCCCTGATCCGCCCAGTCCCAGATAAAACCGCCGGCCATCCGCGGATTCGAATAGATCTCTTCCCAGTATTCCTTTAAGTTCCCGACGGCATTGCCCATAGCATGCGCATATTCGCACATCAACACCGGCCGCCTGTCTCGCGCATCCTCCGCCATTTGCAGAATCTTCGGCCAGCGCGCCTCCCGGGGCTGCTCATATAGCCCGCGGACCCGCGGATACATTCGGCTGATAAAATCCACCGTCTCCGGATCCCGCGGATCGTTGACCTCGTCCGCGGAGGCCTGCGCCCCCTCGTAATGAATGGGGCGGGTCGGGTCATAAGCCCGAATCCATGCCGACATCGCCGCGAAATTCGGCCCGTATCCGGACTCGTTGCCCAGTGACCAGATAATGACGGAAGGATGGTTCTTGTCACGCTGGACCATGCGGATCCCGCGGTCCATAAAAGCAGCTTGCCATGTCGGGTCGTTGGCCAACAGACCCCGAACTCCGTGACTTTCGATATTGGCCTCATCCATAACATAAATTCCATACTGATCGCAGAGGTCATACCAGCGGGGATCGTTGGGATAGTGTGACGTCCGCACGGCATTGATATTGAACCGTTTCATCAGTACAATATCCTCCATCATCCGCTCCGGCGGCACGGCCTGCCCATAATCCGGATCGAATTCATGCCGATTGACGCCGTACAGTCTGACCGGCCGGCCGTTGATCAGCAGTTGACCGTGCTCGACGCGCACCTCTCGGAATCCCACCCGGCAGGAAACCGCCTCAACCGTTTTGCCGGCCGCGTTGTTAAGGGTCACAACCAGGGTATACAGGTGGGGTGTTTCGGCCGTCCACAACCGCGGATTTCGTACTGTTCCGCGCAGCCATTCAAATTTTGCCGGTCCGCGCTGCGGCGTTCGCTCATTAAGAATCTCTGCGGAATAATCAGGATTTAAAATACTTCCGGCATCCTGCCGCAGCGGCTCGGTCCACACCGCCCGGCCGTCCGGGTCATACAATTGCCCGCCAACGGTCCATCCCGTAATATCAGTACCCTCCGCATCCTCCAGCCAGGGCCGAATCAGCACCTGGCCGCTGGAGGCCGCCGGATCCGCCTCCATGCGCACGGCAAAATCGGCAATACGCACCGGTCCCGTGGAATACAAAAAAACCTCTCGGTGAATTCCGCTCAGATGCCACATGTCCTGCCCTTCAAGATAGCTGCCGTCGGACCAGCGATATACCTCCACGGCCAGGACATTATTTCCGGGGCGTACATACGGAGTAATCTCAAACTCTGCGGGTGTCATGCTCCCCTGGCTGTACCCAATCGCTGCACCATTCAGCCACACATAGAACGCGCTTTTGACCCCTCCGAAATGAAGGAAAATCCGCCGGCCGTTCCACACCCCAGGCAGCTCGAATGTGCGCCGGTAAGAACCGACCGGATTGCGGTTGCTGTATGCCGTCCAGTCTTTTTCCGGCTCACCCATGACGCGCGGGGGTTCCACGCGAAAGGGGTATTGCGAACTCGTATAAATCGGCATCCCATAGCCCTCCATCTGCCAATTGGAGGGTACACGGATGGCATCCCATGCAGCAACGCTGTATTCGGACCGGAAAAAGTTGACCGGACGTTCCTGCGGCCGAGGCGACCAGTGAAATTTCCATGATCCGTTCAGGGATAGACGGTAAGGGGAAATCTCGGGACGGCAGCTTCGGGCCATTCCTTCATCGGGATAAGGAACGAATGTCGCACGGGCGGGCAGACGGTTCCGCTGGACAATGTGCTGATTTTCCCAGTCCGGTGTGTCGGGCGAGACTGAAGTTGCAGTAACCCGGGCGCAGCCGGACGCAGCAGAAAACAGCATCAGCAAACACAAGACTTTCAATGCCGTTTGGATACCATTCATTCTCTATATCTTTGACGATAATGAGTAATGACTCACAAATCGATAAGAGCCCGAAGGAATTTCATAAACTGCATATTGGTTGTCGCGACCCAGCGGCTTAATCCCCGTCACTTGTTCAACCGGAACGCCGTTTTCCTGAATTGATGTGCCCGGGTCGCTCGGAACACAAACGCGGGCGGTTGTGTTTGCAGGGATCGTAATGTCATACGTCAGAATATTCCCCTGCCGCTGCCAGCGGCTTTTAATCCATCCATACAGGGAGCGGTATTCCGCCCCGGCATAGTCTAATCGGCTGCAGGGATACGGCTTAAGAAGGAACTTCTTGAATCCGTTTTCGTCAGCGTCTAATTCAATGCCTGCGGCACAGCGATAAAGCCATTCCCCAACAGAGCCCAGCGAGTAGTGGTTAAACGAATTCATCTGGGGATTGAAAAATCCGTCCTCCGCCGTCCACCCGTTCCATCGTTCCCAGATCGTGGTGGCCCCATGGAGCACTGGATAGAGCCACGAAGGATAGTCTTCATTCAACAGCAGTTTCCATGCTGCATCCGCACGTCCCATCGCGGTCAGGATTGGGTTCAGGTAACGAATCCCAATAAACCCTGTGCTCAGATGCCAGTTCAGATTTCTGATATTTTCAACCAAATGTTCTGCTGCGCGGGCCCTGGTATCTTCCGGTAATAGGTCAAAAGCCAGGGACAGCAGATATGCGGTTTGCGTCTCGACAGCAAGTCGGCCGTCGTTTCGGAGATACTCCTTTTGAAATGCCTGTCGGACCCGTTCAAACACGGCCTGAAATCGGGCTGCCTCTCCATCCCGGCTGATCGCCTTGGCCATCCGGGCCAGTTTGGCGGCGTCATCGGCCCAGTAGGCGGTGGCCAGCAGGGTTTTCATCGGCGAGTGCGTGCGAAAGGTGGTATCGGAGGGAATGCAAAGCCAGTCTCCATAGTTATTGCCCAGCGCATTCCTGCGAATGCCGTCCGGATTGGTCCTCTGAATATAATCCAGCCAGGCGGTCATCGCATCAAAATGGCGCTCGATGACCCGGGTATCCCCGTAAACGCGCCAGAGCATCCAGGGAATGATGATACCGGCATCGGCCCAGCCGGCCGCTCCGCCCAGTCCGTCCAATCCGACAAAATTGCTGTCTTCACGCAAGCGCGGGGCCGTGTCGGGGAAGATGCCTTCGGGTGTTTGTGCGTCTGCAATATCCGTCATCCATTTTGTGAAGAATGCAGCGACATCCATGTTATAACTTGCGGTGCGGGAAAAAACCTGCGCATCGCCCGTCCAGCCCAGGCGTTCATCCCGCTGAGGACAATCCGTTGGCACGCTCAGGAAATTGCCTTTCTGACTCCAGAGGCAGTTGAGCCAAAGCCGGTTGATAAGCGGATGCGAACAGTCAAACCTTCCGGCCGGCGGCATATCCGAATGAATGACACAACCGGTGATTGTGCCTTCGGGAGGACGGCGGTCCAGTCCGGTCAGTTCAACATACTGGAAACCGTGAAAGGTAAAACGGGGCTGCCAGATTTCTTCGCCCCGTCCGCTCAGGATATAGACATCTGTGGCTTTGGCGCGGCGCAGATTTTCGGTATAGAGGGTGCCGTCGGGGTTCAATCGTTCTCCGTGCCGCAGGGTAATGCGTGTCCCGGCGGGACCGCGTATTTTTAATCTGACCCACCCGGCAATATTCTGACCGAGATCATAAATCCAGACGCCGGGCGCACTTTCGCGGACTGACACCGGCTCTATCGTTTCGGTAATTCGAACGGGCTCTGAGGGCTGGGCGACCAGCAGGGCAGCCGGCGGCGTTACGGTTCGGACAGTGGACCATGTATGATCATCATAGTCCGGCTGATCCCAGCCGGCAAGTTCAAAGCGGGCGTCGTACGTTTCGCCCATCATAAAATCCGATGACAAGATCGGCCCGGCCGCACATTTCCAGGAGGTATCGCTATTAATAATCTGTCTTGCGCCGTCGGCCATTGTGATCTCTAACTGAACCAGCAGGCTGTTTTGCAGCCCATAGCGGCCTCGCGTTTCCTGCCAGCCGACATACCCGCTGTACCAGCCGTCGCCCAGAATAGCCCCAAGAACGTTTCGGCCGGTCCTAATCTTCTCCGTTACATCGTAAGTACGGTAATGAATCCGCTTGTCGTAATCGGTCCATTCAGGCACGAATACATCCTCGCCGACACGCCGACCATTCAGATACACCTCCAACAAACCGCGGGCGCTCATATAGAGAGTTGCTTTTTGAACCGTGTCTTTAGCCGCAAAGACTTTACGAAACCACGGCGGTGTTCCCGGTTCCGTGAGTGTGGGTTTTACGGCGTGTTTGGCGCGATTCAGATAATCCGGGGCCGCCGCAATCCACTCTGCCTGCCATTCTTTGTCTTTCAGTAATCCCATCGTCCAGAAAGCCGGCTTAGAAATAACGGTATCGCCTTGTTCATCCCGGATCTGTACCTGCCAGTGGCAGTCCTGCCGGGAAGTTAAAGGAGCCCCGGCATAAACAATGTGTGCCGATCGGCTATCTTCGATATATCCGCTGTCCCATAGATCCACGTTTCCGTCAGCAAGATTGTGAAGCGAAGAAGCCACGCACACACGCCATGCCGTCTGCCGGCTCCCGCGGTGGTCGGATTCGACAATCCAACTGAGACGGGGCCTTACCTCATCGATCCCGAGGGGATTGACCAGATATTCACAGCGTAAATATGATACTTTTAAGGCCGGGTCCATAAAGCCCTCAAAAAAACAGGTCAAACTTGATGATCTTTTCGAATCCAGAAAATGGCGGTACCAAACCACAGCAGCATGCCGGTAACCATCAGATGAAAATAAACCTCCTTGGATAGAAGTCCGCCGAATACCAGCAAAGCCGGGATGAAGGACAAGGCCAGGCCGATATAAGAAATCACCTGCAGAATGAGTTTTGTATGAAATGTCATATCATGCTTCCTTTGGAACAACCGGAAAGATCCTCTGTTGGATAATACTGCACACAGTGTAAAGCATCACAGCGATAATCCAGGCAGGCAAGGCCAGCAATAACAGATCGGCTTTATAATTGGCCAGGAAAACCGGCAGCCTCGGGTTGACCCAGTTCATAAATTCATAATGGTCTTTGGCATACAGGAGAAAACTAATGCCGAAAGAACCAAACCATCCTACGGCCGCAGGCCAGCTCATCAGCAATCCTTTGCGCTCGGCATAATAGCGGGTCAGCCCCAGCCGAGGGAACAGCCAGAAGTCAATGAAAATAAAAGCCCCCAGCGGCATAAAGAAAAGGCCGTAGTAAGCCACAATGCGATCCAAATAGTGCAATACTGCTGGAATGCAGGCCGTTACGACCATAATCACACCGGCTGCCATCGTCACCGCCCAGCGCCGCCAATTCGGCGTAGCCACCTGAAAGGCCAGGCCTGCTCGGTACAGCGTAGGATTGGCCGTGGTCCAGCCGGCCAGAAGCGCACATACAATCCCTGCATATCCGGCCCCGAACATGGCAATATTCCCGGGTGTCGGATTCGGATCGGTCACACCGGCAGCTCTTTGTGAATGGATAAACGCAGCACACAGGACCCCTGAACAAATCCACGCGATGTAATGGCCGATGAACATTCCAAACGCCGAGCAAAAACCCATTTGCCATTTTCGGGCATATCGGAAAATCGTAACATCTCCCATCCCTATGTGCTGGGCGATATTGCACAACCAGGCCAACCCGACACAATGCCAGAAGCCGTACTGCATTTGGCCGGGATAAGCCGCGCCGGTCCAGATTTTCTCATTGGCAATCTGCCAGAAGTTGCCCAATCCGGTCACCCCCAGAGACGGCAGTGAAGCAATCGCTCCGGAGACAAACACAAACGGCATCCAGGGCGCAACGACCTTGGCAAAATGAGCCAGCCGTTCGAAGCCCAGCACGGCCAGCACAGCAATCGCGGTTCCGACCCCGATGGCAATCAGGATCCAGGAGATGCTCGGCACCGTCTGCCCGGCGGCATAGTTAGGGCTTGGAATATGCAGGGGCAGAGTAACTGCGGTTGTAGAAACATTGACCATCGAACCTGCCAGCAGACAAAGAATCAGCGCAAACAGGCCGGAATACAAGATGGTCAAATAGGGTCCGGCGATTTTGCGGATCTGCCAGTAAATCGTCAGGCGTTCTTTGACTGCAATCGGTGCACACATAAAGACCCAGCTGAGAACCGCCAGCAGGTTGCCCAGCGCCAGCCCCCCAAACACATCAACGGCCGTTACACCGTGCATGACAAGCAGGGTTCCGAGAACAAATTCCGTTCCCGCAATATGCTCGCTGGCAAACATCGCGATAAACGTCCACCACCCCTGCAATTTGTTTTCATCAACGGGCTCACGATCGTACTCATAAAGTGCATCGAGCCGTTCGATCAGCGTGGATTTGGTTCTTGTGTGGACAGAAGCCGGTGTCGATTGGGTTTCTGTACTCATAAATCTCCCTGCATGGTTCCCTATCGGATTGCGTAAATTTTATAAACCAACTCAGGGCGTTTGTCAACGCAGGTTCATGACCTTTCTTGCAAGCGCCGTCAATGTCGGAACACATGATTTCAAGGATCATTCAGATCGACCGCCGGCTAAACACATCTGTCCGAACCTCTGCCGCACAATCTTCAGATTCATCCGCATCTGAGAAAGTGGAATCGTCCTGAATGTTTAAGTAAGATTCCGCATGATCACTTTTCTTTGTTGACGAATACCTGAACTTTTTTTTCAGCGGTTTCCTCAATGCGATGCCGCCGCTGTTTTTTCTTCCCGGCTTCTCTGTTTGTCTTGTACACAGTCGCAGGTGTATTCAGACGCTCAATTTTCCTGGTCCATTCTTCATAGTTCTTTTGTATTTCCTCGCTGTTTCCATGATCGCAAGCACGATACTTGATCTCATTGAGCACGTTTTGAGGCAGCCGGTCTAAGTCTTCAAAGATTCCCTTCTGTAATCCCGCCAAACAGGCAGCTCCGAACGCCGAGACATCCTGTATCCCAATATTGACAACCTCTTTTCCGAGCAAATCGGACAAGAATTGCATGATAAACTGATTTTTGCTGATGCCGCCGTCGACTCGCAATTGTGTCAAGGGAATATGGCTGCACTGTTCCATTGCTGTAATCACATCTTTAATCCGATAGGAAATTGATTCGAGGGCCGCTCGTACAATATGGTTCTTATTGCAGTCAAGCGTTAATCCTGTGATTACGGCTTTTACGTCCATATTCCAGTGGGGTGCTCCCAGCCCGCTGAATGCCGGGATCAAATAGACCCCATTGCTGTTCGGTACCGATCGAGCCATCGTCTCGCTTTCTTCGATTTTATGCATCAGGCCCAGATTCTCTTTCAGCCATTGAATAGTCGCACCGCAGGATACGATAATTCCTTCCAGGGCGTAATCCACACGGTCGCCAGCACTCCAGCAAATCGTGGTCATCATGCCGTTGGTGCATGGAATGCGTTTTCTTTCGGTGTTTAATAAAATGGAACATCCTGTTCCCAGGGTTGCCTTGGCCGTCCCCGGCGAAAAACATCGTTCTCCAAAGGCCGCTGCATGGGAGTCGCCGACCAGCGCATGGATGCTGATCCGGGACGGCAGCAGACCCTCGAAATCCGTATCGCCGAAGTCAAAGGAGGACGGCCGGGCTTCGGGCAGTTTCAGGCCGGAGAGTCGAAACTGTGCCAGCAGATAGGGATCCCAGGACAGATGGTCAATGTTGAAAAAAAGCGTGCGAGAGGCATTGGTATAGTCTGTATAATAGCTCCGACCTCCCGTCAGTTTGTACAGAAGCCATGTGTCCACAGTCCCGAAAAAGGCGTGTCCGCCTTCAATGGCGGATTTAATTTCAGGATTATTCTCATACAACCAGATCAGTTTGGTCCCCGAAAAATAGGGATCCGCAATCAAACCGGTTCGACGGATTATTTCCTGTTCCAAAGATGAGCCCTGAAGACGGTTGCAAATATTCACCGAACGCTTGCACTGCCAGACGACGGCCGGGCACAGAGGCCGACCCTCTGCATCCCATAAACAGAATGTCTCTCGCTGGTTGGAGATTCCGCAGGTACGAATTCGGCTTACATCTGATGATACTTCGACCCGAAACTGAGCCAGGCAGGACTTCACAGCCGCCAGGACATTTTGATATATTTCAAGGGGCTCCTGCTCGACAAAGCCCGGCTGCGGATAATAAGAGGCCAGCGGTTCCGTCCCTTTTGCCACAATCCTGCCTTCAGTGTTGAAGACAACGGCCTTCGTAGCGCTTGTCCCCTGATCGATTGCCAAAAGATAGGTGTTATTCATGAACGTTTCCTCTGGAGTAAATCCTTGGCGGTTTGTGTTAGACCTTCCGGAGAAATGCCGTAATAGGCCATGATTTCCAATTGGCTGCCCGGTACCGTTTCTTCATCCGGAAACCCTGCTATTCTAAAGGGAACAGACACCCCTGCCTGCAGAAGCACAGAGGCACACGCCTCTCCCAGTCCACCGGAACAACTGTGCTCTTCCACGGATATGACTGCCCGACACTCGCGGCCGGCCTTTAAAACAGCGTTTTCATCCAGGGGTTTGACGGTATGCATACTGATCACACGCGCCGTAAGCCCCTCGTATTCCAGTGCCTCGGAAGCCAGCACCGCCTGGATGACGGTCTCCCCGGTTGCAATAAAGGCCACATCGTTTCCGCATCGCACCAACAGGGATTTGCCCACTGTAAAAGTTGTACCGGGCTTGTGGAGATGGGGCATGGCTCGTTTCCCGAAACGAATAAATACAGGGCAGGACATCCCGGCGGCCGCCTTAACCGCTTCGGCTGTTTCAAAGTTGTCGGCCGGCACGAGAATCGTGCAGTTGTGAAGGGCCCGCAGGACCGCCAGGTCATGCAAAGAATGGTGGGTAGATCCCAACGCTCCGTAACTGACACCGGAACTGATGGCGATCAGTTTGACCGGCCGATCGGAGTAACAGACATCGTTTTTGATTTGCTCTAAAGCCCGTGCCGTCAGAAAACTGCCCGGCGAGACCGCATACACAATCTTGCCGGTGGAGGCCAGACCTGCGGCTATGCCAACCAGATTTTGCTCGGCAATCCCGACCTCAATGATTTGATCGGGCAGTGCCCTGGCAAACGGAACCAGCTTGCCCGAACCGCGCGAATCACTGGTTACGACCAGAATATTTTTGTTGGATGCGGCAAGGGCCAGCAGGGTTTCGGAGAACACATCCAGGTTGGCTTTCCCCATCTCAAGGGTCGAGTGTAGGGTCATACTCCCATCTCCTGCATCTGCAACCGGAGTTCCCGGATCGCACTTTCATATTGTTCATCACTGGAGACGCCGTGGTGCCACTGGGCGTTGTTTTCCATAAAACTGACGCCCTTGCCCTTGATCGTATGAGCAATCACCATGCTTGGTTTCCCGACCAAGAAGGGCGTTGCGCTTAAAACCTCCCTGAGGGCCGCAACATCGTGGCCGTCCACCTCGCGCACAGACCACCCGAAGGCAGTGAATTTGTCAGACAGGTTTTCCAAGGCACAAACCTCCTCGGTGCGGCCGGTTATCTGCAGCTGATTACGGTCAACAATGGCCGTCAGATTATCCAGGCCATAATGGGCGGCCGTCATCATCGATTCCCAGTTGGAACCTTCCGCCAATTCGCCGTCGCCCAGCAAAGTGAAAACACGATAGCCGAGGCCATCCAGTTTCCCGCCCAGGGCTGCTCCTGCACTGAAGGCCAGTCCATGCCCCAAGGCGCCGGTATTCTGCTCGATTCCCTTGATTTTGCGTGTGGGATGCCCCACATAGGGCGACCGAAACCGGCAGAAGGTATCCAAATCCGAATCCGGGAAAAACCCTTTGTCCGCCAAGACTACATACAGCGCCTCCACCGAATGTCCCTTGCTCTGGATATAGCGATCCCGCCTGGGATCATGAACAGTCTCCGGCGAAATATTCAACACGCAATTGTACAAAACGTTCAGGATATCCACACACGACAAACTCCCGCCCGTATGTCCCGCTTTGGCTTTCTTGATACAGCCAAGCAGCCGGATCCGGTACTCAATCGATTTCATGATCAGCTGGTGTTCAGTCATTGCATTCATCACGTTCCTGAACTTTCATCCATCGTAAAACCGAGCCGCGGAGGACTTTGGCCGTGCAGGAAGCCGCCTCCAATACGCCCCATTGTTCTGCCCGGATGGTTTCTCCGCAGGCGGATAGGCCGGCAAGGGAAATCAGCCCGATGGCTGCTGTAGTGCCAGGCCGCCCCGACCGGTCTGCGATTCTCTTTTGATCCTTTGGCTGCATGTTCAAAAACTTCTCTGTATCCGCTTTATTGATGATAATACAGATCCCATCCAAGATACTTGGAAACCGCCTCCTGGAGCACCCGTCCGCAGTGAGATCGTGTCATCGCTACATGATGCTCGAAACCGTTTTGGCAGAGATGGCTGAGCAGCGCTCTCAGGTTTTTCACCCGGCATACCGCGATGCCTCCATCCATCCCGAATGAATCATTGGTAAACTGCCCCTCTCCCAGGTAGGATTTTATCCTGCCTTTGGTATCGTCCGTGGAGACTCTGAAATAGGTCATGGAACCGCCGGCCACTTTGCCCTTGATGGCACCAAAGCATTTCTCGCGGTCGATTACAGTACCCAGAACATCCAACTTGGAAATTTCAATTTTGTTTCCCATAAACGACTTCGGATAATTGCTGCAGTGTGTGCAGACGCATTGATCCGGATGCTGTCCGAAGTTATTGTTCCAGTCCAGGAGTGCCGGGATGGAACCACTTGCCAGCAGGAGCGCATACATCGAAACGGCACCGGTCACATCTGCTTCGCAGGCGCTGGGAAGATAACGCTCACCCATCATAGACATCGACAGGCAGGCCGCACATCCATAGTGCTCTTCGATAGAGTTCCAGCATTGTATGGCGCTGGCATCCAGCTCATGCTCTTCCATCAGTTCATCAAATACCACCGACAGTTTTGCCTGTCGGAGCACGCTTTGGGTATGAATGTCTGACGGGATCTTTCCGTATGCTTTGATGGCCGCCAGTTTTTCTTTCACCGCCGCTGCCTTTTCATCCTTCGCCTGGGCTCGGGCAATAATCTCGGACAGATCCACAGGGACTACCGTAATCCCCGACGCCTGCAGGATTTTTTCGCTGTATCGCACCGTCTGAAAAGCCCCAGGCCGGGTCCCGAAGGCACCAATCCGTGCATTCCGCAGTCCCTTTACGACCCGGCATACGGCCGCAAAAAACTGTACATCCTGTTTAAAAAGTTCACCGTCAATATCGCAGGTATGCGCTGTGGTATCCGTAAACGGAATATGATATTGATACAGATTATTGCAGACGGAAATCTTGCCGCAGAACGCGTCTCGTCTGCTTTTCACATCGACCTTGTCCATCTCATCATTGCATGCCTGAACAAGCACCGGCACATTCAGATTGGCCAATTCCAGGGTCTGGATGATTCCCTGCTCATCGCCGAAATTGGGCAGCACGACAATAATGCCGTCAATTTCATCCCGATGGGCCTTAAAAAGCTCAGCGCAAATCTTTGCGTCCGCACGTGTTTCGATCACCCCGGCGGGTGTTGCATTCGCACCCGGTATGACATATCCGAATCCCAGATTGTCAAGCAGTGCCAGCAGCTTATCTCGTGCGGCCGATGCCAATTGGGCATTGAAGATATTACGGGTCCCTATGATCAAACCAAAGGTGATTTTCTTTTGCATAATTTTCATATATGATCCTTATTTAAGATCCAAAACATCATCCATTTTCTTCTTATACTGATCGCGATTGAAATTTTCCGTTTCTGTGCTTTGAAAAACGAGCTGCATCTTAATTCGCGGGAATTTACTGCTCTGAAGGGTATATCCTTGGCTGTGAAATGTCAACTTTCTTTGTCCAGATGTGTGTGCACAGCCATCCCGTACGGCCATCCCGTTTCGTCTAAGATTTGGCCGACACAGAACCCTTCGCATAGGTTCTTTAACCTTTCCAAATTATCACCAACAATTCAAAGAGTGCAAACCCATACTTTTTTAAGGATAGGCCTGCCTTTCTTCTAAAGCATATCTATGTCGCGAATATCCTGTTTTCGCGTGTATCATTGCTGAAGACATAATCATACTAAAGAAAAATAATATATTCCTCCTTGATTTGAGAAATAACTTGTCGTATACTTAGATTTATGGAACATTTTAATCATGACCGTAAAGAATTCACTCCCTATGGTTTCACCTGTGAAAAGTGGGAACCTATGCTGATGAACCGTCCCGATAAACACTCTGAAATAGAGTTAAACTTTTTTGAAAGCGGAACTCTGACCTATCTTTTTGGGGGAGAACGTGTGTCAGTCTACGGCGGAAATCTCGCCTTATTTTGGGCCGCCGTCCCCCACCAGATCGTGGATTTTTCAGACTTGAAATCCTATTTTGTTATCACGATTCCGCTTCCCTGGATGCTCAATTGGGGTATGCCGGAAAAGTTCTCAACTCAAATTCTAAACGGACGGATTTTACAGGAATCTGAGGCATCTGCTTTTGTTCAGGATAAAAATTTATTCGAACAATGGTTTCGAGACGTCAATCAGGATTCAACGTCCACCCATGAAATTGTATTGCTCGAAATAAGAGCCCGTCTTTTGCGCATGGCCATGAACCTGGAAAACAGGAAAGTCGCATCTGACTCGTGTGCACAGGGATACTCTGTAAGGCACGTCGGAACTCAAAATTTCAATAAAATTGAAAACATGGCAAAATTCATCGCACAGAATTATACCGAGCAGATCTGCCTTTCGGACATAGCCGCCGTAGCAGGTCTGCATCCGTATTATGCAGCGTACGCTTTTAAAAAAACCTTCGGCGTCACGATAAACAACTTTGTAATCCAACACCGGGTACAACATGCACAACGTTTGCTGGTCACATCTCGAAAAAAAGTTCTTGAGATCGCTTTTGAATCCGGCTTTAACTCGCTAAGCCGATTCAATTCCTCCTTCAAAAAACTCTGTCACTGCACGCCAAGGGAATATCGCGACTCCCATCGACTTGTGAATAGTTCATAAACCTTCTCGGTTGCTGGATAGTCCCGCTTGGAAAAGTGCTTCTTTAACGTTGCAGACAATAAAAATAAAAGCGTTAATCATGTGAGACTGATTTGCCATGAAACAAGTGCTCTGCATTATACCGCTTTGTTTTGTCATGAGTTTCACAACGGCCTTCGCGACCGAAGAACAGAGTCCCTGCAGCCGGGAAGCTCCTGCCAGCCTGTCCATTGAAATCAGGGGGCAGAACGCACCCCGGTTGAGATACGCTTCGCAACGGCTGCGAGAAAATCTCTGCACGTTTGGCGCCGCCCGCATTATCCTCAGCAGTGACAAACTGGACAGGGTTGAAGGCGACCGTACCCCTGAGGGCTTTCATCTTTATCGGGACGCCGAAGGCGCCTACCGCATTGAGGGGTACGGCGATTCCGGAACCCTCTATGGGGCTTTGGAGTTGATTGACCGGACCAAAGAAGCCGGCCAATGGCCCAGAGTGCTGGATGTTGCCGAAGTGCCGACATTTCGGCTGCGCGGCAGCTGCATTGGGATGCAGCTGCCGTCTATTTTGCCGGGTCGTCAAACCTATGAGTATCCGTACACACCCGAAAACTTTCCCTTTTTCTATGACAAGGACCAGTGGATCGAGTTCCTGGACTTCCTGGTTGCTAACCGTATGAACACCCTCTACCTGTGGAACGGTCACCCCTTCGCTTCCCTGGTCAAACTGGAGGATTATCCGTATGCCCTGGAAGTCTCCGAAGAAATCTATCAGCGCAACGTGGAGATGTACCGTCTGTTGACTGAAGAATCGGACAAGCGAGGCATCTGGGTTATCCAGATGTTTTATAACATCTTTGTGTCCAAGCCCTTTGCCGAACACCACAACATCGAAACCCAGCATGCAGCTCCCACGAAACTGACTGCTGATTATAATCGCAAGTCAATCGCCAAATTCATGGAGATGTACCCCAATGTAGGGTTGCTGGTCTGTCTGGGCGAGGCCCTGCGAGGGCAGGACAATCAAGAGGCCTGGATGAATGAAACGATTATCCCGGCCGTCAAACAGGCCATGACCGCGTTGGGCAAGACGGAGGAGCCCCCGATCGTAGTGCGTGCCCATGCGGTCGGCAACATCAAACAGATGATGGAATCCGCTTTGAAGCACTATACGAATCTCTACACCATGGCCAAGTACAATGGTGAATCCCTGACCACCTTTGAGCCGCGGGGCCGGTGGCAGCAGGTGCATCTGGATATGAGTCGTTTAGGTTCAGCTCATGTGGTCAATGTACACCTGCTTTCTAATCTGGAGCCCTTTCGCTACGGCGCTCAGGACTTCATCCGACGCTGTGTGCTGGCCTGCCGTGACCGCTTGGGCGCTCAGGGCGTGCACTTGTATCCCTTGGCCTACTGGGACTGGCCCAATGCACCGGATAAGGTTGAACCCCCTCTCCAACAGATTCAGCGCGACTGGATCTGGTTTGAGGCCTGGGCCCGCTACCTGTGGTGCACGGACCGAGACCCGGATCAGGACCATCGCTATTGGATCCGGCGGCTGAACGAGATGTACGGCGATCCCCAGGCCGCCGAACAGATCCTCAAGGCCTATAATGAATCCGGATACTGTGCTCCCCTATTGCTGCGCCGCCTGGGTATCACAGAAGGCAATCGCCAAACCTTGTCGCTGGGCATGTTCCTGGATCAGCTGGTTAATCCCAAACCGTATGGTCCGGTCAGCGGCTTGTGGGAATGGTTTGCCCCGCCCGGCGAACGTCTCGATGAATATGCCCGAAAAGAATGGGCCGGTGAACCTCATCAGGGCGAAACCCCCATCTCCGTCGTCGAGGAAGCCGTCCGCCGCGCGGAAGCGGCTGTACAGGCGATTGAACAGGCGGCCTCGCTGATTACACGCAATCAGGAGGAGTTTGAGCGGCTTCGGAATGATATGCACTGCATTGATCTGATGAGCCGTTTTTATGCCGAAAAGGTGCGGGCTGCTGTCCTGGTTCTGGATTACAACTTCAGCCGAAATCCCGAACGAATGCACAAAGCCAAAGAACATCTCGAAAAAAGTCTGGATCACTACCGGGCTCTGACGGAACGGACCCGCACGTTCTACCGGTATGCTAACAGTTTGCAAACAGGTCATCGCCGTATTCCCATTCGCGGAATGAAAGACAATCAGCCCTATTACTACCACTGGGAACACATGCTGCCGCTCTATGAAAAAGAACTGGAGGACTTTCAGTCTCAACTGGCCGGGCTTTCTGACACCAAACCGAAGCCCCACCAAACCATCCCGCCACTTCAGGGGGTACCCTTTGAACTTCTCAGCCAGGACTGTGAAATGTATGAGGTGCGCGTCGGCGCCAAGCCCTTTCTGGACCGCGACTACCGCATCCTCCAGGTGGCGGAAGAACTCAAAGGCCTCACCGGCATCCGCTTGTCTCATACCGCCGGCAAGGCAGGACAGCTCAAGCCCGTCCGTTTAAGAACACAAAGCCCCGTGAAAATCCTGGTCGGCTACTTCAATGAAGACCGCGATATCTGGGCAAAACCGCCGAATCCTGACACCGACAGCCAGGCCGCCAAATACGGCGGGGTCGAATGCACCCTGCAAAACGCACTTCAGATTGAGCAGACGCCGGGAGTGAATGTGCACATCTTCACATTTCCGGCCGGAGAAATTACCTTCGACCCTCGCAGCCCGGGCAGCTGCCTGCTCCTGGGGGTCATCCCCGCTGCCATGGAAGTGCCGCCGCGCGATACAGGCATTCAGCCGGGACGCATGTGAGGTCGGCAGGGTCAGCGGCGATAGGATTCTATCCGATCGGCAAGTTGCTCCATCTGCTGGGGAGTGATTTTTTCCCCGCCGGCTGAAATGACATTCAGATACACACCTTCAGGCCCGATGGCATCCAGCAGCGGAATCACCTCATCCGCATCCAAATTGGCAGCCCACACGGCTTTGCCGGCCTTAAGGATTTTTTGGTATAGGTCGTACCAGTGCGGAGCGCCCCCCGGCGGAACCTGCGGGTCTGGAGTCCATTCAATCGCCCGCAATCCTTCGATTTCAAGCAGGGGGTCCACAAAGGCCAGGCATTGATGCCCATCCACATGAAACATCGAATAATCCAGATAATTCACCGACTGCTTCAGATAAGGCACCACAAAATCATCAAACATCCTCGGAGAAAGCATCGCCGCCAGATCACACTGAAGCAGACCTGTTTTACCCGGCCCCCAGAGCATAAAATAACCAAACGCCATACTGCCGTCTTCATCTTTGATAATGTCATACAGGTCTTCAAACACCTGCCGATAGGCCGTTTCAATCTCCTGAAGTTTCTGGTGAACCCACGCCGGACGCTCCAGGATATCCATCAGCAGATTTTCGGTTCCTCGCAAGGCCGCTAAGACATCCAGATTGGGTACAATCGCAGGCATTCCCACAAAATAATGTCCCCCGCTGTGGGCGAGCACGGCTCGAAGAACCGCTTGGAGCATTTGGCTGTACGGGGCATGGGGCTCATAGCGAAGCGGCGGATGGGTCTCGGGCTCGGCGATGCAGGAGTGATACCAAATGTTGTCTCGTTCATACTTCGGAACAGCTCCCAGAAAGGGCGCCAAGCTCACCGTGCCGATGTCCGCCCATGCCGCCGGGAGCACATCCGCCGGCCAGACCTTGCGGGCCATTTCATAATGAATTCTCTCAGCGACTGACTTTGGATCCGTATGATACTGTGCCGGATCGGCCGCTGAAGAAGGTCTGGCTATATCCGCATGAGGCGGGCCGTCGCTGTCGATCCCCGTGCCCCAGCATCCCAGCACCAGTCCGCGGCACTTCCACCAGTCTATAAAATGCTGTCGTGTTTGGGGCCAGTTTTTTTTCCACAGCGGCTTCATGGACTGTTTATCTTTCCTAATCGGATTCTGATCGGGGTCGAATATCCTGATAGGCGGGCCCAAGACCGGCCGCATCGACAATCGCACGGGCCCGAGGCGACCATTCCGGCGCCAGGGGTTCCACTATCGTACGGGTGACCGGACAGCGGGTCCCCTCGTTGCGGACGTTGTCGGCTTTGACGAAATTGCGGTCGATGGTCATGTCATGGCAGTTCTTTGACCAGATGTGCAGCCAGAGCTCTTTATGCGGCGAGGATTCATCCTGGCGATTCAGGATGACATTATGATGAATGTTCCAATAGGCCGACCCGTCATCCGGGTAAATACATCGGGGACCGTCATAACAATAATTATAGGCAATTTCCGAACCGGGCTGCTCGCCCAGCACATAAATAATCCCCCCGTCGTCGAGCGCACGGTGCGTGCTGCCGATGCGGTTGTACAAAATAGAATTATTTTTGGCAACCGTCGACGGAGGAATCTGGGCATTGCCCCACCACCAGCCCAGGGCAAGACCGCCATAAGGTGTGCCGCTGATCTCATTATGGACAATTTTTACGTTTTCCACAAAAAAGCCGGTCATTCCTTCTATCTGCCGAAAGTCCAGACAGACATTGGAAACAAAGTTATTGGAGATCAGGATATTTTTACAGACTCCCTCTACGCCGTCAGGAAATTGCTCCCCATCCCCGATTTTGTAATGCTGGGGATGACCTGCATTGACCGACGTTCCCATCAAGTCTCCAAAGGTATTGCCGATCACAGCGGTATTGACCACATCATTTTCCAGACTCAATGCTGCGGCGCTTGCCAGGTGCTCAAAGCGATTTCGTTCGATCCGAATGGACTCGGCATTGCACACGTTGACCGTGCCCTTGGGAATCGTGATGTCGTTGTAATGATTCAGATGCCAGTTGCCATCCTTGATGTATCGGGTAAATTGAGATAGACTCTGCACACTGACCCAGCCGCGAGAATTGCCCAGGGAAGACAGCAGGTAATCGTCATAGGCAAAGGTCAGACCGTAAAACTGAATATTCCGGACTCGCGATGAGATACTGTCTCCCTGAATGCGGACAAGCCCTTCCACGACAGGAGCATACACCTCGGCGGTTGTCATATCCTCGCCGCGGGAATAGTAGTACAGCGTATGGGTTTGATCGTCGAAGTAAAACTCTCCCGGCTCATCCAGCAGTTCATAGGCATTGCGGATATAGATCGGACGATCGGGGCGTGGGGTTACCCGAAAGGGGACCCAGCTCATATTCAGCGCAATCGCGCCATACGGCTGCTGAAGCAAGACGACGGTATACCCCTCTTCGGAAAACATGTCTTCCACGCATAAAATCGGCTCACTCCACACATTGGATTGAAACAGTTCGACATTCCGAGGATTGTTATACACGCCGACCTCATCGGGTTTAAATTTGATCCCGGCATATTCCGTCCCGGCAGTGGAGGCCCAGGGCTCCTGGCCGGTGATGTGAAATGTCCCGTATCCCCCTTGCCCGAACACTCCCTGGGGCTGTCTTGCCATGACGGCTCTTTTCCCATTGACATACAAAGCCCGCAGTTTCTTGTCTCTGACAAGCCGGGCCTTCCAGATATCACCGGCATGCCGTGTCCATCCGGCAACCGGAACCGCACCGCTCAAAATGGGAACCTCATCCTGAAACGCCTTATAGATAATCCAATGCCCGTTTGTGCCTGAATCGAAAGGCGTCAATTCGAAAGTCCCGTCCAGCGTGTACATACCGCCGCGAAGATATACAATGATATCCTGCTGCATGTTTTTGTTGATCGTTCGAATCTGGTCGCGTGCGTGCTGCAAGGTCCGCCACGGCCGGTCCAGACTTCCGGCCGCACGGTCATTGCCGTCAGGCGAAACATAAAATTCCGTTTGCGTCTGTTGCGGCAGGATTGCACAGCCGATTCCCAAAAATGAGATAACGAAGATCGCTGCGTTTGCAAGCATCCATCTCTTCTCGCCGGTTTTTCTTCGCCGATTCATTATGCCTTCATCCCAAACTGAAAGAACAGATACAAGCCGACCATAATAACGGCCAAAACAGCCCACCCGATGAGTCCGGCCCGGCCCAGTCCCGGGTTTTCACGATATGTCTGACGCAGCGTCGGTAGCGGAGTCTCCGAATCGCTGTGCCGCGTGACAAGGGAGGTTAAGATCATAAAAAGCATGATCCCGCAGAACAAATAAAACGACAGCAGGAGAAAATGCGGGAAAATATCCTCTCCAGCCTCATTGGCGAACACATTGGCAATATCACAGAACCCGATGGATAAGGAAACCATCGAGCCGACGATCAGCGTCAGCAGAGCCGCTGTCGCCGTGGAACGCCTCCAGAAAATGCCCAGCACAAAAACAGCCGAGACCGGAGGAGCCATATACCCGATAATCCCCTGGAACAGATTAAACAGATTGGTTCCTTCGACTTTGCTGAGAAACCAGGCAATCCCTACGGCAAGGAACGCCGAAGCGACGGTGGTGATGCGTCCAGCCTGTTTGATTTGATGCTCTGTAGCCGTCGGGGCTATCCAGCGTTTGTAGAGATCCAGTGTAAATATGGTGCTGAATGAATTGAGCCCGGAATCCAGGGTTGAAATCACCGCCGCAACAAGAACCGAAATACTCAACCCGACCAGTCCCGCCGGCAGAAAGGTATTTACCATGCTTAAAAACACCTGTTTATCGTCTTCAATGCCGGGCAGCAGATGAGCGGCCAAAATGCCTGGCAGCAGAAAAATAAACGGCGGAGTGATTTTAAGAAATGCCGCCAATAAGGTGCCCCCCTGGCTTTGCTTCAAATTCCGGGCGCCCAGGGCACGCTGCACAATCGTCTGGTCCGAACACCAAAACCACAGCGAAAGAACAGGGTACCCCAGGACAAACGCATACCAGGGATTGTCCGAACCGCCCGGATGCAGCAGTTTCCATGTTAATTCCGAAGGGGTGTTGCCGCATTGAATACGAACCAGGGAAGAAAAGGAGTCCAATCGGCTTGCCGCAATGATGGAAAGCAGGGCCGCCCCGATAATTATCAGAACAGATTGAAACGAATCGGTCACCATGACCGCCGCCAGGCCCCCGGCAATGGTGAAACTGGCGGCAATGGCGGCCAGCAGCCAGATACAGGACATCAACTTCCAGCCCAGAAGCTGGGATAGCAAAGCACCGCCGGCAAACAAGGTGCCGCCGATCCACAAAACGACAGTGCCCAGCAGGGCATAGAAAGACATGAAAGTATAACAGCCGCGGCCAAAACGCTTATTCATAAATTCCGGCATCGTGGATATTTTCGTATTCAGGTAAAACGGCACAAATACCATACCCAGCAAAAACAGGAAGATCCACGCCATCCATTCAAAATTGGCCGTCACCATGCCGGTGGTATACCCGGCTCCGCAGGTGGCGATTAAAAACGTCGGTCCGATGTTAGTTCCAAATATGCTTAAACCTACATTGCCCCACCCCATCGAACGGCCGCCCAGAAACAAGTCCTCGCTTTTGCGATGACGATAACTCACAAATGCACCAATGGACAGAAGAACCACCAGATAGCTCGCAAATACCCAGACATCCAGCGGATGCATGGTTACACCCAGAGGCAGAACAACCGGCGCCTTAATCATTTTTTGATTCCTTCTGAAGCGTTGAATCTGTGACTGGAATCATAGACGCCCAAATCTCTGTTTCACTCGGGAGGGGCTGCTGACAGGGGCCTGTCTGAGCCCACCATCGCTGATTCACCGGGTCTTCTTTGTTCATCTGATCATCCTGTTCAGAATCGGTGCCCATATACTCCAGGTAGAAAAACTCATACAATGTATCTCCGATTTCTGCCAGAAAGATGCAAAAGTTACGGTTGTTTCCTCGAATCATTTGGTCAACCACACCCGGCCAGACGGTCTGGTGCAGACTGCGGTAGTCACTTTCTTTTTCAGGTTTTATCGTTGTAACCATCGACAGGACTTGAGTGGGTTCCCGCTCTGTATCGAGGCCGCGAATATAATTGATCCATTCCATCTGCAGCCAGCAGCGGCCGTATCGCGCCGCTCGCGGGTGCGGATCGATCAAATCTTTCAGTTCGGGAACGGCTGTTTCGAATGATTGGGCCGCCGTTAAATAGGGTTTATCCCCTGCATATTGAAAAGAAACAAGAAACCATGTTTCGCCCTGTATCTGCCTTTTAAAAACCGACGGATTCGATATCCCCGCCTGCTTAATCTTTCCGTTTTTCCTGTCCTTGCATAACTTGAACAACCGTTCAGACAGAAGGTCTTCCTGACCGGACTTGGCGCGAGCGATTAAACCCGCATGCGTAGGTTTTCCTGACAATAAATAATTTTCGTAAGGCGAAAATGCATAGGCCTCCGCAAAAAAGATCCCTGGCACCAGCACAATCCAGTATGCATTTTTCATACATCGCCTCCTTGGTTTAAAGGGTTTGAGACAGTAAAGGGAGCCGCACCCCTTTTGAATCAATTCGATATAATGTATCGTATATCTTGATTTCAACGGGCTTGCCTTCCCTCAACCGCAACGTCGCCTGGGTTTTGTCCACCAGAACCTCCAGCATGCTCCCTCGATAATATACCTTAAACTGGTAATGATTCCAGGCCTGCGCAATCTGGGGACGAAAAGAAAGAACAGGGCCGTCGCTGCGCATACCGCCGTAACCGAAAACCAGATTCGCCCAGACGCCTGCGGCGGACGTCGCATGATGGCCCTGTTCGGTATTGCGGTTATAGTTATCCAGATCCAGTCGAGCCGCATAGGTAAAAAACGCATAGGCCTGATCGGTCATTCCCAACTCCAGCGCTAAAATAGAATGAAGCGATGGCGACAGAGAGGACTCATGGATGGTACGGGCCTCGTAAAAGTCATAATTGGCCTTCTTTTCCTCCAGAGTAAAATCTTCACTGAAGAAAAACATGTGGTTCAGCACATCCGGCTGCTTAATCATATTTTTCCGAAAGATGCGGATATACGCCCAGTTCTTGTAAATGGGAATATCGTTCATCGGAATCTCGGCAATCTCCACATGCGGAAGGTCAAAGTAGCCGGCGTGCTGTTCAAATATTTTTGTATCCGGCTCCTGATGAATGCGCATTTTTTGGGCCATGTCTTTCCAGGCCTTCGGTTCCGCGGGATCCAGCGCCACTTTCTGGATGGCAAAATCGTATTGGTCCGGCGCATTTCGTTTCATCTCTTCCAGCACCTCAAGCGTAAAGAGAAACATCTTCTTCACCAGATAATTTGTATAGAAGTTGTGATTAACCATCATATGAAACTCATCCGGCCCCATCACGCCGTACAGACCAAAATCGCCGTTCAAAGGACTGTAATCGCCCGCACTCGCATAGAATCGGGAAATCTGAACAAGCATCTCAATGCCTTCCTTATACAAAAACTCCTTATCCTGGGTAATCTTGTCATATTGCCAGATCGCATAGCCGACCGCTCCGCTGATATGGTGTTCCAGGTCCACATGCTGCCAGGTCCCCGAGTCCTCATATCCTGAAACAGTGGCAAACGGGTATCGGGCGCCCTGACAATCCAGATCCCGGGCGCGCCGAAGTGCCTCCCCCAGCGTGTGATAGCGATACATCAGCAGATTCTTGGCCGCCTGGGGATTGACAAACAAATGAAATCGGTGACAGTAGATTTCCGTATCCCAGAACGCCCAGCCAAAATAAACCTCTCCCGTCAGGCCTTTGCAAAGCGGATTGAGACGGGGATTTTCTCCATGATAGGTTTGATAGCATGACAGGATGGAAAAACGCAGGCCCTGCAGCGCGTCGTCGTCTCCGTCAATGTCAACACCAAAACGATCCCACATTCGTTCCATGAACCGGACATGCTGACTGTGGGCTGTCTCAAAAGTAACCTCTGCATACATCGCGGCTGATGTACTTGCATGTTCCCAGTTTTCCTCGGTGTGGTCGTTCTTCGCCCACTGATTAAAAACGATCTTATCGATACAGGTCGCCTTGTTTTCGTCCAGGGACAAGGAAAATCCAAGACCGATGAATTTATCGCATGACAGCACGCGCGGCGTAACGGATTGCCCGGTCAGCATGCGAAAGCTCGAATACAGCTGAAAGCCCGTCCCCTTTGTTTGTGCCAGAATCCGACATCCTCTGTCGTCTGAGTCCTTTTTGACTTCCTTCCAGAAATTTTCCCCCTTGTCTGAATCTGCCGAACCGGTCGTTTGTGTCTGAGTCCAGCCGGAAGCAATTTCATAACGCGTAGCAAAGTCAAGCCCAAGCACGATGTCGGCGTTTCCGGAAAAATTTAACGGCTTAAAAACTATGCGCTGACAGCCCATTTTCGTCGTATGCATATTCAAAAAGCGTATAAACGTCATTTGTATCTGCCGGCCGGACTGAAGATGCCACACAAATGACCGAGTATACACCAGCGTTTTCATGTCCAGAACTCGCTTGAAATCGCTGACCCGGGCCACGGCAAGGTCCAGCGGCTCCCCATCAATGCTGATGCGCGTATACAGCCAGTCAACCGCATTAATCATCACGCCGCTTTTAGTGATCATGCCCTTAAAAAACTGGTCATGGCTGATCGCAAGATAATCATAGAGGTGATTGAAATAGCTGCCCAGCAGATGATCGCCGCTGTAGCCCTCTTCAAAATAGCCCCTGACACCCATATGTTCGTTGGCCACCGAAAAAATGGATTCACTGAGACGCTGTTTTTCCGGGTGAAAACCTTCCTCCACGATGGTCCAGGGATCTCCTCCGTAATACTTTTCAGGACGTTTTGTCAAGTGCATAGAGTACTCGTTTTGACTGATAGTTCCCATTTACACGGCTGAAAAATACGATTCCCATCTAACTCTGCATGGATAATTTTACAAAAATCGCTGCGGCATGGCCAATAAATTTCCATGCCATACTCTCGCTTTCCCTCAAAATTCTGCAGATATACGGTTTTCCTCGCAGCGTTCGCAGCGATCGGTCATTGATCGAGTTGGGCAGTACCAGCGCCGCAGGAAGTTGCCGATATAGGCCTCATGAATGGGGATAATATCCCTCAAGTCCTTCACTGACTGTACTTTCCAAGAAAAATGACATCGGTTTAGCTCTTTAACAACAGATACTGTAAATAAAAATGGCTCATCCTTCCGACTTGTCTAATGGACAAAAAAGACATTGTAGGAAAGGAGAGCCGATGTTGAGTAAATGGATTTTTCCGGATTTCTGGTACGTAACGGTTATCGCGCTGAGCGGCACCCTGCATCAACGCTCGGCTTGGCGATTGAGCATCCTATTCACGGCCATGCTCTTCACAAAAGGTCGAAAACCGTTGCAAGCTGGCTTCGAGCAACAGGCATTAATCGTTGTTACAAAGCCTACTATTCCTTTATCGGTTCTCTGGCCCCCAAAATTGAAAATATCGCGGCCGCATTGTTTGAGATAATGATACGCAGAATTTATAAAAACACGAATACGGTTCTCGAGGCAATTGATGACAGCCCGCCCCCCCGCTACGGTCCCAAGGTAATGGGGGCAGGGATTCATCGCAACCCCACTCCCATGCCGGACGGAAGTTTGTTTACGGCCATCTCAGGGGCACATTGTCGGCGATCGCCAGGCACAAAACCTTTGGAACCATCGGCTGGCCCCTGTTGGCAAGGATGTACATCAAAGCCAACGATGTCCAAACCGTCGCTCTGTCCTTCAACAGTAAAACCGAACCGGCAGCGGAATTGGCGAAATGGGCATATGAGGGCTGTAAAAACCTTGGAAAGCAGCTTTGGATTGTTACTGATGGTGGCTTTACCCGAGCCAGTTTCTTGAAACCGGTCATCGAAATCGGTGCCGTGGTGGTGACCCGGTTGCGAAAAGATGCGGTGCTTTATGCCGAACCGAAACCACCAAGAAAACGCAAACGCGGCAGACCCCGTAAATATGGAAAGCGGATTAAACTGGCCCATTGTGTCAACAATCCGGAGGGCCGGTTCACGATCCAACCCATCCTTTATGGGAAGCAGGAAACCAAGAACGTGAAGATGTTTAAGGCCCCGTACAAGCCGGCGGGGTGTCTGGTACAAGTGCTTCTTGTTCGGGAAAGTCCCGATTGCTTCCGTGCTTTTATGGGTACGGATCTGACGGCTTCGGCGATTGCAATTCTTGAAGCGGTGGCCAACCGTTATGCCATGGAGCAGCTTCTGTGACCTGAAGGAAATTGAAGGAGCAGGTCAACAGCAAATGAGAACCCTCGGCGGCAACATCGGAGCTTTCCACCTGAATCTTTGGCTTCACAGTCTGATCGAATTGTGGGCTTGGGATAAGTCTGCAAAGGTTCTTTGTGACCGAAGCAATAGCCCGTGGGATGATGCGGATCGCAGACCATCCCATGCGGATAAGTGTGCTGCTCTCAGAAGAGCGGTTTTGAAGCAAACATTTTTTCGGTGTTCTGATAAAAGCCATGAAATCAACAATATTCATAAACAGTTTTATAAGCTGCTAAAGCTCGTTGCTTAGCAGTATTTTTCTTGGAAAGTACAGTAAGATATCCACCCTCTCCAGAACATTCAAAAACGTACTTTCTAACCAAATTTAATTGTTCTCCGTCAGCGGAAAGCGGGACAGTGATGCGGGTTAAAAAGCCGTTGCGTTCTTCAGCAGGGGCAGGTAGAATCCCTTTGGTCGAAAGAAACGGTCTGCCGGGAAGGGAATCTTGATGAATATAAACTGCCGAAAGCGGAGGGGCTGGAGGGGCAAACATGCTCTTGCAGCCGTGGCGGCTGTTCTGCTTGCGCCGGCGGGCGGCACACTGCCGGCGGACTGTCCGTGCACCAATTTGCTGGGGCTTTTTGAGGCGGAAACGGACATCGCGGGGCGGAGTGAATATGACCCTTTCAGCGGATGCTGCCGCATCAGCGGGAGCGGGGAGAACAGCCGACATCACAGCGACGCTTTCCATTTTGTCTGGAAGGAAATCATCGAAGGTGCCCGCCCGACAGCCGGGCGTTTGCCTTTGCCAGTTATCGACTGATTCAGCGGGAAGAACCCAAATAAACCCTTGCAGGAGACTCTACTATGAAACGAATGCTGTTTGTGCTGTGTGCAGGAGCGCTGCTGTGTGCTTCGTGTTCCGGCGGCTCCAAAAAGGCGGAGCCGATACCGGCAAGCCAACTTAAAGAAGCGGGGCTGCGTGTTGTTGAAAATCTGCTGGCGCGGAAGGACTATTCTCTCTATCGGCCCGGCAAGGGTCTGCACTATGCGGAGGCATGCACAGCCGTGGGGGCGCTGTGGTTTGCTGATTGTACCGGCGATAAGCCGCTGCTGGACCGCATTATCGCCCGCTATGACAAATTTCTTGAGCCGGACAGCATCCTTATTTCGCGTCAATCTCACGTCGATCACAATGTGGAAGGGATTGTGCCGCTTGAGATTTATCGAATTACCGGCGACAAGCGCTGGCTGGAACTGGGGCTGAGCTTTGCGGACAGCCAATGGGAACAAACGCAGGAAGACGGGCTGACCGCTCAGACCCGCTGGTGGATTGACGATATGTATATGGTGGGGATGCTTCAGATTCAGGCCTATCGAGCCACCGGCAATTCGATATACGCAGATCGTGCGGCCAAGCAGGTGGCGGCCTACATCAAAAAACTTCAGCAGCCCAACGGGCTGTTTTACCACGGGCCTAAATTCCCTTACTTCTGGGGACGCGGAAACGGGTGGGTGGCGGCTTCGATGGCGGAGGTTCTCCGTTCTCTGCCTGCCGAGCATCCGCTGCGGCCGGAGATTATGGCGGGGTATAAAAAGATGATGACCTCGCTGCTGCGGTATCAGTCCGACAATGGGATGTGGCGGCAACTGGTTGATTATCCGTATGCGTGGCCGGAAAGTTCGTGTACAGGGATGTTTGCGTATGCTATGGCGGTCGGCGTGGAGCACAAGTGGCTGAAGAAATCGGAGTATGAGCCGGCGGTTGAAGCCGCTACCAAGGCGCTGCTTGCCCATGTGGATCGAGAGGGCAATGTGCGGGAAGTGTGCGTCGGCACCGGTCAGCAGGACGATATCGAGTTTTATCTCAAGCGGCCCCGCGTGGTTGGCGACCTGCATGGGCAGGCGCCGGTCTTGTGGCTGATTGCCCAGCAACTGAAGGTTCGCGGAAGCGTGGACAAATAAACGGCTTTACTTCAGTTCCTCATCAAAGACGACAGCAACTTTGCCGCAGCGGCCTTCGGCCATGAGGGCATAGGCCGCGGCGGCCTGCTCGAGAGGAAAGCGGTGTGTAATCAGCCGTTCGGGGTGAATCTGCCATCGCACGAGACGCTCGACGAGTTCCTCCATTCGCCACAGACTGGTTACCCAGGAGCCGTAGATGGTTTTCTGGTCGTGGATGATATCGGGTGAGGGCTGGAATGCGCAGGTTCCCCCTTCGCCGAGAAATACAATCTTGCCCCACTTGCGGGCGGCCTGAATGCACGTCAGGCGTGCCTGCTCATTCGCAGAGCAGTCCACGGTTTTTTCGGCACCTGCGCCGCCGGTCAGTTCGCGAACCTGGTGTACATTATCGGGGGCGGCCCTGAGCAGGTGATCGAACAGGTCCAACTGGCGGGCGATTTGAAGCCGCTCGGGGATTGTTTCGATGCCGATGAGTTTGCAGGCACCCATGGCTCGAGCCAGCATGGCCGCCGCCAACCCCAGCGGCCCCAAGCCGGTTATCAGCACCGCATCATTGCCGCAAACGCCGATTTTCTCCAGGCCTTCGTAAACGGTGCCGAATCCGCAGGCGACCTGGGCGCCGTCGGAATAGGACAAGAAGTCGGGCAATGCCACCAGGTCTTTTTCCTCCGCCAGGAGGTATTCGGCCATTCCGCCGTGCCGCTGCCAGCCGTATGCCCGCCGATAGGGGCTGGTGCAGGAGATGTAATATCCCCTCCGACAGTCATTGCAGAGGCCGCAGCCGGAGATATGATAGACAATCACACGGTCGCCTTCGCGAAAGCGGCGGCAGCCCGGGCCGGTCTGCACAATCTGTCCGCAGGGCTCGTGGCCGGCAATCATCCCCGGCTGATAGCCCTCGGGGCCTTTGCCGAGATGCTGGTGATAAATACAGCGTATGTCAGATCCGCAAATTGTAGATGCTTTCATTTTCAGGAGCACTTCGCCGTGGCCGGGTGCGGGAATCTCAAAGTCTCTGAGTTCCACGGTGCTGTTTCCCGGCAAGACGGCGCCTTTCATTGTCTTCATAATTTCAGTCCTCTTCCTGCGAGTATCACTCTTTTACTTTCAGTTCAAAGCCCGACAATTGGAACACACAGGCATATTCGTCGATGTTCCGCGGCTCCATTTGTGCCGGCCAGAAGAGCGTCAGCCGCCCTTCTTCATCCGTGTACCAGAAAATAGTGCCCTCATAACCGAGAAGCCGAACGGCTGCGCCGGCCGGCAGCGGGAGGGCTTTCAGTTTTTGGAGGGTGATTTTCTGGCCTGCCGGCGGGCGGCCCATCAGAAAGACATAGAGCGTACGGCCGTCTTTGGAGGCGGTATAGCGGACGTCCTGCCAGGTGTAGGGTTTATTTTGTCCTTCGTTAAACCCTGCGCCTCTCAGCGGGGCGGTGTCCTGAAGAGAGGGGCCTTCGCCGAAGACCTGCCAGGGACGGGTCGCTAAAATGCTTTGTTTGTTTACATCCATCCAGGCGGCGATTTCTTCGAGAATCTGCTCTTCCTGCGAATCGAGGGTGCCGTCGCTGCGGAGCGGCACACTCAGCAGGAGGTTGCCGTTTTTGCTCACAATGTCCACCAGCATCCGAACTACCGTGGCGGCGCTTTTGTAGGCATGACGGTCATAAAGGGGGCGGTCATAATGCCAGTTTCCCAGGCAGGTACAGGTCTGCCAGGGCAGCGGCTCAATCTGATTGCTCTGGCCGCGTTCAATATCCCATACCATACAGCGGCGCTGGTCGTCGGTAAGCATCTTGCCGGTAATTACCGCTTCGAGGCGGCCGTGGTGCTGCTTTATGCTGCGGTTGTAATAATGGGCGGCGATTTTCAGACCCACATCGCTTACTGGAGTCAGCGGCAGTGCTGTATCATCAAAATAGACCAAATCGGGTTTATAACGATTTATCAAATCCACTGTCCGGTTGTAAAACTTTGTGCAGTAAGCAGCATCGGGGATGCTGGCGCCATTGCCCCAGTTCCATTGGCGGTGAATGGCGCCGGGATTGCCGGCATCTGCACTGCGGGGATGATTCTGTGCGTACAAATCCTGGGGGTCCAGCCCTTCCCACCAGAGGCCTTTGCCGTCGGCAATGGTCAGGGTGCCGTCGTAGGGAACTCTGGCATAGGGGCCGGCGGCATCGGCTCCCTGGGCCGGCTCATACCAAATCCATGCGTGAGAGGCATGGACGCTGACGCCGAATCGCAAGCCGTTTTTCGCGGCTGCCTTCGCCCAGCCGGCTATCAAGTCCTTTTGGGGGCCGATTGCGGCCGCATTCCACGGCTGATATTTGCTTTTATAGTTGTCGAAGTTGTCATGATGATTGGCGAGGGCGACAAAATACTGCGCCCCCACCCGCTTGTATAAGGCCACCAGTTTGTCGGGATCCCAGTTTTCCGCCTTCCAGGTGTTGATTACGTCTTTGAATCCGAACTTGGAGGGATGGCCGTATTTCGAAACATGATATCGGTATTGATCGTACCCTTCTATATACATATTCCGTGCGTACCAGTCGCCGTATTCCGGTGCACACTGGGGGCCCCAGTGCGCCCAGATGCCGAACTTGGCATCGCGAAACCAATCCGGGGGTTCGTATTGGCTGAGGGACTGCCAGGTCGGCTCAAACTTTCCCTGCTGCATCGGCTGCTCTGCGGCGCATGTGCGGCAGGCGGAAACGGCTGTCTTCTTTTCGGATGCTGTACAGCCCTGCAAAGCAAAAGCAGCCGACAAAGCAAATGTGAAAAAAACAAATCTATGTCTGTGCATGGTTTCTCCTTTCACGGCGGGGTGATTTGTCCGCTGGGGTCCCAAAGGTCTTCCCAACTCTGATTTTCCTTCCATAAAAACACCTGGCCTTTGATGAGGCGGCAGTTTTTGTCAATCCGCCGAATCCGGTCCATTTCTTCTTCTGTGAGTGGCGGGCCGACGGCTGCTTCGAGATTTTCCCGATAATGGCGGAGGGAAAACGGGATGGGGACCTGCCCGCGCTGAACAGCCCAACGGATGCAAACGGCGGCCGGGGTGATTCCGCGGCGACGGGCTATTTCGAGAATGACGGGGTCTTCGAGGTCCACGGTGTCCTCGGGGGTACGGTCTCTGTCGGGTCGGGCCGGCGAGCCGAGCGGACAATAGGCAATCGGCAAAATCCCGTGCTCTATGCAAAACTGAAACAACTGCGGCTGCTGAAAATGGGGATGGAGTTCCATTTCATTGCATGCCGGCTTGATGCGGGCATCCCGCAGCAGGAGTTTGAGTTTGGGGATGGTCATGTTGGAGGTTCCGATATGCCGCACGAGGCCTGCATCGACCAGGGCTTCCATCTGACGCCAGGTCTTCATGTACTCTTCGTGAATGTAGGGGCGGGCGTTCGGACTTCGCGAGGTTACATCGCACCTGGGGGGGTGATAGTTGGGGAACGGCCAGTGCACCAGATACAAATCCAGATAGTCCAACTGCAATTCGTCAAGGGACTGCCGGCAGGCCTGGGCAACCCGTCCGTGGCTGTCATTCCAGAGTTTGGAGGTAATCCAAAGTTCGTCGCGTTTTACCGCCTCGCTATCGAGGACTTCACGAAGGACTTGTCCAATCTGCGGCTGGTTCTCATAGACTGAGGCACAGTCGATATGCCGATAACCGCAGGCAATCGCCCCCCTGACCGCTTCGGCCACCTGCTCGGCAGAGAACCGGTCTGAACCAAATGTACCCAATCCAATCGCCGGCACCTGTGCCCCTGTATAAACTCTCCTCTTGGGCACCCGGTCGGGATTGACCCCTTCGGCATCCAATTGAAATCCGCCCATCTTCCGAATCTCCCATTTTCCGGCCTACTATAAACCAGTTCGGCGGATAATGAAAGGATAAAAACTAACGAAAAAACTTTTTTCATCCCTGAAAAACCTATCACAGCCCTCTATTCAAAACTGACTCTTGCCAAAAGTCTTCCTAAAGGGTAAAACCTCTTTTGAAGTGAAAGGGATATTCGATATGGGGATTCAGAGAGCCAAAGCCGGTCTGCTGATGATGCTGGCGGTGATTTCGATTTTGTACGGCGGGACAGAAGAGCCGCGAGCGGTGGTCGATTTTGATTTTGACTGGAAATTTACCAAAGAAAACGTCGCGGGTGCCCAGCAGCCGGATTTTGACGACAACCGATGGCAGACGGTGAACCTGCCGCATGACTGGAGCATTGAAGGGCCTTACAGCGAACAGTGGGCCAGCTGCACCGGCTATCTTCCGGGGGGCGTCGGCTGGTACCGGAAGACCTTTACGGCCGAGCCGGCGTGGAAAGGGAAAATTGTTCTGATTGAGTTTGACGGCGTCTATAAAAACTCCGAAGTATGGATAAACGGACACTATCTGGGGATACGGCCGTTCGGGTATATCGGCTTTCAGTATGAGCTGACGGAGCATCTTCGGTTTGACGGCCCGAATGTTGTCGCGGTGCGGGCGGACCATTCCGATTTTGCTGATTCGCGGTGGTACAGCGGGTCAGGAATCTATCGCCATGTCCGTCTGATTATCACCAGCCCCCTGCACTTTGTGCCCGGGCGTGTCTATGTGCAAGCCAAACCTCTGGACGGCGGAAAGGCCGCCCTTACCATCGAAAGCACCCTCCTTAACGCTTCGATGCAGACGGCGCCGATGGAGATTGCTTTGACCGTTTTTGACCCAGCCGGCCGTCAAGCCGCGTCTCAGAAAAGCAGCGGCTACATCGAGGCCGGCAACCGGCTCATTCAGCGTCAAAACTTTACCCTTGAGAAGGCCCTGCTGTGGTGTCCGGAGCAGCCCCTTCTGTATCGTCTGGAAGCTGTGCTGACATCGGGGGAAACTATTCTTGATAAAGTGATTGTGCCCTTCGGCATCCGCTCTATCCGCTTTGACCCCAACGAAGGATTTTTCCTCAATGGTCAAAATCTGAAAATCAAGGGGGTCTGTCTGCATCACGACGGCGGGCCGCTGGGGGCAGCCGTGCCGGAAAAACTCTGGCGGACCCGCCTTGAGCAATTGCGGGAAATCGGCTGCAACGCCATTCGTACCAGCCATAACCCTCCCGCACCGGAATTGCTGGACCTGTGCGACCAGATGGGTTTTCTGGTGATGGACGAGGCCTTTGATGAGTTTACGCCGCCGAAGAAAAAATGGATTCGGGGCAGGAATAAAGGGACGCCGGGGTATGACGGGTACGGCAAGGTCTTCGAGAAATGGGCTGTTACTGATATTCAGGATATGGTTCGCCGCGACCGCAATCACCCGTCGATTATTCTTTGGAGCATCGGCAACGAAATTGACTTTCCCAATGATCCTTTCTCTCATCCTTCTATGGGAGATGAGTACAAACCGGAACAGCCGGCGGCGGAAAATCTGACCCGTCTGGGCCGACCGCTCGTGGAGGCGGTCAAAGCCGTCGACAAAAGCCGGCCTGTAACGTCGGCGCTGGCTAATGCGCCGGTATCCAATGCTGTCGGGTTTGCAGATTTGCTCGATGTTGTCGGCTATAACTATCAGGAGCATCTTTACCCTGAGGAGCACCGCCGCTATCCGAACCGGTGCATCCTCGGCAGTGAAAACAGTTTTCAATATGAGGCATGGAAGGCGGTTCTGGATAATCCATACGCGGCCGGCCAGTTTCTTTGGGTCGGTTTTGATTATCTGGGGGAGTCGTCCGGCTGGCCTGCCCGCAGCTGGACGGGGGGACTCTTCGATTTGTGCGGTTATAAGAAACCCGCCGCCTGGCAGCGGCAAAGCTGGTGGAGCGAGGAGCCGATGGTTTATCTGGCCGTCCAGCCGGCTGAATGGGGGCGAAGACAGCCGCCGCAATCCCATTGGAATTGGGCGGAAGGGAAAAAGGTGTGGGTACTTGTCTATTCCAACTGTCAGGAGGTAGAACTGGTTCTGAACGGTCGGCCATCTGAGGCGTGCAGTCCGCTTGAGGCACCGGGCCGGCCGCTCCGCCGGCAAATGCCTTTTGAAAGCGGTGTCCTTACGGCTATCGGCAAAAATGAGGGCCGCCCTGTCTGTCAATATACCCTGAGGACGGCAGGTCCGGCCGAGCAGGTTCGGCTTGTGCCGGACTGCAGCAGTCTCATTGCCGACGGCAAAGATGTCGCCTTGATTGAATTTCTCATCACCGATGCCGAGGGTACTGTTGTGCCGGATGCGTCCGATTCCGTTTCTTTTACGGTTTCAGGGCCCGGGCAAATCCTTGCTGTCGGCAACGGCGACCCGGCCGGCCATGAAAGCCACAAGGGCGATACGCATCGGGTTTACCAGGGGCGAGGGCTGCTGGTTGTCCAGAGTGAGCGGCAAGCCGGCTCCATCGAAGTGCGGGCGGTTTGCGGCAGTTTAAAACCTGCGGTGCTTGTTCTTCCGTCGAAGCCGGGCGGTTCGGACAGAAAATATTAAGCCCGCTGAGAAGGTTCGTCGAACAACTCTTTTAGCAGGTTCTCATCCGGAAGATTGGAGGCATAATAATTCCGCCCCGCCGCAGCAGACGTGGACGTTAAAAATCGACTCTCTGCAGGCAGCTGACGGAGAATGCCGAATCCAGCGGCTTAGCGATGATTCGGAAGGGAGCCGATTTGAAATCACGGCCGTTGCCCAGTCCGGCAGCAAAAGATGGACTATCCGGCAAACGCTCGTGCTTCGGCCAGATTCCTCCGGCCGTTAATACAAGACCCCCAGGGACGGCAGCCAGCCCATCTCTTTCAGGCACTCGAGGCATTCGAGAATTCCGACCAGCCAGACAAACAGCAAGGATTGAAACAAATGACGGCGGAAAATGCAGGGATGCACAAGATATTCTTCGGGTTCTTTTAAAAGCGGCCAGCGAGGCAAGAAACAGGGTGTTTGACGGCGATAGTCCTCGTACTGGCGGCCATGTTCCGCAATCATCTTCTTTTCTTCAAACCGAATGACAAACGGATAATACGCCGCAAAAATAACGGCCAGAATCAGCGGAATCGTCAGGGTTTCGGTGGCCAGCCCGACTCCAAGAGCGCCCAGAAAACTGAAAAAATAGAGGGGATGACGGCAAAGAGAGTAAGGACCTTCTTCAATCAAGACGCGGGTTTTGTAACCGGCAATATAGAGTGTACACCAGAGACGTCCGAGTGTGGCGACGGCCACCAGAATACACCCTGCCAGGAACAAGGCGGCTGTGAGGATTTCTGCCTTCGTTTCCCAGTGGTTTCGAGTGAAGGCAAACAGCAAAATCACCGTGCCGCTAAAAAGGCGTGACAGAATCAGCCGCCCCTGCTGATATTTCGAATAATGAAACTCTTTTTTCATAACTGTTCCTTTCATGTCATGGAGCGGAAGACTTCCCGCAAAGAGAAGTAAGATTCTCTAATGGAGGGCGGCACAAAAGAAGCCGGCGATTGAATTTCAGTTCCCTTTCCTCCACGCTCCAGGAAGACTGCTGGAGAACCTGACGGATTTCCGCTATATATTTCCGGCCTCGAACCAGGTACAAGTGGTCAAATCGGTCCTCCAGCATCTCCCGAACTTCTGTCTCCACTATTTCAGGAGGGATAAAAGTCGGGTATGGTTCTTTCCGACGGGTAATATTCTCGACTTCCATAGCCCCGTAAAACAGCAATCCGTCCACTCGTTCATCCACGGCCACAATTTCATACCGGCCGGCGGGAAGATAATCCTGAAGTTCTTGCCAGAGAGCCCGGCAGTCATTGCCGGTTGGAATGTGTCCCATGGCCCATCTTGAAGCCAGCAGCAGAAGGCCCCATGCTATTCCAGAAGAGACAAATCGGATGCGATGCCGGAGAAGGTTCTCTTGACAGGAAGGAAAACGAACCAGACGGCTGCTCACCAAAGCCAGTGCCGGAAAAACCGGAAGGGCATAAAGCCCAAGTTTTGAACTGGCTGTACACAGCACGAGCATCGGCAGGCAAATCCAGCAGACCAGCAGCAGGGCCGAAGGGGCTGCCAGAAAACCTCGCCAGGTATCCCTGGAAAAAAGCGATTGAACCCCCTTCTTATGGATAAACCAATCTACACTCCAGGGCAGCGTTCCCAGCAGGAGCACAGGAAGATAAATCAGTGCCCCGGCAAGGCCTGGATTTCGCTGATACTTATCCGAAACGAGGCGTCCCCAAATCTGGCTGTCAAAAAAGTACTCGGCGGCCTCGGGCAAGAGGAACGATACATAACAGTACCAGGTGAGCCCAAAGAGTCCAAAGAGCAGCAAGCCGACAAAAAACCATCCGGTCCAAAAATAGGAGACGGCCTCCTTGCGAATCAGCAGATAGAGGAACATCGCCCCGCAGGGAATCAGCGCTGCAGGGCCTTTGGTGAGAAATCCAAGCCCTACCATGGCACAAAGCACCATCTTCCAAAGGGTCGGATGGGTTGGAGCAGGACGTACGCTGCGCCAGAAAGCGGCCATCGCTGCCGTTGTAAAAAGGGTCAGGGGCGTATCCATGGTAATAAAATTGGCCGCCGAAAACGGCAGAATCATCGTTCCATAAATAAGACCGGCCGACAAGCCGTCCCGGAAACGCCCGAATAAACTCCTTCCCAAGTCGAAAACCAGCAGACAGGTTAGTGCGAAACAGGACGCACCAAAAAAACGGGCTGCCCCTTCACCAGTCCCCAAAAGTTTTCGCCCGCCAAGGATTCCCCAGTAAAGCAGCGGGGGTTTGTCCAAAAAAATCTCCTCGCCGATTCGGGGTACAAGATAATCGCCGGACTTTTCCATGCAAACGGCAACTGCGGTATAATAGCCCTCGTCCGGCTGCCAAATCCCCCTCTGGCCCTGAAAGGCAAACGCCAGCAGAGCAATCCAGCCGACAAACAGACAAAAAACTTGTTTCTTGGTCATCTTTCGATCTCTTAGCGCAGTTTCAATGTTGCCAGGGCCAGGATTGCAAACGCAATCGACAGCAGCCAGAAGCGCACCACCACCTGCGGCTCCGACCAGCCGCTCAGATGAAAATGATGATGAATGGGAGCACAGCGGAACAGGCGCTTGCCTTTGGTGTATTTGAAATAACCCACCTGGAGAATCACGCTCATCAATTCCATCACAAAGACTCCGCCGATCAGCAGCAGGAGAATTTCGTTACGGGTTACAACGGCCCCATAGCCCATGGCCGCCCCCAGCGGCAGGGAGCCGATATCTCCCATAAACACCTGGGCCGGATGGCAGTTGTACCATAGAAAGCCGAGAATCGAGCCGGTAACGGCTGCAAAAAAGATGCACAGTTCACCAGCGCCGGGCACATGGGGCAGGAGGAGATAGCCCGCCCAGGTTATTGAAGTCGTCCGCCCCATCGTCTCCGAAGCAACATAGCAGAGAATCACCAGAACAATCGAGACAATTCCGATGCAGCCCGAGGCCAGCCCATCCATTCCATCGGTCAGATTCACCGCGTTGCTGGTGGCGGTGATATACAGCATCGACAAAATCACAAACACCCAGCCCGCCAGGGGAATGCCGTGTTTATAAAAGGGAAGCCAGAGCATCCGGGCATCCTCAAAATTTTTCATATCGGAATACAAAAACCATACCACCAGCAGGGAACCGCCCAGTTGGTAAACAAGTTTCTGCCAGGCCAGAAGGCCGTCGCGGCTGTGTCCGACCACCTTGCCCGTAAGTTTCCAGTAATCATCCAGACCGCCAATCCAGCCGAAGAAGAGTACGAGAATCACCGCCTTATGGACAAAGGGGTTTGTGAGTTTGGCCCAGAGGAGGGTGCTGACCAGAATGCCGGTCAGAATGATAATGCCGCCCATGGTAGGGGTATTGGCGCGGTCCTTCATGAGGTCGTTGAGTGCGGCGTGATGAAACTCGGGTCGGTCGCCTATTTTTTTCCGCATCAGCCAGCGAATCACCCTGGGGCCCATCCAAAAAGTCAGAGCCAAACTGGTCAGGGCCGCCATTACGGCCCGAAAGAGAACATCTTCGTAAGCATAAAATCCAATTCGATGGATTTGGAGAAACTGAAACAGGTGATAAATCAAATTAACCTCACATGTCAGATGGTTGTCTGCTCTTTGCCGAACAACTCCCGCAGCCGACCGACAACCCGTTCCAATCGAACCGAGCGGGAGGCCTTGATTAGTATTATATCGTCCGGCCGGATATATAAATGCAGATTATTGCATAATGCTTCAACTGTTCCAAAGGCCAGGCGCAGCCGGCCCCCGGCACAATTATTATCGGTCTCTTGAGCCCCTTCGAGAAGTGCATGGGCAAATTGACCGGCCGCCAAAATCACCGCGATCTCATGGCGGGCGGCAAAGCGTCCCAACTGGCGATGCAGCCGCCCGCTTTCAGTCCCCAGTTCCATCATATCACCGGCGATAAAGACGCTGCGTCTTCCCTGAAGGCGGGCTATGCGGGCCAGACAGTCCACCGCATTTTCCATCGAGGCAGGACTGGCGTTATAGCAATCGACCAGAAGGGTTATCGGACCGAGATGTTCGACTTGCAGACGCATTTCCGGCGGAGAAGCGCTCTGGACGGCCTCTGCAAAGTCCGATAAGTTCACCCCTAAATCGCGACAAACCGCCCAGGCCATCAAGGTATTGCGGAGCGAGGCCTGTCCGGGCATGGGAACGCGGACCACCTGGCCTTCGAGCTGAATCCAGCCGCTGGTTCCGCAGGTGTGCATTTGCTCGGGGCGAACGAGGCAATCAGCTCCTTCTCCAACAGGGATGAGGTTGTGAGGATAATGCTGCCGAAGATACCCAACCAGTTCGGGGATATCGCCATTGATATAGGCCTTGCCGGCGGGGGTGAGTCCTTTGAGAATCGAGGCCTTTTCCTGAATAATTGCCTCCACCGAGCCCATTCCTTCCAGATGAGCCGGCGCGATATGGGTGATTAAGGCAATATCCGGGCCGGCCATTCGGCTCAAAGGGGCAATCTCGCCGGGATGATTGCTTCCAATTTCCACCAACACAATTTCATCATCCTGCCGGGCCGCCAGCAGCGTCAGGGGCACGCCGATTTGATTATTGAAACTTTTGGGGGCCTGGCAGCATCGAAACCGCCGGCTCAAAACGTGATGAAGGATATGGCGTGTGGTGGTTTTGCCTGCGGAGCCGGTGACGGCAATCACAATGCCCGAAAGGCGGCGGCGATACCAGGCCGCCAGTTGTCCCAGTGAATCAACCGTATCGTCAACACGGATGACGGGAATGGACAATTTGGCGGGCGGTTCCTTTTGGACGACGACACAGGCCGCCTGTTTGCGCTGGGCTTCTTCCAGAAAATCATGCCCGTCAAAGCGATCCCCCGCGATGGCAAAAAAACAATCGCCGGGCTGAATCGTCCGGGAATCGATACTTACCCCTGAGAGCCGAACCTCCCGCCGGAGGGGATTCGGCCGGCCTAAGGCCTCGCATAAATTAGACAAGGTCAGGGATTTCATTCACAGGGCTTCTTTGCTTCCAGAAACTCCATAAACTATTGAAAAACACATACCCAATTTACCACATAAAAATAAAAAGTGCTATCAACTTATTGAGAGGAGTTTGGCGGATTTCGTGGCTATATGAATCAAGAGCACTGTTAAGAAAAAGACTGATACGATAATCAGTATTTTTACCTAATTCGCAATAAGGGCGGGGCTTTCAGGCAGAGGAAAAAAGTTTAAAAAAAGAAAAGCAGCGGCAAGGAGGCAACCGCTGCTTTTTTCCCAGGTTGAAGAACCTGGCATTAGGAGGAGGAGGGTAATCTTCTTATTCACCTATTCTACGGAATATTACCTATGCAGTTCAAGTTTATTTTTTATTTTTTTATAATTTTTTTCATTATTACAAGACATATCCCGTCTTTTATTGTTATTTAGTCCCCTTTCCTCACGTCAAACACAAAAAACAGTCATCTTATAAGACGTTGTTACCAGATATTGTATTACCAGTACTTTCTATGTCTACAAACCTCTATTTTTGTATCGGGTTTTCACCAAAAACAGGGGGCAAGACCGCATCCGGCCGGTGTTACAACCCCCAGGCCTTTGCAAAGGCCTGGAAACTTCGATCGTAGGTTTTTTCCGCGGAGGCGGGGAAGCAGCAGCCCGGCAGCTGGCGATACTTTAAATGGTACTGGAGGCACTGGCAGCAAATTCCCTTCCGCTCGCAGCCGGGATAGGTGCAATTGCAAAACTTCAGATTTTTTTCTTCACGGCATTCCATAGCATACTCCTTCGAAATAAATTGCGTTATCCCATCCGGCCTTCAGACGGAAAGGCGGCGAATGCGGGCCCCTACCCGATTCAGTTTTTCTTCGATTTTTTCATAGCCGCGGTCGATATGATAGACACGCTGGACAGTGGTGGTTCCGCAGGCGGCCAGGCCGGCCAGGACGAGGGCAGCGGAGGCGCGCAAATCCGAAGCCATCACGGGGGCTGCAATCAGCCGTTCCACCCCCTCTACAATGACACTGGGGCCTTCCTTGCGGAGATGGGCCGCCATTCGATTCAATTCTGCTACATGCATAAAGCGATCCGGAAAGATTTTCTCCGTGATGACGCTGTTGCCGCGTGCCAAAGCCAGAAGGGCCATAAACTGCGCCTGCAAATCCGTTGGAAAGCCGGGATAGGGCTGGGTGGTAATATCGGCCGGCCTCCGCAGGCCGTCATAGCGGACGGTGCATTCATTTTCGCCTTCCTCGACCACAATCCCAATATGGCGGAGGCGGTCGGTTACGGCCAGCATCTGATGAATGGGACAGTTGCAAATCCGCAGGGAACCGCCTGTGATAGCTGCCGCCGTCATAAAGGTTCCTGCTTCAATGCGGTCTCCGATGACCCTATAACTGACCGGCTGGAGTCGGCTGACGCCTTCAATTACGAGTCGGGGTGAGCCGATTCCGGTGATTCTCGCCCCCATGGCAATCAAACAATGCGCCAAATCCGCCACTTCCGGCTCGCAGGCCGCTGACTCAATCACCGTTGTCCCTTTGGCCAAAACCGCCGCCATCATCACATTGTCCGTTCCGAGTACCGTCGTTCCAAAGGGGCCGCCCAGAAAAATCTCCGTTCCCACCAGGCCTCCGGCAGGAGCTTCGGCCACAATATAGCCCTGTTCCAGATAAATTTTCGCACCCAAGGCGCGCAGCCCCCGCAGGTGAATATCGACGGGACGATCGCCGATGGCACATCCGCCGGGCATGGAGACCCGTGCCTTGCCGAATCGGGCCAGGAGCGGGCCCAGAATGCAGATGCTGGCGCGAATCTTCCGCACAATATCATACTCTCCAACGGGATTATTCAGCGGCCCGCTGTCGATGCAAAGGGTCCCGTCGGGGAGGCGTTCCACCTTTGCTCCCATACTTTCCAGCAGCATCTGAAACGACTGAATATCCGCCAAATGGGGGGCGTTGGGAATCGTACTGACCCCGCCGGGGAGAATCATCGCCGCCATAATCGGCAGGGTTGAATTTTTGCTGCCGGCCACTTCAATCGTGCCTTCCAGCCGTACCGGACCTTCAATTTCAAAAATATCCATCGTGATTTTCCTTTGCGAAATGGCTATTCTCTCACTATAACACGCATAATCGGAGAATGCAAATGCCCTCTATAGCAAGCGTACAATCTCTTGGGCTGCTTTCGGCTGCGGAAGAGGCAGCGGGTTCTTCGGTTGCCCCTGGGGCGGCCCAGATTTTCTGGTGGGTCTTCTGGGGCGTTAGTTGGGTTATCCTGATTTGGCAGCTGATTTCCCTTCGGCAGGGGGATCCGCTCGCCCGCTGTCCTGTGCGGCGGCATCGTCTGCCTTCCTGGTTTGTTCCTTCGCAGCTGCTTATCTGGATGGTCGGCTCGCTGCTGATCAGTTCGGTCATCAAAACCGGCTTGCCCAACGAGAGTGTCTGGCGGGAAGCCGCTGCTCATCTGGGCACCTTCTTCTGGTATCTGTTTCTGCTGATAGTATTTCTGGGGGCTGCTCGGTTCGGTTTTGTCCGCGGTTTCGAGGGGTTCGGTCTGGACTTGCGACGGCTGAAAAGAGATTTTCTTCAGGCCGTTCTGACCTTGTGGGCGCTGCTGCCGCTGGTTTTTCTTTCGCTGAAGGTTACTGTCTGGATAGGACGTCTTTTCTGCGGGCCTGATTTTGCCATGGACCAGCACACTTCTCTGGCTGCGCTTCATCAATATCCGCAGCTCTGGCTTCGAGGTCTGATCATCCTCAACACCGTGCTGGTAGTGCCCGTCTTTGAGGAAGTGCTTTTTCGGGGGCTTCTTCAATCGACGCTGACGGCTTCCTTAGGCAAGCCGTGGCTTTCCATTGCCGGTGTATCCCTCCTTTTTGCGATGATGCACCCCTACCCGACCCACCTGCCTGCTCTGCTGATTCTTTCCTTTGGGCTGGGCTATGCGTATGAAAAAAGCGGCTCCCTCCTTCAGCCCATCTTTATGCATATTCTTTTTAACGCTCTGAATGTGACCGCGTCGTTAGGAGGCATCTGACCCGCAAGCCGCAGGGATTCTTCATTGACATAACTGAAAATTGCCTTATGATTGAGGTGTCGGTCTGCAAACTTTCTGCATGGGCGATTTTATTATTCGGAAATCCCTTCTATGCTGCTCAGGTTTTGGCGTAAAAAACAGGCCTTAATGAGAAAAAACCTCGAAGGAAGCCGTCTGCACCGTTTCTGGGGCCAAACGTTATTTCACAAATTGCTGTGGCGTACCGACCGCCGCTCCATCGCGGGGGGACTGGCCTTCGGCCTGTTTATCGCCCTTACTCCGACGCTGGGCTTTCAGATGACTATAACCGTCATCGGAGCGCTTCTGCTGAAAGTCAACCTTCCGATTGCAATCGCCGCCTGCTGGCTGACCAATCCGCTCACTGCTGTGCCGGTGTACACGGCAGAGTGGGAACTCGGCAAATATCTGATAGAACATATCGAGATTTTTCAATCTTTCCTCCAACTCCATCAATTCGAAAACAAAACCGGCCAGCTGCTTCTGAATGGGATGTATCTGTGGACTGGGTCTTTGGTCTTTGCTGCTGCTGCGGCGCTCCTCGGGGCACTTTTGGTTAATTTATTATGGCTGCTGCCCCGTCTCGGAAGGGAAAGAAAATCCCGACGCTCGTTTCCTTCCCCTTGTAACAGCGAGAAAATAAGCCAACATGGACTGTCCGCCGCTGAAAAAATCGGAAAAACATAGATTCCGCTGTTGGCACATCTTCCTCCAAAAAAGTATAATTTTCTATCTCTGTTTGACGGCAGGGAGCCGAAAACAGTGCGAAAGCCGGATAACAGCTGCCTGAGGAGCAGAATGAAGAAAAATTCAGAAAATAAACAGGACGAACCAGACCCATTGCAGATTGAAAGGGCGGCAGAGAAGACGGGCGTATTTCTCTTGTGAATCCTCCGTCTGCCTTCCGCCGTCCTGACCCTGCTGCGGCACGGGAGGCAGACTATGGTCAACCCCATCTTGATACCGGAATTACGAGAACTGCTGGCCGAAAACGATACGGAAACCATTCGCAAGTTCTGCCAGCAAAACCACCCGGCTGTTATCGCCGAACTTATCTGCGGTCTGGAGCCGTCGGAAATCTGGCAGATTCTGCACCTGCTGGAACCGCCGCTGCGGGCGGAAATCTTCTCCTTCTTTGACCTGGACAAACAAGTGGAGCTGGCGACCGGCCCCAGCCGAAAGGATATGGCCCGCCTTCTGGAAGAGATGGCTCCGGACGACCGGGCCGACCTTGTGCAAAAGTTGGATAAAACTCTCCTGGAAGAAATCCTTCCGCTGGTTGCCAAGGCGGAACGCGAAGATATCCGCAAACTTGTTTCCTATGAAGAACGAACCGCCGGGGCGGTGATGAGCACCGATTATGCGGTGCTTCGGCCGGAATTGACTATTTTGCAGGCCATCGAACAGATTCGTCTGCAGGCGCCGTCGAAGGAAACTATTTACTATATTTATGTAATTGACGAAAACCGCCGACTGATCGGATTTGTTTCCTTAAAGGACCTGATTACCGCCAAACCAAACCAGCTGGTGCGGGAGATTATGCATCCGGATGTTATCAGTGCTCGTGTCGATGATGATCAGGAAGTGGTCGCCCGGCTGATTGAAAAATATGACCTGATTGCCATTCCGATTGTGGATGAAAACGGGGTGCTGGTCGGCATTGTTACCCATGATGACGCCATCGACATTATCCGTCAGGAACAGAACGAAGACATGGAAAAACTGATGGCCATCGCCGGCTCCCACGAAATCACCGATTACCTGCGAACTCCGTGGTGGAAGCACTTCAACAATCGGGTCTATTGGGTGGTCGCTCTGGCAATTCTGGGACTTTTCTCCGGAATGATTATTCACAATTTTCAGAGTACGATGATAAACCTGCTCATTCTGGCGCTGTATATGCCGATGATTGCGGATACCGGCGGCAATACGGGCAGTCAATCGGCAACGGTTATTGTGCGGGCGCTGGCTCTGGGGCAGATTCAGCCGAAAGATTTTTTGCGCGTCCTGTTTAAAGAACTGAAGATTGCGCTGGCCATCGCCATTGTTCTTGGTGTGCTTTCCTATATGAAGGTTGTGTTTTTATCCCGCAATGTTGAAATCCCCCTGGGGTTCTCCCTGAGCAGGATTGCGCTGGCTATTGCAGCCGCACTCAGTTTGCAGGTGATTGCAGCCACCCTCATCGGGGCTGCTCTTCCGCTTCTGGTTGCCCGCTTTAAGTACGACCCGGCCGTTGTCGCCAGCCCGGCGCTGACTACCATTGTTGATATTACCGGCCTGCTGATTTACTTCTCAACGGCCAGATTTCTGCTGGGCGTCTGAATATGAAAACGCAAGCGGAACATCCTTTTTCGACGGTGCGATGGGAAGGAGATATTGAAGGGGTCCTGATTCTGCTGGATCAGCGCAAGCTGCCTGCCGCCGTTGAAACGCTCTCGTGCCGAACCGTCGAAGACGTTGTTCAAGCCATCCGCACGCTGGCCGTCCGCGGGGCTCCGGCGATCGGCATTGCTGCGGCGTACGGTGTTTGCACGGGTCTTGCACAAACTAAACATGGCGGACTTTCGGAAGGTTTGGCTGCGGTTGAGCGTATTACCGCACAGCTGGCCTCCAGCCGACCGACCGCCGTGAATCTTTTCTGGGCACTGGAACGAATGCAGAAGGCCGCCCGCACCTTTGCCGCACAAAACCCCGATGCCGACGGAGAAGACCTTCGCCGTCATCTGCTCCACGAGGCCCATCGTCTCCTCCGCGAGGATATCGAAACCTGCCGGGCCATCGGCGAGCACGGGCAGGCGCTTATTCCCGACGGCGGCGGGGTTCTCACCCACTGCAACGCCGGTGCGCTGGCGACGTGCGGCATCGGCACGGCCCTGGGCGTGCTCTACACCGCCTTCCAGGCCGGCAAGCGGTTTCGAGTGTTTGTTGATGAAACACGGCCGCTTCTGCAGGGGGCTCGACTGACGGCGTGGGAACTCCAGCAGTACGGCATTAAACCAACGCTGATTTGCGATAATACGGCCGGCGCTGTGATGAAAGCCGGCAAAGTGCAGGCCGTGCTTGTCGGTGCCGACCGTATCGCCGCCAACGGTGATACGGCCAACAAAATCGGCACACTGCCGCTGAGCATTCTGGCGGCCTGCTGTAAAATCCCGTTTTATATCGCCGCCCCGCTGAGTACCTTTGACTTATCTATCCGCTCGGGCTGTCAAATTCCTATTGAAGAACGTCCGGCTGAGGAGGTCCGCCGATGCGGTCAAAACCTCATTGCCCCACCCGACATCGACGTGTATAATCCGGCTTTTGACGTAACCGAGGCCGAACGAATCAGCGCCATCATTACGGAAAAAGGCATTCTTCGTCCTCCGCTGGGAAAGGCGATTCAGGAAATGCTGGGGTCTGCATGAGAGTTTTGTTTGATTTGCTTCATCCCGCTCATTTTCATCTGTTCAAAAACGCTATTGCCGAACTCCAGTCGCAAGGCCATAGGGTGGACATCCTTGCCCGACAAAAAGACTGCCTCCCCCAACTGCTCGAGAGCACGGGCTGGGAATATACTCTAATCCCCCGACGCGGCACGGCTGGGCTGCCGACGCTGGCTATGGAAACCCTGCGAGCCGCCTGGCTGGCGACGCAAAAGGGGTTTCGAAAGAAAATCGACATCATGGCCGGAACGTCCATTTCCATCGGGCCGGCGGCGCGGGTGTGCGGGGCCAAGGCGTGCATCTTTGAAGAAGATGATGCGGCGGTCATTCCTTTGATGGCCCGGCTGGGCTATCCGTGGGCCCACTACATCATTACGCCGCAATGGCTCACCAGCGAAAACCATGGGCGCAAGCATCTCACCTATCCGGGATTTCACGAACTGGCTTACCTGCACCCCAATCGTTTCCGTCCGGAGCCGTCTATTGTTTCCGACCTTGGGCTTCGGGAGGGAGAGCGGTATTTTGTGGTGCGGCTGGTGGCCCTGAAGGCCCATCACGACATCGGCCAAAAGGGGCTGAGCACGCCGCAGGCCTGTCAGATTGTCGAAAAACTGGCCGCCCACGGACGGGTCTTTATCAGTGCTGAATCGACCGTGGAGCCGTCTCTTAAACCCTATCTTCTTCCCACTGCTCCTGAACGGATGCTGGATGTGCTGGCCTTTGCGGATATGCTGATAGGCGACAGCCAGACGATGAGCGTTGAAGCGGCGATGCTGGGCACTCCTTCGATACGGTGCAATACTTTTGTCGGCCGTCTCAGCGTGCTGAAAGTGCTGGATGAGCGCTGGCGTCTGACCGCTGGCTTTCTGCCGACTGAGTTTGACCGCTTGATGAATTGTCTGGATGAATGGCTCCATACTCCCAATCTGAAGAGTCAATGGAAAATCCGGCGGGAGCAAATGCTCCGTGAGTGCATCGACTTGACCGAGTGGATGCTGACCCTCTTTGCCGACCTGGCCGCCGGCAAAGACCGCCGACAACTCAAACAAGAGGCAAAATCATGACTGCTGCGCTTCGCATTCTGACTATTCTTGGAGCCCGTCCTCAATTCATCAAGGCCGCGGCGGTCAGCCGTGCTATTCAGTCTCTCAATCGGCGCTCGATGCGGCCGGTTATTGAGGAGAAAATCGTCCATACCGGCCAGCACTATGACGAGAATATGTCCGCCGTCTTTTTTGAGGAAATGGCCATCCCCGCACCCGCCTATTCTCTCGGCGTCGGCAGCGCCGACCATGGCGCCCAGACCGGCCGGATGCTCGAAAAGATTGAAGAGGTGCTGCAATGGGAGCGGCCGCACTTGTGCATGGTTTACGGCGACACCAATACCACGCTGGCGGGGGCTCTGGCGGCCGTCAAGCAGCATATTCCGACAGCCCATATCGAAGCCGGCCTGCGTTCCTATGACCGCCGGATGCCGGAGGAAATCAATCGTCTCGTCGCCGACCAGATTTGTGAATTTCGGTTTTGTCCGACCCGCACCGCCGTCGAAAATCTGCAGAAAGAAGGCATTTACAGCGGCGTATTTCTTACCGGCGATGTTATGTACGACTGCCTTCTTTTTTACCGCCGCCAGCTTCAGCCGCAACATTCGGCGCTGCTGGGGCGATTCGGGCTGGCGGCCGGCGGTTATTTTCTGGCTACCATTCACCGCGCCGAAAACACGGATGATGCGAGCCGGCTTGAACAGATCATCGCCGGTCTCAGCCGCATTGCTGAGACGCTTGCACCGGTTCTGCTGCCGCTGCATCCGCGCACGGCGGCTCGGCTGGAGCAGATGACTCTGCGGCTGAGTCCTCATCTCCATCTCATTGAACCGGTTTCGTACCTGACAATGCTCGCCCTTGAGACAAACGCCCGAGCCATTCTTACGGACTCCGGCGGTGTTCAGAAAGAGGCGTATTTTCTTCGGGTACCCTGTCTGACTTTCCGCGACCGAACGGAATGGCCTGAAACAGTCCGCTCGGGCTGGAATACGCTTGCAGAAGCCGACGCACAGCAAATTATCCGGGCAGCCGGCTCCCTTCAGCGGCCGTCATCTGACAGAGACAGACAGGAATACGGCGACGGCAAGGCCGCCGAAAAAATCGTCCAAATTCTTCTCGATGAGTTCAAGGCCCGACTATGAGCAGCTGCCATGCTTTTCGAGCACTTGAACAATTCAAGCCAAAACGGCGATTGGGAAATTGTCAAAGAGCGGATTCTATATATAGGACAATTCCCATAACAAGGAGATTTTCGAATGCTGCTAAATTCAAGAAAAACCGGAGACCTGCCGAGTCGGCTCGGCGGTTGGCTGGCTGTCCTGTTGATTTTGCCTGCGGGAATCCATGCATACGGAGAAAGCGCTGCGGTAGAACAGTGGGGCGTGTTTGAAGCATCCTTTGAGGGGCCTGCCGATGGAAATCCGTTTGCGGATGTGGAACTGACGGCGGTATTTACTCAGGACAACCGAAGCGTAAAAGTATTCGGTTTCTATGACGGGGACGGGATATACCGCATCCGTTTCAGTCCCCCTGCCCAGGGGTTGTGGACCTACGAAACCCAAAGCAGCTACCCCGGTCTGTCGGGGAAAACCGGTTCTTTGCGGGCGCTCCGGCCGGGGAAGGGAAATCATGGACCGGTACGGGTTGTCAACACGTTTCATTTCGCTTATGCCGACGGCACGCCGTATCGCCCGATTGGAACCACATGTTATGCGTGGGTTCATCAGACCGAGCAACTGCAGGAACAGACGCTGCAGACACTGTCTAAATCGCCGTTCAATAAAATCCGCTTCTGCGTCTTTCCCAAATGGTATTCCTACAATAGAAGCGAGCCGCCCTTATATCCGTTTGAAGGAACACCGCCTTCAAGGTGGGATTTTACACGATTGAATCCGGAGTTTTTCCGCCACTTTGAAAAGCGGGTTCAGCAGCTTGGCGAGATGGGGATAGAAGCGGATATCATTCTCTTTCACCCTTACGATAAGGGCCATTGGGGTTTTGACCGCATGCCCAAAGAGGCGGATGAGCGTTATCTTCGTTATACAGCCGCACGTTTGGCGGCCTTCCGCAATGTCTGGTGGTCGATGGCCAACGAGTACGATTTTATGAAGGAGAAAACACCGGCTGACTGGGATCGATTTTTTCAGATTGTCCAGGCCGGCGATCCTTACGGTCATCTTCGTTCCATCCACAACGGCACTCTTCTCTACAACCATACGCTGCCGTGGGTGACTCACGCCAGTATCCAGAACGGCTCCGCGGTCGAGGATTACGGCCGTGCCGTCCTTTACCGGGACGTCTATTACAAGCCAATCGTGTTCGATGAAGTCAAATACGAGGGCAATCTGCCGCAGCGATGGGGCAACCTCTCGGCGGAGGAAATGGTGCTCCGGTTTTGGGAGGGTACAATTGCCGGCACCTATGTCGGACACGGCGAGACTTATCTTCATCCCGATGATATTATCTGGTGGGCCAAAGGCGGCCTTCTGCATGGGCAGAGTCCTCCGCGACTTGCCTTCCTGCGAAAGATTATGGAGGAAGGGCCGCCGGCGGGACTAGAGCCGATCGACAAGTGGCAGGATTTTCCTTTCGCCGGAAAAGGCGGCGAGTACTATCTTGGATACTTTGGCCGGGAAACTTTCACCGAATGGCCGTTTGAACTGTACAAAGCGGAGTTGTCGGAAGGGATGAAATTCACGGTTGAGGTGATTGACACCTGGAGTATGACCATCACTCCGGTTGAGAGGGTATTTGAAATCAAGAAGAAAGACGACTACACTTTTGCCGACAAAGACGGCCGCTCGGTACCCCTGCCCGGCAAGCCGTATATGGCGCTGCGCATTCGCCGGGTCCGTCAGCAACAGGAGCAGGCAGGGATTTTATTACATTAAAACAGAAACAGAGCGGACAGACTCTAATAAAAATATTTTGACTTTTTTGAACCCCCGTATATAAAGTCTGCCGCAACAGGAAAAAGTCGTTTGAAACACGAAAGTCTATTTTCATCGTTGTCTGGTTCTGCTGAGCCAGGGCTGGATGGCTCTATGCGTCCCCGCCCCGCCGTTCGCATATTCCGAATGCTGCGCTGGGCCGCCGCTCTTGCCGTTCTGGCGTATGTCGTGTGGTTTCTCCTGCGAAACAAGAGCCAATTGGCCTCTCTGCGGAATCTGTCGGCGCCGCTTCTGGCGGTGCTGTTTCTGGTGACCATTCTGAACAATCTGCTTTACATTTTTCGTTTCCGCCATGTTGTCCGCAAGAAAACCGGTTTGCAGATTCCTTTCCGCTCGTGGGTGCGGTTTTTCCTGATTTCGCGTCTGTTCAGTTTGATGGCCGGCCAGACGGGCAATCTTTACCGTGCCTGGGTTTTTAAGAAAGAATACAGTGTTTCCATCGCCAAATTTCTGGCCAGTGCTTTGTTTATCACATGGCTGGACACGTGTCTATTTCTGCTGTTCGGGGCCGTTGTCATCGCTGCGGCTGCCCCCCATTTGAAACTGCTCGGACTCAATGCGGCCGTGCTGATTTCGGCGGTGCTGGCCGTCTTTGCGGTGTCTCCTCTGCTCTTCAGCCAGATTCTTAATTCTGTGCATCTCTCCGGCCGCCTTTCCGGGTGGGCACACCAGCGATTTGCTGAACTTTCTTCAGCCATTCTAACCGGCCTTAAAGACCCTGTTTTTCTGCTCATTCTGTCGAGCGGCGGCCTTCTGTCCTTTTTATTCTCCGCTGTCGTCATTTTCGGCTGTTTTTACGGATTGGGACTGCCTATTGACCCATCCGGCGTCGCTTTGTTTCTGGCGGTGCTGGGCTTGTGCAATCGGATTGTGATTACGCCCGGGGGCAATCTCGGCATCCAGGAATTGGCCTATGGTTTTCTTGCTGAGCAACTCCATATCGGCATGACCGAAGGGATTCTCGTTTCCCTTTTGAGCCGAATGATCGCTATGCTGGTAACTATCGGCCTGGGACTGGCCGCCGGCGGCTGGCATCTGATAAAGCATCCTTCCGACGGCTCCTCTACAAACTCAACTCCGGGGTCTTCTTCCGTATGAGCAGCGCTTCTCTGAAAAAGAACATCGGCACCCAACTGACAGGCAACGTGCTGTTTTCGCTGCTGATGGCGGCTGTCGCCCTTCTGACCGCCCGCCTTCTGGGGCCGGCGGACCGGGGGCTTCTGCGGCTGGCTCAGCTGTTTCCCTTGATTCTGAGCAAAATATTCAGTTTCGGGCTGGAGACCTCCAATGCTGCTTTTCCCGGTCTTTATCCGGAGCGTCGCCGCGAACTTTTTGTTTTTACCATTCTGCTTAGTATCGTCGGTTCCGCGCTGGCAGGTCTGGTGCAGTACCTCTTTTTTTCCCTTCCCATTCCCAAAGGGCAATTTGCCGCCATGACAGGCGGCCTCATCATTCTCAGCATTGCTTATACTCCTTTTTTTATGCTGGCTCAGAATCTGATGACACTGGTCCGCGGGTGCGGACAAATCAGCCAGTCCGTCCGCGTCCAATTGATTCAGACGGTCTCGCTGCTGGTGCTGCTGCTGGTTTTTCTTATCCACGGGCCGTTAACCGTAACCACTGTTATGGTTCTGTCTATCCTCTGCTGTCTGCCGGGGATTGGGCTGGCTGTCCGCTATCTTCGGCCATATCTGAATCTGCGATGGACCGCCCAAAGCGGCCCTCTGCTGAAAAAGACCCTTCGCTTCGGCGTTCAGATGAGTTTGTCTCACATCGCCGGATTTCTTCTTCTTTATCAGGATCAGTTTATGCTTGGTTTTATGGCACCGCTCGAGCAGATCGGGCAGTATATAATTGCTGCGTCGCTGGCTGAGCGGCTTCGCCTTCTGCCCAATGCTGTTTCGATGGCTTTTCTTCCTCATCTGTCCAGCGATTTGAAAAACCGACAGACCGAGGTGCCTCAGGTTTTCCGACTGACCTGCCTGTTTACTCTGCTGTCGCTGGTTCCCTACGGCTGTGTGGGGACCGCCGCCATCTGGTTTCTCCTCGGCAAGCCCTACGCCGGCGCCATCGCGCCCTTTTGGATTCTCATCGCCGGTGTTGCCGTCGTCAGTGCTGCGGATATTCTCGCCGGCGATATGGCCGCACGCCAAAAACCAAAATTCAGTGTTATCAACGGCTATCTGACCTTCTCGCTGAATCTGGTGCTGAATCTGCTGCTGATTCCGGTGTGGACTATCATCGGGGCGGCTGTCGCCAGCACATTATCTTATCTTTTTTCCACCCTCTTCTGGGTATGCTGCTATCATCGCCAGAGCGGAACACCGCTGCGTTGTCTGCTGATTGGGCGGGAGGATTTCAGGTCTCTTTTCCAAAGCGCAGCAGAGTTTCTGCGTCGGCGAAGTTCCAAAAAATCGGCTGAGATGTGAATCAGCATCCCCTTTTGGGGGGCGGCGGGTTTTTTGTGGACAGGGCCAAAGTGTCCAAGTATAGTCATTTCTGTTTTTGGGAAACAGCAATGAAACTGATTATCCAAATCCCATGCTATAATGAAGAAGCCACCCTGCCGCAGGTTATCGCCGACCTGCCCCGGCAAATCGAAGGTATTGACACCATCGAATACCTTGTTATCGACGACGGCAGCACCGACGGCACCGTTCCGTTAGCCCGCCGGCTCGGAGTTCATCATATTCTTTCGCTCGGCTCCAATCGGGGGCTGGCCTTTGCGTTTTTGCGGGGGCTTCAGTATGCCGCCCAGTTGGGTGCCGACATTATCGTCAACACGGACGGCGATAACCAGTATGACGGCCGCTGCATTCCTGAGCTGGTTGGGCCCATTCTTGCAGGCAAACTCGATATCGTTGTCGGAGCACGGCCCATCGAAACCATCAAAGACTTCAGCTGGTGCAAAAAGAAACTTCAGCAGATCGGCAGTCTGATTGTCCGCCAGTTCTCCGGTACGGACATCCCGGATACCACCAGCGGCTTTCGGGCGTATTCCGCCGAAGCCGCCATGAAACTGCATGTATTCAACCGATATACCTACACACTCGAAACGATTATTCAGGCCGGACATATGGATCTGCGAATCGGCTCTGTGCCGATCCGCGTCAATCCTCAGACCCGCCCTTCCCGTCTGATTTCCTCTACGCCCCGCTATATCGGCCGCTCCGCCTCGATTATCCTGCGGTCTTACATTACCTATAAACCGCTGCGGACATTTCTGTATGCGTCGCTTGTGCCCGGCATACTTGGGCTGGCGCTGTGTCTTCGGTATTTGTATTTTTTCTTCAGCGGCAGCGGGCGCGGACATATTCAGTCTCTTCTGCTGGCGGCGATTCTCCTGATTCTCACTTTTCTGCTGTGGGTGCTGGGCATCCTGGCCGACCTTATCAGCGCCAACCGAAAACTTATTCAGGAACAGCTCTATCTCACCCGCCAACAGATGAAAAATCAAAGCCCGCCTTCTCCTTAGCAGTTCCGACCGGAGGCAAGTTCATTTTTTATATTGCAAAGGACGAGCCCGCCGCAGAGGCAATGGCATAGGCCGTCTTTACCACATCCACCATGGGGGCAACATCGTGCACGCGGACAATCGATGCCCCCTGCGCAGCAGACAAGGCGACCGCTGCGGCTGTGGCGAAAAGCCGCTCTTTGGGTTCCTGTCTGCCGGTAATTTCTCCGAGAAATCGCTTGCGGCTGAGCCCTACCAAAACCCGATAGCCCAAGGAGGTGATTTGTCCCAGTTGGTTCAGCAGCAGCAGATTGTGCTCGGTTGTCTTGCCGAAGCCGATGCCCGGGTCCACGAAAATCCGCTCGGCCGGAATCCCGCTTGCCTGGGCCCATGCGGCCCGCTGGGCCAAAAACTCCTTCACCTGGCGGACTACGTTTTCATAGTGCGGCTGCACCTGCATTGTTTCCGGGGTGCCCTGCATATGCATCAGAATCACCGGCAGCTGGTATCGGACGGCCAGCTGAGCCATTCGCTCGTCCGCCAGTGCAGTGATGTCGTTCAAAATTGAAGCGCCGGCCTTTACGGCTGCTTCGGCGGCATCGGCATCTTTGGCATCTATGCTGATTGGAATATTGATTCCGGCTGAAAGTTCCTTAATCACGGGCACGGCCCGCCGAATCTGCTCTTCGACAGGCACCGGCAAAGCGCCGGGGCGGGTTGATTCAGCTCCGACATCGATAATCGCCGCGCCCTGGCGGGCCATCTGAATACCGGCTGCAACGGCTTTGTCTTTATCGAGGAAGCGGCCGCCGTCACTGAAGGAGTCCGGCGTAATATTGAGAATGCCCATAACCAGCGGGCCGGCAGAAAAATCCAGCCGGCCGGCGGGCCACTGGAGTATGGGGGAAACATTTACCATGCCAAGTTTTCTTTCGAAACCTGAAACCCGATGCCGGCCAGTTTGCCGGCCAAAGAAGCCGCACCGCCGGGCAGTTTTACCACGGTATTCTGAAACTCCCTGCGGACGGGATAATCTTTTCTGAGCTGGTCAAAGAAGGCCCCTCGCTGCGGCTCGGGCACCTGGAGAATCTCGCGCATATTAAAATCATCCCGCCCAATCGGATAAACCTGCTGGACCGTCTCGTGGAGCAGGGCTTCTTCGGACATTGACTGAATCTGCTCGTTTGTGATTTGTATCTCCGCTATAGCCGGCGGCGGGAGAAAATCCTGTTCGGTGTGCTGCGGGGGAACCTTAAAAAAGGCACAGGCCGCACGGTAAATCATCAGCAGGCCGTTCACCTTGCCGTCAAAAGAATAGCCGGCAATATGCGGCGTGGAAATATCCACACTGCGCACCAGCCATGGGTCGGGCGTGGGTTCATTCTCCCAGACATCCAGCACGACGCCGGCGGTCTTGCCCGCCTTCATCGCCTCTTTGAGGGCTTCGCTGTCCATCACCGCTCCGCGGGCGGTATTGATAAACACCGCCCCTTTCTTAAGGAGGGAGAAGAACGTCTCGTCTGCCAGATGAAATGTCCGATCGGGTCCTTCCTTGCTCAGCGGCGTATGGAGCGTTACGATATCACAGGCAAGGGTCTCTTCGAGGGGGCGGTATTTGGGATCTGCCGTACGGCGGGCCAGGGGCGGATCATTAAGAACGGTCTTCATCCCCAGGGCACGGCATTTGATATCTACACGGGAACCGACATTGCCGGCGCCGATAATGCCGATACTTTTGCCCTCGAGGGTAAAGCGGTATTTGCGGCCGAGCAGCAGGAGGGCCGCCGTGACATATTCAGCCACACTGTTGGCGTTGGAGCCCGGGGCGGAAGCAAAACCGATGCCGGCCCGCTCCAGATACGCTGTATCCACATGGTCGGTGCCGATGGTTGCCGTAGCTGCAAATTTCACACGGCTGCCCGCCAGCAGCGCTTCATTTACCGGCGTGATGCTCCGCACCAGCAGGATATCCGCATCCCGCACCGTCTGAGAGGTGATTTGCCGGCCCGGGTACACCCAGACCTCGCCGAGTGAAGCAAAACATTCTTTGACAAAGGGAATGTTCTGGTCTGCCACAATCTTCATCGGTTTTCCTTACAGGAGCAGGGCCGCAATTGAAAAATAAAGAAGGACGGTACAAATATCCGCCAGGGCCAGGGTAATCGGACCGGCGGCAACTTTCAAATCCAGTTTCAGGGCATGCAGGGCTGTCGGGACGCTCAATCCCAAACAGCAGGCCGCGAACAAAGAGAGCATAATGCTGGTACCTATCGAGACAGCGGCCAAGCCCTCCCGCCGCCAGAGCCAGACAATCAACCCTACTGAGGAGCCGCAGGCGATGCCGAGCAGCAGCGAAATAATCGCCTCCCGGAAAAATGCGGTGATATACCAGCGCAGTGTCGGCTGCATTGAACGCAGGGTCTGAATCGTGACCGTCATCGACTGCATGCTCACGCTTTCGCCAAGCCCAAGCACAAGGGTCAGGAAAAAAGCAAGCACCAGACTTTTCGAGAGCGTTACTTCATAAGCACCGGCCAGCAGGGCACAGATTGTCCCGCTGGAGATGGTGGCCAGCATCCATGGAAATCGGAATCGGAACGCACGCACCGGTGAAGCTTCCCGCACCTGGGAGATACGGAATCCGATCAGTTCAAAGACCTCCTGGACACGTTCCCGTTCTGCTATATCAAACATCTCGTCCGCAAAAACACCAATATCCACCACTCCCACGATATGTCCCTGTTCATCCACTATCGGCAAAGCCAGAAACCGGTGAGATTCAAACAGCTCAAAGGCGTCCAGTACCGTTGCATCGCGGGGAAGCGTGATAACCTGGCTGAGCATCACATCTGAGAGGCGTTTGTCCAGCGGCGCGGTGAGCAAACGGCGGGTTGGCAGGACGCCGACCAATTTGCCGTCGTCATCGACCACATAAAAATAAACAATGCGCTCGCCCAAACGGCGGCTGCGGATGTCATCGAGTGCCTGCTGAACCGTAAAGTCCTTTTTCAGCGTCACTACATCCTTCTCGGCCACAGTCATGATCGGCTGATGAACGAAATCGGTTTGCTTCATTCGGCTTTGCTCACAATGATTCATTCGATTACAGAAACGGCGGTTTAAGTTGAAAAAACCGTAGTTTTCTGTACGGCTTGCAGTGTAGGATTTTGGATAAATAATTGCAAGAAGAATATGAAGGGAAAGGGGCTGGAAATTGGGCATCCAGGTCCTATCCAGCCATTTTTCCAATTGCAATTTCGACAAGAATATTCTACAGTGGTTCTTTTTGTGCTGAACCGAAAGACAAATCGGGGATTCATGACGGAAAATCAGGTCATCTCTGTTGAAGAAGGCCCTCGGCGGCTTGATTTGCGGCTGCGGTATCTGAACCGCACGCTGGCGGTGCTGTCGGCACCGGCGATTATGGAATATTCCCTGGCGTCAACGGTTTTTTTGGTTGATACGCTGATTGTGGGCTGGCTGCGGAATGAAACGTATCTGGCCGCCACCGCCCTATCGGGCATTGCGATGTTTTTCGTGAACGCCCCTTTTATTGCGCTGTCGATTTCCACATCCTCAATTGTGGCCCGTTCGTGGGGTGAGGGAGACCGCCGAACCGCCTGCCGGTTTGCAGCGTTGTCGCTGCTTATCGCCTTTTCATCGGCAGCCGGCATCGCCGTTCTGGGCATTCTCAGTTCCGAATGGATTGTCCGCGTGATGGGCGGCTCTCCTGATGTCGTTGCCGTCGGCTCCCGCTACCTCTCTATCCTGATGACCTCCTGCTTCTTCGGCCTGCCGATGTTCATCAGCAACGGCATCCATCGAAGCAAGGGGGATACGATGCGGGCCATGTGGATTTCGCTGCTGATGAATCTGATCAACATCATCACGAGCATCATGCTTGCCTTCGGCTGGGGAGCCCCCAAGTTGGGTTATTACGGAGTGGCCTGGGGTACCGTACTCTCCCGTACAGTCGGTTCCATCCTGTCCGTCGGATGGCTGTGGTCACCGGCAAGCATTCAGTTACGACTGGCGCACTTCCGCGACATTTCGAAAACCATGCTTTCGCGGCTGTGGTATCTGACGGCGCCGGCTCTTGCGGAACGCGTCATTAACAGCGTCGCCAACGTGGTGTTTCTGCGGCTGGTAGCCGCACTGGGAACGACGGTGCTGGCGGCGCACCAGCTGACTGTGCAGATTGAAAACTTTGTTTCGACGCCGGTGTGGGGTCTTGCGATTGCCGCCACCGCCATGGTCGGCCAGTCCATTGGTGCCAACCTGGACCATATTGCCGAGATTGCCGTTCGCCGACTGCTGTTTACGACCGGCCTTCTGATGATGTGTTTAAGCATTTTGTTTCTGACGGCAGGACCGTATATCGTCCGGATTTTTGGCGCGACGCCGGAAGTGCTTTCCCTATCGGGGACAGCCATGCGGCTGGCCGCTCTCGAAATGCCTTTTTTGTCCATCACCATTGTGTTTATCGGGGCCCTTCGCGGTGCCGGCGACACCAAAACACCGCTGATTGTAGGGCTGATTTGCACGATGCTGGTTCGAGTAGGCGGCACGTGGCTGCTGGCGTTTGTTCTCAAGCAAGGGCTGGTTGGCGTGTGGCTGGCTACGGCCGCCGACTGGGCTACACGGGCTGTTACGCTGTTCTTCTTCTTCCGGAAAGGCATGTGGAAAAAACTCCATCAACTCGAGAAGGCCCGCTTCCGCGAAAGTTGACCGACTGCGATTTATCGGCGGCCTTTGTCCGTCGATGATTCAGACAGCAATTGACGATAGACCTTCTCGATCGTACCGACCATGGTATCGGGTGCAAATTTGCGAATGACCGACCGGCGGCCCTGTTCTCCGAGCTGCAAACGCAAGGCGGGATTTTCAATCAGACATCGGCAGGCATAAATCAGCTGCTGAAGATTCTCCGGCTCGATTAAAAAACCGGTGGAAGAATTGACTACCTCCCGCGCGCCGTCAATATCGAAACTGACCACCGGCTTGCCGCACAGCATGGCCTGGGGCAGAACGCGGGCCAGTCCTTCGCGAAGCGAACAATGCACCAGTATATCGGAGGCGTGAATGACCAGCGGAATCTGCGACGGCGCCAGAAGCCCTGTAAAACGAAACCGTTCCTGAAGCCCCAGGCGGCGTATTTCTTCTTTGTGCTGCTCCATCAGCACGCCGTCGCCTACAAAAAGCCAATACACATTCGGGCAGGCCTGCGCCAGAGTCTGCGCCGAACGAATTACAAAGTCATGACCCTTCAGATGAAAAAGACGGGCGATTTTGACAATCACGAGGGCGTCCGCCGGAAGATTGTACTGACGGCGAAAGGCCCGGATTGCCTCCGGCGGCGGCGAATGGAGAAACGGCTCTTCTTCAATAGCCGAATAGGCCGTCGTCCAGGGCTTGTTGAGGCCGATGCCGACAGCCCGCGCTTGTTCCGTCATCGCATCGGCCACGGTAAGAAAGGCATCCGTCCGGCGGGCGGCGGCCTTTTCAACGGCAATATAAAAACGATTGAGCGGTTTGCTTTGATAAGGATGAAAAGGCAGGCCGTGAACGGTATGCACCACATAGGGGCGTTTTTTTCCGCCGCCCGGCAGGCGGCCCTTCAGAGCCCAGCCGGCCCAGCGTCCCAGAATGCCCGCCTTGGCCGAATGCGTATGGACAATATCGGGATTGAGCTGCCGAAGGAGCCGCTTGAGCTTCCAATAGGCCGGCCAATCCGCCGACGGGCGAATTTCGCGGCAAAGTTCGTCAAGAACAAGCACCTGATAGCCGGCGTCGCGGGTCTGTTCAAACAAGGCCCCCTCCGGTCCGACGGCCGGGCCGGTTATCAGCGTTACATCATACCCGCGGCGGGCCAAAAGCCGGCAGGTAATCAGAGTGTTTTCCTGTGCCCCACCGACCACCAGCCGTGTAATAATGTGGACAATCTTCATCTTAATAGAATATCTGCATCAGACAAAGCCCGCCCGGCGGGGCAATCGGGCCGGCCGCCGCACGATTTTTGGCTTCCAGAATCGCATTGAGCCGGTCCGGCTGCCAGCGGCCTCGGCCAATTTCCACCAGTGTACCGACAATATTGCGAACCATATTATATAAAAAGCCGTCCGCCGCAATTTCAATTGTAATCCACGGCGGCGTGTGCTCCACTCGACAGAGGGTAATCGTCCGGACGGAAGACTGCCGACAATCAGCGGCGGAAGCAAACGACTTGAAATCTTTGGTACCGAGCAAATAGCGGGCGGCCTGCTGCATCGCCTCGACATTCAGCGGATAGGGATAATGCCAGCACCGGTGCATCTCAAGAACGGGTCGAATCGGCAGTGTGCAAAGGGTATAGCGGTAGAGTTTGCCTCGTGTGCTGCGGACCGCATCAAAGGAATCCGGCACTTCTTCGACGCCGGCAACAGCAATATCGGCCGGCAGCAAACGATTGAGGGCCTTTTGCAGGTTGGCTGTCGGAATGGGGCAATCCTCAAGGACAACGTGAGCCGTCTGAGCCAACGCATGAACACCGGCATCGGTACGGGAGGAACCAACTACTTCGACTCTTCGGCCGCAGAGTTTTTCAAAGGCCTCTTCCAGTGTTCCCTGGACAGTCGGCAGGCCGGGCTGCACCGCCCAGCCGTGATAAGCAGTCCCGTTATACTGAATGGTCAGTTTTATCTTTCTTGCCGTCTTCATCGCATAAAAAAGGCCGGATTGCGTCCGGCCTTCAGCGTATCGGAAAATCCAAAACAACTAAAGCAATTTTTCTGCTATCTGAACGGCATTCAGGGCAGCGCCTTTGCGGATTTGGTCGCCGGAAACCCACAGATTGATGCCCCGATTATCCGGCAAAGACTCATCCTGACGAATCCGCCCCACCAGCACCTCGTCCCTGCCGGTTGCATCCAGAGGCATGGGAAACCGATTGTTGAGCCGATCATCAATAATCTTCACGCCGGGTGCAGTGCTCAAAAGTTCCCGAACCTCGTCGGGGGTGATGGGAGAAGAAAATTCCAGATTGATGCTCTCACTGTGTGCCCGCAGCACGGGCACCCGCACGCACGTACCGGTAATGGCGATGTCGGGGCAATGGAAGATTTTGCGGGTCTCGTGGACCAGTTTCATCTCTTCTTCATTATAGCCGTTGGGGCCGATTTTGGAATCGTGGCAGTAAACGTTAAAGGCCAACTGGTATTTGAGGGCTTTGACCGTTACAGGTTTGCCCTCGAGCACTTCGCGGGTCTGCTGAAGCAGTTCCAGCATGGCGGATTGGCCGGCCCCGCTGGCTGCCTGATAACTGCTGACCACCATTCGCCTGACGGGGTTGGCCTTGTGCAGGGGCCAAACCGCCACAATGGCAATAATCGTCGTGCAATTCGGGTTGGCAATAATGCCCTTGTGCTTGTAAATGTCCTGAGAATTGATTTCCGGAACAACCAGCGGCACATCAGGGTCCATCCGGAAGGCGGAGGAATTATCGACGACGACGGCTCCGGCTTTGACAGCCGAGGGGGCAAATTCCCTGCTGCGGGCACCGCCGGCTGAAAACAGGGCGATATCCACGCCTTTGAAGCTGTCGTGCGTAAGTTCTTCGACCGTATATTCTTTTCCCTTAAGGGTAACTTTCTTGCCTGCCGAGCGGCTGGATGCCAGCATTCTGCAGTGGTTAAACGGCAAGTTCCGCTCCTCAATAATCCGCAGAAATTCTTGACCGACCGCGCCGGTCACACCAACAATTGCAATATTTTTGGCCATTTTTGACTCCTCAGGAATCTTTCGTACCTCTTGACAAGGATGGTCATTCTAACTGCATTCCGTTTAAAATGCAAGAAGGACAAAAAAAGGCCTGCCGGATGTGCCGGCAGACCTTTTCCAGTGCTGCAATGATAAAAATCAGGTTAGCGGATTTCCTCTTCAATCCAGGCCAAAACCTGCTTTAAATCCTCGAGGGTGATATCGCCCATGTGGGCCACGCGGAAGGTTTCATTCTTCAGCTTGCCGTAGCCGTTTCCAAAGAGGACATTGTGTTTGGCCTGAACGGCCTTGATAACAGCCGGAATATCAATTCCGCGGGTATTCTTGACCGTTGTGAGCGTGTTGGAGGCATACTTTTCCTCGCAGAAGAGGGCTAAATGCTCTTTGGCCCAGGCGCGGGCGTAGTCGCCCATTTCCTTATGGCGTGCCCACACGTGCTCCATTCCCTCTTCGAGCAGGCGGGTGCACTGATAATGCAGAGCCATAATATGAGGAATGGAGGGCGTAGTCGGCGTCTGGTCTTTCTCGGCCGCCTTCGCAAAGGCCTGAAAATCAAAATAGTAGCCGCGTTCAGGGACTGACTTGCTTTTTTCCAAAGCCCGATTGCTCACCGCTGTCACGGTAAACCCCGGGGGAATGGCAAAGGCCTTCTGAACGGAAGCAAACACCACATCCCAGCCCAACTGATCGAAATGAATCGGCAGGCCGACCATTCCGCTGACAGCATCGACAAACACCAGCACATCCGGATATTTCCGCTTCATCATCTCGCTGATTTCATAAACCGGATTGGTCAGGCCGGTGCTGGTTTCATTATAGACCAAGGTGACGGCCGCATACTTCTTAGCGGAGAGGGCCTTATCAATCAGTTCGGGGGTTGTGGCCTGTCCCCATTCGACCTTCAGTTCATCCACTATCCGGCCGCACGAACGCGCTACATCAGCCCACTTGTCGCTGAAAGCACCGCACATCGTGCACAGGACAGGTTCATCCTTTTTGACACAGTTGCGGATGCTGGCCTCCCAAATCCCCGACGCCGACGAGGTGCACAGAAAGATATGCTGCTCCGTAAAGAGAACCTTCTTGAGCATATCGACGGTTTCTTTGTGGAGCTGAGAGTATTCTTTGTTGCGGTGTCCCAGCGTCGGACGGGCCAGCTGCTGGAGCACTTCCGGCAGGACATGAACCGGGCCCGGAATGAAAAGTTTTGGGGGATTCTTCCAGTCTGTCATCGTAAACACTCCTGTTTCAAAAAATCGTATCGGTGTCTTTTTTGCGGTACAGGTCCCACGACGTAAATGGTCAGACCGCTGAATACTTTGGGATAGAAGAAGGTGGACTTCTGCGGCATCTTTTCGCCGGCTTCGGCGACGGCCCTTACATGGCTCATCGGTGTAGGATTCAAGAAGAAAACGGCCTGGGCACCGCCGGCATCGATGCGGCGGATTGACTGGTCGATGGCATCGCCCAAATCCTTAATGTAGTCAATATGAGACTGACTGGCGAGTTTCTCATCGCCAATATTCAAATGCTTTTCAAGAATCAGCCGATGGAGGACATTTACATCCAGCCGGCGGGAAACGGCACTCATGTGAGGGGCGGCCTGGGCCATTGCTTCCGGATTTTTCAGGGTCAGGACATGAAAAGCGTCTTCTCCGGCATAGAACCCAAAGGCGGTTTTTCCTTCGGACTGGGCCTGCTTCATCTTTTCAAACATTTGTCTGGATGCTTCGGCCCGCTGATTTTCATCTGCAAACGGCAGCGGCTGAATCTCAAAATCAGCCGAGAGTTTTTCAAGCAGCGCAGAGGCGGAAAAATCCGGAAGCCCCCGCAAAAGCCGATGGGTCGGCTGAATCACAAGGCCCTCGTTATAAGTATTTACAAACGTCATCATCTGCCACTGGGCGTTTGGGTTGCGGGTTTCCTGCCAGTAATTGAGTGCTGTCTCGTAGCGGTGATGACCGTCGGCAATGATGCCGGATTTAGACCGCATCATTTCGACAAAGGTCTCGATGGCCTCATTTTGCGGAATTATGTAAAGCCGATGACGAACATTTTCCTTATCGGTAAAGTCCAGCACCGGCGGCTGTTCCATTGCTTTTGCAATGATTTGTTCGGCTGTGCGTGCCGGGTCATCATAAAGCATAAAAATCTGGCCAAACTGGGCCGCCGTCGCCCGCATCAGGTTCAGGCGATCGGCCTTGGGGCCGTCCAGCGTCTTTTCATGCGGGCGGATTCCTTTGCCGAAGGGTTCCAGACGCCCCAGGGCGATAATTCCGCTTCGCTGGTAAGCACGATTGCCGATATGAAAATCCTGAACATACCCATACAGGGACTCCTGAGGGTCATAGACAAGGGCTCGACAGTGAACGGCTTCCTTCAGATAGTCGGCTGCGCGGGTATAAACATTCGACTCTTCATTGTCTTCCGGATATTTCAGACCTTTTGTTGCTCGAACAATATTAAAGGGATTGGCATGGTATAAGTCGCACTGAGTTTGCTCGTCAATCACATCATACGGAGGAGCAATGCAGGTACCCGGATTTCCAACCACTTCAGGATTAAAACGAAGAGCACGAAACGGTTTTATTTCCATTTTTCTATTTTTATCTCAATTTCATTCTGGGTCTGATTGATTTGTTGTTCCAAATGGCACAATAAACCGGTTTTCTCTCACAACTGAGGGTAAATATAACAAAAAATTTTTACATTGCAAAGAAAATAACAGGAATTTCCCGCCAAATAAAAAATGTTTCAGAAATTCCCTCTCTTGTCAAACCGCAAAAGGATTATTACGATACACTCTGACTCAGAAAAATAACCTTTTCAGGAGTTTTCGTCAATGGCTCAAAGGAACTATTCGGCTCATCAGCAAAAAATCATCTCCAACTATTATCAGCATTTGGACACCATCCTTTTGGGCCGACTCCAGGAACTGGTCAGTCAGCTTTTTCTTGCCCAAACCGACAGCCAGCGGCAGAAACTTTGGAAACGGGTGGAAAAGGCCCTCCTGAAACTGAATATCCCCGACGCGATTCGCCTTCATCTTCTTCAGCAGAAAAATGTCGAGGTGCTGGCCAAAAACCTCGAAGAATGGCTTCGACAGTCCTGATGCAGGCCGCAACGCCTTAAAAAATCGAAGAAATGTTTTTCGCCAAAGGAGAAACTGTCCTGCACTGCTCTCTCCTTCCGGCAATTGACCCTGCCGACGGAAAACGATACAATTTTGTCTGCGTGTTTTGTCATTCTTGTTTTCTGGAAAGTGTGTCCTGCCAAGAACAGGAAGGCGGATGGTTTTTTTGCCGAGTCAAGAAATTTTGCTGAATCTGGGCCGAATGGATGACCTGGCTCGTCAGGACAGCCCCATTCATCGGCTTGACGGCCGAATAAAGGTTTTGACTGCACTTTTCTTTATTGTGTGTGTCATTTCCTTTCCGCCGTACACCCTCGGTCCGCTGCTTCCTTTTTTTGTGTATCCTTTGTTTGTGATGAGCACGGCCCGTCTGCCCGCCGGGCTGATTGGAAAACGGCTTCTGGTGCTAAGCCCGCTGGCAATTCTGGTGGGGCTGTTTAATCCGCTGCTGGACCGGCAGCCGCTGCTTCAGGTTGGAACGGCATCCATCTCCGGCGGGTGGGTCTCGTTTGTATCGATTCTGCTGCGATTTGTCCTCACGGTCGGCAGTCTGCTGACGCTGACGGCCTCGACGGGCATAGAGACTATTTGTGCCGCTTTGCAGAAAATGAAAGTTCCGCGTCTTTTTGTCCTGCAGATTCTTTTTCTTTATCGATATTTGTTTGTTCTGACGGAGGAGGCCGCCCGTCTGCTTCGTGCCCGTTCGCTGCGTTCGTTCGGGCGGCAGGGAAACGGGTTTGCGATTTTCCGTTCGATGGCAGGCAGTCTGCTGCTTCGCAGTCTTCAGCGAGCCGAAGCCATCAGCCGGGCAATGTACTGCCGGGCATTCGAAGGACGGATTCCCATCGAGCGTCCTTTTCAATTAACCAGACAGGATATTCTGTTTTTCTGCTGCTGGACTTTTTTGTTTGGTGTTTTTCGATGGGGAAATCCTATCGGCATTCTTGTCGGACTGATTCAAGGACCCAACAGATGAGTCATCATATTGTCGAAGCGGATAACCTGCATTTTACCTATCCGGACGGGACGGTCGCCCTTCGGGGCATCTGTTTCCGCATCACCCACGGCCAATCGGTCGCCCTTGTTGGAGGAAACGGAGCCGGCAAATCCACTCTGCTGCTGCATATGACCGGCTGTCTGCTGCCGGAGAAGGGATCTCTGCGTATCGGAGACCTGCCGGTGAACCGGCAAACCTTATCAACCATTCGGAGGACGGTTGGAATGGTTTTTCAGGACCCCGATGACCAGCTGTTTATGCCGACGGTGTATGAAGATGCGGCTTTCGGGCCGCTGAATCTTGGCCTTAGCAGCCAGGAGGTTCGCCCTCTGGTGGAGGAAGCACTCCGCCGGACGGAGGTGCTCCACCTGCAAAATCGGCCTCCTTTTCGCCTGTCCGCCGGCGAAAAACGCCGTGCGGCCATTGCATCGGTGCTGACGATGAATCCGGCTATTCTGGTACTGGATGAGCCCAGCGCCAACCTCGACCCGCAGGCCCGGCGGGAACTGATTGAACTGCTTCGTTCGTTTGAGCACACCAAAATTATCGCCACCCACGACCTTGACCTGGCGATGGACCTGTGCCAACGGACCATTGTTTTGGAGGGAGGAAAGGTGCTGATGGATGCTCCCACGGAGGAGGTCTTTCAGAATGAGTCCATCCTGCTGAAAGCGCGTTTAGGCAAGCCGCTTCGGCTGCAGAATTGCCCTGTGTGCGGACGGGAAAAATCCCCCTCGAAGTAAAAAAGAAAAGCCCCGTCGAAGACGGGGCTTGGAGGGTTCAGAATTTTCCTGCTGAGACTAACAGGGTTTTACCTTGGTAGCGCAGGGGCCTTTTTTGCCCTGGCCGACTTCGTACTCGACCTTCTGGCCTTCCTTTAGGGATTTAAAACCGCTGGCTTGTATCTCGGAGTGATGCACAAACAAATCATTGCCGCCTTCCTCCGGGCAGATAAAGCCGAATCCCTTGCTGTCATTGAACCATTTTACTGTACCTTTTGCCATTGCGTGAACTCCCGGGTCCTGGGGACCCTGCTATTAGCCCTCCTTTTTCTGTAAAAGGGCTTGTATTCCGGAGAGCCAAACAAGAATACCTGCCCGTACCTGTTCAATTGTTTCCAACCCGTCGTTTGCGGATTGGCCGGCGTTTTTTCAGCTGCGTCTTCGTCCGCCGCCGCGATTAGGCCGCCGATCCCGATCGCCGAAGCTTCGCGGAGCATGCTCAGTCCGCTGACGCGCTTCATTCACCGTCAAAGGCCGATTCATCATCTCCTTGCCGTTCAGGGCATCGATGGCCGCCTGGGCCTGGGCATCATCCGGCATTTCGACAAAGCCGAAGCCGCGGGAGCGGCCTTTGAACTTATCTTTAATAATGGTGGCGGATGTAACCTCGCCAAAGGCCTCAAACAGACGAAGCAAATCACTCTCTACTACGTCAAACGACAGATTGCCTACATAAATGTTCATAGATTGTCCTTAGTTTGGAGTTTATTCCGATTGACTCCGTCCGACGCCGCTGCGTAGAGGAGATGACCGCATACCCAATCCGCTTTCGGATGAATTCTGACTTGAAAAAAATTCAAGAAGCAAGGAATTCGTGAAAAACCGACTTCTTTGAAGGGCTTCTTTATGTCCAAAACCAACTTGTAAAATGTGTCTAACCTTCCAGACTCAAATTATCCATTCCGAGAAATGACACTCATAAAAAGCACGCTGAAAAACAATCAGCATCGCCAGTCACTTCTCCAGAGAAGCATTATCTATAAGTATCGGGAAAAAAACAAGCAAATTTTAAAAATGATTCTTCATTACGGTTTTTAATTTGTTGCCTATGTAGGTCTTTTTTGTCCTGATGAATTGGTGCGTCTTTTCCCATGCCCCCCCCTCTGCCGGCAACGGAGCCGATTTCCTATTTGATATTTTGGGCCAAAAACCATACAGTAATTGACCGTATTGAGTGTCTGACAGGGAATAATAGCGGGGAACTTATGAAATCATATCGGAAGGAACTTTGGTTCCAGACCGCCCAGCGAAGGGAACTGATTAATATTACACCGCAGGTGGAGCAGGCGGTGGAAGAATCCGGCATTACAGAGGGATTATGCCTAGTCAATGCGATGCATATCACCTCCTCGGTCTTTATTAACGATGATGAACCCGGGCTGCATCACGATTTTGAAGTCTGGCTGGAGAAACTGGCACCGGAAAAACCGTATGAGCAATACCGCCACAACACCTATGAAGACAATGCGGATGCCCATCTGAAGCGGACGATTATGGGACGGGAAGTCGTGGCGGCTGTTACGAAAGGCAAACTCGATTTCGGGCCGTGGGAGCAGATTTTCTATGGGGAATTTGACGGCAGGCGGCGAAAACGAGTCCTTATTAAAATCATCGGGGAATAATATCCGCCTGACAAAACATCGCAAAAAATAATTATGGTACTATTGTCCTTTCTCTTCAATGCTGTTGTTATTTCGCTGTCCGGTGTGATGATGCCCGGGGCTGTGACGGCAGCGACGCTGGCTCAGGGCACCTGCCGACCGCAGGCCGGCTCGCTGATTGCCATCGGCCATGGTTTGCTCGAAATTCCGCTTATTTTTCTGATGATGCTTGGTTTGTATGTTTTTTTGGATGCTGCCGCCGTCAAAACCGCTGTCGGCTTTGTCGGCGGGGTTTTTCTGCTCTGGATGAGTTGGGGGATGCTGCGGGAATTGAAAAAACCGGACTTCCATCCGCAGACGGTCTATCGGGCCGGCCCGGTAGCAACCGGCTTTCTTCTGTCGGCAACCAATCCGTACTTTCTGCTTTGGTGGGCTACGGTAGGGTTCAATCTTGCTCTCAAGGCCAGGGAACTGGGGACGACGGCCCTGGTGCTGTTTGCCGGCGTTCATTGGCTGTGTGATTTTGTGTGGCTGACGATTTTGTCCGTCAGTGCGTTTTACGGAGCCAACTTGCTGAGCAGCCGCAATCAGAAATGGATTCTTGCTTTTTGCGCCCTGACTTTGGCGGGATTCGGTATTTACTTTATTATCGATGCCCTGTAGCGGCAGCGGGCTTCAAACAGAGGTCTGGTCCTGCGGCGGCGGGCTTTCCTGCGGTTTTGCCGTCTCCTTAGAAAACGGCTCCAGCACATCCTTGAGGGTATATTGAGCCAGCATCTGACGGATTTTTTCAAATACAGCGGTTATTTTGGGGCTGCGTTTCAGGGCGGACCGGCCATAACTGAGCGAAGAGACCGCCTGGCTGATATCCGCCAGGGAAATATTGGCTCCATCGGTGGAAGGGACATAGCCCTGCACCGGTTCATTGGTACGGTACAAAAGCCCTGCTTTGACGAGTTGGTCTAAGAGACGCTGGGCAAACCCTGCCGGCATTTGCAGATGGGCGGCGACCTGCTCGACGCTGACGGGCAGTTCTTCTTTCTGTTCAAAGACCCGAAGCACAAACTCCATCATCGCCGTCACGGTCTGGTCATTCGCCAGAAAACACACATCAGAGCCGCGCTGGACTCGCGCCAATTCCGCCGCATCGAGCGTGCGAAGATTCTGAACCGCATACGTAAGCTGCAAACCGAATAAAATAAAAATCCACGTCCAGTAAATCCAGAACACCGTCAGCGGAATAATCCCCAAAATCCCCCAGACCGCATTAAAGGGCACAAACTTTGTCACATACAGGCCGAAAAGGGACTTGGCTATCGTCCACAGTACGGCCGCAACAATCGCCCCCCACAGGGCCGCCGACGGACTGACAGCCGTATTTGGAAGCATATAATACAAAAGGAAAAACAGCAGGATGCTGATCAGAAACGGCAAAATGGGCCGAACATACAGCAGAATCCCCTGATGAAAGCCCTCCATCATCAGAAATTTGGTACTGAAGTGAATCCCCGCCCCTAACAGCAAAGGACCGAGCGTCAGCAGAGACCAGTAATTGACCATTCTTTTTAAAAAGGACCGCCCCATCGGAACCCGATAGATTAAATTAAAGGCCTTTTCAATGGTGGTTAGAAGACCGATAGCCGCATAAACGACGAGCAGGCCGCTGACAACGCCGATGGCACCGGTGTTGAGCCGCTCTAAATAATGGTCAATCACTTCATCGAGTTTCTGGGCTACACTGATTTTCGCCGGCTCTTCGGCCAGAGCCCCCGGAGGCACAGCCAACTGTGCGGCAGGATATTCCAGACTGGTCAGATTCAACTGTTCATAGACAAAAGAACGCACCTTTCCGGCAAGGCCGCGGTATGTTGGGAACATCTGAAAAATCATCACCATCGCAATCGCCGCCGGCACCAGGCCGAAAATGGTATAGTACGAAAGTGCCGCCGCCTGCGTGCCGCAGCGGTTGACGCGAAGCAGGCGAATGCAATGCCGCCAGATTCGAACCTGAAAAACCAAAAACCTCGCCCATCGCCCCAACTCCTCCGTGGGGGCGGTAAACCACCGCTTGACACTGCGGACGATTGATCTCATTTGATTAGTTCCTTCAGCAACGCTCTGCCCAGATTCATTTTCAGTATCTTGCCCCAGTCAACCTGCGGTTTCTGGATAGTCCCGCCGACAGCAAGAACAATGCGATCCACCGCCTCTTCGCCGGTCCGGACTGTTTGGCCGCTTAAGGTCCAGGGCAGCTGCATTTCCAACTGGAGGCGGCGATCCAGGCCGATGCGGCCGGAAAAAACAATGGGTTTCTTTCCGACATCCAGCTTCATATTTTCATAAGAAAGTACTTCGTTCTCGAGCACCACAGGGGTTGGCTGCAGGGTCAGTACAACCGACGGGTCGCTGCCGATGGCATTCAGCAGTTCCTTGAGAAATCCTTCCGAACGCATCGTCAACTGGTTAATAGCCAGAACGGCCTTCATTTTCAGGAGGTCTTTTCGCTCCGTCGCCAGCGGCACCACCAGTTCTTCACAGGAAAAATCCGCACTGCCGGAGACCTGGCTGGCACCGGCAAAGATAGGATTGACATATTCAAGCAGATTACGGCTCAACTCATCATTGATGCGTACTTTTTCAATAACGGCCATCGGCTTGCGAAGGCGAAACACCATCGGCTGACTCTTCAGATCGATATCGCCGGCCAGGCGAAGGGTTCCCTCATTGAGGGGAGTATCGGCTAAATCAATCGCCAGCAGCCCCTGCTGGGTCTTCAGCGTCAGTTCGGCAGGCCCTGCACTGAACCCTTTGTAAGCTGCCTTGGCAAAACCGAAGGAACCGCCGGCTTTGAGAATCTCCAATCCTCCAGCCGATGCATCCTCAGGTTTGCGAAGCAAAAACTCAAACCGGTCTTTGCGTTTGCCCTCAAGCGTCAGTCCTTCAGGGAGAAAAGGGCGGGCCAGAGCGGTTACCTCCTTCCAATCATAGTCTGCCTCCGCTTGTCCGGAAATCCGGGTTCCGCCGTCCGAAGCAGACTGTTCCAAATCACCGCGAATCTTGATCGGTTCGCTGTCCAATTCAAACCCTTTCAGCTGCCGAAGCACATTCTTTTTGAGATCCCAAACTGCATCGGCCTTGACAGTTATCTTGGGACAGACAAATGGCTCGGCGGCGGGCTTGCTGATGGTAAGATTCTCTGCCTCTGTCGAGGTGGTAACAATCCGAACGGCTCCTTCTTTCATCTCAATCTTTGCCTGGGGACGAACAACTCCCGCTATCGAGACATCTTCCGGCAAAGCAGAAAAGAAGTCCAAAATCGGTCTGGTATTTTTCAGGTCAACCATCGCCGCAACCTGAAAAGCCGCCTCTATGTCCGGTTTATCCCATTTGAGCGTGCCGTCAGCAATGGTCAGATTTCCTGCCGGCGGCGCCGCCAGTTCAAACTGATGAATCTGAAGGGTTGAAGCATCGGTCAGAACCGTCATCTCATAATTCTGATTCAGTTCCGACAGGGCCAGCGACTTGGGCCCCTGCCGGAGGGTAAGTTCCTGGATGCCGATGCGGCCTGAGGCCTTTACGGATTGCTGCTGGTACTGAATCTTGCCGTTTGCCGACAAAATCCCGCCCGCTTGATATCCTTGAAAATCCGCCAGAGAAGATGCAAAGGCCTGCGTCTGTGCCAAATCGGCCGAGAGGGTGTATTCGAGCGTATTCAGTCCGCCCTTGCCTTCCAGCCGGCAAAACGAGGACTCCAGCCCCAACTCTTCAATCAGCAAGTCGCCGTTTTTGGCGGAGATATGAGCACGGGCCTTGACCGGCTGTTCCAGGCGGAGCGTTTGCTCGCCGAGGACCTGCTCAAACCGCTCTAAATCAGCCGAGACCTGAAGATTTTCAATTTGCCCGTTTGTTATTTCCACATTTGCCTTGCTGTTAAGCGTGCCGGACATCTTTACATCTGTACCGGCCAGCGCCAGCACGGGCACCAGACTGGCGAGGGAAAGGGAATCAATCTGCACCTCAAAGCGGCCGCTCAGCCCGGCCAGCCCCGCCGGCAGCGAAAGGGCAATCCCCTCTCCTTTGGCCTCTACGGTTCCCTCCTGCCGGCCGTCTCCGACATTCATGGATACAGAGACGGCAGAGTCTTTGCCGGACGCATTCAAAACAACTGTGGAAGCCAAATTGCGCACTTCCAAACGCATCGGCGGCTGTCCATTCAGACAGGCCTGTTCAAGAACCGCCTGCCCCTGCCGAACCTCCAGCTCAATCGGGCCGATGCGGTAGACCGAACCGCTTTTGGCTGTTTCTGTTTTTTCGACTGGAGACGAGGGGGCCGAGGAAGGAACTGTCGGCACCTTCATTTGCACATTAGGACGCTCCACCACGGCATCCGTCAGCGCGATGCGTCCCGCGAGCAAGGCCAGCAGTTTCGGGCGGGCCTTCAGCGAAGCAATCTGAACCTGCATATCGCCGGACTCATCCTGCCAGGAAAGATTCTGCACCCGGACTCCTCCAAACCAGCCCAGCGACAAATCATCGACTATCAGGGTGCCGCCCATGGAACGGTTCAGCTGAGCCAGCAGAAAGGCCGTACCTGCATTTGAAGACAGAAAAGCAGGCAGCAGCCCAATCAGCAAAAGAACCACCGCCACTCCAACCCCCAGCCAAATCAGCAGACGCCGTTTGATGGATTTTTTTCGCGTTTCCTGCTTGTTCTCCTGCTTTGCCATAGGTACTCTCCCTAATCAGAAGGAAGACAGGATCCATCGAAACTCAAGTCTTCCGTATTTTTTCATTCAGACGGATGCTATTCCGAAAGAATTTCCTGGGTCTTGGCTTCGATGATTTCATCCACCTGTTCGATGTATTTTTTGGTTAAGTCCTCGATTTCTTTTTTGCCGCGGTCGCGATCGTCTTCGGTGATGGTTTTTTTCTTTTCTTCATCTTCGAGGGCTTTGATGGCATCGCGGCGGGTATTCCGAATCGTTACTTTCACTTTTTCGCCCATCTGCTTGACCTGCTGGACAATTTGCCGGCGGCGTTCTTCGCTGAGGGGAGGGATATTCAGACGAATCATCTTTCCATCCATTACAGGCGCCAGACTCAGTTCGCTGTTCTTGATGGCCTTTTCAATTTCCTTCAGGCACGAGGCATCAAACGGCTTAATCACCAGCGAAGAGGCATTCGGCACCGCAATGGTCGCCAGCTGTTTCAAAGGAGTGGGTGTGCCGTAATACTCCACCATCAGATGCTCTACCAGACCGGGCGAAGCCCGCCCTGTACGCACCGTCCGAAGTTCATTCTTAAAAAAATCAATCGTTTTTTGCACGTTCTTTTCATACTCGGACACAATACGTTTTGTCGGCATCGCTGATTTCCCCTTTTCTGCTGGATTTCATCCGGCTCTGCACGCCCTGTCCGGCCGGATACTCAGTCGCTGATTAATGTTCCTACCTGTTCTCCGCAAAGAGCTTTGGTGATATGGCCATTTCTGAAAAAGTTCAGGACAATAACCGGAATATGATTCTCCCAGCACAAACTGACGGCGGCCGGGTCCATCACTTTCAGATTTTTCTGGAGTACTTCATGATAAGTCAGCCGCTCCATCAGCTGGGCATTGGGATTGGTTTTGGGGTCATCGGTATAAACGCCGTCTACTTTGGTGGCTTTAATCATCAAATCAACACCCAATTCTGCGGCTCGAAGTGCGGCGCAGGTATCGGTGGAAAAGAACGGATTGCCCGTTCCGCCGGCCAGAATGGTCACCCGTCCGTGCTCGAGGTGGCGCAGGGCCCTTCGCCGAATGAACGGCTCGCAAATGGCGGATACTTCAATCGCGCTGAGCACCCGCGTCGGCTGGCCTTTCTTTTCGAGAACTTCCTGCAAAGCACAGGCATTGATCACAGTCGCCAGCATCCCCATATAGTCCGCGGTCGTCCGCGAGATTTGGCTTTTGCGTGAAAAGGAAGGACCTCGCAGGAAGTTGCCGCCGCCGACGACAATCGCCACCTGGGGGCCGAGTTTGCAGATGCGGATAATCCGCTCGGCAATGGAATCGAGGGCTTCTCCCTCAATGCCGAACCCATCCGGTTTGCAGAAACTTTCCCCCGACAACTTCAGCAGAACGCGTTTGTATCGTATCTCGCTCATACTCATCCCTGTTCCCGCCTTTTTGCGGCAGGGTAAAAAAAAGGCATCGGAAACCTATGTTTACGATGCCTCTTCAGAACCGGCTTTTATCCGATTTCAAATCGAGCAAATCGTTTAATCTTGGCTCGTCCGCCTGCTGCGCGAGCCGCTTCATTAAGAACCTCGCTGACGGTCTTGCTGTCATCTTTCACGAAGGGCTGGTCCACCAGGCAGTTCTCTTTCAGAAACTTGGCGATTTTCCCTTCTACAATTTTCTCAACCATATTGGCCGGCTTATTTTTGACCTGCTCGGCTGCAATGCGGCGTTCCTGCTCAAGAACCGAAGAGGGGACCGACTCTCTGTCCACCGCAATCGGCTTGATGGCCGTAATGTGCATAGCCAGTTCATTAGCCAGCTGCTTGAGGGCCTTGGCCGTTTGGTCAGAATCCGTCTCAATCTCAACCATTGCACCGGTTTTTTCATTGAAATGAACATAACAACCGATTATGCCGCTGCCGGTGAGGGTATATCGGGCAAAATCACCGATTTCAATCTTCTCGCCAATCTTGCTGACCGCCTCGGTCAGGATATCCGAAAACGGCCGGCCATCAATCTGCATTTCCATCAGAGACTGCGGGCTGCCGCCTTCGGCGGCCAGCAGAGCACAATCCCCCAGTTTTTCAGAGACAGCCAGAAAATCTTCGTTTCTGGCGACAAAATCCGTTTCGCAGCAAAGGGTCACCATCGCTACTGTGCGGCCATCGGCACTTTTTCGAGAGACCAGACGTCCCTGGGTTGTTTCGCGATCAGCCCTCTTCTGCAGGGTAGCCAGTCCTTTTTTGCGAAGCAGCTCCATGGCCGCCTCAAAATCGCCATTGGCCTCTTCCAGGGCCTTTTTGCAGTCCATCATCCCTTGGCCGCTGGCCCTGCGAAGTTTCATTACATCCGCTGCTGATATATCTGCCATTCTTCAAACTCCCGTTTGCTTTTTTATTGCTGAATTATTTCGATACAACCAACCCCGCGTGTCTTTCAGGCATTCTCAGACGCTGCCGGCTCCGAAAGAGGGGGCTGATTCTCCGATACGGCGGGTTCCGTTTCTTCTTCTGCTGCTTCTGCTGCTTCCGCCGATTCGGCTGATTCGGCCGCATCAGAGGCGGCGGCTAATACCCGGCGACGCGAACGACGACGGGCGGGCTGGCCTGTCTCCTGCGACTCGGCCGGGCGAACCATGGTCTTGCCTTCCGCCACAGCATCGGCCAGCTCGTTCAGAATCAGTTCGATGGCCTTAATCGAATCATCGTTAGCCGGAATCACCACATCAGCCGTATCCGGGTCAGAATCCGTATCAATAATTGCTATCGTAGGAATGCCCAGTTTTCGCGCTTCCCGCAGAGCAATATATTCCTTGCGGGCATCGACAACCACGACAGCCCCCGGCAGACGGTTCATCCGCCGAATACCGCCCAGGTTGCTTCGAATCTTCCGCAATTCGCGTTTCAGCCGGGCCCCTTGCTTTTTGCTTTCTTCTTCGAGCCGTCCGGAGGCCTCCATCTCTTCGAGTTCTTCCAGACGCTGAAGGCGGGAACGAATCGTTCGAAAGTTTGTGAGGGTACCGCCAAGCCAGCGTTCGGAGACATAATGCATCCCGCAGCGCTCCGCCGCCTGCTGGACGGCTTTCTGGGCCTGACGCTTCGTACCCACAAACACGACATCTTTTCCCTCGGAAACCACCGTGGCAAGGAGCTTTTTCGCAATCAGCAGCCCCTTAAGGGTTTCCTTGACATTAATAATATGGATCATTCCGCGTTTGCCGAAGATATAAGGTTCCATCTTCGGGTTCCATCGGCTGACCCCGTGTCCAAAATGTACGCCCGCTCTAATTAACTCGCGAGCTAGTTCCTTATTCACAGAAACTAACCTCCCATTTTAAAAAAGGTTCTCTGAAATTATAAAAACACTCTCTCTACCTGGTTTACTCAAACCAGAGAAGCATAAGAGTAAGGGAAATCCCCTTCAGATGTCAAGAACTATCAGAATTTTCCCCAAAAATCCGAAAAATTTTTAACAGGCAACCTGTTTCATTTCAAGACACATAAACTCTTAATACGGTTTTGCTGTTAAGGGATAGACTATATCTATTGAGCGGCCTTCAGGGCTTCCGAAAGAGAAATCGTTCCTTCGTACAAGGCACGTCCGATAATAACGCCGGCGACACCTGTATTTTTTAATTTTTTGACATCCTCGACCGTAGTCACCCCGCCGGCGGCCACAATCGGAACAGCCGCCGCTTTCACAAGTTCTTCGGTTCTCTTCAAATTAGGTCCGGAAAGCATCCCATCTTTCTCAATATCTGTATAAATGATAGCAGCAATCGGCAGTTTTGACGCCAGCCGTGCAAACTCGAGCACATCTCCATCGGTCTGAGTAAGCCAGCCCTCCGCCGCCAAACGGGAGCCGCGAGCATCCAGACTGAGCACCAAACGATAGGGAAACCGCCGGCACATCTGAGAAAACCACTCGTAATTTCCAACAGCCCTGGTGCCGAGAATCACCCGCTCCAGCCCCAACTGGAGCAGCTGCTCAATGGTCTCCTCGTCCCGGATTCCGCCGCCCAGTTCCATCTTCATCGGGACGCGGCGGAGCATTTGTTCCACCACCTTCAAGTTAACCGGCTTGCCCTCTTTGGCCCCATCCAAATCGACGATGTGGAGCCAGCGTGCCCCTTGCGCATAAAACTCCTCCGCCTGTGCAACCGGATCCTCGCGATAGAGAATCTGGTCTTCGTATCGGCCCTGAATCAGCCGAACGCACTTACCTGCCCGAAGGTCAACAGCCGGAAAGATATCCATCGTTTTTACAAATCGTAAAGGTCTTTGTCAGCAATCAGCGTAAAACCATACTCGGCAAGCAGCCGTCCCAAATCCGCTCCCTGGGGATTTTCTACCTCCAGATAGCAAATCCCCTGCTTGTCAGCCGGCGAGACAAACCCGTAAGCATCTTTGATATTGATATTTTTTTTCGCCAGCGCTGTCGTGAGGGTCTCCAGATTGCCCGGCCGGTCCGCCGCCGTAATCGCAAAGACCGGCTTGGCGGCACAAGCCATTCCGCGTTCTGACAGAGCCAGGCGGGCCTGCTCGGGTTTATCAACAATGATTTTCATCAGACCAAATTCACCGCGATCCTGAATGGAAAAAGCAAGAATGTTCAGATTTTTTTCTTTGAGAATGTTGGCAATCGTCTGAATCCGCCCAGGACGGTTTTCCAGAAAGACGGTAATCTGTATAGCCATATCTTTGCTCCTTGCTTTGCGATTCTTTTCAGAACAGCTGAAATCTACAACTTCTCCCGCTCATCCACAACCCGTTTGGCCTTGCCTTCAAAAGCAGGCAGCGAGCCGGGCTCGTGCAGTTCAATCCGAGAATTGATGGTAATGGAAGCCCGCAGTTTATCATTAATCCTGGTTTTCAGGGATTCCAAATGGGACAGATCGCCTGTAAACAGCTTGGAGTACAGTTCCACCTTCACCGTCAGCCGGTCCAGTCCTTCATGGCGGCTCAGATGAATCTGGTAGTTGGTTCCGACCTCGGGGATGCTCATCAGCACCTCTTCAATCTGCGAGGGGAAGACATTGACGCCGTTGATGATGAGCATATCATCCGTTCGGCCGGTGATGCGAGACATCCGCCGGCTGGTTCGCCCGCACGGGCAGGGTTCCGGATGCAGAAACGCCAAATCCCGCGTCCGATAGCGAAGCAGCGGCATCGCATGGCGAATCAAATTGGTAAAAACCACTTCTCCTTCCTGTCCCTCTTCTGCCGGCTCGCCCGTCTGCGGATTGATGATTTCAATAAGGTATCCATCCTCCCAGACATGCATGTCGTTTTTATAGACACACTCGAACGCCACCCCCGGCCCGTTCATTTCGCTGAGGCCGTACGAATTATAAATATCAATGCCGAACAGATTCTGCAGTTTCAGGCGGGTATTTTCTGAATGCGGCTCCGAGCCCATCCACGCCTTTTTCAGGTTCAGGTCCGCCGGCGTCAGATGAAACTCCGGCAGCCGCTGATGAATGTGAAGCAGATAACTGGGGGTGATATGCAGCACCGTCGTTCGAAAATCTCTCATAATCTGAATCTGCCGCTGCGTGTTGCCGCCGCCGACAGGAATCACGGTCAACCCCACCCGTTCGGCGCCGTAGTGAAGCCCCAGCCCGCCGGTGAACAGACCATAACTCATCATATTCTGAAAGACGTCGCCCGGCCCGACGCCGGTGGCCACGATGCTGCGGGCCAGCAAATCGGTCCATCGGTCCAAATCATCCGCTGTATAATAAATGACCGTCGGCACGCCCGTCGTGCCGCTGGAGGAATGAATCCGCACCACCTTATCCATCTCCACCGCCAGCAATCCTTTGGGAAATGCCTGGCGAAGGTCATCTTTCACGGTGAAAGGAATCTTCTTCAAATCCTCCAGCGAACGAATATCCTCAGGTGAAACAATGCCGGCTTTTTTCAGCCGTTTCTGATAAAACGGAGTCTGGAGGGCATAACCGACCACCTCGCGCAGCCGCTCCAGCTGCAGCTGCCGAAGCTCGCTTTGCGGCAGCGTTTCCAGATGCTGATTCCAATACCGAACTTCCATTCTCACTATGCCTTTCGGAGAGCGCTGAAATAATCAAAGACTGAGAATTTCTTTTTCTCCCACTACGTTAATGCCGGCCGATGCCAGCACCTTGCAAGCCCGCTCCGGGTCATCAAAGCGAAACACCAGCAGGGCTTTTTCTGAAAACTTTTCTACAAATCCGTACATATATTCTACATTCATATTTTCATTCGAAAGCACTTTGAGCACTTCCGCCAGGCCGCCGGGCTTATCCGGCACTTCCACCGCCACTACATCGGTCAGATTGGCGGTAATGTGGTGCTTCCGAAACAGGTCAATCGCCGCTGCCGGCTTATTGACCACCATCCGCAAAACCCCGAATGATTCCGTTTCCGCAATCGTCAGAGCCCGAATGTTAATCTCCGCCTCTCCCAGCAAAGAACAAACCTCATACAGCCGTCCCTTCCGGTTTTCGAGAAACACACTGATTTGTCGGACTTTCATCGTCTGTTTCCTTTCCTGCAAACGTAGGCCGTTGCTTTAGAGAACCCGCTTGTCCACCACCCGACTGGCCTTGCCTTCGCTTCGCTGAATGGTCTTCGGCTCAACGAGTTTGACGGTGACGCCGATGGACAGGACTCCCTCGATCTCCTTTTTAATCTTCTGCTCCAGCATCCGCATCTGCTTCATTTCATCGCTGAAAATCTTCTCATCGACCTCCACCAGAATCTCCACCTCATCCAGTTTATGGGCCTGCCGGTCAATCACTAACTGATAATGCGGATGGGTTCCTTCGATGCCCAGCAGCACCCCTTCAATCTGCGAGGGGAAGACATTGACGCCGCGCACTACAATCATATCATCGGTGCGGCCTTTGATTTTGCTTGTTCGGGGAGACGTGCGTCCGCATGGACAGGGCTGGGTAGTCATGTTCACAACATCCCGCGTCCGATAGCGCAGCAGCGGAATGGCCTGCTTGGTAAGCGTGGTAATCACCAGTTCTCCATCCTGTCCTTCGGGGACGGGCTTGTCGGAATCGGGGTCAATAACCTCCGGATAAAACACGTCGGAGAACAAATGAAGTCCCTGCTTATAGGTACACTCCTGCGCAACACCCGGACCGATGATTTCGGACATGCCGTAGATATCCGTCGCGGTCATATTCCAAATCTCTTCAATTTCCTTCTGCATCGAGGTGCTCCAGGGTTCGGCCCCAAAAATGCCGATTCGCCAGCTGCCCTGCCGCGTATCCAGCCCCATCTCTTTGGCCTCGTCAGCCATATAAAGGCAATAACTGGGTGTACAGGAAAGAATGTCGGGTTTGAAGTCCTGCATAATCTTCAGCTGCCGCTTGGTTTGGCCGGCTGAGCAGGGAATAACAGTCAGTCCCATCGCCAGAGCGCCGTAATGAAAACCCAATCCGCCGGTGAACAGTCCATATCCAAACGCATTCTGAAGCAAATCGCCGGGCTTGGCCCCTGCACAGCAGAGGGAACGCGCCATCACCTCCGACCACAGTTTCAGATCGTCCCGGGTATAGCCCACCACGGTGGGGTTGCCTGTTGTGCCGCTGGAAACGTGAATTTCCACCGCCTCCCGGCGAGGAAGGGAAAACAGGCCGAAGGGGTAATGGTCGCGCAGGTCCAGTTTGGTCGTAAACGGCAGTTTGTTAATATCCTCGATGCCCCGGATATCCGACGGGCTCACACCGGTCTCGTCCAGTTTCTGCCGATAGAAGGGACTGTGCTCATATACATAGTGAACAAGGTTAACCAGCCGTTCTGACTGAAGATTCTTCAGATTCTCCAGCGGCATCGTTTCGATTTCTTCATTCCAAATCATAAATAATCTCCTGTTTCGGGTTCCCTCCATTCCTCCGGCATCTGCTCTCCCAACAAGATGCCCGGCTCTACTCGCTCAAAGCCCGTGCCTGGGCAAAAACCTTCCGATTTGATTCAAGTACAGCGGGCTTGAACACCGTCTGAAGGGCTCGCTCCCAACTGTCCGGGCGGATGGGAAGATACTTCGATAAAAACCCAACCATTCCTGTATTCACGGCACGGGTATTTTCCACAGATTCCTGAATCTTTGCCAGATAAGGCATCAAATCGAATCCGCCTTTTTTGAGAAAAACCTTCAGCCGCGGATGCTCATCCGGATGAAAGCAGAGCAGAAAATCGGCCTGCGCCAAGCCAATCATCGGCGAGTAAATCACGCTGCCGAACCGTACATGCGACTCCACCGAGCCGCCCCGCTGGCTCATCCCGTGGACTTCGGACTTTTTGACATGATAGCCGTCATAAAGAGCGGCCCAGCCGAGCAGTTCGGAGGCCTTGATGATCCCCTGGCCGCCCACCCCGCCGAAAGTGATATTATACACATCATGCCTTCTTTTCATTGTTCTCTCGTTTCAAAAGGGCACAGGGATGCTGGACAATAATCACACTAAGTGCATCCGCATTCAGCCGCTGCACAGCAAGTTCCTCCAGGGCTTTCAGGTTGCCGTGTGGATCAATCACATCCACAAAATCCGCTCCGCACGCCTGACAAAGGGCTTTCAAATCCAGCCGTTTGGTTGGTTCGTTTCGGATGGTTTGTCCGGTTGCCGGATGGGGCTGGCCGCCGGTCATGGCGGTTGTTGCATTATCGAGGATAAAAATCACGCCTTTGGATTTGTTGTATGCTGCGTTAATCAGCCCCGTAATGCCGGAATGGACAAAGGTGGAATCGCCTATCACGCCGACAATCCTGCCTTCCGGATGGGCGCGGCGGAGTCCTTCGGGCATAGTCACCCCCGCCCCCATGCAAAGGCATGTATGCAGTGCAGACGTGGGCGGCAGGGCTCCCAGGGTATAGCAGCCGATATCGCCGGCTACAAACAGGTCCAGTTTTTTGAGCACGGAAAAAATCGCCCAATGCGGACAGCCGGCACAAAGCCGCGGCGCCCGGCCCGGACGGGGCTTGACCTTTTTGGGGTTGCCGGCCACCAGCGAGCGAATCAAATCCTGATCCAGTTCGCCCACGCGATAGGACGGATGCTTGCCCTCCACCTTTCGGATGCCCAGCGATTTGACGTGCTCTTCGATAAACGGGTCCAGTTCCTCTACCACCATCAGCCGTTTGACGCTCTTGGCAAAACGTTTGATTTTCTCATCACAGAACGGATACAGAAAACCAAGTTTCAGATACGAGGCATCCGGATAAACTTCCTTCAAATACAAATAACTGACGCTGTCGGTAATAAACCCCAAAGACTTCTTGTTCATTTCTATGCGGTTAAGGCGGGAACGCTCCGAGAGGGCCTTCAGTTTTTCTATCCGTTTTTCGAGTATCTCGTGGCGAACGCGTGCATTGCCGGGAACCATCACATACTTGCGCATATCCTTCTGGAGGGCCTTGACGGGCCGCTGGAGCCGCTTGCCCAGCACAACATCTTCCTTGCTGTGAGAGACCCGCGTCGTCATCCGAATGATTACAGGCGTGTCAAACCGTTCGCTGATTTCAAATGCCTCCTGGACAAAGGCCAGCGCTTCAGAGGGGCTGGATGGCTCAAGGATCGGCAGTTTGGCGTAAATCCCCACCCAGCGGGTATCCTGCTCGTTTTGAGAGGAATGCATCTGCGGGTCGTCGCAAACCACAATAACAAAGCCGGCATTGACTCCGATGTAGGCCGAGGTCATCAGCGGGTCCATCGCCACATTCAGCCCGACATGTTTGCAGGCAGCCAGCGCCCGCACGCCCCCCACCGCGGCGCCGTAAGCCACTTCATAGGCCGCCTTTTCATTGACGGACCATTGAGCATCCACTTCCGGAAACAGGGCCAGCGTTTCGAGAATTTCTGTCGATGGGGTACCCGGGTAAGCACAGGCCACTTTCAAACCGGCCTGCCAGGCCCCTCGGGCCAGGGCTTCATTGCCTGACAGAAATGCCTTTCCCATCGATGCTTTTGGGGCCATATACAAATCCCTTGCTGCAGAATTGCTGCGTTTTTATATTCAAAAATAAGATTTTTTAGAATATCCAATTCTCCCACGGCGGTCAAGAAAATATAATCCCCCAAAGGCCTTTTTGCCATCGGACAAAAAAGGCCCGGTTTGAAAACCGGGCCGATCCATGAATCGTCAAAGGTGCTTGCAGGAAGGGAGCAAGTGCCGCTAAAACGTCCACTCCACATTGATGCGGGCGAAAAATGCATCATCCGTAATCTGGTAATAGTCTCCCGGGATGAAATAATCGATCAAAAAGTGGGTTTTGAAATTCTTGCAGCAGCTGTAGGTAGCAAGACCGCTGAGCATCTGTCCCCGGAAGTTGTCGTTGGTTAAAAAGTTGCCGGTAGGTCCTAATGCTCTCGGCGTTGTTTCATCCGCCCACAGCAGATTATAAATCGAGGAAACCGTCCAGACCGCATTGGGCTTGAAGGAGTGTCCGATACCGACCCGGTGGAGATTGGTCACTTCGCCCAGGGCGGTTTCAAACGTCCAGATATACGATTGGAGGTCGCCGCCCCGCTGATACTGCGGCCAGTCTCCCCACAGGGTATCGAACTTCTCATCTGCACTGGAGTCGGGGTCATCACCGGAGAGGTATTCATAATCCACGTGAAGTTCATTGGCCTTTGCATCCTGAAAGGCGTAAGTCAGTCTGGTATTGGCTCCCAGCGCCTGCAGGGTGCGTCCGTCTCGATCGCCCCACTGCTTGGCCAGCTCCGCACTGTAGGACCAGCGGTCATTCAGCGGGCCCGCCAAACGGCCGCCGATGGTGTGAACATCGGCATCCAAGCCCGGCGTGCTGTATGCCTTCGCCCACTCAGAGCCGTCCTCGTTTTTGTACATGTAGTACAATTCCTGCTGCTGGCCGCTGTCGGCCTTGTTCGTCAGGTAAAAAATAAAGCCGCGTTCATCGGTATTCTGGGTCAAATGGCGGCGGTTCTGCACGGCGTGATGATTGAACGGCTTGAGATACTCTTCCTCGTCATCGTACTGCTGAATATAAATCATATCAAGATTCAGTGACTCTGACAGCTGATATTGAGCGCGGAGAGCATCAAAGAAGATTGTCCGTGAGCCGTCAGCCGGCGTGCCGTCCAGCACCAGCCAGCCCGTGCCGAGGACGATTTCCTGACGGCCAAGGGTGAGGGTCAACGGCATATCCCAGGCATTGCGCCACTGGATATTGAAAATATCGAAAAGGGCTTCGTCAAAATCGGTATTTTGTTCTGCAAAAAAGGCGTTCGGATGATGCTCCGGCTTGCAGTGATTCCAAAACTCCCACGTCAGCCGGGTGTTAAAGTCCACATCCTCCGTAATCGCCCATTGCAAAGACCATCGGGTACGAATCCGCTGCCAGTGATGAGCATTATAATCATCCTTGCCGCCCCAGTCTTCATTCATCGAGAACAAATTGTTGGTATAAACCTCCCGCAGGCGGAGATCCAACCCCATCGTCACCCCTTCCATCGGATTTCGAAAGGCCTTTGCAAAATCACTGTCCACCTCATGCCAGTGTTTGGACGGCTGAGCCGTATCTTCCGCCTGGCTTGGCTGCACACCAGCCAAAGCCGCGAGCAAAACACCCAGAAGAAAAGGGAATTTTGCGACAATCTGAATTGATTTGGCTGCCTTCATTTCATTCTCCTTTTTCGCAGATGTCCTCTCTTTTTTTAACAAATGCGGGCTTCTATTGCCTCAACGATATATATTTTCTTCGGTATGAGCCCACTTTTCTGTGAATTTTTTCCTGTTTTTTGCTCGGAAATAACTGAAAAAGTGTTTGAAAAACCGGACAAAAACAAGAGAGTATAGGGCTAAGGCGGGATGACAATCCGGACGGGTATGAGGGAGGGATTTCGTCAGAAACTTTCAAAAATTCGCTGATTTGAGCAAACGGGCGGCATTTTCATAAAAAATCTTTCGTTTCAATGTTTCGTCCGAAATCAGGTTTTCAATACTGATAACGGCCTTTTTCTGATCATCCCAGGGGCTATCGGTCCCAAAAAGAAGATAATCAGGGTTGTGATTTTCGAGCATCCGTTTCATTTTTTCGCCCCCCATATACTCCAGCGAAACGGACGTTTCGATATAAATCGGCTTGCCAAGAAGATGCTGCTCCACCTCATCCCACTGATACCATGCCCCCATGTGAGTGGTAATCAGCTTCAACTCGCCGAAGCGGTCGAGAACATGGAGGATTTGTTTAGGGTTTGCCCGCTCTTCCCTGGGAAAGGCGATATCATACCCCGTATGGAGAACGAGAATTAAGTCATTTTCTATAATAGACTTATACAACAAGTCGTGCCTGGGCTCATCAATCACCATATTCTGATAATATGGATGCATTTTGACCCCAATAAAGCCCTTCTCGGCTATCAGGCCGATTTTGTCTGGAAGGTTTGGGTCGTCCGGATGCACGGAGGGAAGCGGGATAATCCGTTCTGAACGAATCTGGCAGCTCCACTCAAGAATCGAGTCGAACTGAGAGGGGCGTGTAGCAATATTGCACAAAACACTCTTTTCAATCCCTGCCTCGTCCATTGAACAAAGCAGGGAACTTACCCTGCCGTCCAAATAAGATTGGATATCACATCCCGAATGAAGCTGGGCCATGGCCCGGTCCGCCAGAAAATCAGGGAAAGCATGGGTGTGAAAATCAATAATTCGACGTTTCATTGCTGCCCCCTTTCCTGCAGGACAATAGAGCCAACCTCTTCCGGCGGTATTATCTGCACCTCTGCACCGCCGAGACGGCTAAAAAAGGCATCCCCCAAAAAAACGCAGAAAAAGCGGTAATCAGGCGGGCCTGACGTTTATCGCAATCTTGCCCTTTTCGCCATTGGTTACATCAAATGCGACACGCTGACCTTCTTTCAGGGTGCGAAAGCCCTGCATATCAATCTTGGAATGATGCACAAACAGGTCATCCCCTCCCTCGTCCGGCGTAATAAAACCAAAACCCTTCTTCTCGTTAAACCATTTTACTGTCCCGGTGCTCACAACAGTCTCCTCAGGGACGGACTTGTCCCATCCATAACTTCTATCCCTCCAGGATTCATTCTGGGATTCGGCCGGAGGGAGATGCCCGATACCCATAAACCTTTTTAAATAGAACAAAAAAAGAAAAATATGTCAATTTTCTCTCAAAAATTTTTCAGGTTTTCTCCGGAATTGTTTATGTCCGATAATGCTGTCAAAATGGTCGGTTTCGGGAAAATGGGGTATTCTTGTGAATTAGCAGCGATATTCAGACGATATAGAAACAAACGTTTTGACAAGTCTACAGAGAGGAACTCAAATATGGGTATTCAGCAATGGTCTGAAAACGTTATTTTGGTGAATTTGGCACCGGAACCGGACCTCGGGGAAGAGATTATCTCCGTTTGCGAAATGGTTTCTCGTCAAAAAGAACAGGATGTCGTAATCGACTTTTCCGATGTGGAGATTGTGACTTCTTCGAGTATCGCCAAACTGCTCAAACTGCGCAAAGTCATTCATGACAATCAGCGAAAACTGGTTTTCTGCTGTGTCCAGCCCCAGACCAAAAATATTTTTCTGGTAACCGGTCTGGATACGGTCTTTACGTTTGTTGAGGATCAATTTGTGGCCCTGGCAGGTTTGCAGATGGCTCAGGCCGCTTTGTAAATTCCTTGCCGTCGTTTGGGATTGACAGAGTCCGTCAAAGGGTGTAAAAGGACTCTAAAGAAATAAACAATCGCAAGCACATTGCCAAGCCCGCGTCCGGCTGAAAGCGGTCTTCGTAATCTGCTTGCTCAGAAAGAGACTTGCAAACGAAATGGAAAAAGAACTTCTGCAGCAGGTAGAAGAGCGGCTGGGGTATCATTTTCACAATCCGGCCCTTCTCGAGGAAGCCCTGATTCATTCTTCCTGGGCAAATTCCCGGCTGGTAAGCAATGAACGGCTTGAATTTTTGGGCGATGCCGTGCTGGGGCTGGTTATCTGCCATGACCTTTATGAACGGTTTCCGGAATACTTAGAAGGTGATCTGACCAAAATCAAGAGCGTCTTGGTGTCCCGGAAAATCTGTTCGCAGATTGCCCATACGCTGGGGCTGCTCGAATTTATCCAGGTCGGCAAAGGCACAAACGGCTCCCGTGCTCTGAACGGTTCCATCTCTGCCGGCACACTCGAAGCGATTCTGGCGGCCATCTATCTGGACGGAGGATTTGCCGCTGCGCAGGACTTTGTCCGGCAGCAGTTCGGTCCTTATCTTGAATCCGCCGATGCGCAGGGACATATGGACAATTTTAAATCCATCCTTCAGCAGTACAGCCAGCGGCATCTTAATGCGACTCCTGCCTATCGGCTGCTGGACGAGAAAGGGCCTGACCACAACAAGTGCTTTGAAGTCTGTGCGGTTGTCGGCCAGCGTCAGTTCCCGGGGGCATGGGGCCCCACCAAAAAAGAGGCGGAACAACGAGCCGCTCTGAAGGCCCTGATTGAGATGGGCGTGCTTAATGAAGATGGAAACCGGCCGCAAGAAACAGCGGATGATTAACTGGTCATCAGCCAAACCACAAGGTTCAGCACAATTCCAGCCAAAATCATAAAGCCGCTGAGGGTTAAAAACAAAATCAGCACTTCCCGTACAAAGGTCTTCCAAAAAAGAACTCGAATGCGGGTTGTTTTATAAACCACCGCAATGGACAACAGCAGAGGAAACATCCACAGCAGCGAAGCCGGTGTGGTGGGGATATCCACAGGAGCATAAAGCCCTGCCAAAACTGCACCGGCCAGTTCAGCCATTTTCTTCCTCCTGTCCGATGACCTCTCCGATACCCGAATAGGCCCGATAGACGGCATTCAGAATACACAGCAGATTCAGCAGCCCCGCCAGCGCGGTATAGATTTGGCCGTAATCCTGTGCCCGGCCGGCTACAAAATAGTCGCCCTTTTGGGCGATTTGGCCCAGCCAGCCCACGATCGGGCTGGTTAAAATCTGCGCCAGATACCAGAGTCGGGCTCCTACCGGGTCCACAATCCCAAGAGAGCCGAGGTACAGACCGACCAGAAAGGTAAGCACAATCGTCACAAACAGCACATAGGCATGGCGGCGCTGCCCGATAAGAAAATGGCCGCCGCCCGGGACAGCCCAGGCAGCCATTCCCACCAAAAACAGCCATACAATATGATCAATCGGCCTGTGTGATTTCATCTTCATCAATCCACCGGCAGGTCAACGTCCACCGGCATTAGTTGGGGCGGTTCTTTGGTTTTCTTATAAACCAGTCCCATTCGGCCGGCAATATTTTGCGGATTGAAATAAACCAGCCCGAGGTCTATTTTGGCCAGCATAGCCCGCTGCATGGCCACCTTGCTTTTGTTGTCGGCATAGTCTTTTTCGGTGGCCGGCTTCCGAGTTAACTGCTTGACCACGACGACGTTTCGCGCCGGCTCAAAAACCAAAAGACGAGCAATGGGGCCTGTTGTTTCCTGAGAGGGGTCCAGTATTTCCGCTAATTTCCGAATGAAGGCCGCATTCTGATAACGGCTGACGAGTATATCACGGGAAGCGGACGGAACCGCAAGCCGCTGGCGAAGCATCTCCACCTGGCTTTGGGGAGGAACGGTTTGCTCCGGCAACGTCCGCATCTGCGGTCGGGCCGGCGGCGGGCTGTTGGGATCTGTCTGCGGATAGTACGTTTCATAAAACCGCTCCAGTCCTTTTTCCCAGCCATCGGCTTCGACGAATCGGACGAGGTCGGCCGCCTGCGTGCGGGCTTTTTCCATCGCACGGAGGGTTTTGAGGTCTTTTATCACCTGCTCACGCACAGAAAAGACGGACGGCTGAGGGGGCTGCGAAAGACTGACGCCGTGATTATCAAACGAAAAATTTACATCTTCCGGCACCAGCGGCGGCTGAATGCCGATGACCCGCACCATGCCGCGCAGTGTAATATATTGTCCATCGGCCGGCATCCCTCCGCTGATAGGACTGATGGTTTCCCACACTCGCACAGGCGGCAGTCCCGGCTGGGAAGAGGGCTTGCCGTCCTCGGGAATCGCCAGCAAAACATCAATCAACCGCACCGAGGTTTCCGAAGATGTCGGCAGAACCACCCTTCGCAGGAATGGCTCCGACGATAAATCCTCCGGACGAAGCCATCCTGTCTTGCCGGTTACGACTGAAATCTGATATTTCTGCTCCAGCTCCCTGGCCGCGGCCGTATAATCCCCTGCCGCCTGCTGAAGCTGGGAGACAGACACCTTCTCCAGATCCAGCACATTCCAGCCGACATCCGCCATCTGACGGGCTTCATTAAGAATACTGTTAGATAAGGCCTCCGTCCGCTGTTTTTCCACTTCCTGACGGACCTGCCGCATCACTTGCGCGAAGGGGCGTGTGATGGTCCGCGTGCCGGCCTCAGGGTTATTCGGATCGATCGGCTCGCTCTGCTGAAACTTGCTGATATTGCGGAGATAATAGGATTCAAGCTCATCAAAAGAGGGTTTTTCGATCCGCTTCTGAATGTCGTCCAATCGCACCAGCAAATACTCCAGCTGGATGCGTTTGCCAAGGGCATAGCCGAATCCATAAGGATTGTCCGGAGAAAAACTCATCGGATAAACGGAGCGATACTGCTGAAACTGCTTCTGAATCTCCTCCTCGGTCGGCTCGGGCTGTTCGTCCACCCATTCTTCTGCATCCAGAAAAAGTGCCTCCGCTGTAAGTTTTTCCATCGTGCGGGCAATCTGGCTGCGAATTTCATCGGTTGTAACCAGATAATTGCCCAGCACCAAATCCGCATAATTCATAACGCTCACCAAATTGCCGAATATGCGGATAATTTCTTGTTCGGACTTTTTGGTTCGCTGGACTACCTGGCTGAGCAGCATGGACGGGTCAACCTGATTCTGGGTCAGCCCTGAAATAATCTGTCTCAGGTAGCCCGCTGCATCTGCATCCGGCACAACATACCCTACTTTTTCTACCTCTTTTTTCAGCAAAATCCACAAAATCTCCGGGCGATGCTCATGAGGAGCAAAAAAGTTGTCAATTTCCTCCGGCTTCAGATTCAGCTGTCCCCGTTCCACGAGGGCCATCAGTTGAAGGCGAAGTTCGCCGGCCGCCCTTGCATCGGGGAAGAGAATCAATTCGAGCAGTTGCGGGCTCAAATCCCCATACACCTGCGAAAAGGCCGACAGCATACGGTCTGCCATCAGCATTTTGAGGATTTCGAGTTCATTCTGTGCGGCCTGCACCTCGTCGGCCCGGATTTTCTGCCCATCACCATAGGCGGCTATCACCTGCTTGGCTCCTCCCTGGCCGATATACATCAAAAATTGCTGGAGTCCATAGCCCCCTACAAACGAAATCATAATCAAAATCACCAGCCAAGCCATCAGCTTGCGCTCGTTTTTGCGAATCCACTTTATGGCATTCATGGGGTTCCTCGAATCAATTCAGGCAATTCATACTCCATTATTTACGAAACGGCTAAGTATATTCAAAGCCGAACCGATTGCAAGAAAAAACACCTGCTTTTCAGGCGGGAGATGGGTTATTTCACTCAAGGACAAAAACCTTTATTTTGGACTTTCCGGAGGCAAAGGATAGAATCAAAAGGAGCAGATGCAAAAAATTAAGGAGTTTTTCGAGATACAATGAAAACAACTGCTTCTCAAAAGGCATTCGAACGGGCCTTCCGGGTTATCCCGGGAGGGGTCAATTCTCCCGTCCGGTCTTTTCGGGGGGTTGACTTGCCTCCTCTTTTCATCGAGCGGGCGGCTGGGTCCCATATTTGGGATATTGACGGCAATGAATATGTTGATTATGTCGGTTCGTGGGGCCCGATGATTGTCGGCCATGCCCATCCGGCCGTCATAGAAGCCGTCTGTTCGGCTGCGCGGAAGGGTACGTCGTTCGGAGCGGCCACAGAAAACGAAGTTCGTCTGGCGGAAACCATTGTCCAGGCCTTTCCGTCGATTGAAAAAGTTCGTCTGGTCAGCAGCGGCACCGAAGCCGTAATGACGGCCGTTCGGCTGGCACGGGCATTTACCCAAAGAGACCTGCTGGTCAAAATGGACGGCTGCTATCACGGCCACAGCGACTCCCTGCTGGTTGGAGCCGGCTCCGGAGCCGCCGAACTGGGGATACCGGCCAGCGCGGGTGTTCTTGCCTGCCTTGCCGAAAAGACAATCACAGTTCCCTACAACAATGCCGACGCCCTGCGGCAGGTATTTCAAAAATACCCATGTCAGATTGCCGGCGTGATTGTCGAGCCGGTCGCCGCCAATATGGGGGTGGTACCGCCGGAAAAAGGGTACCTGCAAACAATCCGGCAACTGTGTTCGGAACACCAGACGCTTCTGATTTTCGATGAAGTGATTACCGGCTTTCGACTGACTTACGGCGGGGCTCAAAGTCTTTATGATATTCCGGCAGACCTTACCTGTCTGGGCAAAATCGTCGGCGGCGGTTTGCCGTGTGCGGCTGTGGGAGGAGCCAGAGCCGTTATGGACCTTTTGGCACCGCTCGGGCCGGTCTATCAGGCCGGCACGCTGAGCGGCAACCCCCTGGCGACCGCAGCAGCCCTGGCGACTTTGAAACTTCTGCAGCAACCCGGCGTTTATGACCGACTGGAGACGTTGTCCGCCCGTTTGGAGCAAGGTCTCCGGCAAACCGCCGACAAAACCGGCACCGCCATTCAAATCAATCGTGCCGGCTCGCTGCTGAGCATGTTCTTTACCTCTAAGCCGGTGCGTAATTTTGAGGATGTTCAGCAATGCAGCATCGGCCGGTTCAAACGGTTCTTTGCTGCCATGCTCCATCAGGGCATTTACCTTGCCCCCAGCGCTTTTGAAGCGTGGTTTGTCAGTGCGGCTCACACGGAAACCGATATTGATAAAACTATTCAGGCGGCCTATAATGCCCTGGAGAATCTGAATAGAAAAGGACCTTCACAATAAGGAGTCAAAACATGGAAGAACATCAGACCAATCAAGACATCATTGATATAACAGACTGTCTGGAAGCCCGAGATGCCTTTCGGGGGATGAAAAACTTCTGTTTCTGGCTGGTGCTGCTGTCGCTGATACTGCTGCAGGGATTGTTCTGGTTTCAGCAGAGCGGCGGGATTGCCTATGAACAGCGCTGCGGCACAAGCGCTTCCTGCCGGGCGATTTGTCCGGCTCTCTCTGCTCCTGAATCTGCGCCGGCGGCAGCAGAAGCGCAGCGGAGCGATGCGGCTCCTGCTGTTCCTGCCGCCGCTGCTGCCCCTGCGGCCGCTGCGGAGAACCCTCAAGCCCCTGCGGCTGTTCCGAGCGAGCCGATCGCACAGGCGGCTCAGGAAGTTGCTCAGGAAGCCCAGCCGGCTGCCGAGTCTGAAAAAACCAAATCTGCCTCTTTGAAGTGGCCGCTCTTTCATCTGTCCTGCCGACATGCGTGGGTTCTCATCAGCGGTCTGAATGCAGTTCTCCTGTTCGCAGCAGTATTGTACTGTCTGGTTTTGCTGATAACGCTGAAGGTCTCGCTGGTCAGCCGTCTGGGCGGCATCAACCACATCAGCCGGGCCTTTTTTATCTCTCTTTTTCTGCTGATTTTTCTGTTTCCGTGGCAGTGTCTGATACCCGGCGTGCTGGCAGGCGCTATTTATCTGCCGTCGGAGCTGCTCTGCGTCTTCCCGTCGCGGGCGGACGGTTCAAAGTTCTGGCTTGTGCTTACGTACCTTCGCTTTGTCGGGCTGTGGATTTTGGCTGTTTTGCTGCTTGTATGGTCGGCGATTCGCTCCGGTAAGTGGTACCAGGCCACTCAACGAAGACTGGGCATCGTCACCCGATAGGAAGGGTTCGAGTTGGCAGATACACCAAAAACAATCGCCCTTATCGGCACCGGCATTATGGGTGCTCCGATGGCCGCTAACCTTCTGCGGGGCGGTTTTTCGGTCGTCGTGCACAATCGAACCAAATCAAAGGCCCAATCGCTGCTGGACAGCGGAGCCGTCTGGGCAGACACCCCCGCCCAGGCCGCACGGCAGGCGGAAGTGCTCATCACCTGCCTGCCGGATACCCCGGACGTTCAGCAGGTCTTGCTGGGCAAACAGAGCGTCCTTGAAGGCGGCCGGCAAGGGCTGATTTGCATCGACACATCGACCATCTGCCCGCAGGCAACGCAGGAGATGGCCCGGCTGCTCCATGAAAAAGGGATTTTGTTTCTGGATGCTCCCGTCAGCGGCGGGCAAATCGGGGCGATTGAAGGCAAACTGTCTATAATGATAGGCGGACCCGCGGAGGCCCTCGAAAAGGTCCGCCCTGTTCTGGAGACAATCGGACGGACGCTCACACACTGCGGACCTGTCGGCTCCGGGCAAATGACCAAACTGGCCAATCAGGTGATGGTGATTCATACGATTGTGAGTATTGCGGAAGGGCTGGCATTCGCCAAAAAAGCAGGACTGAATTTGCAAACCACCCTGACAGCGACGTGTGCCGGTGCCGCCTACAGCCATTCCCTGAAGCATCTGGGGCCGAAGATTCTTGCGGGCGACTGGAAACCGGCCTTTAAGACAGAACTCCAGATAAAGGATTTGAACCTTGTGCTGAACTATGCCCGGCGGATTGGTCAGCCCCTGCCGGCAACTGCTCTGGCAAGAGAACTGCTCAGCATTCTATCCGCCCGCGGGCGCGGTCAAGACGGCACGCAGGCCCTCTTTGAAGTGATTGAAGAAATGGGGCAAAAAATCTGAACAGCAAAGCCGCCGGACAGACGAGCCGCCGGCGGCCTTGCTTTGATTCAGAATCTGTGCAGTTACTCAGAGATTTCTTCGGCAAGGCCGCCGTCATCTCCTTCCACCGTCAGACAGAGTGCGGCAGGCAGAGAGCGGAAGACTTCGCAGCTGCCGACCGTCAGGCCGTCGTCTTCCTCGGCGGACACTGTGCTGCCCAGCGTCAGAAAGAACGTCAGGGCCATCATTATCAGCATCAGATAAGCAACCGTCTTCATCGGTTTTTCCTTTCGAAAAGAGAAATGTTTCCGGTTCGATTAAATCGTCTCCTCATACGTATCTTTCAGAGGTTTCAGAATAATAGGGCTGGTGATTCCGCTGGGAAGCATCTGTTCTTCATCGGGGGTGATTTCAATGACACCGATGTCGCCGACTTCGACAGTTTCCGAACCGCCGTCGTCTTTCGTTGCACCGATGTTGGTCACATAGCCGGAAGTATAACTGGTCGTGTCCGCCATGGAAATAATGGTACCGTAAATCTGGGCATTGCCGCGGATATCAACAATGCCCCCGACAATGGCCCCCTTCAGAACGTTGTTTTCGCTTTTGGTGGGGTTGGTATTTCCGAGGTTCACATTGAAATGAGGCGCCAGAATCGTCGCTTCCTGATAGCCGGACGTATTGTCAAAGGTCGCTTCTCCCGTAAAATACAGGCAGTTTCTCTGCCACCAGCCGCTGTTCAGACTTTTGGGCACATTGGTAACAATCGTCCCATTGAACGTACAGTTCTCAAATCGGATGTTGTTGTAAGTCGAGGTGGTAGAAGTAGGCCCGCTGGTGCTGCAGTCCACATACAGTACGCCTTCAAATGTGCAGTTCTTGAAAAGAGCATTGGTGCCGCCGGGGACGACAACATTTCGGATGGTTTTTCCTTCATAGATATAGCGGTTAACTTGCAAGCTGCCGCTGCTGCCGGCCGTTGTATAACTGCCTGAGGCATGGGGAAAATACTCGTACTTTTTTAAAGTACTGTAGGTGGTAGGAACGCCTGACGTAGAAAGTTTGCCGTTTTCAATCCTATTTCCGGCAACCGTAGCGAAGGAGGAAGGAATCTGGTTTTTGTAGTGTATCGCTGTCAGACTGTTGCCGGAAGCATCATAATAATCGTTAATGTTCAGGCCGGGAATATCAGTCTGATCGGGCTGGCTGTAATTGATGGTTTCATAGGTTCCCTGGAGTTCATCGTATCTGCTGTAGATTCGATTGCCGTTTCCGTCAAAGGCCTCAACAGGGTTGCCGTACAAAACAGGCCCTATGTTCTGTCCGTTTACATACCCTATAACAGGATTGCCGCTTCGGTCAACAGCCAAATTGACGCCGTTTTCCGTCTTAAACTGGAGGGACAAAACGTTCAGAGGATTGCCGCTGCTGTCCGTAATGACCTGTCCCTGCTCATTATAGAGCCGGCCGGTACTTTTGTTGAGCGTCTTGCCGTCATTCAGCAGCAGACGGCCGTTTGCGTCATAGGTAAATGTCTGCATCTGATAGTTCTGATTCAGCAGAGTCTGCCAGGGCAGCACGGTATTCAATGAACCTTCTACGACGGAATCATCGGTCATATTGAAAGGCGAGATATTGGCCTTGTTCCACGAACTGTAAATATCGCCGTGAATGGTGGTATCGCCTGCCAGCCACATTCGGCCGCGTCCGGCAAGAGCATAGTTGAGCACCCGGGCATCTTTGGTAATGTGCATCTGCATCTTTACAGTCCGCGTTAACTCTTCAGAGCTGCCCTCAGGTTTATAACGGCCTTTCGCTGTCACAAAAACAAAGAGATTTTCACGAATATCCTCTGTTCCAGAGTTATCGTCATACCGACAAAACTGAACTTGAAAAGAAGTGCCATCCAGATACTCTTTCCAGTCGGTAGAGACCTGCTTGCCGCCATCTCCGAGCGTCTCCACTGAACCTCCTACCTGGGCGCAGAGATTCGCCCAGACCTTATCGGCTTGATCATCGGTTACGGTATTGATTGCGGTAGCTTCTCCGTTCGTGTTGGCGGCAATCCACTTGGCATATTCCAGGCCGGACAGGGCCGCATTCAGCGCCATATTGGCCTTCTGGTGATTGCTGGATACCTGCAGATTGGCCGAGGCCATCGAAAGAATGCCGACCGAAAACGCTGAGAACAGGACAATAAAAATCAGCGCCGCCAGCATTGCAATCCCCCGATGCCGGATTTGGGCTTTTCTTTTCTGATTCATAGATTAACCCCTTCATTAACAGGGGGAATTTGATTCTTGAAGTTTCGTTTGTTCTTACCCCTGTAAAGTATAATAAATAATGGAATAAGAAAGGACGGAAAGGGCAGAACAGAAAGGGGGCTTTTCTCTCTTTCCCGCAAAAATTCAGGAAAGACCGATAACCTGCGGCGGAATGCTTCTCTGCACAGGCAGCTCCGATAAAATCATCATTCCAAGGAATTGCTCAGAAAGAGGATGACTGTTCGGCATGATAGGAACTGCGGGTAAATGGGGAGGCCATTACCCAGTCAAAGCCTAGTCGGCGGGCCTGCTGAGCCCACCAGTCAAACTTCTCCGGCGGGATAAACTCCACGACATCCAGACAGTTCCTGTCAGGTTTCAGATATTGCCCAAGGGCCAGACGATTGCACCCGACCGAGCGCAAATCCTTCAAAACCTGAAAGACCTCGTCTTCCGTCTCTCCCAGACCGAGCATCAAAGCCGACTTGGTCGATGTATCCGGCCAGGACAGTTTGGCTTTGTTCAGCAAGGTGAGGGAGCACTGATAATCGCCGCCCGGCCGTGCAGCCGGATACAATCGAGGCACTGTCTCGAGATTATGCCCGAAAATAAACGGCCGAGCCGCCGAAAGAATCTCCAGCGCCTGATCCTGACAGCCGCGAAAATCCCCTACCAGCAATTCAAATTCGAGGCCCGGATTCTCCAGACGGCAGGTCTGCACCACGTCTCGAAAATGGCCGGCCCCGCCGTCCGGCAGGTCGTCCCGATCTACACTTGTAATAACCAGGTACTTCAGATTCAGTTCTTTGGCCAGTGCCGCCGCCCGGCGGGGTTCTGTTTTGTCCGGCGGCTCCGGTTTGCCGTGCCCTACTGAACAAAAGCGGCAGTTTCGGGTGCAGATGTTTCCGAGAATCAGGATTGTAGCTGTCCCCCGGCTCCAGCAGTCGCCCCGATTGGGACAATTGGCATTTGTACAGATTGTCTCCAGCCCCAACCGGTCAAGGGTCTTTTGTGTATGGGCAAAGGTTGTCCCGGCACCCACGCGGCGTTTGAGCCACGCCGGAAATCGTCCCTTATTGCAACTCATCAATCGCCGCCTCCGATAAAGACAAATATTTTCTGCACAATCGGCTCAAACATGCCTTCACTTCCGCCATAGGAGGGGCCTGTCCCAGTTCTTTTTGGACGGAGGTCATCTGAACTCCTTCAAGGCCGCAAGGGACAATCGCCTCAAAAATTGACAAATCATTGCAGATATTGACCGCCAAGCCGTGCATGGCAACCCATTTGCGAACCTGAACGCCGACCGAAGCAATCTTCCTGCCGTCAATCCACAAGCCGGGCATCTGCCTGCGCCAGCAGACCTCCAGGCCAAAACAGCGAAGCATCTCTATGCCTATTTGTCCGAGTGTGTGCACGTAATCGCTCAGTCCCATTCGAATGGTTTTCAGTTTAATGATAGGGTATATCACAATCTGTCCGGGGTTGTGTGCAGTCGCGGCGCCCCCTCGCCCCACTTGACAAATATCAATCCCCTGCCGGCGCAGGTGAGCGGGAGGGACCAGCAATTTGTTGTCGGAGATTCTGGCCCCGAGCGTAATGACAGGCGGATGTTCCGCGAGCAAAACGGTGTTTCCTGCGCCGTCCGCCAGCCGCTGCGCGCAAAGCTGCTCCTGCAATGCCAGACAATCCGCATATCGTATGATTCCCAGGTCCCGAATAATAAGCTCATTATCCATATTGGTTTAAGGTGCTACTATACCTGAAATTGGGCCGGCCGACAAGCATCCGCCGGCGGGACAGGCGGCGCTTGCCCTTGCCGGTCTTTTTCAGGTACAATACCGCTGCTTTCGCACTCTAACGAAACAGAAAGGGCATACAATGCTGAAAACGGCATGGAAACTGATTCGATTCACATTTATCGCAGCGGGCGTAATGCTGTCCTTCATTGCCTTGATGGAGGTTTTGCAGGCCTATCAGACTCTGCACAATTTTCACCCTCTGGCAGGGTTTTTATTCCTGCTGGTCATTGCGGCGGCGATTGTCTGGGTGATTATCTATTACTGGAAAACCATCGGCTCCCATCCGCGTGTGCTCACGCCGCCGGCTATAGGCGATTTGACCCAGGCGCATCCTCGTGTGCTTCGCAAATATGTTCGTTATCTGAGCCGCTATCTTGAACGGCTGGGCCGCAATCCCAACTTGTCCGACCTCCAGCGTCAGCAGGCCCAAACGGAATCCGAGACGCTGCAAAAAATCCTCTCGGAGAACCGCAGCCAGGAGGAACTGCTGGCCCTGATTCAGCAAACCGAAGAGACGGTCATCTGTCCGCTGCTGGAGGTGATTGACGAAAAAGCAACTAAACATGTGCGCGACAGCATGCGCGACGTGATGGTTTTTGTCACCCTCAGCCCGTATAACTCGATTGACCTGGCGGTGGTGCTTTACCGCAACATCCAGATGGTGCTCGACCTGGTGAAAATGTACAACAGCCGGCCGGCCTGGCGGGAGCAGATTGCTATTTTCTATGACATTCTCACCATCATCGCCACCGTCAATTATATTTATCTTGGGCGGAACCTCATCGAATCGCTCGGCAGCAAGATTCCCGGCATCGGGCGATTTCTCGATGACATTGCCCAGGGCATCGGGGCCGGCTTTCTGACAACCATTACCGGCCATGCCGCTATGCAGCGATGCCGGGCCTTTGCCGGCTGGAATCCAACGCAGGCCAGGGAATCCATCCTTTCCCATTTGGGGGATTTCTATGCGGACGTCCGCGACGTGTTTTTCAAAGACGTCTGGGGGCTGTTTGTCCACAAATCCGACCAGACTTTTGTGCTGGCCAAAGAAGCAATTGGGGCCGCTCTGGATGAAACGGGACGGCAAATCGCCGGCTGGATCCGGATTCCGACGGAATTTGCCGTCGAGGCGGGAAAATCTATTGCCAAGGCCGGCACCAAAGCAGTCCGGCTGCCTGAGTGGCTCAAAAAACCTTTTCGCAGGGAATGATTGTACAGTCGGCTGCGTGAAAAAACCGTATAGGGCCGTCGTGGAGCTGCACCACCAGCCCCCGGAGGGGGTCAATATCCAAACACGTCCCGACAAACGTCTGCCGGTTTTCCAAAATTCGGATGGGATTTCCAATCTGGCGGTTGTACCGTTTCCACGTGTCGGCAATCTTCTGGCCGCCATCCCTGCTCGCCCGGAACCAGTAATCCAGGGAATTCAGCAGCAGAGCCGCCAAAACATTTCGGTCCAGCGGCTGGTCTGTTTCCGCAGCCAGACTGGAGGCCGAGCCGGCCAAATGAACTCGTTCAAAAAATTCCCGTTTTTGATGGACGTTGATGCCGATGCCGACCGCAAACCAAGATTGAGAACGGACGGTTTTGGACTCGCACAAAATCCCGCAGACCTTTTTGCCGGCAACCAGCACATCGTTGGGCCATTTGATTTGTAGAGAGGGGATGGAAAGTCCGGCCAGGCACTCGGCCACTGCGACGGCTGAAGCCAGTCCCAGCAAATCGGCTCCGATGCGGCCGCTGCGCAACAGGATGGAAAACAGAAGACTTTCGGCGGGTACGTCATGCCAGCGCCGCCCCCGCCGTCCCCGCCCTGCCGTCTGCTTTTCGGCAAAGACGCACAGCCCGTCCGCGTCCGGCTCAGCAGCATACTCCCAGACAACATCGTTCGTACTGGAAACCTCCTCCCTCACGAGCAGGCGGCGGCCTATCCGCTGCGTCCGAAGGTGTCCGGCGATTTTCTGCCGGTTTAGCGGTGCGGCTGTGTTCATACCCCTACCGGTCCATGCCGATATCCGCCGCCATCGCTGAATGCGTAATCGCTCCGACGGCAATCCGATCCACGCCGCAGCTGGCTATGCTGTGGACATTGTTGAGGGTAACACCCCCGCTTGCTTCCAGCAGCGGCCTTCGCCCGCACATTTTATTGCGCATCTTGACAGCGTGCTTGAGCTGCCACTGACCCATATTGTCCAGCAGAATAATATCAATCCCCGGAATCGGCAGCACTCGATCCAGCTGATCATCTACGTGGTCCACTTCCACGATCACCGACTTGACACCCGGCATCTGACGGGCTTGCTGAACCAAGCGGCGAAGTTTGACCTCAAACCGTTCGCCCAAATCCGCCAGATGATTATCCTTGAACATTACCATCTCGCCCAGATTCATCCGGTGATTGCAGCCGCCGCCGCAGCGAACCGCGTACTTTTCCAGCTCCCGCCAGCCGGGAATGGTTTTGCGGGTGTCATAAATCTTCGCTCGGGTTCCCCGAATCGCCGAGACAAATTTCCAGGTGAGGGTGCTGATGCCGCAGAGCCGCTGGAGAAAATTGAGTATGACTCGCTCGGCACTGTGCATGGCCCGCAGCGGCCCCTCCACAATCGCCAGACGCTCGGCCACATCGGCCCGCCGGCCGTCTTCAACCAAAACGTGCAGATTCAGACGCGGGTCATACATCTTCAGCACTTCCCGAATCACGTCCATTCCGCAGACCACAATCTCTTCCCGTGTTACGATATACCCCTTGGCCCGTTTTTTTTCGCTGACGGCCAGCAAACTGGTGGGGTCTCCTTTGCCGTAATCTTCCTCTACGGCCATCTTCAGGAGGGGACGAATTTTATTCATGTCCGGTTTTCGTATGCGGAGTGCAGGTTGTTCTGATTTTCTTTTTGGCATAATGAACAAACCCTTTCTGTAAGGCGGCAGAATCTCAATTTCGTTTTTTCGAGCGATCGGCCCTGCCTCGGCGGCCGCCCGCCGCAGTTTGTTTATTTTCCCATTCCGGCAATTCTTTCAACTGACGAATCTGGTCCCGCAAGCGGGCGGCACGTTCAAACTCCAGTTCTTCGGCCGCCTGGAGCATTTCTTTTTCCAGCTGAGCAATCATTTCCTGCCGGTCATATTCCTGCTCCTCCAGTCCGACGGCCTGCTGAGCCGCCTTGCGGGCACGAAGCTGATCGGTCAGACCCCGCTGAATTTCCTTGCGGATGGTTTGCGGCGTAATGCCGTGACGGGCATTGTACTCCAGCTGCAAGGTACGCCGGCGGCGCGTTTCGTCAATCGCCTTCTGCATTGACGGTGTAATCGTATCGGCATAGAGCCACACGGCGGCATCCACATTGCGGGCTGTCCGGCCAATCGTCTGAATCAGTGAAGTTTCACTCCGCAAAAAGCCCTCTTTGTCGGCATCCAGAATCGCCACCATGGAAACCTCCGGCAAATCGAGTCCTTCGCGAAGCAGATTGATGCCGACCAGCACATCAAACTCTCCCGCCCGCAAATCCCGCAGGATTTCCACCCGCTCAAGGGTTTGAATTTCACTGTGCAGATAGCGGCAGCGAATCCCCTTGGAAGTCAGATAGCCGGACAAATCCTCCGCCAGCCGTTTGGTTAGTGTCGTTACCAGCACGCGCTGATGGGCCGAGACGCGTTTTTCAATCTCCCCGATCAGATGGGAAATCTGGTCCGACGCCGGATGTACAAAAATCTCCGGGTCCACCAGGCCGGTCGGACGGATGATTTGCTCCACCACCTCTCCTCCGCACAGTTCCAGCTCATACGGCGCAGGGGTGGCCGAAACAAAAATCACATGCTTCCAGCGTTCCTGAAACTCTTCAAATCGAAGGGGCCGGTTATCAAGGGCGCTGGGCAGACGAAATCCATGCTCCACCAGCACCTCTTTGCGATGCCGATCGCCGTTGTACATCGCCCGCAGCTGCGGAATGGTCACGTGCGATTCATCAATAAACAGGAGAAAATCCTCGGGGAAATAATCAATCAGCGTATAGGGACGGGCGCCGGGCTTGAGTCCGGCCATGTGGCGTGCATAGTTTTCGATTCCGCTGCAGTAGCCGACCTGGCGAATCATCTCCAAATCATAGAGGGTCCTCGCCTCCAGCCGCTGGGCCTCCAGCAACTTGCCCTCGTGACGGAGTTCCAGCAGGCGCTGGCGGAGTTCTTCCTCGATGCTGCGGCAGGCCGCTTCGATGCGCTCGGCCGGCAGAATATAGTGCTTGGCCGGATAAATGAAAATCTGCTGTTCTTCCGCCAGCACGTCGGCGCTGACCGGATGAATATAGCGAATGGCTTCTACTTCATCGCCGAAAAACTCAAACCGCACCCCATAGGACTCATAGGAGGGCCACAGTTCCACTACATCGCCGCGGACGCGAAACGTTCCTCGTGCAAAATCGAAATCATTGCGGTCATACTGCAAATCCGCCAGCCGGCCGAGCAGTTCATTGCGGTCCAGTGTATCCCCCGTTCGCACGGCAATCACACTGGCCTGATAATCCGCCGGGCTGCCCAAGCCGAAAATACACGAAACGCTGGCTACAATAATGACATCCCGCCGGCTCATCAGACTGGTGGTGGCCGACAGCCGCAGCCGGTCTAACTCGTCATTGCGGGAGGCATCCTTTTCAATATAAATATCCCGCTGGGGGATATAGGCCTCCGGCTGGTAGTAATCATAATAACTCACAAAATACTCGACGGCATTGTCGGGGAACAATTCGCGAAATTCTTCATACAACTGGGCCGCCAGCGTTTTGTTGTGAGAGATCACCAGTGCGGGCAGACCTGCCTGCGCAATGACATTAGCCATGGTGAAGGTCTTGCCGCTGCCGGTTACTCCCAGCAGGGTTTGACAGCGCTTGCCTGCCCGCAGACCTTCCATCAGACCGGCTATCGCCCGCGGCTGATCGCCGCGCGGCTGAAACGAACTTTTCAGCGTAAAGACGCTCATTGGAAAAACTTACCCTGATTCTCACACTTCTTCAGCGCAAAAAAGCCGGACAAGAGTCCCTGTGAACGCTTGTCCGGCTGAACTCGGTTGACTATGCAGAAACGATTAAAGATTCGTCGAGCTGAACAAACGAGCCATCCGCTGTGATTTGCGGCGTTTGCGGCGATTGCGTTCAGAGGGCTTCTCGTAGTAGCTGTTTCGCTTAATATCGCGAATCAGCCCCTCTTTCTCGCACATCTTTTTGAACCGCTTGACCATTTGCTGGACACTTTCCCCTGCTCTTGACTTCACTTTAATCATAAAAAGACGAACCTTCCTTTCAATTCAATCAAAGTCTATTCCTGTTCCATTCTTAACAGCGAATGTTCTATTTTATTTTTATCGCTTATTTTTGCAAGTGATTTTGTTCCTTTTTGAGAGATTCCCAAGGTCAAACCAAGGAAAAAATGTCTTGTTTGCACAAATTCCACCCGCCGCAAGACAAAGGCCAACTCCAAAAAATCCTGCATAATGACTTCGCAGAAAAACACCTTCTGGGGACAAGTTTTCAAAAACCAGAAAAGGAAGGTTCAAGACAGGAATAACCAAGAAACATTAAGTCCTTTTATATAAAAGACTTAAAAACAGATGTACGCAGACGCTTTCTGGAGGAGTTTTGTTGACTTTCCTATATCTTCTATTCGTTTTAAATTACAGATTTTCCGGTGTTCCAATATCCGGTTTACAGTAATCGGCCCCAGACCCGGCACCCTCAGCAGTTCTTCCCGGGAAGCCCGATTAACAGGAACAGGGAAAAATTCGGGATGGCTTCTCGCCCATAATTCTTTGGGGTCCTTATCGAGGGGGAGGCGTCCATCCGGTCCGAACTCAATATCAGACTCATTAAATCCATATTTCCGCATCAAAAAATCCACCTGATAAAGCCGATGCTCCCGCAAAAGCGTTTCCGCAGGTTCGCCCCATTTCTGTTCGGCGGGCAAATCGGCCGCTCCCAGCCCATACTGATAGGCACTGAAATAGACCCGGTGAAGATGAAGACGTTCATACAAGCCGGCCATATACCGGACAATCTTGTTATCCGGTTCATCCGCAGCCCCCACGATAAATTGCGTTGTCTGCTTGACTCTTGCAAAACGGCTGCCCTTGGCCGTAAGTCGGCTGATGAGTTTGAGGGGTTCTACTATATCCTTCAGAAAATCCTTTTGTCGGGAGAGTTTGGAAAGATATTCCGCCCCAGGGGTTTCGATGTTAATCGAGACGGCCGTGGCCAGCGAAACGGCCTTTTCAATGGCCGCCGCACTGGCACCCGGAATGATTTTCAGGTGGATGTAGCCGCGGAATTGATATTTTTTTCTGAGGGTTTCCGCGATTCCATTCAGCAGGTCCATCGTTCGTTCCGGCGTACCAATGACGCCGCTGCTTAAAAAAAGTCCAAAGACTTCCCTTTTTCTGTAATAGTCCAGAAAAACCCGACAGGTTTCCTCCACAGTAAGCGTACAGCGCCGCACATCCTGCTGACGGCGGAGCGGACAATACTTGCAGTCGTTGGAGCAGACATTGGACAAAAGGGTCTTAAACAGGACACTGGTGCCGCCGTTGGGCAGGGTTACCGGATAAATCCATCGGCCGTCGGCGCCGCGTTTGCGGTGTTCTTCGGGTCGTGTGGTACCGCACGCACAGGCCAAATCGTACTGGGCATCACTGGACAAAATCCGGAGTTTTTCCAATGTATCCGGCTTTGTAATCACCGCCGTCATAATCACATCCCTGACAAGAGGTACTTTCCTCGGCAAACAAGCATATCTTATTCGGCTTCTCTATACAAGAAGCAGCCGGCTTTTTCCTTGCCTTTGAAAAGTATCATCCTATCATCTTACTGGAGAGAACTTGTAAAAACCGAACTTATGAATCCAACGCGAATGCCATCAAAATGTTCATCGGCGGTTTTTGTCTTGCAGCAGCAAAAAATCTCGCCGCTTGCCGCTGTCGGCAATCCGCCATTGGCAGAGTCGACAATTATTGGAAATCCGCAAAAAACCGCCGCCAACCCCAATCAAACCAATGAAAGGAAAATGGCATGCTTTTTCATGTAACCGGATTTACAAAGGGAAATTTGGGCACCCCATGGAAGGCCGACTTCTCGCAGCTTACCGGCTATGTGCAGCGGCTGGAGATGAATGTGGCCAAGACCTTGATGATTTGCGAGGCCCTTTGGGAGCTGCTTCGAGAGAAAACCAATCTGACGGAAGAAGACCTTTATAAAAAACTTTACGAAATAGATATGAGAGACGGCGTTCTCGACGGTCAAAATCAGCCCAAAGTACGCGAATGCCCGAAATGCCATCGGCGCGTCTCCGGCCGGCATGCTGCCTGTCTTTACTGCGGGGAGACGATTGATGAATCTGTTTTTCGTCTGGAATAGATTTTCTGAACGACCGCCCTACTGGAGGAGGTAATTGTACTTCTCAACTGCCTCCTGCTTGATTGTTTCCATAATAAGCGGATAGTGTTTGAAGGGTTCGACCTTGCCCTGAATGCCCGCCCGCCGTTTTAAGGCCCCTGCTTCCAGATAAGAAGATTGAATAGTATAAACAACCTTGATTCCGTATTTGTCCAGTCCATCCAGATTCGGCGAGGGCAGGCAGACAGGCGGCTGGTCTGTCTGGCCGGGAATCAGGCAGGGAATGATCTGCCCTGTTTCAAAGCCGACGTCCATGTGGCGGCGGAGGAGCTTATTGGAGGTAAACCACGTTCCCCGCACACTTTCAAGAATTTCCAAAGACCGCCGGCGGGAAACCACCCCCAACTCCGTCAGCGTCTGCTGTATCAGTTCCGTCATGGCCTGATTATAATCCTGAACCGGTATCGCTCCATTCTGGATTGCCTTGATCGCCAGATGCGCACCGAGGGCGTTCGAATACAAATCCTCCCACGAAAAGGCCGACTCGTGCTCCGGCTCAATCAGCGCAAAACGAAGCCCCTGCCAGGTGAGCATCTCGTGCCAAACGGAGGAATGATAGGCAACAGCCGGAGCGATGATTAAAGCGGCTTCGTGAGCGATTTTTTCTTTTTCAGCGGCGGGACGCTGGTCCCAGTCTTCCGGATACTCCAGACAAACAACATTGGTGGTCAGTTCAAAAGCTGGCCCTACACGAAAGATGGCTTTCCCGTTTATGATGGCAGTATAGGCCTTTACATAGGTATAGCGGGTCAAATCCGCTGTTCCCCGCAGATGGTCCAGGTCAATGTTGCCGCCTCGCAGGGTGTACACAATCCCGTATCCTTCCCGTATCCCATAGCCGTAGGAATGGCCGCCAAGGTCATTGGGGTCGCCGTGATATTGTTTGGGTGTAAACCCCCAGCGTGGGCGCGGTCCGCCGTCCAATCCGCAGCCGCTTCCGCAAAACAGCCCAACCCATGCCGCCAAAAACAAAAACACCCTTGCTGTATGAGCCACTCCGCCGCCCCTTTCAATTGGTCTTCAAAGCAGGTTTATCTAATGTTTGGGGCTTCGGTTTGATACCGATATAGCCCGCCTCGTGACAGAATTGAAGAATCTGCCTGCCGATCGGCGCCGCATAGCCGGCACCGGAAAGCCCTCCCGGCACAGCCACCACAATCACCACACTGCGGTCGGCCGAATCTTCGGCAAAGCATTCAAACCAGGCCATATCCGGATTTTCTGTAGAGCCGGTTTTGCCGTAGATTTTCAACTCCTTCCGCAGCGGACAATCCCTGAATGTGGAATAGGCCGTTCCGCCATCTTCATATACGGCTGCATGCATTCCCTCCCGAACGACCGAAAGGGTTTTGGGAGAAACCGGCAGGAATTTCTGCTGCTTCTGGTTAAACGGATCCTCATCAAGGTAAATCAAACGGGGCGGCTTATAAATCCCGCCGCGAACGACGGCCGCCAAGGCGTTGGCCGCCTGCAAAACCGTAACCCGAAGATTGCCCTGCCCAATTCCCCAGAATCGCTTTTCGGACTGGCGGTTCGGCGGAATCGGCCGTATCTGTTCCGGGCTGGTATAAGGCCTTGGCTGAATCCCATATTCGATGCTGCCGTAGGCCTGCGGCAGCGTCCCCCAGGAGACAATTCTCTCCCCCGTCAGGTGGTCCGTCATCTCCACCGGCAGCAGGATGCGCCGTCCGAAGCCCAGTTCAAACAGCCACCGCTGAAGGGCCCCGCTGTCCAGCCGGTCTGCCAGTCTTGAAAAATAAACATTGCAGCTGCCCCGCAGGGCATTGCGGGCAATATTGCCGCCCTCATCGGCCCACCGCCAGTCGTGTCCCATTCGGGAAAAACGCGTCTGGGCCAGGCAGCTCGGCCAGCCCGGAGGCGGCGAATGAGGCGGACAGGAGATGATTTCGTTCGGCGTAACTTTCTTTTCCTCCAGTCCCATCAGCAGAATCAGCGGCTTAATTGTGGAGCCGGGCGGATAGTTGACTTCCAGTGCCTTATGCCGAAGCGGAGTATTTGGATCGGTCAAAAGTTTTCCTGCCTGCTGGCGGAGGGTATTCAAATCATACTGAGGCGAAGAAACCATCGCCAGAATATCACCGGTTGCCGGCTCCAGCACAACCGCCGAGGCCCTGTGTCTGACGACGGACACCATTTCCGGCGGCAGGTCGGGCTGCTGAAGATATTTCTCAATCTGCTCCTGCAGGTCGATGTCCAGCGTCAGCTGAACCGGCTGACCATATTGCGGCTCTTTGCGTTCCAGCAGATGACCGTCCTTGTCGTAAATCACCTCTCCGCGGCGGCCTCGGAGAAAGGGTTCGCACATCCGCTCAATTCCGGCCTTGCCGATCAGTTCGCCTTCCAGATAGCGCAGGTACTCATCCTGGCTGAACAAGGCCTTTTCTTCCTCCTGCACCAGGCCGACCCAGCCGATAATCTGGCAGGCCGCCGTCCGCCGCGGGTAAAACCGCTTGCCCTGCGTGCGAATCTCAGCATCCCGAAGGCCGCTCAGTTCCGCCTGGGCTTCGACCAGATGCTCCGCTGCAATTTCAAAAACCGGATAGGCCTGCTGCATCTCTGCCAGACGCAAGCCGATGACATCGGCCGGCTCGATTGTTTCTTTCTGCAAACGGTACTCCTCCAGCGAGCCGTCCGGATGAATCCGTCTCCAGTAAACATAACAGCCCATCTCCCAAATCCGGTCGTTGATTCGGCTGATAGTTTCGAGGAGTTCCTGTCTGGAATTGCCAATCCGCTCCGCAAAGGTAAGAATGCGATTGAGACGGTTGAAATCCTCGGCATAGCGAGACTGAATCTCATAACGAAGAAGCCGCGGCGATTGCCCCTCTTCAAGCCCCTGCCGCTGCATCTGTCCTTCCCAAAAACGGTCATCAAGCAGGCGGGTCAGACGATAGTTGATATAGCCGTAAAAATCCGGCACATCCTTAGCCAGCACCGTCCCTTTTCGATCCAGAATATTGCCGCGGATGGTCGGCAGCGGCTGGGGCTCCAAAATCTGCTTGTCGGCAATGGCCTGCCGATATTCCTCGCAATGAAAAACTTGGAGAAAGACCAGCCGAGCCAGACAAACCAGCCCGCCGGCAGCAAACAAGATGCTTAAGATGCTTAATCTTACTTTATACATGGCCCAGCCGTATTCCGGAACTGCGTCCGGGCTGCGGTTTTTTCAGGAGAGGCCGCAGGCGTTCGAGCAGCGGCCATAAAAACGGCACAATGGCCGCTGTATAGAAAGCCCGGCCAAGCAAAATCCGCAGCGGAAGTGTCCCGGTCTGCTCCGTTTTTAAAACAGCCAGACCGTGGGATGCCGCCATCAGCACCAGCGCCGCCGCCAGCACAACCGCAATCTGATAAACGGAATGACGAACATTCAAAAGTCCCTGCATCTGAGCTAGCAGGGAGCCGGCCACTCCCCAGCAAACGGTGTTCGGCCCCATCACCGGACCGGCCAAATCCGCCGCAAACCCAAGCAGAAACGAAATGCCGACCGCTTCCATGGGTTCAGTCCGCAACGCAAAAAAAACCAGCAGCACCAGCAAAATGCTCGGGCGCACCTGGCCGTACCCGAAAGCAATCAGGTTCAGCAGGTTGCCGGCCTCCAGCACGCTGGCCGCCATCGTCAGCAGAATGAACAAAATCCATCGCATCAATCGCCTCTACTTCTTTTCCAAAGATGAAAGCGGCGGCACAATCACCGCAACAACCTTCTGCGTATAAGCATCCGCCGCAGGACGAACAGTGATATCCCACAGCAGCGGATGTTCCTCATCCGGCTGAACCTGAACACACTGCCCCACCACCAGCGGCGCCTCCAGGATCCCCGGCTGCGGTGCCGCATAGACCACATCCCCCTGGCGAATATCATAATCCCGCGGCAGAAGCGGAATGCGGCAGCCGTTTTTCCCGTCGCCGAGCATCCGGCCTGCATATTCCCTTTCCGCACCCTGCCGGCGTATCCGAACCTCCAGCGTCATCGACGGATCCGTCAGCAAACGCACCCGCGAGAGGCGGGAAGAAACCTCCTGAACGACGCCGAGGACGCAGTCGCCCTTCTCCGAAAGGACCATTTGTCCGGCGGCCAGCCCATGGTCGGCCCCTTTGTTGATAATCAGTTCCTGGCGCACCCCCCGCACAGAAGAACACACCTCCGCCAGGACCAGACCGGCCCACGGCAGCGGGACCTCTTTGCGAAAACGTGCCAGTGTTTCATACTCCTGATGCAGGGTCTGATATTGGGCCGACAGATTCTGATAGGCCTTCCAAAGCCGCTCATATTCGGCGGCATCAATGGTCTGTCCACCTGCGCCGGCAATCTGCTGGACGCGCTGGGCTTCCACAACCCGGCCCAGCCGCAAAAACGGCTCAAAGACGCGCACAAACAGAAAATTGAGACGGCAGGTCAATTGCTGAGGCAGCCAAAGCAGGATGAGCCCCGCCAAGAGCAGGGCTACAAACAAAAGCCCCGGTGATAAGTGAATTTTTCTGATGGACATATCATACGCATCGGTCAACGGCAAAGCCCGCTGCTCAGGATGGGCGAATCTTATCCGTAGCCGTCTTCATCGAGAACGTCTTTCCAAATTTCCAGATTTTCGAGATAGACGCTGGTGCCTCGGGCCACACACGTGAGGGGGTCCTCGGCGTGAACGACCCGAAGCCCCGTCGCATTGGAAAGGACCGTATCCATTCCCCTCAGCAGGGAGCCGCCGCCGCAGAGGTGAACACCGTTTTCAATCAAGTCGGCGGCCAGTTCCGGCTCCGCCCGTTCGAGCGTCCGCATGACCGTTTCAATAATGCCGGCTATCGGTTCCCGAAAGGCCTCGCGAATTTCCTCGCTGGTAATGACTATCTTCCGCGGCAGCCCCGAAATCGTATCGCGTCCGGCGACCTCCATCGTCATTTCCTGCTCCAGCGGTGCAGCCGAACCAATCTGAATCTTCACTTGTTCCGCTCGGGCCTCGCCGATCAGCAGATTGTAGGTGCGTTTGAGATGGTTAATCAGGGCTTCATCAAAATCATCGCCGCCGATGCGGATGGATTCACAGGTGCTGATGTCGGCCAGACTCAGAATCGCCACTTCCGTGGTCCCCCCGCCGATATCCACCACCATTGATGCCGTCGGTTCGGTAATCGGCAGCCCTGCGCCGATGCCTGCGGCCATGGGCTCATCCACCAAAAATACTTTGCGGGCACCCGCCCGCATCGCACTTTCAATCACCGCCCGACGCTCCACCGCCGTAATGCCGCTGGGCACGGAGATGACTATCCGAGGGCTCAGCAGACGTCCCCGTCCGTGCACCTTGCGGATAAAATAATTGAGCATCGCTTCGGTAATCTCGAAATCGCTGATCACGCCGTCTTTGAGAGGACGAATGGCACTGATGGAGCCCGGGGTTTTGCCGAGCATTTCTTTGGCTACCAGACCGACAGCTTCCCCATTATTGAGAACGACATTGGTTCCCTTGCGGACCGCTACGACCGACGGCTCGTTGAGGACGATTCCTTCGTTGCGGACACAAACCAGCGTATTGCAGGTCCCGAGGTCTATGCCCATATCCTTGCTGAACCAGCCCACAATCGACTCAAACACGATGACTCCCTTCAAATCCGATAACCGTCATCTTGCCGCCGGATGACCACCTCTGTGCCTTTCCATCCTGGCTTATTTTACGGCCTGCGCAGCGAAGGACCACATTTCATTGCCGTAATAGTTCCAGCAGACCAAGGCAACATAAATCGCTGTCGCAAAAACGGTCAGCCACGCCAAGGCAAGAATCGCTGTATAAACATCATTTACAGCGGGCATATTCATATTATTATTATTTTGTTTGGCCATAGCCCATCATCCGCTTTAAAGTTTCGTGCTCGCCGTATCGCCCACTCGCGGCATTTGCTGAACCAGTTCGAGCACGCCGGCGGACTGGTTGACATCCACGTGGGTGATCACCACATCACACAAAAACTGATCACCCCGGGTAATGTGAAACCGCATATTCTTTTCCACCCCGTCCGCGCTGCCTACCGTGAGCGTTACCATATTTGAACTCACCTCAGAAACCAGTCCGTGAATATCGGCTCCGACAACCACCGCTGCCGCCGGACGAGCAGGACCGGGTACCGGCGTAACCACAGCAGGCGAAGTCGGCACATCCAGTAAACCGCCGCTCACTTTGGCTTCCAGTTCCTTCTTCTGTTCAAGCAGCCGGCGGCGATCGGCCTCCAGGGCTTCCAGCTGGACAATCTTCTCGTACAGTTGGGAGGTAATCTGGTTGAGTTCGCGGGCATCTTTGATGTTCTGGGCCCGGGCCTCATCCAGCTGGGTCTGGGTCAGACGCAGGGATTCCTGAAGACTGCGGATGCTCTGCTCAAACCCCGTTAAAACCCCCTTCCAGCTGTCTGCCCGTGCCTGATATTCCTGGCTTTGACGCTCGACATTCTGCAAATCGGCCAGCAGTTTGGTATTCTGTGTCTGAAGGGCGGCGATTTTCTCCTGCAGCTGCTCTTCCTGAAGTTTCATCTTCTTCTGGAGTTCATCATACAGACGGTTGAGGTTGGACGCATCCGCCTGGGCAGCTGCATAAAGGTTTTTCTGATGCTCATACATGGCCTTGTAGTTGTTCGTGTTCACAACAAAGGACATCATGGCTCCGCACAGAAAGATGGCGAATAAGGATAATAAAATGACTAAAATTTTCGTTAATGGGCTCAATGTAACCTCCGTTATCCTGACCGATTTTTCTGCCGCAGGGCGGCATTTTCCAGCACCCAACTATCGAAACTATCCATAAATATCGGGATTTTAAGACGCTATTCTTCAGTGGTCAAGATAATTTTAACAGGGGGCTAAAATATTATTCTGTCAAAGGTTGTGTTCCTTTCAGCAGGGGTAATTGCTTCCGGCAGCAGGGCCGGAAAAAATCCAGGTCAATCCTTGTCCTGAACTGTTTTTTTCAATTCTGCCGATAACCCATTTGTTTTTCAATAGTTATCTTCGTTTACTGCTGAACCAGGACGGACTTGGCGGCCAGCAGGCGGATTAGAGGCGACTTGCTGGCCAGTGCCCGGGGCAGATAAACATTCAACGAAGGGTCTTTCAGGGTTCCGATGGCAGCTACTGCTATTTGATTGGCAACTGTTGTCTCATCCAGATTTGGTCTCTGCTGAAAATAGTCTCGAACCAGCCGCACGCCGGAGCGGTCTCCAAAGACCGCCAGCTGCTCTGCCGCGGCCAGCCGAACCTCCAGCACATCATCTTCAAGCATGGTCTGAACAGCCATCTGGGCTTCCGGTGTTTTTAGGGCTCCCATACAGCGAATACCCCACACCCGGTCATCGTGATATTTGCTGATAAGCAAAGGCCAAATCTTATCCCGATATACCCTCGCATCCCCAAGCCGGGCCATTGATTCGACGGTCTGAAAGAGGACTTTTTCGGTTGTTCTGTCGCTGAGCATCAATTCCTGAAGAAGCGGTAAGTCCTCTCGCTGTCCGAGTTTGCCAATCAGCAAGGCGGCATTGGCCGCCACCGTCGGGTCGCTGTCCCGAAGGGCTTTGCGGATATGCTCGTGATACTCCATAGCCCCGGTTTTCGCCAGCCCATAGGCCGCAGCAATCCGAACATTCGGATTCTTATCCTCCAGTTTTTTCAGGAGTGTCGGCCTGCACGAGGTGCACTGCATATCCCCCATCGCCACCAGTGCCGCAAACCGCACCGTCACCTTGGGGTCGTCGGCCAGCTGCATAATTCGGGGGAGGAACATTTCCTGATGGGTCTGGGCCGCCACCTCGATGGCCGCTGTGCGCACATAGGAATTGGAATTGTCCAGCCCGCTTTTAATGACGGCCAACGCCTGCGGAGTTAACGATTGAATCGTTTCAAGTGCCGCTTCGGCATTATTCTGCTGAGCCGGCATCTTCGCCACATTACATCCGCAGACAAGAGCAAACACCATCAGCCCAATCTTGCTAAACCATATCTTCATAGAGGATTCCTCTTCTTTTTCCCCAGCAGCTACTCGATGCCGGCAAAGGCAAGAATCACGACAAGACTTATCCCCAAAAGGACATCCAGCCAGCGTCCATACCTGGTAAAAAATGTTACCCGTGAATCCAGTACAATGCTATCCACAAACCACCCTTCCGCATCGGGTCCTTTGCGCTCGATCGCCGGCCGCGGCAGACTGCCTTCCAGATAATTATCGTGGATACAGCCAAGGGAATCAATCACACAACTGATGCCGGTATTGACACTTCGAACCACAGACACCCTATTTTCCACACAGCGAAAAACAGTGATTGCCATCCGCTGGGCCAGTTCCACTGTCGGCCTTATTTTCCCATCTTTATATCGAACATACCAGCCGTCATTACTAATATTCACCAGAAAATCGGCCTTTGTCCCCTCTTTTTTATCGAGAACCATCTTTCTGCACAAGGTCGGGTCTGTATCTTCATAGCAAATTAACACGCCAAACCCATATCTTTTTCCTTCTTTTTCAATATGGAATCGCGTATATCGCCGACCCGGTGTAAGGTTATAATCATAATCATAAGGGCTGAGCCGGCGAATCATTTCATACAGCCAGGGCAGCGTATCCCGGAACGGGATATATTCGCCGAACGGGACTAAATGAATCTTGTCATAGCGGATGGAACTTTGCTGTCCCGTCGGCTCATACAAAAAAGCACTATTGTATTGGTCGGCCACGACCGGCTCTCCGCCGGAAAAAATGACGCGGGCAGAGTGAGCTCCCACAAGCAGATAGCCGCGGTCTTTGGCAAACCGGCGGATTTGTCTGTCAAATTCTCCGGCTATACTATCCGGCGGCAGATAAAAAAGATAATCCGGGTTTAGTGTCGCCAGAACCATGGTTTCCGGCCAGATTGTCATCCATGCTCCTGCCTCGAAACAGGGTGTACTCAGTTCAAAAAGAGACTCCAGAATGGCAGGGCCGTTTTCGCTGATTTCCTTCACATGAGAGGGCACGTTGGTTTGGACAACGCCGAGCAGCGGCCCGTCCGACAGGAACCGTCCTGATTCATCCAGTCGAGTTTTTCCATACAACCAGCTCAAACCAATCAGCAATCCAACAGCAGCCGGTTTAAAAAGATTGCTCCATCTTTTCAGCCGGCGCTGGCCAATATCGAGCAGCAAATCAGCCATCAGCCCGTTTACCAGAGCAATCAAAACAGACACCCCCAGTTGGCCGAACAATTCACAAATCTGAATCATCGCCAAATTTCGGTACTGACTATGAGCCAGAAAATACCAGCCAAATCCTGTAAAAAGCACGCCCTGCCAGGCCTCAGCGCCGACAAAAATCAGAGGAGCCAACAGAGTAAGCGGCCAGTCCCGTTTCCGCACAAACCGCACCGCAATCGCCAGGACAGGCCCATAACAGGCCTGCACCAGACAAAAGGCAGCATACCCCGGCACCGTCACGCCGATGAGCCAGTAAAGGTTCGCCAGCCAATAAATCAGCCAGACGAGGTAGACAGCCGGCAGCAGGATTTTGGACGGGGCGTGCGGACGGCAGGCCAGCATAAAGGGAACCCAGGCAATCCAAGCCGCCCATGAACAATCATACGGCGCCTGGCAAATCGTCAGCAGCACAGCCGATGCCGCAAAAGAAACCCCCAGCCAAAAAAAAGATTTCACTTTCGGCCCCGCCATGGATTCAAATCCTGGAGCAAGGGGAGAATCGTTTCCCGGTCATACGGTTTGTCGCTGTTCATTCGGATTGCAAATTGACGGCACAAAATCTCCGCCAGTTTTTCGCAGGTCTTATAGTCCTCCAGCGGTCGGCTGATTTCGAAAAGAAGCCGTTTTAATTCCAGCAATTCGTGCATGGACAATCCCTGCGGCGTTTTTGGCTGCTTCTTCAGTTCGTCGAGACGTTTTCGGGTGTTTTCAACGTACTGTTCGGATATATCAATCCCGCAGTAGTTCCGTCCCATCTGAAGGGCTGCTGCCGCGGTGGTTCCTGAACCGATAAACGGGTCCAGCACGACATCGCCCGGATTGGAACTGGCGGCAATAATCCTGGCCAGCAGCAGCTCCGGCATCTGGCAGGGATGCCAGCCCTGACGTTCCTTAAATGTACCGCAGACCCTCGCATACGTGTTCCAGACATCATCGGGCATTTTGCCGCAGGATTGCGCACGCTTGTCGTTGTAAACCAGTTGACGTTCGGAAGGCACCCGCACAGCCCAGTCATGAAAAGTAAATTGCTTTGGATTTTTCACAAAATAAAAAATGTGGGTGTGGGCACGGGCGAATTTGCTGCGAGTCTGCTGGCCGAAGGTATAGTGCCAGATAATCCAGTTGCGCAGGGTCAGGCCCAGTTCATCGCCGATGATTCGTACATGAGCAGCATAGTCATCGCCGATAGCGATATAAAACGAGCCGTCGGGCTTGAGCACATCCAAACACGCACTCATCCAGTCCCGCGTCCAGGCGATATAGTTGTTTTTCTCCACCTTGTCGCGATAGCGGTCGTACTGGTAGCCGATATTGAAAGGCGGGTCGGCAAAAATCAAGTCGGCAAAAGCCGCCGGCGCCTGCCGCAGGATTTCAATACAATCCCCGCACAGAATGGTATTTCGGAACTTTTGCATGGGCAATATCTTACCGCTGCCGGCAGGATTTTCAAGACAGATTCGGTTCCTGTCTGCCGCCCGGCCGGACGCTCAGCGGACTTGCAGAGGGCTTTGGGCCTTCAGCACTTTGCCGGTCAGATAATCGGTGAACTTCACCTTGACGGTCAGGTCGTCGGGCTTTTCGGGCAGAAGTGCGGCAGCATCCCACATCAGCCGATAATATGTCCCCATCAACGAACGCCCCCATTTGGTTTTGAGCTCTTCCGGGCTGACCGTCCATTCGCCGACCAGATAGTCGCCGGCGGCAGGATTCAGATGCCACAGAGAAACCTTCACCTCCCCCGGGGCTTTGACAACATCGCCCGCCTGGTCCACCGGCTCCAGATGCACCCTCAGCGTTTCCGGCTTGCCGTCGCGATTTTCATCCGTCAGCGCTGTCCCTCTGGCAATCCGAATCTCCATCAGGCGATCCAGCGCCGAAAGCCGAACTTCGCGATCCAGAAAAGCGAGGGCACTGCACTGCTCGAGCAGCTGCCGGTTTTCCTCTTCCAGCCGTTCGGTCTTTGTTTCGAGCTGATTTTTGGCGGCCTGAAGGTCCCGCACCTGCTCCCAGAGGGAACTTTCTGAAATGGACCTTCCGCATCCGGCCAGCCAAACCAGCAGGACAACCCCAAGCATCTGCCTCCAACCGTTCCGCTGTCTCTGACTCATCCGGCCTCCCTTCCCAATCAAAATATCAGCCGTTGACTATCCTTCCGCCTTGTCTGATTCGGCTCTTTCCTTTCGCAGCGGAGCCGGCGCCTTTTGCAGAATCCGGTCCGCCAGGCCGTAAGCGACGGCCTCGTCGGCTTCGAGCCATAAATTGCGGTCGCAATCCTTTTCAATTTGTTCGGGGGACTTCCCCGTATGCTCCGACAGAATTGTGTAAATCCGGTTTCGCAGCCGAAGGATTTCCTTGGTCTCAATCTCAATGTCTGTGGCCGCCCCTGTCATCACGCCGGAAATCAGGGGCTGATGAAGCAGGACCCGGCTGTTCGGGAGAATAAAACGTTTGCCTCGTGCGCCGCCGGCAAACAGCACCGCCCCCATGCTGGCCGCCTGCCCCACGCAATAGGTAGCCACCGGACAGCGCAAAAACTGCATCGTATCATAAACCGCCAGGCCGGCCGTAATCACTCCGCCCGGCGAATTGATATAGAAGTGAATATCCGCCTCACTGTCCTCATTGCTCAGAAACAGCATCTGAGCAATAATCAAGTTGGCAATTTCATCCTCAATCTCACCGCCCAGGAAAATAATCCGGTCCTTCAGAAGGCGGGAAAAGATATCATAGGCCCGTTCCCCTCGGCCGGTTTTCTCAATCACAATCGGTACAAGATTCTGATTTTTCCGCATAGGTTCCTCGCTGTTGAATTTCAAAGATTCAGCCGGCTGGTTTCTGCTTTTTCTCCGGGCCGGACGATTCCAGCACCTCATCAATCAGTCCGTACTCTTTGGCCTCCTGGGCTGTCATATATTTATCGCGTTCGGTCTCCTGAGCGATTTTTTCCTCGGGCTGACCGGTATGAAAAGCCAGGATTTCATTAATCATTTTCTTGGCCTTGAGAATCTCTTCGGCCTGAATTTTAATATCGGCGGCCTGTCCGGTAACGCCGCCCCAGGGCTGATGAAGCATCACTTTGGCGTGGGGGAGGGCATGCCGTCTTCCTTTGGTGCCGGCGGCCAGAATGACGGCTGCACCGGACTGAGCCCGGCCGATGCAGTAGGTCGCTACCGGCGAGCCGATAAAACGCATCGTATCATAAATCGCCATGGTATCGTCCACACTTCCGCCCGGCGAGTTGATGTACAGACTGATTTCCACGCCGCGCTTCAGGTTGTCCAGATACAGCAGTTTCATAATCACTTCCGTCGCCACACGGTAGGAAATTTCGCCGATCATAAAGACGATTCGGTTTTCGAGCAGCAAATCATCCAGCGTCATTTCCCGTGTGCGCTGATAGTTCTGCATCTGGAGGCGCGGCTCGATGCGAAGAGGCCGCTTGAACTCTGAATCTTGAAACGAATCCAGCATGGCTGCCTTCCTGTTCTTTTTTCTGAAGGTTGTCGGTTTTCTATCGCACAAACATCCTGTAGGCCGGCCGCCAACCATCCGCCGACTTATGGGAAGAAAACGGCCGGCAATCTCTTCTACTCTTCTTCTTTCTCACTTGTTTCAACGGATTTCTGTTTCCGTTTGGCCGCTGTTTCTTTCCGACTGGCGGCTTTCGGTTTTGATTCCGTCTTCTCTTCTGATTCGCCAGGGGCTTGCTGTTCGGAAGCGGCCTCTTGGGGCTGCTGTTTGCGGGACTTGGGTTTTTTCTCACCAGACGCCGGTTCTGCATCCACAATTTTGGCCTTTTCGAGGATTTTGGCGATACACTTCTGCTCGCGCACCTCTATGGCAAACTGAGCCAGCGAACCATCCCGCAGGAGTTCCTCGCGCATCTTTTCAGGCCGACGCCCTTGCCGAGCGGCCAATTCTGCAATGTGACCGTTGATTTCTTCTTCACTCACCTGGATGCCCAACTGGTCGGCAACCTTGCTCATAATAAAGAACAGTTTCAGCTGCTCTTTGGCCTGCTGGTCTGAACTGGCCCGCAACTGGTCCATCTGCTGTTCAATCTCTTCTTTCGGCATCCCCTGCATCAGCAGATTGACATAACGGCGCTGGAGAATCGCCAGGGATTGATCCGCCACGACATCCATCGGCAAATCAAAGTCGATCGTTTCCTGAAGATAGGCATAGACCTGTTCAACCATATCGGTGCGGGCCCGCCGTTCCATGGCGGCCTCCAGAAACTCCCGCACACGGCTTTTCAAATCTTCGAGTGTACTTACCCCGAACCGGTTGAAGAACTCCTCATTCAGTTCGGCCGGCTGGAGTTTCTTGACTTCCTTGACAACAATCTTCACATCGACCTTCCTGCCGCGGAATCGCTCATCAAAATAAGACTCAGGCACCTCAACGGTAATGGAACGTTCCTCGCCGCGTTTGGCTCCTTTCAGCAATTCCACCAGCCCCTCTACCGGCACACCGGCGACAAAACCCGGCTGCCGCACAAAGATTTCGATATTATCCTGCTTATCGTGCTCTTCGACCCCTTCGATATGGAGAATAACATCGGCGACAATCTGGTCGCCTTCTTCCACTCCTTCTTCTTCCTTGGGCACCCACAGGCCTGCGCGTTTCCGCATCGCCTCAATTTCTTCTTCCACCTGCTGGTCGGTCACTTCGACGGCGGGCTTTCGGATTTCGATGCCTTCCAGATTCGGCAGTTCAAACTCCGGCCGCACTTCAATCTCAAAACTGTAAACCATCGGCCCGCTGTCAGGCAGTTCGACCTCTTCGTGGTTAATATTCGGCTCGCCGAGCGCATCAATCTTATTTTCCTTGAGCACCTCCTCGGCGGACTCAGCCAGCAATTGGAGTTTGACCTGATTGCGAACATCCATCCCAAACCGCTTCTCGAGCAGCCGAAGCGGAGCTCGGCCGCGGCGAAAACCGGGTACCGCCGCATCCCTTCGAAGTTCTTTATATTTTGCATCCAGAAGTGCTTTTATTTTCTCTTCCGGCACTTCGACCGTTACCTTTTTCTTGCAGGGACCTATATCCTCCACTTTCACTATATTCTTGACGGCCTCCGCCGTTTCGGTCTCGGTTTGCTGATTCGACTTGGATTCTTCCGCCATTTGAGGGCTCCTAAGTTATTGCTTTATATATTCTTACAACAAAAAAGGCCGCCGAAATCTCCGCTTCGTCGACCTCAAGCATAATCAACCCCGCCTTTGCGGGATTTCGGACGCTTAAGCGACCAGCGCCAGACTACATTGTATTAGCTGATACCTCGCTAAAGCTATGTCATCAAAAGAGTTAGAATTGTTTTCCAACCTCTTTTTCCGGATAGAAAGCCCTGGGGCTTTCCAAAGCGGGCGATGAGATTTGAACTCACGACATTCACGTTGGCAACGTGACGCTCTACCCCTGAGCTACGCCCGCATAATTGCCGTAAAAATAAACCAAAATTGATGTTTTGTAAAGAGTTTTTTTCAATTCTTGTGAAAAAACTTCACAAAAGCCGACCCGTTTTGATTTTTACAGACCCAGCACCTGCACAATCACTTTTCGGCTGCGAGGGCCGTCAAACTCACAAAAATAGATGCCTTGCCAGGTGCCCAGTACCAGTCGGCCTTGCTGGAGCAAAACCCGCTCACTGCAGCCGACAAGAGAGGATTTGACATGAGCATCGGAATTGCCTTCACCGTGCCGATAGCCGGGCCGATTCACAGGGATCAGGGCTTCCAGCGTCAGGAGAAGGTCATGGACAACATCCGGGTCCGCATTTTCATTGATGGTAACAGCCGCGGTCGTATGGGGAGTATAAACCGTTGCCTGTCCATCCTGAATGCCGCTTTCACGGACGACATTTTCCACCTGGGAGGTGATGTCAATCATTTCACACCGTCGCCGCGTGGACAGCCCGATAGTCTGCTGGACAACTTTCATAAACAATTCCTCAATATACGTTTCCGCCCGCTATTGTACAGCCGCGCTGGGAAACTGAAAAGCATTATCGGACGGCCTTTTTGCCGTTTCTGATTTTATCTGCCTCCGCAACTATTTGCAGTTCACTGTTAAAACAATTACAACCCTTACAAACCTTTTTTCAGATATTTGCCATAAAGTCGCTTTGTTCATATCCCGAAAACCCATCAGGTTTATCCAAAAGGGACCATGAGAAGGCGAGGGAAAAAACCAGCAAATCGTCAAATGGTTTGGCACAGGGTGCTCCCACTTATCTTTTTTGCAGTGGGTGTGCCGCTTCGAGCCCAAATCGACGACCCTGATCTCCAGCGTCAGGAGCGAATCCGTCAAATCGAAGAACGCATCCGTGTCCTCGAAGAGCAGCTGCAAACCATCACGCCTTCCGAAGAAGAAGTTGCCTCCGCTGAGAAATCGCTCACCTCTGATGAAAAACAGTCCGCGTCAGCGGCAGCAGACCTGTTTGAACTGCCGCTTGAACAATTGATGGAAATCACCATCCCTACGGCCGCTTCTCTCACGCAGACTACGCAGCGTCTAACCCCCTCGACAATCACCACCATCACCCAGGAGCAAATCCGCCGCAGCGGTGCCCGAAGTCTGTATGAAGTGCTTGAGATGTATGTTCCGAATCTCCAAATTATTTTTACCCGGGAACGCACCCGTGCGGTCGGGCTTCGAGGAATCATAGCCCACCAGAATGATAAGTTTCTGCTGCTGGTCAACGGCCGCATCATGAATGAGCGAACCGACTCCGGCGCCATCACCGAGCTGGATTTGCCCATGCTCACTGACATCCATCATATCGATGTTGTGCGCGGCCCCAGCTCTGCCCTTTACGGACCCGGTGCTATGTCGATGACGATCAATATCGTCACAGACAATTACAAAACCTTCGAAGGGCAGGAGGCCACCCTGCGGGCCGGCGCTGTGGAAAATTATGCCACCGGCGAATTTAAGCACAGCCGAAAATTTGATGAGAACAGCGGCCTGTTTTTCTATGCCGGTGCCAGCAAATACAACGGCGCCGATATATCCGATTCGCCGATGGTCTTCGGCACGCAGGAACCGATGCTGCTGATGGATGATATCTCGACGGGAATCTGGAAAGTCTATCGGGGCGATGAAGAGGTCAAAGACTGGTTCAAAAATCTCAACCAGATGCCCTTCGAACGGCCTAAGATGAAACTGTACGCCCAGTACACCCAAGGCGGCCTGGATTTGTGGGCACGCTATACCCAGGGCGGCGAATGGATTGATTTTACCGCCTGGCACGATATGCCGCGCGAGGACTGGTGGCATGTGCGGCTGTTTTCCAAAGAAGGGATTGTCTATTCGCAGGCCACTCTTCAGGCCAGTTATGAGCAGGAAGTCAACTCCGACCTGTCCCTGCGGTATGTGCTCAGTTATGACCGATTCACCAATGAAAACGAAAACTTCGAACAGGCCACCTTCCGCAAACGATATGCCGAAGATGAAATCTACGGCCGGATTCTGGCCCGGTGGAACCCCGCCCAAAATCATTCGCTGGCCTTTGGGACTGAATGGTCTCACGAACGATTTGGATTGTCGTTGTCCGGAGAGGCCGTCAGCAACCAGCCCTTTATGTTTCACTATCCGCCCAACCGGACAGACCCAAATCCCGCCAACTGGGTCGGCTATATGCCCCAGTGGAGTACGGATTCCTATGCCCTTTTCGGAGAGTATCAGTGGAACATCAGCGAGCTGATGACGGTGTTTGTCAGCAGCCGCATTGACTGGCATCCCTATACGGACACCATGTTCTCTCCGCGAGGGGTTCTGATTTTAACTCCGAGCAAAGAGGACACCATCAAACTGATGGCATCTCGCTCCGTTCGGACCAACTCCGCCGCCCAGATGTGGATCGATTACAACTATCTAAACATCACCAGCCCGGTGGACAAACTTTACGCCTATGAGCTGCGGTATGAACGGCGGCAGTCAGAGCATTTCTGGCTGGGAAGCTCGCTCTTCTATTACGATATGCCCGGTGTTCTCGGCGATACCTCGGAAGTAGCCCAAGGCACCAGCAGCGGGACCAAGGCCGTCGGCGATATGAAATTGTGGGGCTTTGAAGTGGAGGCCGGCTACCGCACCGACCGGTTTAAAATCGACCTGTCGCACGGTTTTACCAAACTGATTGAAATGGAGGGCGAGCCGGGGATTCTTTGGCACAACTACAGCGCAGCCCCCTTCGGTGTCGGCAATGACCTGGCTCAATGGCACAATCACACAACCAAGGTGCAGGCGGAATATACGCTCAGCGACAAATGGCTGCTGAACGGTCAGCTTTGCGTGCTTTGGGGTTCCCCCGGCGGACAGGACGCCGCCGACTACCGCAACCGGATATTTCCCAACTGGGACTATAAGTCCGGCTTTGATGAACCTTTCAAGGCCAGTGCCTATCTGAACCTTGGAGCCGAATACAAATGGGGTCCCAATACCACACTCACCTTTACCGGCTATAACCTACTCGGATTGGTGGATAAGGAACTCAATAAACGACGGGTTGGTTTTGACCGTCAGCTGCCGGGACGGTACCGCATTCAGCCGGTCGCATTCGGCGCTACGCTGACCCATAAATTTTAAAGGAGGCCCACACACAAAGGCAAGGCGGAAACGAACGAGAATGAAAAACAAACGGAAACAAACTGCTGCCGAAAGATTTCTCCGGCTTATGCCGCTGCTGGCCGCCTGCATCATATCAGGAACGCTGGGAGCCCAGCAGACAGAGAAAGAGGCACAAGCCGAGCAAATCCGCGCCGAACTGAGCGCCCTTCGAGAGGAACTGGCAATGCTTCAGGCCCAGCCCTCCGAAGAGGCCTCTGTACCCGCTGCATCGGCTGAAAAACCGCCCGTCTTTGCTGAAGAATCCGAAGATACGAATACACCCATTGCCGGAGTTCTCACGCAAACCCCCCGCCGGCTTTCCCCTTATACGGTGACTACAATTACCCGCCGGCAGATTCATCTCTCGCAGGCCCGCAGTCTCTATGAACTGCTCGAAATGTATGTCCCCAACCTTCAGATGCTCTTTACCAGCGAACACCCCAAAACGCTGGGGCTTCGCGGCATCATGGCTCATCGCAGCAATAAGTTTCTGGTGATGGTCAACGGGCGCATTATGAATGAGAAAACCGATGTCGGCGCTATTACAGAGCTGGACCTGCCGATGCTCACTGACATCCACCATATCGACATTCTGCGAGGTCCGGCTGCTGCCTTTTACGGCCCCAGCGCCCAGTCTATGGTCATTCATATTGTTACCGACAGCGCCGCCACCTTTCAGGGAGAGCAGGTAACCATCCGCGGCGGGCTGATCGAACAATTCAGCACCTTCGAATATAAATACGGCAAGCAAACCGGCTCTGACCAGGGATATTTCTTCTATGCAGGCGTCAGCCAATATAACGGTGCCGATGCCGACGACTCGCCTACCGTTTTCGGCTCGAAGGAGCCGGTCTGGCTGCGGGGCGGGCCGCCCGGCTTTGTCTGGAAGCCGTACCCAGGCGATGAGTATGTAAAAACCTGGTTTAAAAATCTTAACGAAATGCCCTTTGACCGGCCCAAGATGAAATTGTACGGGCAATACACGGACGGAGGGTTCTCTTTGTGGGCACGGCTGACCCAGGGCGGACAATGGATTGACTTCCTGCGATGGTGGGATCAGCGGGAAACACCCGATGACGGCCTGACCTACTCCCAGGCCACCGTCACAGCCAGCTATGACCAGGAACTCAGCGAGGACCTTTCCATACGATACGAGGTCAGTTATGACCGCTTCGCTAACGACAATGAAAACTGGGAGCGGGCCTTCCTCTGGAAATCCTTTGCCGAAGATGAATGGGTCAGCAGCATCACCGCTCGATGGAATCCTCACCCGAATCATTCGCTGGCCTTCGGCGGCCAATGGACGCACGATGAATTTGGAAAACGTTTCGATGATACACCTATCAGCATCCAGCCCTTCGGGAAATATCAGGCATGGGGAGCGCTGCGTGTGCCTCGCTGGAACACGGACAGTTATGCCGTATTCGGCCGGTATCAATGGATCCTTCATCCGCAGTGGACTCTGCTGCTGGCAGGCCGCACAGATTGGCATCCCTACACCGATACGCTCTTTTCTCCTCGCGGCACCCTTGTTTTTACTCCTTCGGATAAGGACACATTCAAGTTTATCGTCTCACGCTCGCATCTGACCAACAGCGCAGGTCAAATGTGGATTGACAAGCATATCCATGATATGGACAGTCCCACCGAGAAGTTAAATGCTTTTGAATGGCGCTATGAACGGCAGCACAATGAAAATCTCTGGTCCGGCGCTTCGATCTTTCTGCATCACTTCAGGGATGTTCTGGCGGAGATACCCGATGAGAATGTCGGCGCCGGCGCCCCCGGCGGTACCGGCAGCAAAACCGTCGGCAAGATGCGCACGTGGGGATTTGAACTGGAAGCCGGCTGGCGCAAAGACCGGCTTCAGATGAACCTCTCTCACAGCTTCACCAAACTGCTCAATATTACAGATGCCCCGCCCTTCAACTGGGACGATGTCTATACATGGTGGAGTCAGTACACGGTCGCCCCCTTCGGCTTTGGGGAAGACCTGGCCCACTGGTACAATCATTCTACAAAACTCCAGGCCGAATACGCCCTCAGCGACAAACTAACCCTCAGCAGCACCTTGTGCATCCTGTGGAACAATCCCGGCGGACAGGACTGGGCCGACTACCGCAACCATCTATTCCCGAACTGGGACTACGATATTTCCTTCAAAGAGCCCTTTAAGACCTGCGCCTACCTGAACCTCGGTCTGGAGTACCGCTGGAATCAAAACACAACGATCAACCTGACCGGCTATAATCTTCTGGGGCTGTTTGACAAAGACCTGAACAAACGCCGCGTCGGCTTTGATGACCAGCTGCCCGGTCATTACCGCATTCAGCCGACCGCCGTATCCGGTTCGATTACCTGCCGTTTCTGACAGCCGCTCCAAACCATCCCTCAATAGGGAATAACAGAGACCAGCCGAACATTGCTGGCTATCGGCAGCTGATCATCCCGCTGCGGCGGCAGAAGTTCAAACTCAAAAACATGATTGTAGCTCGGCAGGTCCACCCCATTGGCATTCATCAGACTGGCGGCCCGAAAATAGGCCATCCCGTACGGACTGCCCGGACGCTGGATATCGGTAATCCAAAGATAGGGCGAGATTTCCTTCAAATACCGCAAATAACCGAAGCCCTTTTCTTTATTGAAGTAGGAGCACGTGCCGCGCACAAGAGAACCAATCTGCCCCCAGGGCACCTCGCTTTCCGTCGGCAGCAGATTGGGAATCACATAACCCGAAAAGTACTGGTCCGCCTCTTCTTTGAGCCGCCCGGATACATTGTCAAAAGCAATAACCTCCACCCGGCAGCCGCGATTCTGAGCGGCATTAACCACCTTGACAAAATCGCCATCCCCGGAAACCAGCACAATCTTATCCAAATGTTCCGACTGAATCAGCAGGTCCACAGCCAAATCCATATCCGCATTGGCCTTGCCGAACCGCTGGCCGGTCTCCTCGTCCACAAACCATTTGACTTCTTTGATGATGACTTTATAGCCCAAATCCCGCAGAAAAGAGTGAAACTTCTTGGCACTGGCCCCAAAAATCATATCATCAGACGCCCGGTCTGCATCAAAACTTACATAGGCATTCAGCCGGATAACCTGCGTTCCCTCCCGGCAGGCGAACTCCCGCAGGATATTGTACTGCATCCCGCGGCCGCCGTTTTTATAAACATAGGCGGCATCTACATATACCCCCACTTTCAAACTGTTATTCTGCTCTGTCATCGATAAATCCTTAGAAAAAAAATTGATAAAATATCAGACCGGCTCGTATTGTATCTGCAAAACCCCCTGCCGCAATTTTCTTCTTCTGTTTTCTTGCGCTTTCTTATTCTACCACCCCCTAAAATAAGAAAAAAGCCAGACTCCTATTCGGAATCTGGCTTCGGAGGAGGGTGATGAGAAGAAAATATTTGAATTATCTACAATTTCGGCCTCACAGCCCTCTTCACCAATGAACTTTCCAAAGTCCCCGCCTCTGCCTCTTTTTCGGCAAAAACTGAAAGATTAACCCCTTACGTCCTTTGCCTTGCTTATTCAAGACCAAAAATGTCTTTTTGGTCTTTCAGCCCCCTTACCCCTACTCCCCCATCCCCCGCTGTTTTTGTTTCTTTCAAGTTCTAAAACAAGCCAAGAACAAAAACATCAGAAGGGTTTCATAAAACATCTTCTATACAAACTATAGACCTTCTCCACAGAAGGTCAACAAAAAAACCTTTTTCCATTACAAAAAAAGAAAAAAACTATCATTTACGGACTATAGCTGTCTTAAACTCCCTTTGGAAATCTTTCAATCGCAGTTCGGATAAAGCGTGCAGAGCATCCATTGGGCGGCAAAGCCGGCAAAATCATCCCCTTCATACGCCGTCATCCATTGAGCGGCAAAGGCCGCCAGGTCATACAAATCCACCACACAATCCGGCACACCCCACGGGCCTGTCAAGTCATACGCACTCGTATGAGACAAAAGACAGACCCCCTCGCCGGTCATTTCATAATAACCCTGCGCCGCCTCTTCGGCCGTGAAGGCATAATTATAAATCCGGAACTCATCGAGGACCCCTTCAAAAATCTCCTGGCCCCCTACACCACTGCCCAGCGTCAGCACCGCCGTGGTATCGGATGGCAGGGCATAACCTCCTTCCGCCTGCAAAAGGCCATCCACATATATCTGGGCCGTGGTGCCTGTATAGACCACACAAATGTGCTGCCAGCGGCCTTGCGAAGAAATCCCCTCGGGTATGGCAAGCATCGTCTCCTCCGGCCACGCATTCATCTGGACATCCGCCGTCGAGATCGGGCTGTATTGCCACTTCGCCCAGACACTGACTGTCATCGCCCCTGTGTCCATGGCGGCATTCAGCGGCTCCGTCACTGCCCAGCCCGACGTGCTGCTCACCTGAACAGCTCCAGCCGGCGTGCCGTCCGCTCCTTCAACAAACAGCGGTACACCCGCAGCCGCAGCCGACAACCCCGTCTCTGTATCCACATACAAGCCATCTGTATAATCCGCCGCATCCAGCGTCCATCGGGCCGCCAGTCCTTCTACCGTAAGCAAGGCAAGATTGCTCAAACGCCATACACCGCTTTCATTGGAAACCAGACAGGCATACTGCCCCCTGTCGCTTATCTGAGTTTCTTCAATAACCAGCAGGGCTGAATACCGCTGCGTCTGGTCATCATAGAGAACCTGTGCAGTAATGCGAGAAGCAGCAGCATCCACCGGCCCTTCGCCGGCATCCGCAGAACGATACCAAATGACAGTCGGCGGTGTCGGGCTTTCAAATACCACTTCAAAGACCGCAGCAGCCGGAGCACGCACCCGCACATCAGCGGGGTGGCTGACAATCACCGGCGGCGGGCTGCCCGCTGTAAAGAGCATCTCCTCTGCTCCGCGGGCAATCGAACTGATGCGCACTTCATCCACCAGCCCCTCGAAGTTCTCGCCGCACATATCACGTGCATCGTTGCCCACAGAAAAATCAACGGCGACATACCTGTCCAGATCGGCCTGCATTTGAAAAGAAGCCAGCAGGGCCGCCTCGGCCGCACCGGAATCCAGCCGCGTCCAGTAAAATTTCAGATTGCCGGCCGTATTTTCCTGCCCATTATAGGTGACGGCTGCGTGGTACCACTGTCCCCCCTGCCAGGCATGTTCGCCGCTGGAAGGAATAGCCGCCACAAAGGTTTCCTGCGTACCGGTCAGTTTGATAAACTCCAGTTCGCCGGACGTATTAACCCGAAACTGCCACCCTCGGCTTTGTCCGCTGTCATCATCACCGCAGACAATCTGCATATGGTTGGGAATCGCATCCTGCTCCACATCAGGCCGAATCAGGGCCTCAAAGGTGAAGGCACCATCCGAACCGGTCAGATTATTAATACCTACCTCATCACTATAGGCACACGGCTGGTTTGCCGTTGTGTTCGAAGAGCCCTCATAGGTGTTCAGCGCCGTGCCGAACCCCTCATAAGAACTCGCCGATGCAGCGGCTCCATACGCAAGGGTCAGATGAATTGGATTGTTCGAGACAGCATCGCTTCCATCGCCTTCGAAATGGTACAGGTGCAGCGTATAAGCATCCGGAGTATAAGGTCCGACTATAGCCGCCCAAGCCCCGGCTCCCAGCAAAAGAACCATCCACCCGACCGTTGTTGTCATTTGTTTCACAGGTTCACCCCCAAATCCTTTTCATCAATTAGTCATTCAGCTGAAAATCCAACACCCGCAACTTCGTCGCCGCCCCGATAGTGGCCGGCGATTCCTGCATCATCACGGACAAGACCCCTTGCTTAAAACGTGCTGGGTCCACCAGGGCTTCACCGATAAAATAGCCGGGCTCGACATGAATAATCTGCCAGTCCGTCCACCGGTCGGCAGCGGTGGCCGCCTGAATCGTCAGGTCGCCGTCTGTAAAGTAAATGCCGGTATCCGTAAGGTTGACCGTCCGGCGCGACTGATAAACTACAAACGCATCGCCATTGGAGCGGATAAAGAGTTTGGGACGACTGCCCACATAATCCGGCAGTTCATTGCGATACCACGTGCCCTGCATATCCCGCCAATAATGGAAATACCGCCTGGCTCCCTCCGGCCCCCAGGTGCTCCAGCTGTAGCCCTGATAGGTCTCCGGTGTGCAGTGGAACATCACCACGTGAATCCGCCCCTGGCTGTCCACCGCCTGGGCCTGCTGATTCATCAGGCCGTAATATCGATCCAGCGTAACCACCTGAATCCCCGGCGAATTGAGAAAAATCAGTTCCTCGGTGGAAGAATTGCCGGTGGAGCGGCCGACAACCTGCAAGCCCTCATTGACCCACGTCAAACCGAAAATCGTCTGGAGGGGCTCCGGCCCTGTGCCCACACGAAGCCCCCGCGGCGGCTCATTATTATACCAGGTGAATCCTCCATCTTTGCTGTAAGAATAAAGAATATCATGATTGGCCCCGCCGGCTGTTTCACGCCAGCACCACGTCAGATGCAAAGTCCCATCCGGCCCATAACCGATAGGGCCGTTCAGATAGGGATTGCGAACCGTGCTGGTGCCCAGTGAATCCGTATAAGCTCCCGCTCTGGAAATCACCTTCCGCGTACGGCTCCAAAGCCCGCTGGCCGCATCATAATCTGCGATGGCCCAGTCGCCGTTGCCGGAGCTGTCGATGCGATAACCGAATTGAAGATTGCCGTCGGGAGTCTCCCAAAATCTCGGATAGGTCACGCTCGAATAGGACCGGCCTGACTCCAGATAATTTCGCACCGGCCCGAACAGCGAGGCGTTCCAGGTTACCGAGGCCGGCTCGGTCGCCGCATTCGGCTGAGAAAGCCGATAATGAAGCACTCCGCCGTGATGGTCAAAGGAAAGATGAATCGTGCCGTCGTTGGGACAGATGCCCATCGAGACAACATTGTGAGCATCGGTCGTGGTACTGAGGGTATAATCTGTCAGGGTCAAAACTTCCCACGTGCCGGCGGGAAGCTGCCGCCTGCCGACACAGACGTACCGGGAACCATTGTAATAAGTAATATACTGCCAGCCGTTGAAGGTGAGCAGGGCCTCCTGCTGGAAGGACAAGCCGTTAATCGCATACCCATAGGGTGCACCTCTGCCGAGCGTCATGGCATTGGCTGCCGCCGTACTGTCGCCGATTTTGCTCACACTCGGAAAAGCCCCGCAGACCGCCGCCCAAAGGGAAAAACCAAATCCTAACAGAACAATTTTCACATTCCCGATTGCATGACAATGCATCGATTCACCCCCAGTTCAGATGGTTCTTGTCAGTTTCGCTTAAGTTGGTCATTCCATAATTACTTGTTTGGAAGCCGCGGCAGCGGACTGGGAACCTGATACCCTCTGCTCCAGTGCAGTGTCCACAAGGCCTCCAGTTTTACCGTATCCGCGTGCAAATCGCGGAAAATGATGTTAATCTGCCTGCTATGCCGGTCGATGCAGAACCGCCGCATATTGTCACTGTTGGCGGGCAGCTGAGCGGCGGTAGAACCTTGCAGGGTCTCCGGCGGCACATCGTTCCCGCGAGGCCAGCCGATTGTCCAGACGCAATCAGCAAAAAGAGGCACAGTCGGCGAAATATCCATCCAGTTTTTGAAAAAGTACGGCGCATACATCGAATCGGTTTCATAGTAATAATCCAGGCCCACCCAGCCGTTGATGCCGATGCTGCCGATGGTGGAACGGCCTGTAGAACGGGCCCACGACCACGGCGTCCTCGCCGTGCCGTACTGGCCTGACGGATTGGCATACGGCCCGCTTGGGTCTGCCTGAAAGCGGTCGTATGGAGCCGATGGGCACAGCAGAATATCAATCTTCTTGCCCTCCTGATACTGCTGGGCATAATAGACATCACCCAAAAAAGGTGCCAGTTTGCCCATCCAGTAATCATCGGTCTCTGATGCATCCTTGCGGATAACAAACCGCTTACAATTATACTGCATCTCGTACAGTTCGACCGCTTTGGCGACCTGGGACAAATTGCTCTTGCAGACAATTTTGCGGCCCTGTTCCTTGGCCAACCTCAACGACGGCAGAATAATTGACAGCAGCAATCCAATAATAGCAATGACTACCAGCAGTTCTATGAGGGTAAATCCATTCGTTTCTGTTTTTATCCTTTTCTTGTCTGCCACATCGGTCTCCCAAATCTGCGGCTGCGGGCCGGGCCTTTCCCGGCCCGCAGCCAACGGTTAACTTTACTCTGCTAACAACTTATTTCCTCTTCCGTGCTGCCAGAAAAGCACCCAGACCAAGCAGGCCCATCGTTGCCGGCTCCGGAACCAGAATCCGCAGATTGTCTAAACTGCCGACAACACCCGTGCCGCGAACATCAGCATAGAAGCCGACCACGGTCCCGGCATTGGCATACGCAGGGGTTCGGGTCACCAGGACAGTCCGCGTTCCCTGGTAATACCAGCCCGCCTCATACGTGTTCTCTGCGATCCGGGCAATAAACAGCGTATCAATGGGGATATTGTGCGTCCAATCTCCCGCCAACGCGTATTCCGTCGTTCCATCGAAACCACGGCTGAAAAGCTGACCATTGTTCCGGCGATACATAGCAATATAATCCTTGCGAACGCCGGTCTGCGGTGTTGTTCCGCCCACATAAAGCCCGATATCCTGCGTACCGGTCGCACCGACAACAACATCTGCCTGAAGTTCATGACCGATACCGAGCGAAAGCCCGCTGCGAATAAAAGCGTGCTGCTCAATACCGTCATAAACGGTAGTGCTGATCTGGAGAACTCCATCCGCAATTTGCCAGCTGCTTACATTCGAGGCGCCGCCATTGTTGTCCAGAATCACTGTATTTGTGTAAGCACGCAGATCGCCGCTGAAATCATCGATCAGGACGGCCTGGGCGGCCACACCAATCAATCCCGCTAACATCAACACACATACTTTTTTCATCTTTCACATCCTCCGCTAAATTAGGTTTGTTTTTAACTGCCTTTCTTTCACAACAACACTTCTCACACACGCACACGCACACACCACTTCACACACTTTCTTGCGGGAAACAGGAACCCCCACAGGAGCCCCTGCGAAAAACCGCTTCTTATTCACCCATGGACAGACCGCCGGCCAGCCAACCCTGTGCAAAGACCGCCAGGTCCGCCAAATCAATCCGGCAGTACGAGGTTCCGGTGTTGTCCAGGTTGTACCGGCTTCCTGCAAAGTCCGGCTCCACACACGGCCGAACCCCTGTCGCGTTAAAGGACTCAGAAGCAATGGTCCAGCCGTCGAGGGCATAGTTGTAAATCTTCAGTTCATCTATCCAGCCGTCAAATTCTGCATCAGCCGCAAACTGACTGCGGCCGATGTAATTCAGCGTCGGCTGAAAATCAACCGGATTGATCGTCATAGCCGTATTGACCGCCTTGGGTTCACCATTAACAAAAATCCGTCCCGTATTCCCTTCGAGTGTTACGGCCACATGAACCCACTGACCGACGGGCAGAGGACTTGTGGAAGCAATCTGCTCGCCGCTGCCGTTGTTCAGCACAAAGCGGCACTCGCTACCGTTGCTGGGCGTCAAAAATACATAATGCGAGGTATCGTTGCCGAAATCAAAAATCCGCTGCCAGTTTGCCCCGCCTCTCCAATAAACCCAGGCCATCACCGTCATATCCTTATAATCCGCCGCCCCTGCCGGCAGCTGGGCATACTGGCCGTTCGGATCAGTATCGTGATCGCCATTGTCAAACAGCAAACTGTACTGTCCTACTGAACTGGAAACCACATTCGTATCCAGCCTCGGCAGACCGGCCGTGCCTTCCTGCATCAGCATCATATCCTTGCCGCCAGCCACATCCGGCGAAGTCTGACCGATGAGAACCTCCAGCGGATAATAGGAAACCAGCCGCTTAATCTGCAGCGTCGCCGAGGAAGAATCCGTCGAACCAACCTCGTTGGACGCCCTGCAGAAATAGACGCCTTCGTCGCCAACCTGGGCATTTTCAATCGTCAGCGTTGCCGCCTCGGCACCGGAAATCACCGATCCCGAGCCGGTCGGCCCATCGGCCAGAAGCGTCTGATTTTTATACCAGGCATACGTAACGCCTGCCTCTTTGACCAAAGCCGCCTCGAATCGAACTGTATCGCCGCTGAAGACAAACTGATCTTTCGGATGCACCGTAAAGGTCGGCACCAGCGAGAGCGTCTTGAAGCTCCAGATCGGCCCGGTCAAGGTCTTTGAATCAGTGGGGCCGGAATTGTTAATGCTTGCATCTGCTCGCCAGTAATAGGCCTCTCCGTCCTCCAGAGCTATCGGAACGGCAGCGGTAATCGGATTGTCCAAATCCGTTACCTCTACCGGCGCGACCTGCAGAAAGTTCGGCTCTCCGTGCTGAATATACAGAAAATGCTTGGTCACACCAGCGGCAGACGCCTTGTCCCACTGAAGATGAGCAAGTTCGTAATCAACGTCCCGCCGGCCGGTTTCCGGCACTGGATTTGTAACCCACGGAATAGAGGTGCGAAGCATCATAGCATCGGCAGCACGGGCAATCCGGCTGATGCGGACCTCATCAATCAGCCCTTCGAAATTTTCATCGGCCAAGGTGAATACCCGCAGTTCGTTACCGATACAAAGTCGGGTTTCATCGTTTGCATCCAAATCCGCCGTCATCGTAAAGGGCCCGCCCACCTGAACCGCTGATGTTGCCGAACCCAGCGGCGTCCAGTAAAGTTTGAGATTGCCGGCGACATTAGGCGTGCCGCTGTAGGTTACGGCCACATGGTACCACTGGCCGGCAGTATAGGTAATCGGTGCATCAAACGCTGTGGTAGAACCGGAAAGGGTCTGAAACCGCAGGGTTGTGCCGGTGTTTTGTATCCGCAGCTGAAAACCGCGGTCGGTATTGCCGGCATCCGTTTCGCCGCTGAGAATTTCCATATGCCCCAATAAAGACCCCGCCGCTTTATCCGGACGCACAATGGCTTCAAAGGTAAACGCCCCATCCGAACCGGTCAAATCGGAGATGAGGACTGTCTGGTTATAGTCGCCCACTCGTCCGGCAAAAGGTCCGTTATTTCCGGCAGTATTGTCATACGTGTTGGCTGCGTTGCCGTATCCAGCCAGCGAAGGCGCCTGGGAGGCATTGTTATAAAAAGCCATATCAATCGGCTTGGTTCGAACCATATCCGGAATCACACCATCACGGCTAAGCACATCAAACCGCCATAAATGCAGGGTATCTCCATCCAGCGGATACGGACCCGCAGGGATTGCCCATACCGCCAGCCCGCTCAAACAAACTATCCCAACCAATATCATCTTTTTCATCGTCTCATCTCCTCTTATCGCTATCCGTGTCCTCATTATCCGCTTTATCTGCCGCTACTCATACAGACCGCCGGCCAGCCATTTGCTTGCAAAGGCCGCAAAGTCCGCCAAATCAATCCGGCAGTACGACGAAATCGTATTATCAAAATTAAACTGACTGCCTTCAAAATCAGGATTCACACAGGCCGGCTGGCCCGTTACGCTCGAATAGGACCGGGCAACCTCCTCCGGTGTCCAGGCATAATTATAAACCCGCAGGTCATCAATCAGGCCGCCATAAAAATTAGCCAGCACATTCCGGTCAGCCGTCGTACGCGTCGTCCCCAGCAGTACCCCTCGCTGCCAGGCCGCATACAAAGCCGGCGTGCCGATCGTGGTATCCTCCGCTGCAATTCCGCCATCCACATAGATTCGCCCGATTGTTCCGGCTTTCCACACAGCTGTAACCAGATGCCACTGATTGTCCGTGAGCATATCAAAGCCGGTCATCGTCGGACGACCCTGAACGGTCACAATTTCCTCTGCTTCCCCGCGAACGTTGATGCGGGCATCCGCCGTGCCGCCGCTGGGCTCCAGACTCAGTGCAAAACCGGTGGTAATATTGTCATTGTAATTGGTATAAAGACCGCCCGTTTTGGAGGCCTTCACCCAGCAGGCAATGGTCCCCTCGTTGAGACCGCCGCCAACGCCGCCGGCCAGAGAACCCGCCTTCGGATAGGCCGCCGTACCGAAATCTACATACTGCCCCACCCCGTCCAGATGCAGGGCATAACCGCCTTCCATCCGGTCTGCGGTGAACGCCAAAGAAGCCAGATTGGGATCCGGCAGCGACAGGTCAAAGGCCCGGCCATGATTGCCCTCGCCGCTGGAATCATTCAGATTGTTCTCAAAGGAATAGGCCGCCACCAGCCGCCCGATTGCGAGGGATACAACATTGGAGAACACATCAGGCAGCGGTCCGCCGCCGGACTTTGTCGCCTCATTGGAAACACGGCAGTAGTAATGTCCCTGATGGGACAGCGAAGCATTGACAATCGGCAGGGTCGGCTCATCGGAACCCACCGGCATATCACTTTCATCAATCTGGTCATCCGCTGAATAGAACCACTGATAATGTGCCGGCGTGACACTGTACACCTCAATGCTGAAAGCCGGCAAGGCGGACTCGCCCAGCCGAACCATTGTCGAGACCGGCTGCGTATGAATCAGCGGCACCATACTGATTGTCTCAAATGTCCAGGTCGGCCCAGCAATATTATTGGGGTCGCCCGCATGATAGACGCCGCCCTGGCCGTTATCCACTCCTTCCTCAATTTGCCACGAGTACTTGCCGCTGGCGTTCAGCTTCGGGCTGGGCACAAACACGGCATCCGTCTGCTCAGCATCGGGCTGAGCAACGCTGCCGACATAATAAAGATTCGGGTCTTCCGGAAAGAGGGCCTTGTCTTTGGATAGATAGACATAATGCTTTTTAATGACGGGGTTGACCGGATAAAGCCCTGCCGGATCGATGCCGGCTTTCCACTTCAGCACCAAATCCACCTTGCCGGTAGTACCCTCAGGAACCCCCACCATCGTGGCTCCATCAGCCGGCTCCGGCTCGTGAGGCAGATACCGCGGGCTTTCAAAGCGAAGATTATCCAGATCGCCGTAGGTCGTTACAGATCGCACATCACCAAAGAATCCCACGGCATTGCCGATATTTGTATTGTCGATCGTCCCCGTTGCGAAATCGACATAGCTTGTACCGTCAACAATATATCCCAACGCAAACTCATTCAGACTGTTGCGGCGAATGTACAGGCCGGTAACATGGTCCTTCGGGTTTTCCGGAAGTCCGCCCGCATAAAGCGTAGCCCCTACGGATGTTCCATTTACAAAAAGCCCCTTCAGATTAGTATTGTCGGCCTGGGCATAGACGGCAATATAATCCCGGCGTGTCTCTCCGCTGGTGCCGGCTGGTACCGCCGGCGGGTTTTTGACAGCTGCCACCGCAATTCCAATATCTGCACGCGTCGTCGTGCCCCAGGTCAAATCCGCCACCAGCATATTCCCGACGGCCAGCGCATAGTCATCACGAAGCAAAAGCACCTGTTCGGCCTCCGTGCCGCTGGATTTGGTAATGCGAAGAACCCCATCAGCAGACTGAAATTTCACGTTGCGAGCGGTATCCTGATCCAGAACACAGGTAAGCACATACTCCGACAAACTGCCGTCTTCAAAATCATCAATCAAAAGAGAAGGGATATAGGCCCCTGCCGTCAAACTGAATACCCCCATCAGCAAAAATACAATACCTTGTTTCATCACACATCCTCCATAAACAGATACATTTTTTCTGTTTTTCTATTTCTGCAATTCGAGGAACGGCTCTGCAAACAATGTCCAGTCGCCGTTGTTGGTTTTGTCGCTGCCCTGCGTCGTCACCAGGGTCAGAAACCGATCTTCCGGCCCAATCTCCACCGCCACAGCTCTGGCCGATTCATAAGGCGTCATATCCTGCTGCACAAATCGCACCTTTCCATCCACCAGCACATAAAAAGACGCCGACGGTTCCTGCGGAAAATACGGATACTGCTTCATAATCTCCCAGTAATCGCGATAGGTTTCAGACAGCCCGCACAGGGCTGTAAACCGCCGGATTTCCATCTTCGTAAAATCCCGAATGGCCTGAAGATCGAACGTAATTCCCTGATTGCTGCTCAAATAAATGGCGGGATTTTCCGCTGTGCCGTATTCTTTTCCATTCAGCCGCAGCTGATGGCGCGGCACCTTCACCGTCAGGGCAATCTGATGCCACGCGCCGTTGAGCACCCCCAGCCAATACCGGCCGTTGGTTGGCTCAAACTCAAAAGCCAGCCCATTGGAACTCACCTGCGACAGTCCATTCGGGATAAACACACCATCCACAAAAGCCGTATCCCGGACCGGCACATACTCTCGGGGTCCCTCCGAAGATGTAAAAGTTTCCAATGCTGTAATTTGACCGTGATAATCAATGCCGGCATTGAGACGTCCGGTACCAAAGCCGTTGCCCCCGCCGACAATATCCGCCAGATTGACGTTCTGCCCCTTCCAGACAAACTGCGTCTGAGGAGAGAACCGACGAACAAACCCATTTCCCCGAAAAGCAATGTCCTCCACCTGCCCGCCGGCGGTTACCGCCTTGGCCTGCCCCTCCTGAAGTTCGCACTGATTCTTCGTGTTCTTGGCCAGAGCCGAAATCAGCATCGTCTTGCCGGCCATCACATGCACTTCCATCCCGTCCGGGTCTGTCTTGACCCCGAACTCCGTGCCCAAATCAATAATCTTTGAATAGGGCGTACTCACCGTAAAACCGACGGCCGGCCCGGGCACAGAGGCATAAAGCCGACCGTGCCGCAACTGCACCTGGTCATCAGTCAGAATAGAAAACTCAGCAGGACCTTCCAGCACAACCGTACTGCCGTTATCGAACTGAATCGCGGCCATTCCCTCCCGCAGCCACAGGGGTTGGGACTGGGTACTCAGCCGCATCCCCTCACGAAAAGCCGCTGAATCCCATCGGGCATTCAGCGTACCAGTCAAGGTGGCTACTTCCCTACCCAGGTCAGGAGGAATCAGCAACGCGTAAGTAATCAGGAACACCAGCGCCGCCGTGGACAAAAGCAGAGCATAAAGGGACAACTTGCTGACCCCTTTTCGGCCCGCAGAATTAGCCGGCCTTGAAGGAGCCGCAGTAGGTTTTCCGACCGGCCTTTCAACCTCCACCGCCTCAGCTTTCTGTTCAAACTCGGACAGGGCCAGCCACAACGATGTCTCCAGAACCGGTGAAGCCGTCTCTTGCGGCAAGTCGGCAACCGAAATATCTCCCGGCTGAATCAGCGCAGAATACTGCATCATGTATTCCACATAATAATTCAGTGCGGCCGGGTCTTCCCGCAGCCGCTGGGCCAGATGCTTTTTCTGCTCAGGAGTAATGACTCCCTCGAGCATCAGGAAAATCAGCTCGCTGAGCTGGTATTCTGCGGCAATATCCTTCTTCATCGAAATCCCCACTGATGAATCGTTTGATTGACGCAGCGATGCAGAACCGTATGAATGCGAGCCAGGGCTTTATACAACCCCTGTACCGGCCGCTCAATCCGTTCGGCCAGTTCGGTAATCTTCAGCCCCTGCTCATACCGAATCTCAATCAACTTCTTATCTCGTTTGTCCAGTTTTTTCAGGCATTCCTGCAACGCACTGACTCGAATTTTCATCTCATCCATTTTCCGATGATAACAATCCGAAATTTCCATCAGCAGCGACTCATCAAAAACCTCTTCGCTGCGGCTTTTTGCTCGGAAGTATGCCAAAATCTTAAAACGAGCTATTTTAATGCCCCACGCCCCAAAATTCGTTCCGGGCTCAAATTCATCAAAACGTTCCCACATCAGCGTCATCGTTTCCTGCATGATGTCATCTGCATCCGGGCAATTGCGAACCATGGAAAGGATATACCCATAAATCACCTTCTGACTGTTCATCAGAAGCTTAAAAAACTCATCGCTTCGGGACACGTTTTGCTTTTGGTTATCCATAACAACCCTTGCGGAATGCAGATAAATCTCCCGCTTCCTCAAGTTATTCCCCTATTTTAAAAAACTGGAGGGTAAAACTTGAAAAAAAAAACTTCAACAAACTCCCGCCAAGAGAAAAAGAGACATAAAAAATCGATTAGGAGGAAGAAAAGGGCATAGGGGATATTCCAGGGCTGGAATGTCCTCTAATTTTTATTGGGTTGCGGGCTGAAAAAACTTTTTCTCAAAAGCAAAGAGGATTTTCCGGATCACTGCAAGCAAGCCATTGCCTGAGGAACACAATCAAATCCTCCAGGTCAATCATTCCATCAGCGGTTAAATCCGTCTCTTCGGTGGGGTCTGGAATCTTGAAGTAAGGTTCTCCCTCCGCTAAGTACAAAATTGCGGCGGCATCCAAAGCCCTGTCGTAAATACGCACTTCGTCGATGTTGCCTATCCAGTTTCTGGTAGATGTGCTGTTTACACGGCTTCCTATATAGACAGGGTCGGCAGTCGTATTGACGGCACCTGCGTCAGTTTCCGCATCCAGCCGGCCGTCAATATAAAGAAGGACCTTGCTGCCGGTATAAACGCCGGCCAAATGATGCCATTGCCCATCCAAAACAGGAGTTGTTCCGTTGGCCTGATACTCGCCGCCGCCGGCTTTGTTGAAGTGAAAGGAAATAGAATTGGTTTCATTATTGCGCATCAATCGCCAGGCGTTAAGACCCTTGGTTACGACGGATGCCCATGGATGGGTCAGTCCGCTGCTTCGAATCCACACGGAAACCGCGGCACCCTGCGAAAGATGAAGGGCCGTGCTGTTTCGACAACTCAAATAACTTGTCCCGGCTGCGCCGTTGAAATAGACCGATTGGCCGCGATGGCCGAGGTCAAAAACCGGGCTGCCCCCCGATACAGCATCATAGCCATGCCCGGAGGCATCCGCATAGGTACCGTCCAGCGGCCAGTAGGCAGCCAGATGTTCCGTGCCCGGCTCTGCGGGAGTGATGGTTTCGCGGTAATCTTCCATCCACTGCTGGGCCAGTTTCTGCAAGTCCAGCAGGTTCACCAGACAATCGGGCTGCCCCTCCGGGCCGCTGAAATCAGACGCATATCCGCAATTCAGCGACCGCAGCAAGGCACAATCCACACTCAGATTGGTATAAAACTTCACCTCATAAAAACTGGTCCATGCCGGATACGGCCCTGTATTGCCGCGGCCGGTGATGCGGATATACCGGGCCGTTACATCCGGAATATCGAACATCTCCATATCCCGCGCAGTGCCGCTGTTTTGGCCGCCTGTAAGCACCGCTGTCCAATTGACCAGATCTTCCGACGCCTCCACATCAAAATAATAAAAACGCTGCTCGCCCAGATAAAACGCAATGCCCACTTTTTCAACCGTGCGGAGCGCACCAAAGTCAAAAAGAATCCATGGATAGTTATCCCCCGCCCAGCGAGTAGCCAAATTGCCGTCAGCAGCATTCTCAGGAGGATTGGCCGTCTCATAATGACTGGCAGAAACCGAGGCGACAGAAATTGTGTTTTCAATCTCAAACTGCCATGTGCAGACATCGGTGTATTCCCGGCCGTCCCGCATCCCCACCGCCCGAATTTCATTATCCCCCAGCTGCAAATGAATGGCCTGCTCCCACAAGAAGATATGATCGCTGCCGGTGCGAAGCCCCTGCGAAACACCATTGACAAAAAGTTCAACCGTCGGGCAGTTAGAATACACCTTTACATACTGCGGACAGGAGGTTCTCGGCGTAAATCGCCGGCTGGTGATATAAACCACCGGCTCACTGCTCCAGTTGGCTTTGTACCAATAAAAGACATCCTTTTTCAGGGTGCGGTCTCGTGTAATCATTCCCTTGTCATTGAGGCCGGGCTGGCCGCCTTCATTGCGGCTGTCCACAGCAAAATCAAATCCGTTCCAGATGGTCTTGCACCACAAAAACGGCCGTTCCTTCATCGCCTTCCAATGCACTTCATGAAGAGTGCATTGATACTCTTCCGGATGCCACGCCCCTCCCGGCGAAGGCCAGGCGGCATATTCCTCGTGGTGGTAGGGATTGGCCCCCGCTCCGTATTCTGTAATTCCGATTTCATCCGTCGAGCGGCTCGAATGGATGCTGTCGGCCCACGTCGCAAAATAAGAGGCCGGCGTGCTGCCGTACCAGCCGTAATAGCGGTTGTAGGCAAGCAAATCCGTAACATAGGACCAGGCCGCCGTATCAGAGGTGTTGTTGTGGGCTGCCGCCGTCAGGCGGGTCGGGGCTTCTGCCTTAGCCAAATCATGAAGCTGCTGAATAACCGTCTCCGAGCCGCTGGTAGTCAGTTCATTATAGAGCAGCCAGAAGCAGACAGACGGATGATTGAAGTTCTGCCGAATTAGTTCCCGCAGCTGGTCTTTGCAGTTCTCGATAAACTCGTCCGTAAACACCACGCCATTCACAATCGGGATTTCTGTAGAGAGCACAATCCCCATCTCATCCGCCAGGTCATAAACCTTCTGCGCATGCTGATAGTGGCTGAGACGAATCCAATTGCAGCCCATTTCCGCCATCAGTTCCATATCCTGCACGCGGTCCTGGTCGCTGATGGCCCTCCCTTTGTCCGTACGGTCTTCATGCATGGCCACGCCATGCAGGTCCAGATACTGTCCATTCAGAAAGAACCCCTGGTTTGCATCTACGGAAAAGTAGCGGAAGCCCAGCGGCTGACGGACGGAATCCGCAACCGTTCCATCTATTTCCACCTCGGTGAGCACAGAGTACAAATAGGGGTCGCTTGGTCCGTGCCACAAATGCGGATTTGCAATCTGGGTGTTCAGCAGGACGGCCTGCGTCGTCCCGCCGGCGATGGCCTGTTCGGTCTCAAGCGTATCAACAAGCGCATCGTCTGCATCATAAATCTTCGCCCGCACCACCGCCGTACGGCTGTCCGCTCCGGCATTTCGAACAAGCACCTTCACTTCCAAATCAGCAGAGGCCGAACTCACCTGCGTCGGCTTCAAATAGACACCGCTGGAGGCATAATCGAGCAGCGTGATATGAACCGGCTCAGTCAGAACCAGCCGTACCGGCCGGCATATACCGCCATACTGATTAAAATCACCCGACAGCGGGGCAATGGACAGCGAACTTGAATTATCCGCCCGCACCGCAACTACGTTTTCCGAATCGAACCGCACCAGGTCCGTAATGTCAAAACAGAATGCTGCATACGCACCCGAATGCGTTCCTGCCGGCAGGCCGTTGCAGTACACCTGCGCCTTTTTGCCGACCGACTCAAAAAACAGATAAACCCGTTTGCCCGCATCCGCCGCAGAAAGGGTAAAGTGTTTGCGATACCACGCCGGCCCGCGGTAATAATTGCCGCCGCCGTCCTGCGCATCCAGAGCATTATAGGTATGCGGGACAGACACCGCCTCCCAGCCGGAATCATCAAAAGCCGACTGTTCAGCACCGGATGCCTCAGCCCGGTAAAACCGCCACTGGTCATTCAGCGGCACTTCCAGACGCTGGGCACTGCTCAAACCCGCGCCGATTATCCCGATACCCAACAAGACGCTGCCAATGAACAATCGCCGTTTCCTGTGTACGTTCACGTGCTCTTCTTTCTTTGCATAAAAGATTTTTATTGGCCGGCGGCCGGATAAAGACCTTCGGCAAGCCAGTAATCCATCATCCCGACAATATCTTCCAAATCCACAACACAATCCCAGTTCAAATCCAGCGACTCCGGATACGGATACATACAGTGAGCCGTTTGTTCAAACAAGGCCTGAATTTCTGCCTCACTAAGGGCATAGTCATAGATTCGGATTTCGTCCATCGCTCCCTGATAATAGGCATCCGATGACCAGTTGCTTCGTCCGATGTAATTTTTCGTCCGCTGCACGCCCCACGGCCACGTCGAGGTGCCGGTCTGAATCACCTGTCCGTTCTTGTAAATCTTGACAGAGCCGGACGTATTAATAGTCGCCGCAAAAAACTGCCAGCGATTCAGTTCAATCGCATTGGAGGCCGTAACCGTTCCGTCGGAGGTATCTTTGCCGTAAACCTTAAACAGCAGATGATTGCTGGTGCCGGAACGGGCCAGGATAATATTGTTTGCCGCCGCACCATTGCCCAAATCAATAAAGCGGGCATAGTTCTTCACCGCAGTCGGCCTGGCCCACAGAGCCACTGTAAATCCGTTGTCAAACTCATCAAAGCCGGCCGGCAGTTCGATATAATCATCCACCCCGTCAAACATCAGCGCCGTGCCCAGATTGCCGTTGACACGCCCGCTGTCAAAGGAAAGCCCGCCCTTCAGTTGCCCGTGCATCCCCTTTCCGCTTGAATCAAAAGCCGTTGTGCCGCTGATTTCGTCCAGCGTCCATCGCCCAATCATTTCCTTGACCGTATCCTGAATGCGCTGCCAGACGCGGACCCAGTCAATCTTCATCTGAACCGAACTGCTGGTCGGCGCCGGCCAAGTGGCCGGGTCCGGATGCTGCCAGACCTCGCCGCTCCAGTCGCCGCCGACATAATAGTCCAGAATCAGATACATACTGCCGAAATCGTTCGACGGCGCAAAATCATTCAGACTGCGGACATAACCGTCGTCAAAATAATAAGCCACATACCACGGACGCCAGTCCAAAGCATAGGTATGAAAACCAGCCGACAGATTGCTGCTGCGCCAGTGCGTGGCCATGTTGGACTGGCTGTCGCCGTAGTGAATATTGGTAATATAGCGATACCGCTGGTTGTTGTCGCCTTCAACATTATACAAAGGATACTCTACTACATCAAACTCCGGCGGCCAGCCGTCCGTGAGCATCCAGAAATTGGCCCACGAGCCCCGCGCTCCGGGCATTTTAATCCGCGCCTCCGCATAGCCGTACTTAAAGCGGAACTTGCTGTAGCCGGTCGAAATCGCTCCCGACGTAAATGAATGCCCCGCATACGACTCGGCCTTGGCTGTAATCGTCAGACACCCGTCGCCGACGGTCACGTTTTCATCCCGATTGTAGGCATCGCCCTTATAATCCCTTGTCCAGGGATGCTGGCTGATCCATTTGGTGCGATCCAGCGAAGTCCCTTCAAATTCATCATCGAAAATCAGTTTCCAGCTGTAGCCCGACCCGTCAGGCGGAGCGGCCTGCAGCACCACCCCCGCGGCAATCAAGAAAAACACCGGAAAAATCCTGTTTGACATCGACGCACTCCTCTGATTGGTTTCGTTTACGGCCATAAACTGCTTCTAAGCCAGGCCAGAACAAAAGCCGCCAAATCTTCCATATCAATTACCCCATCCAGAACCAAATCCGCTGCACGGGGCTGTTCAATAATCCGCAAAGGTCCAAGACCGGCCAGATACCGGATATGCTCTTCCGTCAGCGGCACCGTATAAATGCGGACATCATCAATCCAGCCCGTCCACGTTCGATCCCTCAGGCGGTCCGCACGGCCTCCTATATAGACAGGGTCTGCGTTGGTATTCACGGCTGTCGGAGTCGGACAGGAGGCATCCAGTTTTCCATCCGCATACAAGGCAATTTGACTGCCGTCATAAACAGCCGCCAGATGATGCCATTGGTTATCCACAACAGAGGTGGTTCCGTTGGCCTGATATTCGCCTCCGCCGGCACGATTAAAATGGAACGAAACGGCATTGCTGAAATTATTGCGTATCAGCCGCCACGAAGTAAACCCTTTCGTCACCACCGAAGCATATTGGCAGCTCAAGCCCCCGCTTTTCACCCATACACTGATGCTTCCGCCCTGCTGAAGCGCAATGGAGCTGCTGTTTTGACAGTTCAGATAGCTGGCGCCGTCAAAAAAAACACACTGCCCGCTGCGGCCTTCTGCAAAAACAGGATTTCCGCCGGCTGCCGCATCATAGCCATGCCCTGTAACGTCCTCAAAAGTCCCTTCCATCGGCCAATAAGCCAGCAGGTTGGCCGTACCCGGGTCAACCGGCCTGATGGTCAGAGCATAATCTTCCATCCAGCCGGCCGCCATCATCGCCAAATCTTCAAAGTCCACCAGGCAGCTGCCGTTCAAATCCTCCCTGGCGGCTGTGCATTGCTTCGGCAGCAGCCGGATATTATCAACCCGGATTGTCCCCTCCCCGCCCGCAGAAGATGCCGACGGCGAGCCGACACCAAGCGTCATTTTCCTGATTTGCGTACAGTTAATTCCGGCAAAATCAGCCAGAGGAAAGCCGAGTTCCATCCACATCGCCGTGCGCACCACATTGGGGTCTGCCAGCGACTGGACCGCCGAACGCCCCTGCTCATCTTCCAACCGAACATAAATAGTATCAGCCGCATTGGCCGCATTCCCGCGGACTAATATGGACAAATACTCTGCGCCGTGCAAGGTAAAGTCTTTGGCCTCGGCAAACACACGCAGCGTCTCCGAACGATACGGCGGCTGGCTGTTGCCGTAGGTCATCTGAAGGAAGTTGTCGCCGAAATCCCCCAGCGAAATCCGGCAGCCCGTCCCATTCGCCGTTCCATCAGTCCACTGTGCCTTCAGCTGCTCATCGGTTTGATAGGCCTCAAATAAATCAAGTGTTGTCGGCTCTTTGCTGAGGATATACTTCTGCACTTCGCTGCCGGCCAGCAGATAGGCCCCCACCCCAAACACATCGGTTGTGTTTGCTGTTGTTGCCGTCGGACCGGCCCCGACCGGCTGCACCCATCCGATCAGTCCGCTGGGCTGGACAGCGGTCTTCAGGGCCTCCCAGCCGGCTTCCACCGCCGGCCGGTAAGTCTGCTCATCCAGAAAACCATTATTGATACCCCAGGCCAGTCCATAGGTGAAAAAGCCCGTGCCGCTGGTTTCCGGATTGTTATAATGTTCAGGGCTGAGCAGGTCCGAATACCAGAAGCCGTCCGGCTGCTGAAGCGAAATCACCCTGGCCGCCATTTCCTGCAGCAGCGTGATATAACGGGAGCGAAGAGGATCATCCAGCGGCAGATACTGCAGCACGCGCGCCGTGCCCGCCAGCACCCAGCCGTTGCCCCGCGACCAGAAAACCTTTTTCCCATTATACCGCTCATTAAAATAAGTGATATCGCGGAAGAACAAATGCTCCTGCGTATCATACAGACACGACTGAGTTTGTTCCCACATCCTATGCACCAGCTCAGCATAGCGGCTGCCGCCGAGGGCACGGTCCAGACGCACAAATGCCGGCGGCGCCATAAACAGGGCATCACACCACCACCATACATCATTGCCGCCGGCTACATTGCAGTAAAAATCCCGCGGATCATCGACCATCATATCCGCCACATACTTGAAATGCGCATACCGGACCGGCTCCGGCTCATCCAGCAGATACAATTCAAGGTACGTCTGCGCACAGGCCTGATTGTCCGCATGGCGGGAATCCGAGGCCATCCGCCAGTTGTATTGCTGGGCCCACTGACGGCTTTTGTTCAGATAGGTTTCGTCTTTAGAGGCCTCATAAAGGGCCATCATTCCGGCGAATAAAGCGCCGCGTTCCCAGCTTACGGAACTGTTCCATGTGCTTTGCGTCAGCTGCCAATCGGCGACTTTTTTCATCCACGAAAGGTACGAATTGGACAGTTGGGAGGCAGGCCGAACTTGCGGACCTTCGGCAAACAAAAAAGCGGAAAAAGCAGATGAAAAAACGAAAATGCTGACTGACTGCAAACACCAAGAAAAAGATTTCATAAATACCCCCAGCCGATGCTCTGGACTCCCGCACAGGGAAGGAACCGGAACCCCGCAAGGGGCTCCGGTTCGCTGTTTCATTTTAAACGGTTCAGGAACAAGCGGCTACGGATACAATCCTTCCGCCAGCCAGTTCTGTGCAAAGGCAGCAAAGTCCGCCAAATCAACCCGGCAGTAGGACGTTCCTGTATTGTCAAAATTGTAAACGCTGCCTTCAAACGATTTATTGATGCAGGGCTTGATGCCGGTCAAAGTGAAGTATTCCGCAGCGATAGTATCTGCATCCACCACATAGTTATAAACCCGCAGGTTGTCCACCGCACCAGCCAGGAAGTTGAGCAGATTGGTGCGGTCCGATGAATTGCGGCTGGCTCCAAGCAGAACCCCTCGCTGCCAGGGCAAAAACCGGGCCGAGGTGCCTGCGGCAGCGGAAGCTGCCTCCTGGCCGTCCACATACACCCGAAGCGTGTCCCCTTGCGACCAGGTTGCACCAATCAGATGCCACTGGCCGTTATACATCCCAAAGCCGGGACGATCCGGACGCCCTTCAGCAGTTGCAATTTCCTGATATTCGCCGGCCGGCCCTTCGCCCCGCACATTCAGTCGGGCATTAGGAGCCGTATTCAGCGAAAGGCCGAAACCGGTCGTGGAACCGTCATTGTAATTGAGCAGCACGGTTCCTGCCGCCGTCGGCCGGACCCAGCACAAAATCGTGCCTTCATCCAGACCGCCGCCGAGGCCGTTGCTCAGCGGCCCTGCCTTCGGATAGGCCTCTTTTCCGAAATCCACGTACTGGCCGGCTCCATCCAACACGACATAATAGCCGTCAATCGGTTCCGCATTGGCAAACGTCGGCTTAGCCGCCGGATTATTCGGGTCGTTATAGTTCATTCCAACGCCGTCATTGTCTTCCACATCATCGGCAAAACTGTTTTCAAATCGATACTGAGCCACCAGACGGGCAACCTTCAGCCATACCACATTGCTGTACACATCCGCACTGCTTCCGCCGCCGGACACAGTAGCGTTATTCCAGACCCGAACGTAGTAGTATCCCTGATTCGACACGGAGACCTCCGCAATCGTCAGTGTCGGCGAATCCTCACCAACCGGCGTATCGTTGCCGATTTGGTCATCCGCCGAAAAATACCACTGATAATGGGCCGGTGTAGTGGAAACAACCTCTACAGCGAAAGCCGGAGAGGCCGGGCTGCCCAGCGGCACTGTCTTCTGGACCGGCTGGGTCTGAATGACCGGAACGCTCGGAACCGTCTCAAAACTCCAAATCATTCCGAACAGATTATTCGGATCCCCCGGCGAAAAGACGCCGCCCTGGCCGTTATCCAACCCTTCTTCAACCATCCAGAAATACTTGCCGCCGGAATTCAGCTTCGGGCTGGGGACAAACTCCGCATCCGTCTGTTCAGGCGTGGGCTGTTCAACGCTGCCGGCATAGTAAAGATTCGGGTCAGCAAAGATGGTTTGATCTTTGGAAAGATAGACATAATGCTTTTTAATGGCTGGATTGACCGGATAAACCCCTGCCGGATCGACGCCGGCCTTCCACTTCAGCACCAAATCCACCTTGCCGGTATTGCTGTCAGGGGTTCCCACCATAGCCGCTCCGTTGGCCGGCTCCGGAAAATGTGCTTTCAGCAGCAAATCCTGCGGCACACTCAGCGACTCTCCCGGCATAATGCTGATGTCATCGACATAGACTTTCAAAGAAGCGTTGTTATTCTGTGCCCGCCAGTAAAGACGGTCCAGCGCTGAAGTCGTCGCTGTGCGGAAAGCAAAGGTGCTCTGTGTGCCCTGATAGAGCAGCAGATCGTTTGCCGTGGCATCTCGTACATCCGTCTTCAAATAAAGTTTCATTGTATCAGCGGCATTATTCACCACCACCCACAGGCAGTACCACGTATTCGCCGTCAGGGTCTTCAGGGCCCGATAGCTGCCGCCGTCACGAGCATCCAGACTCCCATTGGTCCAGCGAAACTGAACTCGAAAAGACCCCCAATCGGTTCCGCCGGTTGGAGGCGTATCCAGATCAGTCAGTCCAAACGACTGGTCTGTATTGCCGTTGGTACGAAACCGCAAAAACAGGGTTTTGGTCTCTCCCTCCGGGATAGAGGCCTCCGAACTCAGAATACAATAGGCCGCCGTCTGATTGCCTCCTTGGGAAATGCTCATTACCTGATTGAACGGATTATCAGGGTCTATCTCAATAATTGCATCATTATCGGCCGTGTTGGCTTTCCAGGCGGTTGTTACATTATCCACAGGCCCCAAGGCATATCCATCAAAGTTATCCACCAGGACGGCCTGCGAATACACCGCCAAAGCCAAAAACAAAAAAATAATGAATCCTTTTCTCATGCTTTTCCCCTTTCTTAGAAAATTACAATTATCGGACGAAAACTGATGGAGCATATCCAAACGGTTTTTCACTCAAACATGCTCTTCTTCGGCATTTTTGAAGATCCCTTTGACCACAGCCAACTATTCCCCTCTAAGAAAAAACTTTGTTTTCCTTATCTCTCTATCCGACAGTCGGCTTTTTTTACCTAAAATCACATTTTTTTACTCCAAATTTACCAAAAAAGCTGCCAAAAATGCTTAAAAGACGACGAAACAAGCACGCATCCGATTTCCTATTTTAAAAAAACAGACAATCAAAGGCGATTTTCTGGAGAACAAAAGATGATAAAATGGCCCTGCATTGCCGATTTGAAAACCGGCAAGGGCTTAAGAAAGCAGGAATTGCCCCCCTACTGGGTAGAAAAAGAAGCGCTGCCCGCGGTCAAACCTGACCCAGAGGCCGTCACAGTAATCTGGCCGGGTGTTTCCAAAACCCGAATCAAGCCGGCCGCAATCCCCCCTTCGGCACGAATGGAGGCCGGTGACACCAGTTCCGCAGGTCCGGACACCGAAAAAGTTACCGTTTTGTTCGATTCCGTCACCGCCGGCGTTCCGTTGACATCCAGAATCGAGGCATAAACAAACACCAATTCCGAACCGTCGGCGGGAACATCCGTTGTATCAAATCGCACCGACAGCGACCGCCCCGCTGCCGGCGTGCGAACCGTATGCTCGGCGGCAACCTGTCCACCAATAAGCCCTTCCGCCCGCAGTGTGCCCGATGTCCACGTCAGCCCGGAGAAGGTAAACGGCGGATGCGGCAGATTTGTGCCCTCATCCGGCCCCTGTTCCCCCCGAAGCACATTGTTCACATACAAACGCACCCGCTCACAATTGCTGTACACCGTTACAGCCGTCGGCGAGGAGGACTGCCAATAATTGGCAATATAAACCATCGGCCCGCTGTCCACACCGTCAAGAATAAGGTCTGCGTCCCGCTGGCTCTTCCAGAAATAATAGGAAAACTTCGGCAGCCGATAAATATCAAACACCCCCGACGGATAGGGCCCGTAATCAATTCCCACCCACAGCCCATCGCCGCACAGCGAAGTCATTGCAAGATTCTGGCTGTATCCATCCCCATGATTGGCCGCCTGGGCAAGCATTGCCGCCTCACCCCACGCATATTTGTCATTCACATTGCCGCGGTGCACATCGCTGGCACAGCCGTCCCCGCCGTATTCCCAATGTCCATATTCACTAATCACCAGCGGTTTGCTTCCGCCGTAAGTTCGTGCCCCGGCCGTCGGTGTGGCAATAAAAATATCGTAAGCCCAGTCAAACAGCCATCCGCTCACATAAGAGCCGGGATATTCCGCATGCCCGATTTGAACCGCATTGGAGGCATACTGCCAATTAAAACCTGTCTCATTCAGCGACAGTTCCCAGGCAATCACACACGGCCGGTTCCGATCCCTCCGAATCATCTCCCGCATTGTCTGGTAGGAGTGATTGCAAAACGTTTCCCCTCCGACATACTGAAATCCCGGAATCGCATTCATCACCAGAATCCCCAGTTCATCGCAGGCATCCATAAAAGCCGGGTCCTGGGGATAATGAGAGGTGCGGACATAATCGAAGCCAGCTTCCTTAAGTTTCCGGGCATCCTGCCGCTGACCGCTATTGCCCATCGCATATCCGACAAACGGATAATCCTGCAGCCGGTTGGCGCCGCGAAAGCGAAACGGCCGGCCGTTTATGCGGAACCCGCCGGCCTTGCTGAACGAAATGCTCCGGATGCCGATTCGGGTCTGCTGGCTATCCGCCGGCCGGCTGCCGTCATACACTTCCGTATGAAGGGTATAAAGATAGGGAGAATACGGATGCCACAAATGCGGCGACGGCACCGTCATCGTCTGCGTAAAGGAAAAGGCCGCTCCGGCGGCGATCGTCTGGCTCGAAACCGCCTGCGCCCGCACACAATTGTCACGGTCCACCAGAAACGTCTTGAGAGTGCAGGTACGCGGTGTGCCGTACTCGTTTTTCACCTCCGTTTTGACCCGCACCTGTGCCGAAGTTTCACTGACCGACGGATACGTAACAAAAATCCCGCCGCCCGCCTGCGTATTCGCATAGACGGCATCAGTAACATAAAGTTTATCCGTCAAATGCAGCCATACATCCCGATACAGCCCGCCCCAGTTGAACCAGTCGGCATTGCCGATCGGCACATCCGGATTGTCCGTATTATCCACCTTGACTGCGATGACATTCTCGCTGCCGTAAATCACCTGTTCGGTCAAATCATAAAGAAAAGGCAGATAGCCGCCGTAATGAGTCGAAAGTTTGGCCCCGTTAATCCATACATCGGTAACGGTATTAGCCCCTTCAAATTCAAGAAAGACCTTGCCGCCCTGGGCTCCGCTGTCTATCGTGAATCGCTTGCGGTACCAGCTGACCCCCTCATAACTGTAAGTCGGCCAGGCCGGACGCAGCGGGTCCGGGCCTGTCTGGCCGTTGAGAGGCGGATTGTGCGGCAGACGCACCGATGTCCAGCTGCTGTCGTCATAAGAAGGATTGCCTGCCGCATCCCCCGCAACCTCACCCTTATAAAATTTCCATCCCAGATTGAACGAAATCCGCTGCCGCCGGCTGCCCAGCGGCTCATAGAAAGACAAGGCGGGCTCATCAAGCCATTGGGAAGCAAAAAATGCCAAATCCCCTATTCCGACATATCCGTCACGGTCTAAATCAAATTGCTCCTCAAAATCCGCCTGTCCGTCAACCGTCTGCCAGACACCGGCCAGAAGCCCCAAATCATCCAGTTTGATTTGCCCGTCTGCATCAAAATCCGCTGTTATAACTCCTGCAAACACACAGGTTCCCAGCACCCAACCCCCTATTGCCGCCGCTGCCCATCTAAGCAAACCCTTCATCTGAAACCCCCGACAAAAAATCTTCTCTTATTTTGGAGAGCATTCAAGCACAATCTGTTCAATTTCAACGGCGTGGGAATCATTGACGGCCTGCGGAAACAGCCGCCCGCCGATGGATATCTGCACCGCCTCCAGCCGGCTCCAATCCACCGGCCCGCCCCCGCTTCGATCCGGCTGGTCCCAATAATCCAGCCCCACGGTCGGATACGGTCGCGGCAGCCAGCTCGCCGTTGCCGGTTCCAAACGACTCAAGGCAATCTCCTGCTCCTGCCATTGCGTTGTCAAAGGAACCCGTACACCGCGCACCCAGCCGTCCTGCCCGATAAGCAGCAGTTCCATCGCGCCGGTAGCAGGCCGACCCGCCCGTGCCCGCAGCCGAACCCTGTCAAACCGCTTCAAATCCTCCCGACGCGGCCCGATGCGTTCATCAAACATCAGACGCAGCGAGACATCCTGCGGCGCCGGACGAAACGTCGGAACCTCCACCCGCAGCGCCGTCCCCTCCGCCGACATCCCCCTCGTCAACTTGTGCGAAAAACCAACCCGATGTTCGCGATTGGGAAAAATCAGCCGTTCGCTGTCCGCCGCCGCATCCAGCAAAACAAACGCCGAGTCCGGCTGGACAACCGGCACTTGCCACAACAGCGGCCCAGGCCGCAGGAGAATCTTCTCTACCTCAAATCCGTGAGCAAGCCCTTCCGTTCCCGGAAACAGCCACGCCCCAAAGGTCAGCCGTGCCGTCCTCAAATTCGCAATGCACGTATCCTTCAGCAGAATCTCCGCCTGTCCCTTGCGTCCATCCAGCCAAAGCAGCCGGCGCTCCTGCATCCCGTAGCAGTCCGTTAAGGTAATTTCCAGACGGTCTGTCTGCTCCGTAAGTGCACGCCCCTGGAAAACCAGCGTTACATCTTCATAGACTTCTTTTTCAAAAAACGGCGACTCAGCAGGTGCCGCCGGCAAACGCAGCGGTATTTCCAAACTCACCGAGCCGTTCGATTCAAAGCCCGCCGTCTGTACCCGCAAAACACGGCGGCCGTCACTGTCCGCCGGTTCCGCTTTGGCCTGCCGCGTAAACCACTGCTCCAGAGCCGGCGGCTCCGGCGCCGCTGAGGCATCATAAACCACCATCGGCTGCGCTTCCGCCTTCATCGGAGTCGTCGGCGGGCCAACCCGTCGAGCCGGAAAGGTGAGCGTCTGCCCCTCCTGCTCGACGCTGACCGCATATTCCATGATTCCCGCCCGCACTTGCAAGCCATCAATTCGGCCTTCATAATCGAAAGGCCCTGTTTTCTGCATTAGGACCTTCTGAAAATCCTCCTGCCCCGCGCGGCGCCACCACAGAATCACTTCCTGCGGCTCCGCCGGAGAGACAATCCGCGCCCGCACGGCAAAAGAGCGTCCTTCCGCAATCTCGCGGGGCGGAATAGACCGCACCATTGTCGGAACGTTCTCCTCTTTTGGAAGCACATAGGCAGCGGCATGCGGCTGCGCCTGCTTTTTATCTTCAGCCGTAATGGCCCCTTTCTTCAGAACATAAAAGCCGGGAAGAATCTGAATGGTACCCTGCCGGCTGCTCCCTTCCAGCGACTGCTCAGCCGAAACACTCGCAAAAGAAAAAGCCGTGCCCAAATCCGGCAGGGAAATCTTCATAGCCCGCTGCCGTTTCAGCAGACAAGCAGCCAGCCGGCCCCGGCTGGGCCGCCCAAAGGGGTCCCGAATCCAGACCGCATCCGGATACACCTCCAGATGCCACAACCCTTCCGCCTGCTTTTCAAGAAAATAGGCCCCCGTCCCCTCGTATTCCGCAATGGGTGAACTCCCGCATCCAGCCGCACGCTCCAGCATCTGCGGCTTAGGCGGAATGGTGCGGGTCGTATTGGAATAAAAGAAATTCCGCTCATCGGCCAGCTCGCTCAAATCTTCTTCATAACTGACCCGAACCGGCCCAAAACGCTCCGACTCTGTCGAACTTTGACCTTGAGGCAGCCGGCGAAACGCCTCCGCGGCAATCAGCAGACTGACCGCCTTGCCGGGCGTATAAAGCAGATTGAGAAAATGAGTCTGATATTCAAGATTTCGAGAGGCCAGCACCACCGGGTCATACGAAAACATTGCTGCAAACTGGCCGCCGCCGCTGCGAAAAGCCCGGGCCATCGCCGGATACAGATAGGAACCGGCCACATCCGCCGCATCGAACTCATAGACGGCCTTGGGCTTGTTCTTCAGGGCCGGGTCAAACAGCAGCCGATACGACCCCACTCGCGGCAGAAAATTGCTCTCAAGCGTAAAGCCGCTCACCAGCCCCGTCGGATACCACCCGAAGGTCGCACCGTCGGCCTGCGAATCCCGCACCGCCGGCGCAATAGCCATATCCTGACTGACATTGAAGAAAATCATCTTCCGGCAGCCGGTATCCCGAATGGACTTTACCAACGCATCAATATACTCAACCGGCCGATGCGCCGGATGATGATGCGGCTCATTGACCGGCTCAATTATCACAATCGCCGGCTCGTCCTTGTAAGCCCGGCCGGTATAACGATTGACATGGTTGACAATCCCCGCCAGATAGCGCTGCTGAGCCGCAATTGCCTCCGGATTCAACCCCAGTTCCTGTTTGGGATAAAACCGCGGAAATCCCTGCCATGAATTGGTCTCCTCGGGCTCCGGCCAGACGGGACTGTAAAGAGTAATAGGCGTCAGCAGAATGAACAATCCCTTTTGCTCCGCCTGCGCAATCACATAATCGAGCAAATCCAGATGTTCATTATCAATCAGATTGCCCTGGCGGTCGCTGTTTTCCCAATCGCCCCAGAAACTCAGCCGCAGCCCATCCAGCCCCAGCCGTGCGATATGAGTCAAATCCGCTTCTGCGGTTTTTTTGCGGTCGGCTCCGACATAGCCGGCCGCCTTATAACTGTAGCCCGACGGCAGGCAGTAATTAACCCCGAACAGTGCAACTTCCTGCCGGCTGTCCTGCCAGCGCAGTACTCCTTCCGCATCTGCATACACGGCACGCTTGTCGGCGGCTTTAAGTTCAGCCGCCCCCAGCAGCCCGACAGCCGCACTCATCAGCCAAACCGCCGCCCCGATTGTCCGGCCTTTTCCGCTCATCAATGCTGATTTTACCATCCTAAACGGCCTTCCTCCTCAAAAAAATATCCCCCTGCTCAGAAGGAAACCTTCGCTTCAGAAATGAAACCGGCCCCCCGCACGTCTGTCTTCGGCTTAATAATCCGGATAACCCTGCATCCACTCCGGCCATGAGTGGGTTCGACTGTTGTCCCATTTGGGATGCCATTTCAGCCGCCACAGTTCTTTCATTCCAACCTTGCGGGCCTGCCCATCCACAAACAGCCAGTTCGGCCCGCCGCGGTGCCGGTCCAGACAGTAAGTGCTCAAGCCGCCGCTGTTATAGGCATTTTTGCCGGCCTCTGCGCCGCGGGTCGGCGGCGGGGCATCCGTATCCAGAGCATTGGCCCCCTCCCACATCCCCCCGCCCATCAGCGGTACAGCCGAAGGCACGCGAACCTGGCTGATTTTGCGCCAGTAATAATCCCGCCACGCCGGAGCAATGTTGTAAGTGCCCGGCACGCCGACATCCAGCGGATTATGCGCCCACCCGTTAACCGAATAACTGCCGTATTGACCATACTCACCCCAGTACGGCACGGCAATGCCGTTATAGCCGTACCGCCCCCACGCTGTAAATTCATCGGGCACCTGACCCGGCACGGTATCCAGAAACCGCTTCGCCCTCGGGCAGACCCGAAGTTCATCTACATTCTGATAATAGGCCAGCAAATCCGTCATCCACATCTTTCCGCCGTTCCAGCCCACCGGCAGACTCGAATCATAATCCTGCGCATAGAGCGAATACAAAATGCCCCACTGCTTCAGCGTAGAAAGACAAACCACCGCCTGAGACTGCTCCTTTGCCTTGCGAAGACTCGGCATCAGAATTGCCAGCAGAAGACTCACGATCGCAATCACCACCAGCAGTTCAATCAGGGTAAAGCCCTGCCGTTTTTCGGGGTTTTCAGCCGTCATTTTTTTGCCCATCCGTTTTGTATTTTCATTCAGAAAGAAAGGGCCGCCATGGCAGCCCTTTCCTTTTCCAGCGATTAGGGATACACCGCCTCCTGCAGCCATCGGCTTGCCGTCAATGCCAGATCCTCTAAATCAATCACATCATCGCCGGTAACATCCGCCGGCTCCAGCAGCGTCTGACGCATCGGGCTGGAAACCACACCGCCCGCCTCCGCCAGCCAAAGCACCTCTTCCGGCGAGAGGGCGTAGTCATAAACGCGGAAATCATCAATCCAGCCGTCCACAAAACCGCCGGCTCCGCCAGACCACCGCCACGCCCCGATGGTGAAGAATCCCTCCGCATCATCAATCGCCGGTGAATACGTACTGCCGGCCGTCGCCTCAGCCGCAAGCCGACCATTCTGGTAAATCCGCATCACCCCCGCCGACGCACTCTTAACAAAGGCATAATGCACCCATTGATCCTGCGGATGAGAGGGGTTGGTGTACATATCACCAGTCGAATAGTGTCGGCTGCCGGTCCAAATCAGCGTATCCCCGCCGGCCTTATACTCAAACTTGCCCGTTGCATTCATCCAGTTGCCCAGCACCGCTCCATCCAGTCCAATCTGGAACAGTTCGCTGTCGGCATCGGCCTGACCTGGGTCTTTCATCCAAAGTGAGATGGTGGATTCTGCCCCCAGCGCCTGCGCCGGATTGGCCGCAGAAGGATAATTCGGGTCTCCGATGTTGGCCGCCTCTGCGGGCACCTGGATGTAGGCACTGTTGCCCAGATACAGACAGTTGGAACCGTCAAAACCGCTCTCGGCACCGCCCCAGACCTCATTCGGTTCAGCCGCCGGCACAATCGTGCCGTCGTAGCCGAAACCCGACAAGTCCGTCACCTTTGTGCCGCTGCCGTCCACAAACGCATACCACAGCACCGGACCTCGCGAAGGCGCCTGGGCACTGACCAGGATTCCCTCCGCCAGCCAGGTGCGTGCTATCTCGACAAAATCATAAACATCGACCACGCAATCCTGATTGACATCCTCCGGCCTATAGCCCCGCAGACACATCGGAACGCTCAAACGAAGATTATCCGCCAAAATCGCTCCCGAACCGCCCGGCAGGGAATCAGCCGGTGTTCCGACACCGATAATAATGCGGCTGACCGCTGTCAGGTCCACCCCTCGTTCTGCAAAGGCCTGCAAATCAATCGGCCAGAAATGAAACCATTCATACGCCGGCTGCTGATTCAGTTCCCGCATATCCGGATACTCCACCGTTCCGCGCTGGGCACCGCCGTTGGATTCGAGCGTTACATAGACCGAATCGGTCATATTGTCGCAGCCCTTGATATCCAGCGTAAGCAGCGCATTTCCGCCGCGTGTCCAATCGGTCGAACAGCCAAACAGAGCCGCATCCGCCGACACCTCCGTTCGATACGGCGCTGTTGTATTGTCGTAAGCAATCTCCATCGCCCCGCCGCTGAGGACAGCCCCGCCGCCCCAGACGCTCTGCAAACTTTCAGCCGTCTCATATCCGAACAAATCCAAATCCGTAAACAGACTGATGGTAAACTGCCAGACACCGTCGCCCTTGACAACGCCGCCGGCAGTAGTCTCATCGACACGCCAATAATAGGTCCGGCCCTTCACCAGCGAGCTGAGCGGCAGCACCCAATTCGGGTCTGTCAGCGGCACCGTCCCGAGAAATTCCGGGTCGGATGTGGATGCCTGCGCCACCGCTTCGGCACTGGTTCCCAGATACACATAATGCTCACCGCTCGCCTCTTCCGCCGCCTTCCAGTGCAGCGTCGGTCCATATCCGCATCGAGCCGGGTCTTCCCATGGAATCGTTCCAAGATTCGGAGGATAGAGGCATTCCGCTTGAGTCGAGCCGGTATAACTAAGCGAAATATTGTCCCAATACAGTCCCTTCAGCCAGTCCGAGCCGCGCAGCACCAGCGTGGCCTGTCCGGCCCCTGCCGGCACAGCAAAATCATGACTGTACGGCGTCCAGACCGTCGGCACCGGATATTGGTTGTCCGCAAAAATCACAAATTTATCATAAGCCAAATCGGCCCCGTTCGGTTCTCGAAAGGTGATTTCCACCGTGGCATCTCCCCAGTTGTTTGTAGAATACCAACGGGTATTAATCACGCAGCTGAAATGCAGCACCGAAATCGAATTCGGCTCAAAGGAAACCGTCTGTCCCAGTTCGACCCCCGGCAACTCCTCTTCGCTCGGAAACATCACGAAACAGGGACTTCCATCATAAGTAAACGAAGTTTCAATTCCATACCACGCCCCTGTTCCGTCCGCATAGACATACCATCCATCCGGCACCCCATCCGTCACACTGTTCAGATTGCCGTTGACCAGCAGTTCAACCGCCCCTGCCTGTCCGGCGCAAAGCATAGCCAGCACCCAAAGCCGTATGTATTGTTTCAACATCATAACTCACCTCCCAAAGGCAACCGCATTTCTTAAAAATCCCGCCGGCAAAACAGGGGCCTGCATCGACAGTCCCGCTTTTTCTGCTCTCTGCAATTCTTCACCGCAGAAGCGTTTTTGTCTCAGAATGTCGGCCGCGGCTTCTCCGGAAGCCGCAGCCGACAATCAAATTAAGAGTACTTCTAAAACCGTCCCCGGGACAGGAACAAGCCGCCCAAACCCAGCACCAGCAAACTGGCCGGCTCGGGCACAATGCTTATATTGTCCATATACAGTGTACCCCAGCCGCCCATCGAAACTTTCACTTCCATATTGGCCGCACCTGCCGGTGTCGTAAAACTCTGCGCAAACGCCAGCCACTCGCCTGAATTCGGCGGGTTCAGCAGAGAAATCCACTGGTAATCCAGATAATTCCAATCCGCATCCCAGTACTTCAGATTGATTCCGCCGCCGGCCCACTCCGTGGCATTGTACACCAGACTGAGCACATACTCTTTTTCCGCTTCACAGGCAAAGGATTGCCCCATTTCCTGCCAGCTGCCGTCCGTTGCCGACCACATCTTTACATTGGGCGTGCCGTCATACGTGTAGTCGGTTTCAATCGCAATCGACTGAGTAGCGGTATCCGGCACCCACGTCCACCAGCCGCTCAAGTCGCCCGTGTTGAAATCACCGTTGGTCACCAGATTCGCCGCGACTACTCCGCTCATCACCCATCCAACAGCCAGCATCAAAATCATTCGTTTCATCATCGTTCACACCTCCTCATTCAAACTTGTTTCCACTTATTATTGTTCCAACAGCACACTTCACATTGCGATTATCAATCGGCTGCAAAGCCGGCTTTTCCACTTCAATCTTCCATTGTCAATTCGAGACTCGGCTGAACAAAAACCGCCCAGTCCGCTCCGAGACTGTCCCCGCTGTCCATCACCGCCAGCGTCAAAAACCGCTGCCTCGGCTGAATGGGAATCTCCAGAAGCGCCGGCTGAGAAAACCGCGACAGCGCCCGCCCCTCATAAACCGCTCGTCCGTCCGCCAGCACAACAAAATCCGCCAGGGTATTGCCGTAAATACCCGCCCGAACAGTCTCGTCGGCGGCCACAGCACACACCGCCCGAAACGCCCGAAGCCGACAACCCGGTACGGCCCGCCGCAAGGCATCCAAATCAAAGGTAATTCCGCCGCTGCCGTAGAACCCTATCGCCGGCTGAATGCCGGCTGACGGCCCATCCTGCTGCACCATCCGGAAATATTCTTCAGGCCTGTTCTGCTCCACGTATACGCTGTACACACCGCCGAACCCGGCGCCGCTGCCGAAGACGGCTTCTTCAAATTGCAGTCCTGTTGAACTGATAATCCCTCCGCCGGCTGCACTGCGGCCCGGTACAAAGACCCCGTCAATCCAGGGATGTTCCGCCGTTTTCACAAAGGCCGCCGGACGGCTTTTCTCCATTCGTCCTTCCTGAAGTGAAACCACCCGACCTGTCTCCACACTCCACCCCAGCCCTGCACGACCGCCGCCAAAACCCGTGCCGCCGCCGACCGCATCGGCCAAATCCACCCGCTGGCCGCGCCAAACCAGACCGGCCTGCGAGGAAATCTGCCGCGCAAATAAATGCTCCTGAAGCCGAATATCCTGCATCCGGGCATCCGGCTCCACTCGCTTGGCCGCCCCCTCCGTCAAAATCGTGCTCAGCCGGGCCGCCCCTTTGGCGCCGCCTGCTATCAGAGACGCCTTGCCCTTGACCATGTGCACCTCCGCACCGCCCAGCCCGCTCACCTTCACCCCGAACTCTGTCCCCAAATCAATCACTCTCATCGTCGGGGCAGCCACAGCAAATCCTATCGCCGATGCCGGACAGTACACATACACCTGCCCATACGACAGCCCCAACTCTTCAGCCCCCTTCACCTCAAATCGCGCCGGCCCCTCCACCAGCACCTGGGCACCATCTTCATACACCAGCCGAACATACCCTTCCTTAAGAACCAGCGGCCCGCTGCCGGCCTGCAGCAGCCCATCCGGCTCACGCTCCTGGCCCCGCTGCGGTTCCCAAACCGCCCGCAGAGAATCAGTAATCCGGGCTGCCGGCTCTTCGGCCCCGACCGGATGAAGTTCAAGATACAGCAGCAAAATCAGCATCGCCGCCAGCGCCCCCGCCGCCGCAATCAGCGAAAAACGGCTTGTCTGCTTGCGGCTCCGCACGGCTGCTTTCGGCTCCAGCGGCGCCGGCTTCTCTTCCGGCACAATCTCCACCGCAGGCGCCGTCTTTTCATATTCTCCCATCTCTGCCAGAAAATGCGCATCTTCCGGAGACGGACTCAGCATCGTCTCCGCATACCACGACTCCGCACGCCACATCAGCAGAGCCGAATTCATCACCTGTTCCAGGTACTCCCGCGCCGCCTCCGGGTCCGACTGAATCCGCTGCTCCAGCCGGGCAAACTGGGCCGGAGCAATCTCCCCTTCGAGGGCTTCCACAATCAGAAGCCCCAGTTCAAATTCATCTCGTGTAAACCCGCTCATGATTTCCCCCTTTCCGCTTCCAGCTGCGCATTCACGCAATGCCGCAGAAAAAGGTGAATCCGGTTAAATCCCCGATAGAGACTGTACACCGAACGCCCCACCTGCTGAGCAATCTCCTTAATTTTCATCCCCTGCTCATATCGTCGATAAACCAGCGCCCGGTCGGCCGGCTCCAGTTTTTTCAGGCACTCTTCCAACACCCCGACTCGCTGGTCGATTCCTGAAACCTGCCGGCAGGCCTGCTCAAAAAGCATATCCATCGTCTGGCTGGAAAACTGAACTCGGCTCCGCCGCTGCGTCTTGCGGATATTGTTCAGTTCATACCGTGCAATCTGAAGAGCCCACGCCAGAAAACTCGTTCCCGGCTCAAAGTCCCCAAACCGCCGGCACATAATCATCACCACCTGCTGAAACAAATCCTCCGCATCGGCATAGTTGGGCACCATCGCCAGAATAAAGCCGTATATCCGCTTTTGATGAAGCAGAAGAAGATGTACAAACTCTTCATTCTGCGACTGACCGTTCTCAGATGGAGCCGAAGATTCCATATCCACATTATCCTTCATTTAAAATACATCTCCTTCAAGATAATGTACAGCGCCCTTCTTTTTAGCGCGCAATTATACCCCAACCTTCAAAAACTGCTTTTTTAACATTTTTATGCCCAATAGCAGACTTTGCAGACCTATACCACCCTTTTCTGGCAAATTAAGCATCCATCTTCGTCCAAACAAACAGGGGACGCTTCGAGGAAACGTTTAGGTGATGAAGAAACACAAAGGGGAACCTGCGCTTTGTCCGGTGTCCGGCACGTTCAGCCGTTGCCAAAAACCAAAAAAGCTCACCCTTGGGCTGCTCAATTATAGGCGTCTGGATGGGTGGGGCTGTTAAAACCAGATGGAGCGCAACGGATAAACATTCATCGTCTCAATCAGCGTATCGCCGCCCTCACTGACAAACTCCAGGGTTTTCGGCTGCTCCGCCATATCCACCCCCATCGGCATATAGATTCGGCCGCCGTTGGCAAAGATTTCGATACTCATCCGATCCGCCAGAATCTCCAGACGAATGGTGCCGTTCTCCGGCGCCAGCGGCGCGGTCTTGTAAAAAGCAGGGTGCTCACTATAATGATGGTCTTATCGTGAAGGATAACAAGCAGTGAAGATACAGGGAGTTTTGTTAAGAAGTGCCGTTGTAGCAGCCCTGGGAGGCCTGTTATTCGGCTTTGACACAGCCGTCATTTCCGGTGCCGAAAAAACCCTCGAGCGGAATTATCAGCGTCAATACGAATCAATCGCCCGCTACTTCGGCCGTCCTGAACTGCTGAACAGCCGGAACGAAAAAGACCTTCCGATTCTTCAAAGAACTTCCTTCTGGCACGGCACAGTAGTTGCCAGTGCCCTCATCGGCACGGTAATCGGCTCTCTGCTGTTCGGCAAACCGGCCGATCGATACGGCCGACGCTTCATTCTGAAACTGCTCGGCATTCTTTATTTCGTGTCGGCTGTTGGCAGTGCTTTGGCCTGGGAGATGTTCTCCTTCAGTATTTTCCGGTTTATCGGCGGCTTGGCCGTTGGCGGCACCTCCGTCATTTCCCCTATGTACATCGCCGAAATTTCCCCAGCCCGCGTACGCGGCAGGTTGGTGGCAATTACCCAGTTCAACATCGTCTTGGGCATTCTCCTGGCCTACCTGTCAAACTGGATAATCAGCATGCAAAACTTAGGAGAGTGGGAATGGCGTTGGATGTTCGGAGTCGAGGCCATTCCGGCAGCGCTATTTTTTGTTCTGTTATTCTTTACCCCGCGCAGTCCGCGCTGGCTGGTGGGACAAGGGCTGCTTGAGGAGGCCCGCGCTGTCCTGAGCCAGGTCGGTACGGATACCGGCAATGTGGAAGAAGAACTTCAGTTGATTCAACGGTCTTTACGCGAAGACGCAAAAAGTCTCCAGGAGCCGTTTTTCCGCCGCAAGTACCTCAAGCCGATTATGCTGGCGGTCATGATAGCCATGTTCAACCAGTTATCCGGCATCAATGCGCTGATTTATTATGCCAAGCGGATTTTCGAAATGGCTGGAGCCGAAAGCACTTCTGCCTTGGCCCAGTCCGTCATCATTGGTTTTACAAACTTGATTTTTACCATGGCGGCCATGCTCGTCATTGACCATTTCGGCCGTAAAAAACTGATGCTCATCGGCTCAATCGGCTATATTCTCAGTCTCAGCGTCGTAACCTGGGGGTTTTTTTCGGGTACAGGCGGGAAAATGATCCTGATCGGCTTTATTGGTTTTATCGCCGCCCATGCTTTTGGACAAGGCGCGGTCATCTGGGTTTTCATTAGTGAAATATTCCCCAACGCCCTGCGGGCACGAGGCCAGGCCTTGGGCAGCTTTACTCACTGGATTATGGCGGCCCTCATCTCCCTCACATTCCCGATGTTTGCTGAGCAGCTCGGCTGGCGGATTTTCGCAATCTACGGGCTCTGCATGGTCGGACAACTCCTCTGGGTCTTGCTGGTCATGCCGGAAACAAAAGGCATCCCGCTGGAGGAGATTCAGAAAAAACTGGGCATCGAATAACGAATAAAGGGACCCGCTAAAAATTGCTTTTTAAACGAAACCAGGCGAAATCGCCGCCCTCAAGGCGAATTTTCCCGCGGTTTCAAGGCAACCCGCGCCTGGCAAGAACAGACATCTTCCATACGACTCTCTGGCATTCGAAGCCCCCCAAACCGGCCGGACTCCCGCCGTATTTCCGATGAGCCCTACGGAGACAGGGGAAGCGATTCAGAGAGGGGAATTTCGCTTCGAAGCAGTTTTCCCGCACGCCCGGCCAAACGCAGGTAATAATCGCTGGGCAGCCCTTCATAGGTCAGAAACGCAGATTCCCCAACAGGGGGATTGTTTGTACATTTGTAGATAGCCGTTGCCTCATCGACTTCATCAAACATGGCGACATAAATCATTTCGGCCCCCGCCTTTTTTGCAGTGAAAATTTGGGTCCAGAAAAATTGTCCCTTGCATCTCGGAATCTGATTCAGAGGTCCCCCATGCATGTTATGCCAGCTGAAGCCGGGAAAAACAACCGGAACATACTCTATCTGATGATTCTCGCACCATAGAATATCCTCTCTCCAGACAGAAGCCAGGATGCGATGCACTTCCTCGCAATTTTTGACTCGGCCGACTGTCCAGGGACTTATCAAATCAGCCATTTGCAAAATCCGATGAAGGTCTTTGTCCTTTACCGCATCCGCTCCCTGCTCCCGCCAGTAAGTCGGCACTCCCAGCATCACAGAAAACTTCCCATATTGAGGGTCTGTTTTCAGAAACCGGATCAATCGTTCACAGTCTTTGAGGCCATATTGCCTTCTGTCTCCAAAGCCCACCCCCCAGACGGCAATCAGGGGTTTCCCGCGATGATGCAGATATGCTTTGTCCGCCGGGTCATCAAACAGCCGCATCTTGTCCGCCAGCAATCGAACATCATTCAGAATGTGCTCAAATTGGCTGCTTCGCATTCCTGATAAATCATACATAAGGGCATAAGCGCGTCCATATCGATTGGCGGCCGCCCGGCAGTTTGCCAAAACAATGTTGACATTGCTGAATTCCATGGGCTTGAAAGTCTGGGCGGCAAACCGCTGCACAAAAACACCATCAATTCCGTATTCCTTCATCCATCGAAAGTGAAGATCCGCCACAGCCGGGTCCATACTGCTGTAAACATAAGCAGTCTCTCCGTTCGCATGACGAAACAAAGTCGGCACCCTTGAACGGCTGTCATACTCCGACATATCCGGCCATAAATCAATTTTGCATCTGCCGGGGCAGAACTCCGTGGCCGGTGCCGACGTCGGCAGCCCCCAGTGAAACCAGCCCATCGCCGAGCCGTCGCCGGGACAGGTAAACCACCCCTGATAGCCGCACATCACTTTGCCCGACAGAGTGGACACATCCGCCTCAGGATGGCAAGGGCCTTCAAACGGTTTCATTGTATTTTGAATAACCTGTTCATAGGAAAGCGTGAACTCTTCAACTTGAGCCCGGCAAACACAACTCACAACAGCCCCCATGCTTAGCCCAATCCAAAATGCTTTGATGAAAACCCGTTTTTCCATGATGAATCTTGCCATTTTTTCCCCGCCCGCTGTCAAAAAGAAAAGGACCATTTCCTGCAAAGTTATGGAACTCGAAGATTCCCGATGCTGAGAACATTCGATGTATTGACCGGCATCTGGGAAGGGCTGGTGCGGATTATATTGCCGATAAATGCCGCTCTCGCCGTCGGCTCAATCTGAAGAAAAACATTGACATAATCGGTCACATTCCCGCCCAGATTCCGCACATTCGCTTCATTTCGAATCTCAAATGCAGCTGTTTCAGCGTTTCGGGCAATATGAAACAGTTGAAGTTCCAAATCGCCCCCGCCGGCCAGCACACTGCGGTCATTGGTGCCCCAGCAGCAGGTACTGAACATGCGGAAGGTATCCTCCAGAGCCGCGCTGGTTTCAAGATAACGGCCGATAGTCTGGTTGACGGTAACAATCTGTGAATTAATCATATCCAGGCCATTCTCTCCAACATCGTCGATTTGCAGCGAACGAGTGCATTGATCAACCCCCATCCCCATGCAATGCCCCGACGGCCCGGCATCCCCTTCTTTGATAAGATGAACACCATACATCCCGCCAAACACAAAATTCTGATGAAGAATTTCTCCCGACATATTGCCGAAGAGATAGGGCCGCCCCTGCGCCCACACCACCTGATAAACACCGTCCAAATCCCCGCTGTCCGGAATGCTGTCATAAAGAAATCGCTGATGAGCATAAGAAGACGGATTGAACTGGCAGTTGTGAATCTGACCATCCTGCGAACCTCCGCCGACATAAATCCCCGTCTTCAGGGCCGTTCCCAGAACATAGTCCACATAATGCCGGTCGCACCGATAAGTCGCCAGGTCAATCAGTTGATACGGAATGGTTGCGGCCACATTCAAAATATAAATATCAGAACCCAGACCGCGAATCATAAACGGATACGGCGTCAACCCGTAATTCGGCGGATTTCCCGGCTCAATGATTTGCCCGGCATGATGAATAGTCAAGCCGCGAATGCCGGCATGGGGCTGGATTTGGATAAACGGCGTTCCGTTTTCCTCATTTTTCCCATGATACGTATTCAGAACACTGCCGCGCCCGCTCGTACTGTGAGCCAGGTCAAAAACGCCGCGCAGTTCCACCCCCGTCGGAACCGTCAGCGTCCCGTCCAGTCGGTAATCCCCTCCCGGCACAAAAACAATGCCGCCGCCGTTGGCCCCTGCATCCGCCAGCGCCGCCTGAAACGCAGATGTATCATCCGTCACCCCATCTGCCTTGGCATGATAAGGAAACTCGGTAACGACAAACAAATTCCGTTTGGCTGCTGTAAACGAACCCGACGGTTTTTTGAAATCGTAGGCCGGGAGGGGACTGACCGCCAGAGGTGTGTGATCGATATTCACAGGATAAGAGGTGTTGTCAGCAATTTGAGGGGCTCGGCTGAAACGATTGCCCAGAATGGAAGCGCCGCGGACACCGCTGTTAAGGATAATGTGCTCGCCGCTTGCGCTGTCAAAATCACTATGAAGAACGGACAGATAACCCCCATCCATCCGCAGCGGGCCGTTCGGCATCTGACAGCTCATCATAAGAACCCGAGCCGAACCCCGATTATGCAGGGAATAATTCGTTCCGTTGATCCTGCACGTATGAAACAGCAGGGCCTGATTGGCCGCCGACCCTATTTCCACACCAACCTCAGCACCCTGAATAGCAAAGCGGGTAAACATAAACCCCGCATAGGAACTGTTCACAATGCGGATGCCGGTTTTGCAGTTTCGCAGAGTAAACCCGTAACACTGGCCGTTGGGAGTAGCGGCCGAATCATTGCGCGAAGGCCAGAGTTTCAGCCCTTCACCGTACCCATCAATCGTTACATAGGCCGCGTATGACCAGTCAATGCGCCCGAAGGTAATGCCGGTGCCGTTCTCATAAATCCACGGCCGATGCTGCTCCGAGACGGGAGCGTTGGGAAGACCGGAATTTTTCCAGTAATCCGGTGAAAAATGAACTGTTTCAATCCGTCCGACATCAGCCAAACAGTCAAACTCAATGCCCGTTTTCAGCGGCGTTCCATAAATGCCGCGAAGAAAGGGGCTGGCGGTAATTTCCGTGCTGTAGCAGCTGAAGCCGATATAGGCATTGACAAACGTCACGTTTTCAACCGTCTGGTTGCTGCCGGATACCCGCCGAATAGCAGGCGGATACGGTTGAATATCATTAGCAGCCTGCTCCGGATACCAGATCGCAATTCCCTTAATCCCTGCACAATTGCTCATAGACAGAAAAGCATCGCCGCTCTCACTGCCGCGTCCCGCATAGGCCATCAGGATAGTTCCCTGAACAGGCCCGTCAGGCGTCGGCGGCAGCCAGTCCCCTCGAAGCGTAACCCGCGAGGGAATCGTCAGAGTCCCGCTGACCTTATAAAGCCCGGCAGGCAGATACAAAGCCCCCCCGCCCAAATTGCTGATGGAAACCAGCGCGGATTGAATGGCCGCCGTCACATCGGTCACCCCATCGGCAGCAATCCCGAAATCTTCCGCATAATGAGGCGTCACAATCCAGTCATCCGTGGGAAAGACCGTCGAGGCAATATGCCAGCGCGTCCGAATCCCGGCCAGCCAGTTCTTGGAAAGCACACGAAAATCCCGCATATCAATTTTGCACCACTCATCCAAATTCGCCGGATTCCCGCAGTTGGGATACAGCCACTCCCGCGCCAGAAACCGCAAATCGTAAAGGTCCACATCCTGATCGTCATCCAGATCGCCTGCAGCAGGCGCGATCGCCTTGACCGTCGTTTTTCCGGGATGGGTCACATTGTAATCAAACACAATTTTCCCGTACCCGCCGTAAGCCGTCAGCCGGCCGGCCGCTGTTTCCGTCTGAATCTGAGCAGTAATATCCCCCGATTTGATAAAAACACCTTGGGTAATATCCATCGAGCCGGCACCGCCGTTGTTGGCCAGTTCCCAGTTTCCAAACACATTCAGCGTGCCGCCATTCAGCTGGTAATGTCCGCGGCCATGATCAAATCCCGGACCGCAAACCCCATAGATATTGACGGTACCGCCGTTTTGCGTCAGGCGGGCACCGAAAGAATCGTTATAATTATGCGACCAGGGCCCAATGAACAGATGGCTCATACAATTCAGCGTGCCGCCATCAATCACCATATTGGCGCCCGGATTGCTGTAAGACAGAATAGCCCAATCGGTAACCGTCAGCCGGCCGCCGCTTACAATCCGAAGCGGTTTAGACTGGTCCAGATGAAGGTTGTCAATCGTCGGGCCGTCATAATCAAGGATGCATTCGTCCCAATTATCCAGAAAATACGCCTTATAAGTATCCGTTGCACCCGGCTTGAGACTGTCAGGCACATCATGGTTGTTCCAGTTGGCCGCTGTGGACCAAAGAACGCCGCTGGTCGGCCTCCAAAAACAGCCGATTTGTGCCTGCGAGATGCCAACCGCTCCCAGAAGAACCGCCGCCAAAATTGCCTTTTTCATAAATTCAGGCCTCCGCTTCGCTGTCTGCTGAAAATTTCTCTCATTCAATTGCTCAACCAGCTTTCTGCCAATACGGCCAGGTCTCCCAAATCCACCTGATTGCTCAAGTCCAAATCCGCCCCGCCGCAATGCTCCCGCGACAAGCAGTCCGTCTGCCGCCACCAGTTCACCAGTTCGGCCAAATCCAGCAAATTGATCAACCCATCCTGAACAATATCCGGATTCAAGACACCATCCGCAGAAACTGTAAATGATTCTGTCAGTCGAATATCAGATGAGGAGCTGCCGACCTGCACCTCGTACAACCCCGGCTCAACCGCAAACGCATCGCTGTTCACATCAAAGTAAGCCGATTCCCGGATAGGGATTCGAAATGTCAGCTTCCCTTTCTGCCCTGCCTCCAGAGGAATCCGCTGAAATGCCTTGAGGGTCTTAAGAGGACGAAGGATAGAGGGATTCACTTTTCGCAGGTAAACCTGAACAACTTCATCTCCGCTTCGCATTCCGGTATTTTCTATCTCCACGCACACAGTCAAGTCCCCCTGCTCGCTTGCTTCCTTCGGCAGCACCTTCAGCTCCTGATAGGCAAAGGTTGTATAACTCAGGCCGTGCCCGAAGGGATAAAGAACCTCGCCGGAAAAATACTGGTAAGTGCGGCCGCCATGGATGATGTCGTAATCCTCCATATCCGGCAGTTCGTCCACTGACCGGTAAAATGTTACCGGCAATTTGCCGCCCGGATTGACATCGCCGAAGAGAACATCAGCAAGGGCCGTGCCGGCGGCCTGCCCGTTGTACCACGTCTCCAGAATGGCCGGACAGTTGGCCTGCGCCCATGGAATAGAAACGGGATTTCCGTTGACCAGAACAACAATAGTTCGCGGATTGGCATGCGTGACCCGCTCAATCAGTTCCTCCTGAAAGCCGGGCAACTCGAGAGTATCCATATCCTTGCCTTCATGAGCCGTCGAAGTATCGGTCCCTACCACCAGAACGGCAACTTCATGCGAAGCAGCCAGCGCTTCCGCTGCGTCCATCTGTTCCTGATAAAAATCCCACTGAAATTTTGCAGCGGCGGCTCCGCCGTTTTCATAATACTCAATCCGTACATCATATTCCCGCCCCGCCTCCAGCAGAATAGCCGCTTTTACTGTCCGCTCCGCATGGTCGCCCCAGTTATCAATCAGCAAAGCCCCATCCAGATACAAACGCGAACCGTCATCCGAGGTCAGGGACAGCGTGTACAGCCGCGTAAGCGGCGGCACCAGCTTCCCCGTCCACCGAACGGAAAAACCGTCAGGCACAATCCGCTCCGCATCAGGCGAGCCCGATTCCCAATTGAAATTTACGCCGGCATCAATCCGCGTCAATGCCGGAGAGCCGGACCGGTTCATGTTGTTAAAATATTCTCCCTTCAGACCGCCGCGCACAGCAGAGCCGGCCGCAATCAGATAATCAGATGGAATGGCGATAATTTCAGGAGTCTGGCTAATCTCACATCCAGGCGTATAATCGACGGCAATCCCGTAGCCGGCCGTTTTCTCCCGAATGCTCCTCAGCGGAGAAACAGGGTCCGATGCCATCCCGCTGTACCCGCCGAAAATGATTTTATCTGCATTCGGCCCGATGACCGCAATGGACCGCACGGTATGAATATCCAGCGGCAGAAGTCCATCATTTTTCAGCAGAACAATCGACCGTTGAGCCGCTTTCAGAGCCGCCTGCCGATGAGCCGGCCCATCAAGCAGATTAACATCTATGCTGTTATAGGGAACCAGCGGCGGCGGCTCAAAATGACCCAGTTTCAAGCGGGCCAGCAGAACACGCCAGGCCGCCCGGTCAATCGCCGCCTCCTCCACCTTCCCCTCCAGAACCGCCTGCACCAGATTGGCCTGGTACATCGTGCCGCAGTTCAGATCGCAGCCCGCAGAGATGCCCAGAACAGCGGCTTCTTGTCCGGAGGCCGCATAAAAGTGACCGTTGTAAATATCCTCGATAGCATCACAATCAGAAACCACATAGCCGCCAAAGCCCCACTCTTCTCGAAGCACCTCCTGCAGCAGCCAGGAGTTCGCACAGGCCGGAACCCCATTTACCCGATTGTAGGCACACATCACAGAAAAGGCCCCCGCCTCCTGCACCGCAGCCCGAAAAGCCGGAAGATACAATTCTCGCAGATTCCGCATATCCACATCAGAGGAACCTGTATGGCGCGTCGCCTCAACATTGTTGGCAATATAATGTTTCGGAGAAGAAACCGTTTTCAGATAGACCGGATCATCTCCCTGCATCCCCTTCACAAAGGACACCGCAAAACGGGACAACAAAAACGGATCTTCACTATAACTTTCCTCAAACCGCCCCCAGCGGGGGTCGCGATTGAGATTAATCGTCGGAGACCAGTAGGTCAGCCCCTTATTGTGGAGCAGATTCTTAATCCGCGCCTCCGTCGATATGACGGCAGCCGCTTCATGGACAAGTTCCGGCTCCCACGTGCTGCCCAAGGCAATCGCCTGCGGAAAAACCGTCGCAATGCCTGGGCCTGTCACTCCATGCAGGGCTTCATTCGCCCAGATGTAAGAAGGAATCCCAAGCCGGCTGATGGCCGGCGACCCTTCATCCAGCAGAGAAACCTTTTCAGAAAGGGTCAGCAGTTCGACCAGTCGCGCCGCCCGCTCTTCAAAATTCGGCTTGCCCGCCTCAATCCAGGACACCAGCGTACTGCCCGTACCGCTCTGGTTCTCGTCATCCGTAGCCGTGCACCGCAGAACATAGACACCCGGAGAAGAAAACGCAACCTGAGTTGTCGCCGCATCAGGATGGCTGAAAACCACCCCTGGCTCGGCGCATGACCACAAAATCTGCCCGTAATCAACACCAAGTTCACCCAGATGATTCGGATCATCATCATAAATAGCCGCCGTCATCGTAATCGACGCATTCTCCTGCCACAGAAGATTCCGCATAACGCCGGCATCTACTGTCGGCGGACGGTTCAGCAGAACAGGAATCGCGGTAATAACCGTTTTCCCCGGATAGGTCTGGCCGTAGTCAACCATCACCGTTCCTGACCCATGGTAAGCAGTAATGGCCCCCTTGGAAACAAGTCTTGCGATACGGTCCGTCTGGTCCCCGTTGACGATGACCTCCCCTTCCCGAATATCCATCACAGAATTGCCGCTAATGGTCTGGTCGGTCCAGTTGGCCAGCGTCAGAGTACCGCTGTTGATGTACATATAGCCGGTGCCCCCGTCCCAGCCCAATCCCAACTGATGGCCCACATGGATGGTTCCGCCGTTGAGAATAGTAGTCCCCGCATCACCGACGGCATGACCGGTCCAAAAATGCTCCAGACAATTCAGCGTTCCCCCCGCCTCCACAATGACCGTACCTGCTGAACTGCCGCTGCCCATTCCGTTCCCGCACCAGTCGGTCGAGGTCAGCACTCCCCCATTGACAATAATCAGCCGGCCGGTTCCATTGCTGCCGACGCTGAAGTTTTCCACCTGCTCCGCTGTATTCACAATACAGGGTTTGCTAACATCAGAAATCCAGGCGAAATCCCCTGCTGTCGGCTTGCTTGCTTCCAGCCAGTTTACACTTTGACTCCAGTACCGCTCACTGGTTACAGGAGCCCAATGCCGATGGGCTGCATACAGAACCGAAGCCGAACAAAAGAACAGACACCCCCATGCTAATTTCCAAAACCTGCCCCGCCCATCCAGCGGCCTTCCATACCCGCACGCGTCCGATTCTGTTTTCAGAATATTGTCTCTTTGTTCAAACATGCCCTTCCCACATGACTTTCCTGCGGCTTCCCTGCAGAAATAATCTTCTACAGAGACTGGAGACTTCTGCCCCCAGTCTCTGTAGAGACGGAGGTGTTCCTGTTTTATTGCTTTTCTCTCCCGAAGCAGGCATAGAACCGCCCAAACCGAACAGCACCCTCGCCGCCGGTTCGGGCACCCGTTTTCAGGGCGCCCGAACCGCCTGCTTTATAAAGGAGAGGTCTTCCTTACTCGGCTTTATCGAACAATCGGACCTGTCAGGTTATAATCCACCAGCCAGTCACTCGCCACTTCTGCAAGGTCTTCCAGGTCAATCACGCAATCAGCCACCAGGTCTGTACTGTAAACCGTACCCGTTCCATTCCGCCGTGCCGCCGCGCAGGAATCCGCATACACATCAAGAATGGTCGTATCCCTCACCACCGGATTAAACCCGTCATCGGCCGTCAAAGTCAGTGTGTAGGTGCCCTCCGCCGCTGCCGTAACCACCGGGTCTTCAACATGGTTATCTGAGAAAGAAACCATCCCGTCATCCGGCTCAACCGTCCAGGTAAGCATTGGGATGTTTTCATCCGTTACCGTCGCATTCAGCTGCGCCGGCTGACCCACCCAGGTAATAAAACCGCTGCCGGCATCCACTTTCGGAGGCAGATTGGCCGTCGCTTCAAATGTAAAGACATCCCCCTCGTGATAAGCGCCGTTGTTGGTATCCACCCGCCAGTAATAAGTCCCGGGTGCAGAGATAGGGAGCACCGTCGAGGAGCGCGCCTGTCCGGTCACATCCAGCGTCGCCGCAACACTCATCGCCTCCGGATCTGTTCCAATCAGAATCTCCACAGAAACCGACTCCCCGGGCATATTCGGTTCCCAGTTGTTCCATTCAAATGTCACATCCCCGATCGGAATAATCTCGTCAATATCCGGTGCCGGCTGCATCGGGTGGACGGCCGTAAGAATCGTCTGGTTGTTTGCAGCATCCCACGTAAAGACCACATTGTTGATAATATCATTCTGCGCATTATTTACATCGCCGCCTTCGACATTGATCTTCTTGTCGAATTTTGCATTCTTATACCCCGTAATGCGTCCATCCCGAGCACATACACCGGGATCGCACGGATTGGTCAGGTCCAGCCGCCAATATCGAATAATCACGGTTCCTTTTTCGATATCCAAATTCATGTTTCCCCGAATGGACTGACTATTGTTCCAATTCATCAGATGCAGCAGACCGCCGTTTTTCACCTGGCAGTAGCCGCTCGTCGTCGTCTTGCCGTCAAAATTCATCCCGAACATCTCATGAACAACAACCGTTCCGCCGTCAACAACCAATCCGCCGGAGGCATTATCGTTGTGAGCAATCCACAAATGATCCAAACAATCTAACAGGGCGCCTTCATGAACAACAATCCCGGCTCCCTGCCCGCTGAAACCGCAGCCGGTCCAGATTTTGCCGCCGTCCGGCTTGTAGCCGGCATACATTTCAGCCCCAGCCAGCAGATGCAGAATCCCGGGATTAACGCCGCCGTCGCCAACTACCAAATGCCCCACCATCTTTTTTGTGGCCAGATAGCAGTCTTTGGCATTATTATTGAAAAATTGTACCTTATAATAGTCGGCATCACCCAGCTCGTTATTAGGGCCGCCTTCAGGCACAGATCCGCCGGCCCAGTTGTTCGGATCCGTCCACCAGGCATAGGGAATATTGGGATCATTATGCGGATTTGCCGCAGGATTCCAGTTTCTCGACAACTCCGCCCCCTGCACCAGACCCGCAATGGCAGCGGCTGCCATTACTGCACACCACATCCTCTTGTTCATGGCTCAATCTCCTTTCAGAATAAGATATTTTGACTATCAGTCAGTTAACGATCCCTCCGATACAATCCTCACACCACAACTCGTTTTCGCTTCTTTCATTCGCCGCAATCTTTTCCTGCCGGTAATCCCAATAAGGTGATTGCCTCTTACCGCCTGGGAACATACGCCCGCTGCATATACCGGATATCCTCCCCGCTTTCATTCGGTCTCGGTACCGTATGGATAACCCGCCCCGCTTCTGCGTTTTCAATCGTTGTCCCATCCCTCCAGTTGTGCATCTCGGCATGAGCATCCGCAAACCCCAGGGTCCCGCGCTCATAATGCCAGATAGCAATAGGATCCACCCACGTTGGATTGTTCGCATAGTTCATCAGCCACGAACCCATAATCCACCCGCGTTCATCGACATTTTCCAGAAAGACAACTTTGCCGCCCGGATTAACCAAATCGCTGGTCTTCTTGGCTACTTTGTCAACAACCCCCGTTCGGTACAGTTCTTCGCCATTCATCATTCCGGTAATGGAATAGCTGTTCCACCACGACTTGGTCGTTGCATACTCCGTCGAGGCAAACATAACAGAACTTTTGTCGCCGGGGCAGTGATACACATCAAAGGTATTCAGATAGTCAAACAGGGCACCCCGTCGAATCCCAATCAGTTCATACTCTCGCCTGACATCGGCAGGTTCCCCCCTATAAACACCGGCTTCCGTCTGAGGATAGTGAACCCAGAAACGATGCGTCGGATCAGGAACAGATGTGCGAGGAACATGACCGTGAACAATCTCACCATCATGGTCAGCAGAATAACTCTGCCAGGCAACCGCCAATTGACGAATGTTAGACAAGCAGACCGCGCCGGCGGCTTGCTGTTTGACGCGACGAAGGGCAGGCACAAGGACGGACAAAAGCAGGGCAATAATAGCAATGACAACAAGCAATTCAATTAACGTAAATGCGGTTTCCTTTTTCATGGTACCTCCTTAAGCAAGAACTCGCATCCTAAGAACTGTCGGATTGAACGTACCTCGAACCATCTTGAACGGCTTGTCAGCAAAGAGCTCTATGATGGGCTTTATTATAGCCCTTCCTTTGGAATTTGCAAAGACAAAAAATAATAAAATGAAAAAATTATTTCTATATTGTAAATACAATCTGGACGAAAAAACAACTTTTATACATCCTAATATCACCATAACCATCTATCCTATAATAACTTAAAAATCAGACAACCGGCATCCTGCCGAAGACCGCCCACCTCCGAAATACGAATATTTACCATTGACATTTTTCTGTCTCTGCCGGAGAGGAAAGGAATTTCTTTTATTTTTTTGCCGGTTCATCCGCGACCTCGCCCTCAAACACCGGCTCCCGCAAATGCCGCAGCCAAATGACATATAAGCCCAGCAGGGAAATTACAAAGATTCCAAAGGTAATCAGAAAGGCCCGATAACTTTTAATCAGCAGTTGCATCGGCAGCAAAAACAGCGTAATTTGCCAGCACAGCGCAAACGGCAGAGCCGACACATCACGAATATGCTCCTTCGTCATCCTGGACCGTACCTCCGGATGGAGCGTGCCGGCCAGCGGCTTCCAGAAACCGAACGGTCGCGTCGTTCGATAAAAATGCTTCAGCACATCCGGTGCTGTCGGCTCCGTCAGATACGTCCCCAGAATGGTCCCGGCCAGCCCGATACCCAGCGTAACAAAAAACAGCGACACCGGATTATTGAAGAACTGAACCAGAAAGGGACTCAGGTCCGAACCGTAAACCTGCACCACTCGTATCAAAATCGCCCCCACCAAACCGGTAATGGTTCCGATCGCAAAACCCCCGCCGTTAAAACGCCACCAGTAAAAACGCAGCGTATTGGGAACCACCAGCCCCCCGCCGAGCGCCATGATAAACCAGTCCCAGATATCGTTGATGTTTTTGACGGAATAGGCAAACAGAAAACTAAGCACAACAAAAACAAAACCAAAGGCCCAGCTGATACGAATGAGTTCCCGATTGGACGCCGCCGGTCGAACATAGGCCTGATAAATATCCTTCGTAAAGAAGCCCGTCGTCCAGTTCAAGAACGAGCCGAATGTGGACAGCGACGCCGCAATCAGTGCCACCAAAATCAGCCCGCGAAACCCCCGCGGAATGCCGTATAAAATAACAGCCGGCAGAATCCGCTCCGGATCAACGGTCCCTTCATAACTGAGCAGAGGAAGACTCGATTGCCAGTTCCTCCCCAAAAGTTCGCTCATCTGACCGGCCAGGGCAGGCGAATAGGCATCCGGGGAATGAATAATGCCGGAAATCGTATCCGCCCACCGGCTTTTATCAAGGGGGCCTACATAGCTCTTAATCAGCACCGCCGCATCCTGAAGCACTTCCTGATTGGGAAATGTTTCTTTGACCAGAAACAATCCGAGTATCGCAAACCCCATCATCATCGGCCAGCGAAACATCATCAGACTGGTCCACAAAAACGTCAGTTTCCCGCATTCCTTATCGTCTTTGGCCCCGAAATAACGCGGCTCCCCTCCAGCCCCCATCCCGTAAAAGACATTCCGGAATAGATAAAAAACAGCAACCATAAATAAAAAACTGTACTGTTCGTACCCTTTCGGCATCGGCGTTTTCCAGCTGCACGCCGAGGTCATCCACGCGCTTTGACCGGTAACCTCGTAAGCCAGCGACGAGAGCTGCTCGGCACCTGGATTCTTCAGATACGCAATTACAGAAATCACAATCACAGCAGCAAGAATGATTCCCGACTGAAACAAATCCGTATAGACAACGCCGTAAAAACCCGCTGTTAAGATATACAGGGTCGCAGCGCCGATCATCAGAACAGCACACACCTGAGGAGAAAACGGCAGAAACATCGCCACAAACAAGCCCGTCCCCTTAATCAGATAGGTAACCATCGCAATATTGCTGACAATGGCTGCTATCGCACCGGCCATGCGCGCAAACTGTCCGCCCGCTGTATCGCCGAATCGATAAATCATCCATTCCGCGTTCGTAATGCAGCCGGATCGGCGGTGCCATTTCCCGCTCCACAGCATCATAACCGCCAGAACCAGCACCGCTCCTCCGCGAAACTCCACAAACAGCCCCCGAGGCCCTATCATATACAAAAAGGAGACAATAACCATCGTGCCGGTCAAATCCAGAAAACTGGCCATCCCCGACACCCCCAGAGCCCACCACGGCAGCTGACGACCCCCCAAAAAATAATCCTCTACGCTGGCCGACGCCTTTCGCCGAAGAACCAGCCCCAGGCCGACCAAAAATGCAAAATAACAAACCATCACGGCATAATCAGTCGTTCCCAGGTACTTTGCCATGTCCATCCCCCTTTCATTTCACAGAGGATATTCCTTTCGGACGTTCAGCCGGCCAAAAATTCAATCGTCACTATCTTTTTGGGAGGCACTGGAACGCGGCAGGAACCATCTTTGTCCAGAGGCAGTTCTTTTTCCGGAATTTCTTCCAGCGACACCTGCCGGGCCTGCTTCCAGATTCGCCTCTCACGGTTCACAGGAAGAAGCATATGATTTTGAAGACGCTGAACAGGACTTTGAGCAATCGAAACCGGTTCACAGCCGCCGTTCAAACAAATTGACGCATTCACGGTCTTGTCAAATGGATTAAAAACGCGAACAATCCAGCCCTTTCCCCTTTCACTGCGTTTGACCGCACTGACATGAAGCCGCTCCGGACTAACCTTCAAAAAAGATTTGCAAATCGGCTCTTTCCCCCCGTCCGTCGGAGCCGTCTGAGCCAGAACCAGAGGAAGCGTAAACTGCTCGGACGCCTTCCAGATATCCGCATCCGCCCACGTCCCCCGATGCGGCAGAACCGCATAGCGAAACCGATGCCTCCCCAAACACTGAGAACTTTTGTCCGCCTTGCTGTAATCCGTCATTTCCTGCGTTACGCATATCCGCAGCGGAAAACTGCGAAGCAGTGTCAGACGAAGCTCCGGAGCGGCCTCCTGCGTGGCCTCGTAGGCCTTCAAACCTTCGTTCAGTATCGCCAGACCCATCTTGCCGTCCGTAATATCCAAAAATGAATTCATGGGCTGCTCCGTCTGGGGCCGTTCCAGATACGTCTCAGAATCCGGCAGCACAACAGACCGCTCCAGCACATCAAACTGGCCCTGCACATAGACCTTGGACGAGCAAATCCCCGCAGGGAAAACAACCTGTAAATAATGGTCTTCTGCGGTGTTGTCAAGGTCGGTCACAATTTCAACCCATCGCTGGCCTTTCCGCAGGGTAACCGTATTGCAGATCGGCATATTTTTTCGCCGGCTGCTGCGCGCCTTGTCGTCTTCGGTCCTGCTTTCCGGCACAGACCAGTTCCATCGAACCTGAAAACCGGCCTCCAGCGGATTATCCTGAATCAGGATAACCTCCGCCTGCTCAGAGAGGGTAGTAAAAACCGACGGGTTTTCCACATCGCTGTGCTCCCACGGATTGCCGACTTCAGCCGTATCCCGGAAATAGCCCATGTTTTCATAAACCTTGCCGGTTTGCTTATCCGTTACGGTCAGTGTCCCATTCGAGCCGATAACCACCCGCAGATGCTCATTTTCCATCGCGTTGGGACCGCTCACCAGAGAAGCCCGACTCTTCACAGCCGCACGCTCAGCCGGACGCACAAAGAAAATTCGATATCCCATCGGCGGGATCTCTTTCAGATGAACCCGAGCATAATACAGACGCGTTTCAAACATATTGGCGGTGTCATTGGGAGACTGAACAACCTGAAAATGTTCCTCCTCACAGCCGACAGTATGAATTTCCATCTTCTCCCCGCGCTCATTCACAATTTCAATGCCTTCCGGCTTCCAGTCCCGCGGAACATCCAAATGAACCGTAACCGTTTCCTCCCGCGCAAAGGACGCAGGATTATAAACCAGCAGAACCATATCTTCCGCACTGTGCTCCGAATAATCAAGGGTGCCGGCGATATCCAGCAGCGCCCGTTCCGCCACGCAGCCGGCAATCTCCCGGACCTGACGATACCGAAACTGCATATCCAGACCGACAATTTCCCGACTGCAGCCCCCGATAGAGTCATGACCATGATTCTGAAGAAGCCAGTTATATGCCTGCTCCAGAAAGCCGGCGGGATACTCCGCTCCGAGCATCGAGGCAAAAACCGCCAGCGGCTCGGCATACTGCATCAAAGCCCGCTCAGATTGAAAATTTTCAATCTTCAAATCCATTCTGGCAGACACAATCCAGCCGAATAGCGGACTGGTCGATTCAGAGTCCGAACAATACCGCATCTCCCCACGGACTACCGGCAGGGATTCATCCACCTGCTCCAGGATTTGATCCTGAAAATCCTCAAAAGTGCTGTGAAAGACCTCCGCCACCCCTTCAAGGGCCTGATTGCAATCCCGAATCATGCGGACCTCCCGGATATCCGGACACGAAGAATCATGCCCGCAGGACCAGAACCGATGAAGCGTGGACCAGTCATTGTTTTGCTCCTCAAGGGCCTTTTTGGCACTCTCCGGTATATTTTCCGCAAAGTAATTGTATTTCTGCCGGGAATACTGCGCATCAAAATCCGAGTAAAGTTCCCCGACAAACTTAAAAGGACCGCTCTCGCAGTTCCAGGGCACCACACGCTGATTAACATCCTTCAGATTCCAGTACACCGGCCGCTGGATGACATACCACACATTGTAGCGGGGCCGCCGCCCCAGACGAGAAGCCGCAATGCGGCTGCCGTCTGCTCCCTCCCACAGAAACTCCGAGCGGGGAGCAACCTTCGTATTCACCCCACGATAAAAAGCCGCAAACTCAATCCCGAATCCTTTATAAATCTGAGGCATCTGAGATATCTGACCCCACGAAAACGGAGAATAGCCGGTCTTGCTCACATACCCGAACTGATTGGCGATTTTATGCCCCAGCAGAAGATTGCGAATCAGCGACTCCCCCGAAACAGAAAATTCATCCGGAAGACAAAACCACGGACCAATCAGCAGTTTCTTGGTCTTCACCAGCGTTACCAAACGCTCCCTTTTTTCAGGCCGAATCTCCAGATAGTCCTGCAGGGGAACTGTCTGAGAATCCAGATGAAAGGATTTAAACTCCGGTTCCTTCTCAAAAATATCCAGAAGCATATCCATCATATGCACCAGCATATGCCGGGTTCGCTGCATAGAATATCGCCATTCCCGATCCCAGTGGGTATTGGAAATGAAATGGCACTGAATCAGATGCTTGGCAGAGACGCGCCCCTCTCTCTTCTTGGCAGGGGCGGATGCGTCATGGTTCTGTATTTTCATTTTCATGAGAACGCCTTTCGTTCATTCAAAGAAGGTGCAGTATTTCCTGAAAGGTAGCACAGCAGTGATCGCACAATCCCTCTGCCCCGCTTTCCGCCAGATTGCCGCCGGCAAATCCAATCACCGGAAAGCCGGCCAGCCGAATGGAACAAATACCGGCGCCGCTGTCTTCGATACCCACCACATGAGCACGCTCTTGCGATGGAATCCCAAGACCCACCCGGCACACTTCCGCATAAAGCCACGGATGCGGCTTCGGCGACAATTCCCCAAGCGTCCCTACAGCCCCTTTCCGCAAAGGAAATCCGGCCGTAATAATCGCATCATAAAAATCACGCGGATCCCCCAGCCCCATAGACTGAAACGCCGAAAGAATTTCCGGCCACGCCTTTTCATAAAGCCCTGATGTCACCAGCGCAATCTTGATTTTCCGACTCTTTAACTCCAGCAAAAACTCCTTCAGACCGGCGGACGGCTTAAACGCATCAGTACGCCCCCGCCCCTTCAGAATCTCCTGCATCTGAAAATGAGTGTGCTGAAAATACAGTTCGCGGGCCTCTTCTACAGTCTTTTCAGGACAATATTTCCGAATACAGTACTCCAGATGCTCCGAAACACTATGGCCCGACACATAAGGCAAATCCGCATTTTCCAACTCAAAAGAGGGGTTTCCAAGCAGACTGGCCGTCGTAAGCTGAATAATCCAAATCCAAAATTCTTCGCTGCGGACGCTGGTTCCGTCCAAATCCATCAAGACGGCTTTAGTCGGCTTTTTCCTGTCAACTCGACAGATTGGATAATAAGCCGGATAGCCCAGGGCGGAATGAACATAAGCCAGCACATGCTTGCGGAAAAAAATAAACTCAACTTTTCGGTCTCTGGTTCCCAAAATCGACTGAACACCTTCAGCACCCGCACGAAATCGCCCATCTCCCGTGTGAGACAGACAGACAAAATCTTCCGGCCGGGCATGGGGGCCCAGATGCCTCAAAAGCGATTCCTCACTCCTTTTTTCAGTCAATTCCATCGGCCGACACCTTGGGAAAATCCCTGTTAACCATCCTGTGAAGCACCATTCTACTGTTTACATTTTAATTGATTTGTAAATTAGATGTCAAGACAATTATTCCATTTCTCAGGTTTTTAATAGCAAATTTCCCCAACATACAGACACTGCGGCATTTTCCAGCAGTCCTCCTTCCCCGAACAAAGTCGAAAAATAAATCCACATAACACAATGTAATTTATGGACTTATAGACAATTATGAACCCGCAACCCCAATACCCCCTCAATAAGTCTCTCAAAAGCCAAAAAGAAACCAAAGCAGTCAAAAACAATTATTGATTTCAAATCTTATCTTGGTATAATCTATATGTAAGAAGTTTGTATTTACATTACATAGCCCGGATTTTAGGACAGATTCTATAAATCCTGATAAGGAGACAGCCGGCAATGAAGAAAAACACACACGCCCCCGCAATAGTTCCGCTCATGATTCCGCTGCTGCTTGTCTCAGCAGCACAAGCGAAAAACCCGTTTATCACCCACATGTACACCGCCGACCCGTCGGCACACGTCTGGTCAGACGGTAGACTCTATGTGTACGCCTCCCACGACATCGCTCCGCCGCGGGGGTGCGATTTGATGGACCAATATCATGTCTTTTCAACAGACGATATGGTCCACTGGCTCGATCACGGAGAAATTCTTAGTTCCAAAGATGTCCCCTGGGGACGCCCCGAAGGCGGCTTCATGTGGGCCCCCGATTGCGCTTATAAAGACGGCATTTATTACTTCTACTTCCCTCACCCCAGCGGCACGGACTGGAACAAAACATGGAAAATCGGTGTGGCCACCAGCACCAAACCCGCCTCCGACTTTAAAGTGCAGGGTTATATTCCAGGATTGGAACCCTTGATTGACCCCTGCGTGTTTATCGACGAAGACGGCCAGGCCTATTTTTACTATGGCGGCGGAGGAATATGCAAAGGCGGCAAACTGAAAAACAACATGATGGAAATCGACGGCGAAATGAAGGAAATGCAAGGGCTGGTAGATTTCCACGAGGCCGCATGGGTGCACAAGAGAAAGGGTATTTATTACTTATCCTACTCGGACAATCATGATGAAAACGGAAAACATAACCGGCTGTGCTATGCCGTCAGCGACAATCCCCTCGGCCCGTGGAAATATCAGGGCATCTACATGGACCCGACGGACAGCTATACCAACCACGGTTCGATTGTGGAATACAAAGGCCAGTGGTACGCCTTTTATCACAATAGCGCCCTGTCCGGCCATGACTGGCTGAGATCCATTTGCGTGGACAAGTTATATTACAACGAGGACGGCACCATCCAAAAAGTCATCCAGACAACAGGCCAAACCGACGACAACCAATAAAAATCAAGTCGGTTCCTGCTGATTTCCCACGGCTTTGGATTGAACCGAATGGCGCCGGATGAGCCATCCCGCCCATCCCTTCCGTTCAACCCCGCCTCCGGCAAAACCGCTCCCCAAAGCCCCCTCTCTTCCAATCAAACAGCCCGCCAGAGCCGGAAAACACACGCCACCCCCCCTCGCCCCGCTGTCTCCTTAAATCGCCCGGCCAATCCCAAACCAGGCCGCCCGCAAATCCAATCCTATTTTTTTAAGCGGCTTCCGCACGATTCCCGAATGATTAACTCCGTACTCACCATGATATGCCGGGCCGGTATGTCAGGATGATGAATCCGATCCACCATCGTCCGGATGGCCTCATACGCCAAGGCCGCAGGATTCTGCCGAATCGTAGTCAGAGACACCGGCAGACTTTCATTGATTGGCAAATCGTCAAAACCTACCACACGCACATCCTGCGGCACCCGGATGCCTTCCGAGTGAAAGCAGGCAATTAAGTCCGCCGCCGTTGTATCATTTACACAGACAAACGCCTCCGTTTTCGCCCCTCTCACCAAATCCAGAAGTCTTTCCCTTTCCGGACAGGCGGGCTTGCTGAGCAGACTCCGGCTGTCAAACTGGTGCAGACGCTGCTTCTCCGGCTGGATTTGATGTTCTTCGAGCGCCAGGCGATATCCGTCATATCGATCTTCAATGGCCGTTGTCATGGCCGTTCCGCACACAAAATCAATCTTCCTGCACCCCAGTTCAATCAGATGACTGGTCAGAATCAAAGAGGCCTGCCGGTTATTGATTCCCACAATATCAAATTGACTGCGGTGGTGACTGTCCGTCAAATCCCGATCCAGCAGAACCAGCGCAATCCCCGCCTTATTGAACTGTTCGGCAATGCTTTCGTTCAGAGAATTATTGCTCGATAATTCAAGAGGGGTAAAAAAGACCCCCGCCACATGAGAACTGAGCAGCCGTTTGCAAATGGCCTGAGCCCGTTCAATATAATTCAAATCATTGTTGACAGGAATATCATTTAACAAAAGCGAATAGCCGGCCTGACTGGCATTTTTAAGCAATTCCGGTATCATAATCCCGAAGATGGTGCTGCTGGTTGTTTGAACCGGCCGCATCTGCCAATGAACCAGAAGCCCCAGCGTCTGATTGCTGGGCTTTGTGCTCTGCTTCACAAAGGTGCCCTGACCCTGCCTGCGGACAATCAGCCCTTTTTGCTGCAGGTCCCGCATCGCCCTGCCGATGGTAGGACGGGAAGCATTGAACATTTCCACAAGCTCATTTTCGGTCGGGAGTTTTTCGCCCGGCTTGTAAACTCCCTTGATAATATCATTACAGAGCTTGTCGTAAATTTCTTTATGTTTGATGGATCGTTCTGAATGGCTATGTTTCATTGGATGCTGGCCTGCGTAAAAAGGTGATAAAATCTTTACCGTATTCTATCGCATGACCTCCTTTTGAATAATAAAACAATGATGCCGGCAAAATGATGATTTGGAAACCGCCGCTGCCCCGGCCGCCGCAAGGGTCCCGAAGGCCTTCTGCCCCCCGTAGAGAACATCCGACCCTCTTTCATTTCACTTTTCAAAGAACAACGCTTCCCAACTCGGCCACGCGGAGCACAGAATCAATATATAAGGAGCCGCCGCCCAATGTCAAGATAGAAAAAGGGTTCTTCCAGAGCAAATCCCTCGCCTTATTCCCCGCCCCCGGCATAGAACATCACCGCCGACCTGTCCAAGGAGTCATGCCCGCAGCAGAAGTTTACCCAAGCCGCCCCGAGGCGATAGCCCATTATCAGCACCCCATCAATAGTATTGCCGAACACAAACATCCGTCCGTCCGTCTCCACACCGCCGGAAACGAGCGTCTGGACCGCCACCCGCTGGTCGTTATCAAGGTATCGTGTTGGCTTTTCAGTCCTGTCCACTGCGTTCAATCTTTTTGCTGGTCAGATAAAGTATCTGACCCTGTTTCATTTTCTCGTGATGTTATCCAAATGGACGGACTACTAAATGGACGATGATGATGACATATCTCCTCCAGGGACATAAGTTTGCCTTCCATTGATTCAGGAGTCTCTAATTTATCAGCCCTCCAGTCACATGGAGCATTCGGCGGAAATGTCCTAAATCTAAAAACCTTATTATCTTCTGTTTTAAATAAAACTTTCACAACCCATCTTCCGTCGGTCCATTCTGTGGCATCTACAATTAATTTGATTTGGTCGTCATCGGGATCTCGAGCAGCATAAGTAATTCGATCTCTCGGATAGGGGTGACCATATCCATTGTTCTTCTTCGAAAACGATTTTTGGAAAATAACACAAACATAAAGGTTCACTAAAAGAATTGCCAATAATATCAAAATAATAATATTCTTACGCATTTTTCATCAAATCCTTTAATAATTCAATTTTACATTCGTGGCGGTGATGATTGTTCTGGAGGAAAAGGAAATCTGCGTCCGCAACACCACCCGCTGCTCGTCGTAATAATACCGCGTTGTCGTACCCGCTATCGCGTCCACCGTCTCAATCCTTCGGCCTAACGCATCATACTCAAATGTCGCAACTACAGTACTATGCTCAAAGCCGTCATTACAATCGCTGCATCCCACCCATTTTAACAACCAACGAATCAATGGGCTATTACATCCCTGAGTATCGGGCTTTCATAGTTTCTTAAATTTATCCCTTATTGGCGTTAAACAATTTTCTCTTTTCCGATTGAAATTCCGAAAACCGACTTCACAAACCAGCGAAATATATACCAATCTTTCATGGCCCAGATAACATATAATGTTATTGGGATGTAAAAAAAACCAAGAATAACAAAAGTCCAGATAAAATAACTATCGTATGAGGAATGGATTATAATGAGTTCCATGTCTTCCGGTATATTGATATCTGGTAAAGAATATGTTCCCGGCTGTTCAATTTTTATAATACCAATAGACTCTTCATAAAATCCTGCACGAGAGCCTTTATATTGAGAGTTCGTTTTTAAAATGGTTTTTTCATCTTCAGCAGAAACAAATCGAATCTCTGAAGGCAGAAAACTCATAAACAATTTCACTTTTGACTCATCTTTTCCTCTAAGAAATACAATGTATTTACCTTTGGGCAAATATACTGATTCGTGTGATGCGGTAATTGCTCCCGCTGTACTTTCACGCCACTTTCGCTGAACCAGTCGGACAGCCATAAAATGGATCAATGATAAAGAAAATATCAAACCAATAATAGTTATCACTTTCTTTTTGCTCATTCAAAAATACCTTTCAATTGCAGGGTTATCTGCTTTCTTCATGCTAAAGCGGGATCGCTTAGTGCTTCTTCCTAAAGCCATCCTTATCAAAACGAAATACTTTGTGAAAACACCTCGCAGCCTCCTTCTCGACCATCAAAAGTCTTTGGCTTAAACGGCCAAAAGTTGATTTCTGCATTGAGTCCTATATTATAGCAAAACTCTTCCGAAAGTGTAATTTTTCCATTTGTATCTCCAAAGATACAAATGCCCGCCGTAAATTCTCCATCAATATCCATGTGCCCTGACCATTTAAGAACACTAAATGAGAGTGATGTTCCTCCATCAGCTCCGCCTCTAATACATCCGCCATCTTTTCAATCCTTCACCCTCATAGCGGCTGCTGACCTATCCCTGTCTTAAGGCCATTTTGACGGCTAAGATTCCCGGCCATATCGCACCCCTATTCAGTTCTTGCGGAAAGTTCGGGGAAAACAGGAAAAATCAAGACGGCCATCTGTTTTTAATCCTCCTTAAATCAAATTACGGCCTCTCTCGCCTCAGACCCGGAAATCCAGAACTCTTCCCAATCTCGGCAGACTCCTTAGCAGACTCCTTGTTTGTTCCCTTCTATTTTTTGATGTCTTTTCAAAGCAGCCGTTTCGTCGCTATTATACCCAACCTCAACCCCCTCCGGCAAGCCGTTTCCCCGTTTTTCGCTTAATTTTTCACCCAAAACCCAAAACCCTATCCCTTTCCTCGACAATTCTGCCGCCCAAAACCCCGCCAAACCATTCTATTTTCACCCTTACTTTTCCCTCTTCATTCCCCTTCGAGAATGCGGCTCCGCCTGTACGCAAAAAAAGTTTGATAATTACCAAACATTCCCTTGATTTCAAAATCATTTATGGTATAATACCCCCCTGAATGACAAAGGAGCAGACATTCGGCCCCAAGGAGCCGTATTAAAGGAATTAAAGGAATTAAAATGGGCAGCAGAAGGAGCACAACCCGACACCCCTTATCCGCCCCAAACCCCCTCTATTGGCCCCATTGTTTCCGGCTTTCCCCCTCCACTTCCTCTCCATTGCCCCCTCTCGGCCATTCCCACTTGGCTCAAGGATCCGCCTCTCCATTGAATTACCAGCCCCTGCCTCCGCAACCCCTCACCCCTTCCCCTCTGACTCAAGAATCCCCGTCTCCATTGAATTATCCCCAATTGCCCCTTAATCCTTTCCAACTGGTTCAAAAATCTGTGCATCAATTGAATTATCAGCAATTTCCCCCAAACCCCCTCAGCAGCCCTTTTTATCTGGCTCAAAAATGCGCGCCGACGTCTCCGCAGCTCCAAAAACCGGCTTTAAAATGCGCGCGGCCGTTTTTAAGTGGCTTTAAAATGCGCGCCGCCTGCGCGCCGCGGTGCGCAAATTTCCCCAAAAACCCCATTTTCAGCCCAAAAGCCCGCAAAACAGGTAATATTTTAGCCATGTGAAGCAAAAATTTTTCAAAAATCTTTGAAAAATTCATATTCGGGACTTGCGCCATCGGGTATTCTGTGTATAGTTCCGTGTGATGAATCATCGCACGGAACAGGATGTACTGGCGGGGATCGCGAACCTGCGACCTAGCGGTTAACAGGCATTGTGCTCTACCTCGGTTCCAAAACCTGGGCAAAAAGTCGTAACCCCTTTGCCCCAAAGGATATAACTGTGGGTAGGGGGGGTCAAGGGCTTTCTTGCGTTCATTGCGTTTGTTGCACCCCATTGCACCCCATTGCAGTTATTGCGCGTATTATACCGGTTTTTGAGAGTATCTACTTCCAGGATAAACGAGTCCAGAATGGCTTAATTAGGGTGTATTGCGGACAAGAACTATGCAGAATTGAGGTAGATTTATGGCTGGTTTGTGAGCAGGGGGCTTGGTTTGGCCTCCGACTATAGGAGGTTTAGTTGGCCGCCACAGGGGCCATTCTGATGGCCCTGGGGGCCTTCTCTAGTACCTTCTAAAAAGTCATCCACCCTCATTATGCGGCCCTCCGGTAGAATTTAAGCAGCCCGCCAAGCCGCTGGCGGCAGATGATCTTGCCGGTGCCTTGGGGCGGCGGCTCAATGAGCATATTGTCCAGCCCTTGATGGGCCCGCTCTGTATGATAATGCTGAACGTATTCTGAAATAAGATACCGCAGGTGGGCCTCGCCCAGGATAATCATCCGGTCCAGGCATTCGGATTTGATGCTGCGAATAAACCTTTCCACGAATGGGCTGAAATTCGGTGCCAGAGGCATGGATTTGACGGATTCAACTCCTCCGGCCCTGAGCATCTCAATAAAGGCCTCCGTATAGAGGGGGTCGCGGTCGTGGATGAGGTATTTCTTTTTTCTGAGAAATCCAGAAAATGGATCAGTCAGGTTCTTGGCCATCTGCTTCATCCAGTCCCCATAGGGATGTTCCATGATCCCGGCAATCTCGACCTTGCGGGTTGCGTAATCAGCGCTGTCATAGAGTAGACGATGCGATCGGTCCGGATATACTACAACAGACAGATAATTTCAGGGAGTCATGGTTATCTGCTTTTGTGCATGAATAGGTTTAGATTCTATAATCACCGCAATATCTTCTTGGATAGGGCGATCGTTCTTGGATAACTGGTTAAGTTTATTCCGGGCTTGTGCATACCCTTGTTGAGCAGCCAGAGTTAAATAATAAACGGCTTTTTGATCATCCTGCTCAACGCCTCGGCCCTTTAGATACAACAATCCGAGATTGGCCTGTGAAACGGCGTGTCCATGTTCGGCTGCAGCAAGCAGCCATTCAGCAGCACGCCGGTCATTCTGCTCAACGCCTTGTCCTTTGAGTGCCATCAGGCCCAGTTGGGCCTGTGCAAGAACAAATCCCTGCTCGGCGGCACGGCCAAACCATTGGGCGGCTTCCTCGTAATCCTGTTCTACACCCAATCCTTTGTAGTACATCCATCCTAAACAATACTGGGACTGGGGAATTTCCTTTTCTGCGGCCTTTCTAAGCCAGAAAAGAGCCTGCTGAAAGTCCTGCTCTACCACTTGTCCTTCATAGTATAATAATCCAAGGTTATTCGCGGATGGCCCGTATCCCTGTTCGGCTGAAAGATGATACCATTTTAAACTTTCTGCATAATCCTGCCGGCCCCCTTGTCCGGTATAGTACATCAGCCCAAGGGCATGTTGGGCCACGGCGGATCCCTGGAGGGCGCTGCGATGAAACCACTCGAGAGCCTGGGCATAATCTTGTTTCATTCCATTGCCTTCATAATACATTAAACCCAGGCCCGATTGAGCGTTTGCGATTCCCTTTTGAGCCAGGGGTTCAAGGAACTCCCTTGCTTTGACAGGATCGGGACGCACACCCTTGCCTTCCAGATACATTAAGGCCATGTTGTTCTGCGCCGGCGCAAAACCCTGTTTGGCGGCTTGGCTGTACCAGTAGGCGGCTTTTGCGGGGACCTTCATCACGCCCTGTCCCTGCTCATACATCAGCCCAATCGTATTCTGGGCTGGTGCATATCCCTGGTTTGCAGCCTGCTTGATCCACTTGGCTGCGCGGCGACAATCCTGTTTTACACCGATTCCGTCACGGTACATCAAGCCGAGGGCATACCGAGCTTCCGCGCTGCCATTCCGTGCGGCTTGTCCCAATAAGGTGAATGCTTTGGAATTGTCTTGCGACCCACCTTTTGACTGAAGGTTCCTTAACGCCAGATTGTGGCGGGCTTGGTGATTATTCTGTTCGGCAGCCAGCCGAAACAACCGAACAGATTCTTCGTTATTTTGATCGACGCCTTCTCCCTTGAAATACAGTAGGCCCAGATTATTCTGGGAAAAGGCAAATCCCTGGTCGGCAGACTGCCTGTACCAGAACGCTGCTTGTTGTCGATCCTGCGGAACTCCTGTTCCGTTGTCATACATCAGTCCCATAAAATATTGGGCGCGGGGATCCCCGTTTTCGGCTGCAGGCAGCCATTTTTTTTTCGCGGATGCATAGTCTTTTTTTTCATAAGCAGCCCATCCCTGCTGAACATTCGAGATACATCCCGATAAAAAGACCGATAAAATCATTGGCAAAACACAACAAATGCCTTTTGAAACAATTCTGCGATTTCGACGGTGTCGGATAAACATTTCGATATCTCCTGAGTTTTGGTTATTATCAGGGGCTATCGGAGCGCTTTTGGAGGCAGTTAAGTTAGTTTTTTGTAATTCTTTGTTCAACCACAAGAGGCAGGAAGAGCAGGAGTATATTTAGAGCATTAGAGGCTCTTAGTCTGTCTGGGGCGGCGGGGTATTGGGCACAAACTCAAAGGAGTCAAGGTACTCCCGAAAACCCGGCGATGGAATATGGCGGGAAGGGTAAATACAGGTCAGTGAAACAAAATCTCCTTGGACAAAAAAGATCATTCCCTCATGAATCGTATATTTCCCTTTCTCATAAGTGGTATGTTTGAATTGAACCGCAGGAAATCCGCGGAAGGTGATCGTCTTTTTCAAAATCTTATTTTTCCATGAATAAAAAGCATGCGCGAGAAGGTAATCCTCGACAGACTCTTTCTGGATCTGACCGTCAAAGATTTTCTGTTTTTTGAATCATTGCAGGGAGACGTTGTATTGAATCCGATTGTTGGCCGAGAATGACTGGTAATGGACGGCAGACAGGCGGGCATTGTCCTGGACGACTGTTCGTCTGGGAGGCGAAGGAAATCGTATAGAAAATTCATCAATTTTGGAGACATATAAAATGGGACCAGATTCGACGGAGGTTTCCGCAAACCGAAGAAACAAGTCCCCTGCACGCTGTTGGGCCTCTGCGATCTGCTCAGAGGTCATACGCTCCGTCATACGACACTGGCTCTCGGAGACGTCCTGGCCGCTGTGTTCGGCCAGAAAAGACCATTTGTAGGTCTCCACCAGATCCGCTTGGTTTCCCTGACTCCGCACAAGCAGGTCGCTGAGCAGGAGTTGGGCGGCGGACTGTCCCTGCTCGGCAGCCCTCGTGTACCATCGAATTGCCTTTATGGGATCCTGAAAAATCCCGACTCCTTCGGCATCCATATAGCCCCGAAGGTATTGTGCTCCGGCATCTCCCTGTTCGGCCTCTATTAAGAGATCCGCAATCTGAGGATCTTCATTTGCGATAAGCCCGGAGAAGTCTTTGTTGTCTGTGCGGAATGCCAGCAAAGATAATGGAAGGAGCAAGCCCGTTAGAATAGACAATCGCTTTTTCATCCGGACAAATCCGTTTTTCTAACGACTTTTCGCAAACCGCTCGACCTGTTCAAGATATTCCTGAACATTCTGCCGATGGCTGATCTGCTGAGCCCGCCGCAGCAACGGGAGCGCCTCGTTATATTTGCCCTGCTGAACCAGCAACTGGGCATGCTGAATTTTCGCATCCGCTTCGTATTTTTCAATGGCAGCGGCCCGCTCAAAATAGAAGATGGCCTTTTCAAAGTCCTGGGTACGAGAGGATCGACGGCCCAGAAGGATCAGCGCTTCTCCATCCAGGGGGTCGAGGGCAACAATCTCCTCCAGAACCCGCACTTCCTCCATGTTATCTGTTCCAACCGCCACCGCCAGCCGAGCACGTAATTTGAGTATCTCTCTGCGGGCTGCATCAGTTAATTGGCTGCCATACCGAGTCTCGATCTGCTCAATTAACAGACGGGTTTCCTCAAAGGCGCCACGGGCGATTAAGATTTGGGCTGAACGAATCGGACGATCCGGATTGCCCGGTTCATCTTTTCGCATGGCCCGCGTATAGGCTTCGGCGGCCATGTCATACAGTTCCTGATTGACATAAATATCCCCCAGCATATTCAGACTGTCCGCTGTGGACTTCCCGAGGCGATCCACCAACTCAAAAATTTCCGCGGCCTGCAATGGCTGATTAAGACCAATCCGTGCGTTGGCCTCCAAAAGCCATAGATCAGCACGATCGGGATTTTCGCGGATGAGCTGTTTACAGAGAGCCGCTGCATCGGAAAAGCGTTCCTGCCTGAAAAAGCTACGGGCCAGTCCCATTTTCCAGTCTATTGTATTTGGGTCCAGCAGGATGGCCATCCGGTAGGCCGATTCGGCCGACAGATTATTCCCCACGGAAGCATAAGCAAATCCAAGCAGCCCGAAAGTAATCGCATCCCCGCCTCCGAGGGCGATCACCTGGGTCAAGGCCGGCAACGATTTGTCATATTGCCCTTGGCGGATATAGATTAATCCCAAGTTTCGCCAGGCACGGCGAAATTTAGGATATTTCTCCACAGCCGACTGATAAGCGGTGGCGGCCTGATTGAGTATTTTTGTTTTTTCGTCCTGATTGATTTGGTCACGGTCGGCCTGTTGAAAGTAAATATTCGCCAGCGTAAAATCAAAGACTGCACTGGAAGAAGGACTGGTTGACTTTTCCAGCTGCCTGGCTGCCTCCTCCATCTTGTCAGCAGCAATCAGTTCAAGGATTTTCAGCATGATTTTTCGCTCTGATTCAGTCACTCGCGGCTCGATCTCGGTTTCTGCTATATAACTTTCCGCGAAACGTTTTTGAAATACTGGATCATTCCACACAAACAAGATAGATTCATTTAGACCGGAGTATGAAACAGAGGATTCCGGTTCGTTAGACCATACCGGACACGATAAAGCCAGCAGCAGAATGGCTCCCCCAAAAATACGGGCTGGGAGGGTTTTCATTGTCGGATTATCCTTTCGGGAAGGTAATGGGTACCCGCATGCGGAAGCGTACTGGCTGACCGCCGCGTTTTCCGGGTTCAAATTTCCATTGTTTGACGGCATTCAAAGCAGGATTTTCAAAAATCGGGTCCGGAGAACTTTGCACAACAGGATTCTCGACCCGGCCTGCTTGATTGACAATAAAAATTATATACACAGTGGCCGGGGCTTTTTTCCGCAACTCTAAAGTCAAGGTGGGGCTTGGCTGATAAAGAATACGAGGTTTCTGGTCAAGGTCTGCAATAGAAAATAAGGCATCAACTTCTGCCTGCTCCGATACGATGGAATGGAGTTTGACCGCAAAATCGCCGCCGAGCCATCCCTCGCCGAATCCCGGATCCAAGGCCAGTTCAATCTGAGCCAGATCCAGCGGGGGCGCCTCGTCGATAAATTCAGGGGGTTTTTCGGGCGATTTCTCTTCCGGTTCGGGTTCGGATTCCGGGGGCGGCGGTGGCGCCTCCAGTTTAGCTGTATCAACGGCTTGAACAATCAGATCCATGGCGGGCGGTTTGGCCAACGTCTGCATGAAAGGCAGCACCATAAAAAAGAGCAGCGTCAGCCCTACGGCTCCTGCGAGAACTATCAGACGGCCCAGAAAATCTGCAATGGACCGGAAGGACTTTGATTTATGTTTCCACAGTGTACCCATATTCAGTTTTTGGGTTTGCGAGTGGCCAGACTGACTTTTACCGCTCCGGCCAGTTTGGCTTCGTCGATCAGCCGGACCAGCAGGCCGGACTGGGCAGATGCATCTGCCTGGATAATGACGGGAACGTCCTCTTTCTGAAGCATGCGTTTGATTAGCGGCTGGACTCCGCTGATTCCGATGTCACGGCCGCCATAGACCACTTCTCCTTTTTCGGTCAAGGCAATCAAAATGCTGGTTTTTTCCAATTGAACGGAAGAGGCGGCCTGCGGTTTGTCCACTTCAATGCCGGTCTCTTCAACAAATGTGGTGGTCACAATGAAGAAAATCAGCAAAATAAAAACACAATCGATCAAAGGAGAAATATCAATTCCGTTCTCATTATTGTCGCTGAATGCTGTTTGACGAAAACGTCCCATCAAATCCTCGTTGTTAATGGATTAGAGAGGGGATCTTGGATCCCCATTCCGGACAGATGGCCGCCGGCTCCAAACAGGGTTGCCGGTCTGAAGGGAGCGATGAAAGTTCAAAGGAATCAATCTCCGGCTCTTCTGCCGATTCGGTCTGTTTATAGAACTTTTGTGTACAGACGGTTTCCAGATGCGCCAGAAACGCCTTGTATCGTTCATGCTTGCGTACCAGGTGGTACTGGAAAAACAGTCCCGGCAGCGCAATCACCAGCCCGGTCTCCGTCGTGACTAGGGCTTCTGAAATCCCCTGGGCAACCAATGCCATGGTCTTTTCTCCCCCGGCTCCTGAGGCCAGCGCTCCAAAGGTGGCGAGCATGCCGGTGACCGTTCCCAGCAATCCGAGCAAGGGAGCTACGCTGACACAGATTTTCATTACTCGTAAATCCCGTTCGAAAGGTTCAATCTCCGTGGCCCGTAATTCATCAAAAAAAACGACCGTGTTCTGGAGCGAAGTTCCGCCTGTGACAAAGTCGAGCAACCGTCCAATTGGTCCTGTCCGCTGATCCTGGTGATCGATCCAGAAACGCCAGGTTTGTTCTTTTACTACGGTAAATCCGGTTGCATAGAGTTTAAGCCAGATCTGCATTCCCAATCCGAACATAACCAGTGCCGTTGCGGCGATGGCGATCATCGCCCATCCCCCTGAAATCCAGATGGCAACGGCCTGTTCCCACATTTTAGTCAGACCTTCAGGAATCATAATTATTTTACATCTCCATTTCCATTGCGGGGTATTCGCCCTACCAAACGGTCCTCGTGATCCAGAACCGGAAGGTGCAATATCTGATGTTTGGCAAAGAGCGCATGAACTTCTCTCATATCGGTATCTACCCGTACAAACAGCGGATGGTTTTCAACCAAAGAATCCACACGGGTCTGATCGGGCCGTGTCAGCAGACGATGAATCGGCACATGGCCGGCATATTTACCGTGTTCATCTACGATAAACACCGCATCTGCCTCTTCTCCGATTTCGGTAGACCGGATTTTCCCGAGGATCTCTCCTACGGTCGCTGTTTTGGCGATAGGCATGATCTGAGTCCGCATCCGGCTGGCGGCAACTCCTTGAGAATACTCATGAATCGGAATTCGAGGCCCTGAAGATTTTCCGCTTTCGGTGGTATGGATGCGGATCGGGGCGGGAGCGGGTAGAGGTTTTTGAACCGGTTCCTGCGGGGGTTTTTCACTTTTGCTGATCTGGTTCATAAATGTCACTGCCGCTTTTTCCATCTGACTAATTACGCCGTTGGCTTTGCGGGAAAGAAAGGCGTGAATCAGCAGCGACGGAATCGCCACGATCAGACCGAACTCTGTGGTAATCAGGGCTTCAGAAATCCCGCCGGACAAGGTCTTTACATCGCCGGAACCAAACACTGTAATGAGTTTGAAGGTATTGATGATTCCGGTGACGGTGCCCAGCAGTCCCAGCAGCGGGGCCGATGCGGCGCTGATGGAGATAAAGGGCAAAAACCGATGAAGCTGAAGACGCGTGACCAGCACTTTTTCATACATCACTTCTTCGATGAGATCTCGCGGCTGATCGAGATGCTCTGCCCCTGCGGCCAGCATGATGCCGACTGGAGAGTAGCTGAGCCACCTATGGAGCAGATATCGGACACCCCCTCCGAAAACAGCCCCGATACCTGCAAAAATCCAAACACTCCGCGTTGAGTCCAGCCGAGCCAGGAACTCGGACGGCAGATGCAGGTCCACCCGACTGAGGACTAGGAAAATCAGCACGCTCAGTCCTGCGCCGAACATCCCGCCGATCATCCAATCTCGAAGAGATAAACCCTTATATTCAGTCATGGTTTCAATCTCTTGAAGGATGGCCTTGCTGTCCCGGCGGGCAATCGCCTTGAAAAAAGCAGCGGTTTGCCTGGCGGAAGGAATGCGGACGCAGCTCAACGCTAGCCATTTGCTCAGGGCGACCAGCAGGGCAGTTCCGGCCAGGACAAAGATCGGGACCATGACCGGTCCCCCTTTACGGATATGCGTCAAAAGAGTGTCCCGTGTGGCTTCGATTCGATGTGCATTGCCGAGGGTTGGATCCAGTGGGAAAAATCCTGTTGTTGAAGATGCCAGAGTTTCGGCTGCGAGGGCATCAGTAGAAGATCCGAAGGCGATCAAAGAAGGTTCCAGAGATCCCAGCCGCTGCTCAACAATTCCCACATCCCGTCCATCTGCGGAGCGAAATATAGCCGATGGACCGATTAAAATAAATGTGCCGGTTTTAACTTTTCCGCTTGCGTCAACAGCGGTGCCTTCAAATCTGACACCCCCCAGAGCCTCCTGCAGCCGCTGAAGCGACACGGCCAGCAATTCGAGTTGGGCTGTATAGACTTCCTGCTGCGAAAGCGTGTTGTTTTCAGTAGCCAACTTGGCCTTGTCAAGGGCCTGCCGGTATCGCTGGAGTTCGGAGATATGCAGACGGGATTCAAAATTCCGGATGTATTCGTTCAGCAGGTTAGACAGATAAGCACTCTCTTCCTGCCGAGATTTGATTTCGGAGCGGAGATTGCCCAGATCCAAGGCACGGCTGTCCAGCAGCCGAGAGGTTTGTTGATAATCAAGACGAACCTGGATCAGTTCGGCTTCCATCTCGCTTAGTTGACGGCTGAGGGGGATCTTTTCCGCCGCGATCTGCTCTCGTAAATCAGCCAGTTCGTTCAGACATTCGGCCAGCTGCTGATGAATATATTGGGAGGTCTGTTCAAAAGACGCAGGGGCATCCCCCTTCTGGCCAAAGGCCGGCAAGCCCGACCAAAGAAGGAGTCCACAGACTGCAATGTATGTTACTTTGATCATACTTTTTTGTTCCGATTATTCGATAGCAACCGGCAAATGTACAAAAGATGCCGGTTTTTCATTTTTCAGGATGTCAATCGCCTCTTTGATTTGGGCGGCAGCCTTATTGCAGGGTTTCCATATCCAGCCCTCTTGGGTCGCCGTTCCGATTCCGGCTGCCATTCCATCGGCACTGGTGTAATAGGCCTGGCCGAGGCCTACATAAAAAGCCGTCACTTCCACGGAACTGCCGTCCGGAAGATGGCGGATCTCACTGGTAACTGTGATGTCTCGATTGAATTTGTCGACCTCATTGAGGATGCCGACTATATTCTGAAAACGCTCTGCAAGCGATTGTTTGGTTTCTTCGGGCTGATCAGGCAGCCGCTGGCTGAGGGGTTTGACCCGCTGACGGATCGGTTCGGGTAATTGCACAAGCAGCTGTTTGAGTTGTTTTTCCAGATCGCACGCTGTTTGAACTACAGAGGCCAAAACATTCCTGAGTTTATCATTTTCCTCCATCAGCTCGGCTCTTTTTTTGTCGGCCTCCGCAATGCTTTCCTCGGCGTCGTGTATTTTGCCTTTCAGGGTTTCTATTTCCTGGCGGACCAGCGTTATTCTCTGCTTAAGAATCTCTTTGGTCAGCGTAAAATCCCGTTTTTCCTGGGAAATGATTCGTTTGGTTTGAATCCATTTTTCCATGGCAGAGCGGGTGTTTTCAATCGAATCCGATTCGGCCGAAAGCAAACCGCTACACAGCAGGCAGACCATACCAGCCAGCAAACAGCGACTCTGTACAATGCATCGATTGTTTCCGAGTATTCGGTATTCCGGGGGCTTGTCTTTGAAGGAAACAATCCCAGATGTTTTGTTCATCGTTTCACCATCCATACTATCCGGTTGTGTTCTGATGCGATTACATTTTATTTCCGATTATTGAGCAGGTTATTCATTGTCCCAAAAGATATCCATGAAAGATTAGCAAATAATTAGCGAACCATTTTTATTTCATTAAAGTCAGCCCGTCTAAGGCATGTCCTGTTGCCGCCAAGCAGAACTTCGATACAGAGACGGCAATCCGGTGAAGCTTAAAACCGGGCGCTGAGACTGACAGAGAACTCCATGCCTTTTTGATACGAGGTCTTCGTAACATCGCTGCCGATGTACTTGGAGCGATAGACTGTCTCGATATCCGGATCCAAAAGGTTTTTGGCCTGAAACTTCAGTGTCCAAATCTCACCAAGTTTCTGAGACAAACTAAAATTCAATGTACCGTATTCAGTTTCATAAATACTGGGGATATATCGCCCGTTGTCCACACCGGCCCCGGCAACGAGGGTGTCACCCCGCACGGTATAAAACAGACCCAACTGGGTTCCGGACTCAGGAATTTCGTACAAGGCAAAAAGATTGTATAAATACTCAGGCGCATTGGTCATGTCTCGTTTGGGCTCCGGGGCCTGGACATCCCGAAGCTGCTGGGCTTCATCCAGAGGAAGAATGACCTCAGAATTGATGAACGTGGCGTTGGCCCCCAGCGAAAGACCGCTCATCCGATCGGAAAAACGCCCTATGTCCTGCCGAACCTCGAGCTCAAAACCCTCGATCTTTCCTTTCGGATAGTTTACCGGCTTTGTAAAGGTAAAGCCGTTGCCTGCTTTCTGGACATATTCGATCGGGTCGGTTACGTCCTTTTTGAAATAGGAGATTGAAAACAATCCGCCCTTGTAGGGGGTATAATCCAACCGCAGATCATAATTATCCAGGGCGCTCATCCGCAGCGATGGATTCCCGATAAAATAGTCCCCGCCGAGGTATTCCTGCTGCTTAATGGGGGTTAGCTCCTTAAAGGTTTGCCGGGCGATGGTTTCGCTGTAAGTGCCGCGAAAGGTTATAGATTCCCAGGGTTTGAATTGAAAACCAATGGAGGGCAGCATATCCTTTTGCTTCAGATCCACATCGGCATCACCCGGATTCAGTTTCACCGGGCCTGTTTCAGTCGGATACCATTCGACTTTGCTTTCAGGAAAATTAACAATGGAAAGACTGGTGTCTTCATATCGAACCCCTCCAATTATATTAAAGAATGAATTAAGCGGCAGATCGGCCATGTAATACCAGGCCGAAATTTTCTGTTTCCCTTCATAATCGACATCGTATTCCGACTCGGAGATCAGATGTTCCTGATCCGGAAAAACCCGGCTCCAGTAATCCTTCCAGTCACCTATATAAAACGCTTCGACGCCGACGTTGCTGAATGAATCCTGATTGTATTTCCTATCTACTCGGTCATGAAAGATTCCGAATTTGAAATATCCCTCATCCCCGCTCCATTGCTCAAACGGCAGTTTAAGATTTACGAAATATTGGTCGCTGTCCTCCTGAATATCCTTCCACACCCGCTGAAGATTTCCCAAATTGAAGGTGTCCGCAGAACGCCACATTCGATGCACGCCAGGTACCTGAGAGCCCGTAAATCGGGGATACCAATACGTTGCAAACTGCCGCTTATCCGGCTGGTACAAGGTTGAAGAACTGGCTGCCACGGTCCAGTCCAGTTCAGGATTCAGCAGAGAGAGCAGGCCTTCGATTTCTACTTCCAAATCGGGAAGGGTATGCTGTCCACTGATCTGGAGTGTCTGGGTTGTCCGTTCTGTATACTCAAGAGTCTCATTACGCTGATAAGGAGAGGCGAATCGTGCTTCTGTACTATTTCCCGGATGGGCCGGATCGGTTGGATCATAATTGTCGAATTCCTCCGGGTAACTGCCAGGCCAGTATTTATGCAGCGAGGCTTTCCCCCGGGTATTTTCCATCAGAGTCACCTGATCGGTGGCATCGCGTGTGTACATATACAGCAGACTCAGGGAGTGATTTTCAGTTTCAAGCCCCAGCATCCCCATCCCTCCCCATCGAACGGACTGGCTGGATTGGGTCACATCAAACAGTGAGGTAAAAAATCGCGCATCATCTCCGGACGGTGCGCCCTGGCTGTACTGGGGCGTCATCGGATCGCCGGGCACATCAACCCAGAATTTATTCTCACTCCCACCAGAATAATGTGAACTGTCCCGTTCATAAAAAAAACTGGCGAAGCCGCCGAGGGTAAAATCCTCAAATTGGCGTTTTCCTCCTCCGGAAACCGACCATTTATAATCCATAGGTCTGTTTGTCGGCCAGACTCCTACTGCCCCGCCCCAGTCTGTTCCGATGGGCTGTATATCCCGGGAATCATCATCTCGACCCCAGCGATCCACGCCCCCCCCCTTATAGGACAGGAACTTACTGCCGGCACTCATCACATTTGTATTAAATCCATATTGACCGCTCAGATTCAGAGCGGTTTCAGCCGGGATCCCCTTGAGAATCACATTGACGGCGCCGCCGGAGGCATCCCCCTGCTGGTCGGGAGTAAAGGTCTTGCTGATCTGAATGCTGTCAATGACGGCTGTAGGGAATTGATCCAGTTGGACCGCCCGTTTCTCGGCATCGGCTGTCGGAAGGCGAACGCTGTTCATCTGCGAATTCACATACCGATCCGGAAGTCCCCGCACGACTGCATACTTGCCATCCTGAACAGTAGTTCCCGAGATCAGATTCAGGGCGCTGGCGGCATCGCTTGCTCCGGCCTGACTCATCAGTTCCGAACTTATCGAGTCCATGAGGGCCGGACTTTCCAAACGCAGTTCCAGCAGGGCCGCTTCGGTGCCAACACCGATCAGCAAATCCTGAACCACAAATTCTTCCATCTCTTCAAATTCACCGGCCAGAGAAATATTGACTTCTGCCATCTGTCCCGAGGAGACAGTCACATTGGCTTTGACCTGCCGGGTATAGCCCTCCTTTGAAAAAACAAGGGTATAGATTCCCGGTTCAATGTTGGGAAAAACAAAATTTCCTTCGTCGGTAGAAACAGTCGTCTGCCCCGTTTCCGCGATGAAAACCTTAGTGGCAGGGAGAGGGGTCTCGAAGTCGCTGTCTGAAATCAGGCCTCGAATCCCACCGAATTGCTCCTGACAAAGTGCAATCGCTGGGGGAAGCAAAAATAAAAGCCCGGCCAGTCCGAAGAATCTGCCCTTGCTCATTCGGATCCCAATTCCTTTAGAATCTGTTGCATCCTTGCCCATAATTCAGCATCCGGTTGAATGCCATCTTGTGCCATTGAACAGCAAATCGAGGACAAATCCTCAGCGCGAGGCCTTTTGTTGGGATTGACCATTCCGGCTTCAACCGCCTGTTTGTATATGGTCAGCGCCGTCTCGGGGTCTCCGATTGTATGATAGGCCCTTGCCAGGGGAATAATCGCCCTAGCCCGATAGATATCGATAATCCCCTCTCCCTTTTGATCAACCATAGATCGAAGCGCATCGGCATTAGTCCGGGCCTGTTCGACATTACCGGCTTTGTATTGAATTTCAATCCATTCCGCAGAAAGCGGAAGGTAATTCTCCAGCGGCCAGAGGCAGGGATTAAGGTATTCATCGGCCTGCCTGAACAGGTCTATCGCTTTGTCCGAATCTCCATGGTCCAATGCGGATTGGGCCAGTTTTTTCAACACTTCCAAACGGATCGGAATCGGCAGCTTGCCCCATGCAACTTTGATCCTCTCTTCCGTCAGGGCACGACGTTGGGGATTGTCATAATACCGATCAAACAATCCGGCATAGGCATGAAGAGCACTTTGGGTTATATCGAAATTCAGCAGCGCAACCAAGGCATCCAGCTGTTTGATCTGCTCATCAAACAGATCACCCGCCTCTGCCTGTATTCGGGTTTGCATCAGGACGGCTGCTTCAGAGTCCTCTATCTGTCTGCCGATCTGTTCGGCTTGCTCTATTTTCCCCAGCAAAAGATCGGTCTGGGCAATTTTGGCCCGTATCCGGTCGTTGCGCCATTGTTGACCGTGGTCCATCCTGGCAATCTGCTCGGCCAGATCCAGTCCCGGCTGCACATACTCGGCTCCGTATCCCTGTCCGGCCAGATAAAAAGCCGTCTTGGCATAGCATAAACCGCGCCGCCAGTCGCCAATCTGATCGGCGTACCGAATCGCACGAACCGGCTGATGCAGTTGCAGGCAGGTCTCAACAACTTTCTCCTGGGCCAGTGAGCGGTCTTTGGCAAAAGGAGGAACCGGAATCAGGGTGGCGGCCTCAAAAGCCAGGTCTAGCAAATGGACCTGAAATTCCGTTAGCGGCCAATCCTTTGGTTTTTGAAGAACTTGGGCCGATAGGATCGGATTCGCCGTTTCGGTTGTGCAAGATTTTGTTGACTGAACCCGATTATCTGTCCGTTTTCCGCACCCGGCAAGCTCGATCAAAATGGCCGCCGCCGTCAGCATAGACAGTATCCAGCAAAAGTATCTTATGTGCATTTTGATTTTCCTGAAAGACCTCGTTTTCCTGCCTTAAGTGGGGACAAGCAGTACCGTATAGACGCCATGAACAATCTCACATCGGGCAATGGTTAGAGCGGAAGTGTATCCTGTACAAATTAAGAAAAGATTTTACTTGTGTTATGATCTTGTTAGAAGCCGAACAAAAAACTTTATTTCTATTTTTCTCAGATTTGTAACAGTAAACTTTCGCACTTTTTAGGCGGCTGATTTTAATGGTTTATCAACAAAAACATATCGACCATCCGATGTCTTTCTTGGAAACAAAAAGAAGACAGGGAGGTCGATATGGATACGAATATTTCGACATGGACGGAACTTCTTGGCCAGTTTTTTCCGATTTTTACGGCCCCGGGAGCTGACATTTTCGTTCGGCTGATAACCGGCTGGGTGCTGTGTACAAGGTGGCGAACCGTCGCCGGCATGCTTCCATTTGCCGATCCGCTGGGGTTTCGCGCCCACGACGCGTATCATCGTTTTCTGCCGGATGCGCGATGGGACATGCACCGCCTGTGGCAGATGCTGGCCCGGTTGCTGATTCAAACCTGCGGCCCCAAGGGCAGCTTCGCCGATGCGATGGCGTGTCTGCGTCGCTGACTTTGGCGGGAACGAATAAAATTGATGTTCGGAAATTCGGTCGTACATGATAAAAACTCCGGTTCCTGCTGGAGGCCTTAGTTCCGGCCGCGTAAAATGTTAACAAAAATACGAAAGCTTACTAACATAGTTCTTGTGAAATGACATAAAAAAAGATGGCAGGACTCGGAGGTTCTGCCATCCATGTTGGGTCTAAACTACAAACGGCTTACTGAAGCCACTGGCCGCTGAGAGCTGCCAAATCGGTCATGTCAATAACTCCATCACAGTTGATGTCCGCATTTCCGGCCGCATAGGCCTCTGCGGTCATTCCAAAGGCATAGGCCGCGGTCCAGCCGGCCAGCCAGTTGCAGTTGCGGAATCCGCCAGCTCCGATGGCCAGAGCGTCATTGGCGGGCAACGGATTGATAAACGTTACAGGGGCCATATCATAAGCTGCCGCTACGGTTACAACAGGACCCCGATTCAACTGCATGATCGGCATTAAAGTTGTCTTGACATTCCCTGTGAAGTTGGCGCCAAGACCGGCCAGGCGATCATATTCACTGTAGCAGTTTGGATTTAGTGTCGCATTATTCAGGATTACGCTGTTGGTAATCTGGCAGAGCATTCCATCCGGATCAATCCCCATCCACTGCTCATACAGATCGGCAAAGTTGATGCCGCAGCCGCGCGGATCAGCGTAAGCGGAGGCCTTCCAGGTATTATAACTGGTGGTCCAGTGCTGATCCCAATTCAGGGTACCGTCCGGCGGAGTATTGCTTTTTAGTTTCGTGGCATCGCTGCCGTCTCCATCATACCCATCAGCTCCATCACCGTCCTGGCAGTCAAACAGAATCAATTGATCGTCCAGATCCATCCAGATGCAGCGGTCAAACTGAACGCGAGCATTGTCTCGCCAGGCCGTTCCGCCATCGCCGCCCGGATTATCTTCCGTACCCGGCTGACCTACAACCGTAAAGTATGAAATTTTTGCCGTAGTAACCGGCTGTGCATCGGCATCCTCAGCGCCGTCTATCTCAAAGCAGTTATCACCCACTCCGGAACCCTGACTGGCGGACTGGCTATAACCCTGTACGATCAGGCCGTACTGGGCGCTGCCGCGCCAGCCCTGGTCGATGTCCAGACTGTCATCCCCGATATTCCAGATGCTCACATGGCTGAGATTGACCGTGCCGCCCCAGATCTCAATACCGTCATCCACGTTATTCATGATTTCCACGTGGCTGATATCCGTACCGCGTCCGACACCGCCCAGGGACAGACCATTCAGCTCATCGGTATCAACGATCACCTTGCCGCCGTACCGAATGGACAGATAACGGATCGAACCGCTGTCGTCGTTATCGTCGCTGCCGCCGTACAGGATTCGGGTATCTCCCGTATACAGAGATTCAGTTCCTTCCATCCTTACCTTGTTGGTGCCGCTAGGGCACTTGGTATTGGTGTAGGTAGTCCAGGTTAATCCGCCATCCAGACTCTCGTCCCAGGTTCGGACACTATTCTTATAATGGGAAGCCGAGATATAGCCTTCCCCCAGAATCGCGATGCTACCCCATTCCAGACATTTGTCTCGCCATACGCCGGTCTTGGGATCGCCCAGCGTATTAATCATCGTCACATAACCGTTTGGATACCCCGGCGCCGGGACTCCGGTGCGGGTTACAACACTGCCGGTCCAGGTCGCCGCGTCTTCAGCGGAAGTAAAGATCACCGGCTCATCCGGCGTTCCATTCACATACAGTTTGCCGCCTCGACAGACAACCAGCGTTCCTTCTCGCAAGCCCGGGCCGACCTTATAGGTCGCCACTACCACACCCGCATCGATGGTCAGAGAGCCGCCCGGACGAACATAAACGATCCCGCTGAGCGAGTAGGGCATGCCGGCCTTGGTCCAGTGGGCATCGCCGGTAATCTCGCCACTGACGATAGTACCTACCGCACCGGTTGTTCCCGCCAGAGCCAACCCAAGCAAACCAATTAATAATACCACTTTCTTCATACCAAATCCTTTCATTAAAAGTACAATCCTCGAATTTCATCACACACTCATTATGCACACTTCACACGTTTAACCACCCTCTCTGTCCGAAAAGCCAAATTTCATCGTTTGTTTCACAATCAGCACGTAGATCTGAAGTTGCAGACTTTTTAAGATCTTTTTGTTAGGTGCTAATTAGGCAAAGATTAGAATCAAACTTAACCGTTCACAGAAAATTTCATAAAAATCTCGATTTGGAGGGTGTCCCTTTCATAGTTGAAGGTTGAAAAGATGGCGGTTCCGAGGCAAATTGGATACGATTTGCCTTGAACGTAAAAACCGATTTTCAACCTTAATTGAAAGGAACCGCCATGGAGGAATCGCACAAGATTTTGAGCAAAAAAGACAGCAGAGAATTGACGCAATGGTTAGCCCGGGAAGGCCAGTTTCTGCTTCCGATGCTGGACTTGATCGAGCAGGCCGAAGCCGCCGTCGATGAGGTGTTCGGTTCGGCCACCCCCGTTCAATGGTGCCGCAAACACAAGATGACCAATGTGATGGATCATCTGCCGGAGGCCCTGAAGGATCAGGTCAAAGGAGTCCTGCAGGCGGCTTGGCGGATGGAACCGGAGGAAGGCAAGAAGCGGATTCGGCACCAGGCCCGGCAGTTGGAAGAGCTGCATCCGTCGGCGGCGGGCAGTCTGCTGGAAGGGTTGGATGACTTGTTTACGGTCAATGCGATGCGATTGCCCAAAGCCCTGAGCCGCTGTCTGTGTACGACGAATATCATGGAGTCACCGCATTCCGGGGTGCGGATGCGAACCCGTCGGGTGTGCAACTGGCAGGATGGTCAGATGGTGCGGCGGTGGGCGACGGCCGCCTTCCTGGAGACCGAGAAACACTTCCAGAGAATCGGAGGCTATAAACAGCTAGGGATGCTGAAATCATATCTGGATGAACTGGAAAACGAACAGACGCTTGCGGAAAAACGAAAGATAGGATAGACTAAAGCAATGGAGCCGTCACAAACCTTCAACTACGGCTGGGACATAATCTTTCGTAAAAAATCAGAACCAAGTTTTGGGTTGGAGTAAAGGATTGTGGCTTTTTCTCACACTTCAACAGAGCTTCTTTTATTTTTGTTGGATCATCGAGTTGGTAGAACTCTTGGCCTGTGGAAACTCTATTACGAACGAATGCTGTCACAATCTTTAGTTCCTTGATCTCTTGAATGTTTTTAATTTCGATTGATGGTCTTTGGAATTTGATTCCTATGTAGAATGTAATACCTAAAGCGGATGAGCGTGTCCCTAAAATTGGACAGGGGAAGGATTCATCGAGTATGGATGGCAGGGAAGGCGCATTCGTGAAGAAGAAGCGGCGGAACGGCCGGGCTGTTCTGTTCCATACCGGCAGCGTGAAACAAGGCGATAAATCCGCCTTAAAGAACATTTTTTGTCTGGACAATGGGGAGGGGTTCAGTTTGCCGGACAATCCAGAAGGTAGTCAAGCAGTTCATCCAGTTTGCATGTGGCCAGACCGATGTATTTGTCGGCAGCCCCGTAGTAGACAAAAAGGGTATCTCTGATGAGAACCTTGCCGCATGGGAAGACGACGCCGCCGCCGTCATAGCATCCTTCGATTTCATACCATTCTTCGGGTTGAAAAATCCAATCCTTTGTCCGATGGGTAACTATGGCCGGATTCTCCATGTCCAGCAGGAAAGCGCCAAGGCGGTAGTATCGGTCGGGACCAACCGCGTGATAAAGCGTCAACCAGCCGTAGGGTGTACGGATGGGAGGGGTGTTGCCGCCGATTTTGGTTTCCCAATCCTGCCGGGCTGCCGCCAGGAGGGTGCTTTGCGGCCAATGGAGAAGATCTTCTGAGAAGGAAATCCAGATTGCAGGATGGGCCGTTTTGTATTGGGGGCCGACCCAATTCATCGGACGGTGAAGCATGACAAATTTTCCGTTGACTTTTTCAGGAAAGAGGATGACGTCCCTGTCATCTACAAGGGGGTTGGTAATGCGGCCTGCACGAATCCATGTTTTGAAATCTTTTGTGACAGCCAGACCGGAAACTGCGGCATTTTCGCGGAGAAGGTAAGGGAATTCAGGCGGGCTTTGTCTCCAGACCTTCGGTTTGCCGGCGGCCATCCAGTATCGTCCCGGGGGGTAGAAGCGGGCGGCGTAGGTGATGTAGTAATAATCGCCGATTTTGACAATCCGGGGGTCTTCAACACAGCCGGCGTCAAAGCCGTCGATACTGGGTCCAAAAACCGGCTGTTCACTAACTCGTGTGAAATCACAGCCATTTGGACTGACAGCCAGCCCGAAGCGGATGATATGGTCTTCTTCATCGCCGGCAGCTCGATAAAGAAGTTTGACTTGTCCTTCTTCGGCATCATACCAAGCGCCAGGATTGGTTGTTACAAAGTTTTCCCATTGATTTTGAGGATTTGGTTTGAGGATAGGATTGTGTTTCCAACGTACTAATTTCATGGAATGGACTCCTGTTGTCATAGGGATTATTGCGTGATAAACCAGCAAGGTTGATTTTCGAATAAATTCAAAAGCCATCCTGTTTCAGTCTGCCGGGGTGTTTTCACGCGGCCGCGGAACTTCCACGGCCCTGCGCCGAGAATTGATTGCAGAAAAGAGTTTTGGATGGACAGTTCCCCATCCGCAGTCGAAAGGATTCTCATTTCCTTTCCGTTCCAGTAGAGAAAAAGATTAGCCGCCTGAGGAGAGTGGAAGCGAAGGTGTTCATTTTGGAAGGTTTTGGCGCCGACAAAGAGGGCATTTTGATTGTGATAGAGATAGCCGCAGCCGCTCTGCAGCTCTGGGGAGGGAACCAAACGCAAGTTTCCTTTTGAAGGCGGGCAAAGGTCCAGGTATTGCCGCAGCGTTTGAACGGCTCCGACAATGGGTTTGGCCTGTCCTGTTTCTGTGCCGTCATAAAAATACATTCCGAAACCGGCTTCATAGGACCGGCGATTTTTGGAGATCCATGGTGCGGCGTAATCCATGAGAGCAACCGGCCAGTCGGAGATCATCCAGGACATGGCTCCATCAAAGCCATTGACCCAGGCATAAAGCCAGATCAATATTTCATTGACGGCGGCATTGTAGATGTCCATGGTGGAGCCATCCGGCAGTTGTGTGCCGCAGCTGATGCCAAATTCACCAAGCGTGATTGGTTTATCAGGCCAGAGTTTTTGAAGACGATCGAAGGTTGTAACGGCCTTCTGAATATCTTCAAAAGAAGTCGGGGGCTGATAGAGATGATGGCTGACAAAATCCAATTGCTGATTGGCGGGCAGAGCGGTGAGGATGGTGTTGTATCCAACGGTGATCAGGGCCGATGGGTGCCTGGAGCGGATGGCGGGGATATGAAGATTGAGCCAGTCTGCAAAGGTTTGGTTGACAGCCTCGAAAAAGGGAGCGAGCTCTTCGGTAATGGGGAGGGGACCGCTGATGCCGTAGAGAGACGAATAGTCTCTGGGTGCGATGGAGCGGGAGCTGTATTGGGACAGAATATTATAGGCGGCTAAGAGGGCCTGGGCTTGAGCGTCTTTAGACCAGCTGCTGAGCGGCGGCCAGGTGCTGCCATGCTGAACCCTGCTGTTGACCCAATCGGGGTCGTAAAGGCCTTTTGCGATGTAGGCATTGTAAGGGTCGTGGCGGATAATTGCACTGGGACGGCCCCCGATCCGAATAGAACCGACGGTGGTGATGTAGGGCTCATTCATTAAGTCATAACCAAGAACGGCCGGCTCTTCCGCAGCAAGCTCCGCCAGTTTTGTGAACAGTTCGGTGAGTTCTTCGCCGTTTTCTGCGGGGTGGGCTGTGGGATGAAGGAGCAAATAAATGCCGTATTTGTCGGCCAAATAAAGGATGCTGTCCAGTTTTGCCTTGTCACCGTCGAGGCCTTCAATCCAGAGACGGATGCAGTTGATGCCGGCATCGCGGGCCTTGCGGAAATCCGTTTCCCATTTGTCATAGAAAAAATTGGAAGAGGCATGCGTGGTCTTGCAGTCGAATGAGCCGATATAGTTAACACCCAGCATGAAAAAAGGGCTTCCGTCTGTATAGACCAGATGTTTTCCGTCTGTGCTGCGGCGGATGGGCTGCAGACGGCTTTTCGGACGCGGCTTCCGCTTGGATCTTGCGTCGATTTCCGCTTGGGCCAATTGTTTGAGCAGAGATGGTTCCTGCATTTTCTCGACGATTTGAAGCAAACATTCTGTGAAGAATTCGGTCTGATAGAATAATTCGTTCTGGACACCGAACAGCAGCCATTGTCCCCCTTTGTAAGGTCCGCCGTAATGCAGCAGAATGCCGGCAGCAAATCCTCTTGGCCGATCGATTGAATCCAACACTTCCAAGATCCCAATGTATTTGGATTCATTCACATAGGGAAAGCCGATAGCGGAGGTGCCTTTCAGCGGCATTTTCATTGCCGTCTGACCGGCGATGAAGGGCTGAGAGGGGGCCGGACGGACACACACGGCGTCTGTATATTGATGAAACGGCTGAATCGAGAAAACAGGCAGCACTTTTTCAAAAAGGGGTTTGCCAAAGCCCTCCGGCAGTTCAATTTTTGCCGTACCGGCCTGCTGAATGCAGATTCGATAGTCGGCGGCTGCGTGGGGGGAGAAGTCATAGGACATTCCAAATTGAAGCCAAGCCGCTTTTTCGATTGCAAGGCAATCTTCCGGGCCTCCTCGTCCGTGCGGAGAGCCGTCTGAAAGAAATTGAAAATCCGTCTGGAGAAGTGCGATTTCCTGCCATTGGTGAGGCAGGTTGGCAACGGCCACCCAGCGGCTTCCGTCGTCTTCGCGGATTTCCACCACCATTTGTCGAAGATTGTCCGAGCCCTTGGCCTTCAGCCAGAGCACGTTGTGGCCTGGCGAGGAGCGGAAAGGACCGCGAAAAGTATCCCAGCGGGAAAAGTGCTGAATATCGGCCTGAAAATAAAAAAGGCCCTTTTCCTCTTTTTTGGTCAGGGTGCTGGGCAGATTGAGATTGTCAGCATCGCGAGTCCATCGCTGAGGGTCTTCATTGGCGAAATCGACAGATATCCGTCTGTCCTCCGCATCGGCAGCTAATCGCGGCAGAAGTTCCTCTTGGCTGTACCATCCGCCGCCATAGGGATAAACAGGAATTTCGAAGGCCGGCCCGGAAAGGATAATGAGATCTCCGCCCGATTTGAGATATTGCAGGAGGCATTGGCGTGCTGCATAAGGAAATCGGCGGCTCTGTGCAAAAAGCAGACAGGAAAACCGCTGAACAGATACGGAGCCGTTCAGAAAATCGTCCCAGGTTATTTCTGACAGAGAATAGCCGGCCTTTTGAAGAGACTGTTCGGCGGCGGGGCAATCCCCGAGAATGCCAATGGGATAATTCCGACCTGGATGTCCCTCAGAGAAGTTTATCCCAAAGAATGAGAGGAGCAGAACGGTTTTCAAAAGATGCTCGGGCTTCATGGCTATTGTTTCTCCTCAAGAGGGAGTATGTCGGGTAAATCACTATTATTCTTATACCAGAACAGGTAAATGCCGGCAACGCCCACGAGAAACAGAAAAAAGGTGATGACAAAGGCCTTAAAAGTGCCAATTATCAGCTGCATCGGGAGTAAATAAAGACAGACCATTCCAAGAAAAATAAAAGGGAGGGATAGTATGTCGTTTCTGTGTTCACGCTGAAGTCGTTTTTTGATATCCGGTGAAAGGCGTTTGGAAAAAGGTCTCCAAAATCCGAAGGGTTTTGTAGTGGAGTAAAAATATTCAAGCGTCTTTTGGCTGGTTGGGCTGGCAATATAGGTTCCCGCTATGGTGAAGATGAGCGAGACAAGCGTAAGTACGATAAATTGGGTCTGTTCTGTCCAGTCCGGCCAGAAGATTCGCTGAAGAACGGCGGCAGCCATTCCGCAGAATGTGCCGATGGCAAATCCGGCTCCATTGAATCTCCACCAGTAGAGTCGGAGAACGCCGGGTATGGCCAATCCGGACAAAAGTCCCATGGTAATCCATCCCCACACATCGTTTATGCTTTTGGCGTAATAGCCCATCACAAAGCCGGCAGCCACCATCAGAACCGTAAAGAGATAGCTGACCCAAAGGAGTTCCCGTATGGCTGCCCGCGGCCGGAGATAGGCCTGATAGATATCCCGTGTGAACATTGCTGTTGCCATATTGACGGTGGAATCAAATGTGGACATGCTGGCGGCCAGGAGACTCACTAAAATCAGCCCTCGGAGGCCGGCCGGAATCATATACAGCAAGGCAGCCGGTAATATCTTTTCCGCCAGTACGGTGCCTTCATAACTGATATAAGGCAAATGGACTCTCCAATCCTTTCCAAGAATGGCTTCAAGATTTTGGGAAAGTTGGGAAGGGTGGATTGCCGGCGTGTTGGCAATGTCGGAAAGGATGTCAGGCCACTGGGCCTTGGAAAGATTGGGCAAGGCAAGATGAATTTGCTCTGCGGCGGCAGAGATCTGATCGGCCCCGGGAAACATCTGTTTGACAAGGAAAAGGCCGAGAATAGCATAGCCTATCATCATGGGCCAGCGAAAGGTCAGCAGAGCAGACCAGAGACAGGCGATTTTTCCGCACTCCTTGTCGCTTCGAGCGGCGAAATACTGCGGTGTATTGCCGGTTCCCAATCCGATGATAATATTGCGTAAAAGCAGAAAGACGGTGAACATCAGAAAGCATTCATACATTTCATAGCCGGCCGGCATGAATGTCTTGATTTGCGGGAAAGATGTCATCCAGTCGGGGCTTCCGGTCACTTCAAGGGCCAGTTGGGATAATTCTGTGCCGCTTTCGATTTTTGAAACAGCGATTACAATGACCAGAACTGCGCCGACCAGAATCAGAAAGGCCTGAAGGATATCGCTATAGACCACGCCGTAGAAGCCCGAAGTTACTGTGTAGAATGTTGTTACAAGAACCAGAATCAGGGAAGCCGCAGCAGGAGACAGCCGCGGGATAAAAGTTGAGATAAAAAGGCCGGAACCTTTGACCAGGTAAGCGAGCATTCCGATGGTAAAGACGATGCCGGCGACGGCTGACAGAATCCGGGAAGCGTGCCCGCCCAGATCTGTTCCAAAACGATAAGCCTGCCATTCGGCTCCGGTCATACAATTGCTTCGGCGGTGCCATTTTCCGGTCCAGGCCATCACAAAGACTAAGCCGAGAGGAACACCGCCGCGAAATTCGAGAAAAAGTCCTCGCGGTCCAAGCAGGAACAGCAAGGAAGTGATCAGCATTGTACCGGTCATATCGAGTGACCAGCCCATGCCGGAGATGCCGATGGCCCACCAGGGTAGGGATTTCCCTGCCAAAAAGTACTCTTCCATAGAGCTGGAGGCACGTTTTTGAAGAAAAACTCCTAAGGTGATTAAAGCCAGAAAATACAGTCCGATCAGTGTGTAATCCAAAGCGGTCAGATAGTGCATTCAAACCTCCTCTTCTTCAAAGCGGGCAGAATAATTGATACTTTATTATTAAGGCCTGAAAGTGTTTTCTGGAGACAAGCGGGAGCCAACCAATCTATTCGTGAACTATTATCAGGACAATCACAATCGAATATGTCTGCATTGTTGGCGTTTTCGGCTCTTCTATTATATAGGAAGGATTCGCCTATTGGCGAAGCAGACAATGCTATTGTGGAGATAGGAATAATATTGTCTGCAAGACAGGGGCAAAACCGACTTTTCATTTAAGGTCTCCCAAGGCAGAAATTGTTTTAAGTGGTAGTAAAGTACTTTATCAGCGTATTGTAAAATATTTTTTTGAAAATCAAAATAGAATTTTCCGGTTTTTCTGAAAATAATAAAAAACTTCGTGACCAAAATTGGTGGAAAATTGTTGTTCCGCTGAATGGCAAGAGATTTCTATTTATACAAGTTCTTAATATACAAGATGTTATGGTACAAATCCGTTTTCTTTCTGATTGATGGAGATCATTGAAGTGCGGGGAAAAAACGATGGTTTTCTGTGTCAATAGAAATAAAAAACGCAAGAATTTTCAGGAAAATTTTTTAAAAACCGAAAAAACTATTGACATTTATTTGAAATATGATAAAGTACTTTAGTAGTCTTGGTTTTTGTGAGGAACTAAGGAAATGAAAAAGACATCCTTGCCGCAGCTGAAAGACATTGCTTCCGCCGCGGGTGTTTCCATGGCAACGGCTTCGATTATTCTTCGGAATGGGAATGGGCGTTTTGCCGAAGAGACTCGGCAGCGAGTTCTGGAAGTGGCCAAAAAACTGGGATGGAGGCAGAATCTTCTTGTTCAAAGCATCCAAACCGGCAAAACCCGAACTATTGGAGTTTTGATACCGCCTTTTGACTCCTATTGGACAAATGTTTTAACAGGGATTCATCAGGCCCTGACCGAAGCCGACTATATGCCGATTACCCTATGGGTTGGTGATGGAGAACACTTCGCTGACAACGGCCAGGGGCTTGAGCAGATTCATAAACTGGTGGACCGCCGGGTTGAGGGGATACTTGTCTGGCCGGATTTTGCGTCGGCTTATAAGGATTATTTCCGGGAACTGATTGAGCGCGGCATTCCGCTGGTCGTAGTTGACCATGCGTTAGAAGACTGCCGTCTGGCCGATTCGGTACAGACGGATGAAGAATTGGGCGGGCGTCTGGTAGCCGAACATCTGCTGAAATTAGGACACCGGAATATCGGGTGCGTTACTGAATTTGAAAAAGATGCCCGCAGCTGGCAGTTGCGGCGGCAGCGTTATTTTGAATTTGCGCTGCATACGATGGCCCCTGATGTTCAATACCGGGTTTGGCATAGGTCGGAGGAGCGGGCCGATGTTATTGAACTGGCTAAAGAGATTCTTCGGATGAAAGACCGTCCGACCGCACTTTTTGCTGAGACAGACCACCTTGCTTACGACCTTTATTTTGCCGCCGCCGATTTAGGGGTTCGAATTCCTGAGGAGTTGTCTATTGTCGGTTTTTCGGATTTGGATTTTTCCCGTCAGATGCGTCCGCCTCTGACTACGGTTCGTCAGAACGGTATTGAAGTAGGTAAGTGTGCAGGCCAGGCAATTGTTCGGCGGATCAAAAAAGAAGTTACCAGCCCCGCTTCGACTATTATTCGTGTCAGCTGCGATCTGATTGTGCGAAGTTCGACAGCTGCACCTCCAGCGAAAACCACAAAATGATTCATAAAAAAGATGCCGGAAAACAGGAGATTGGAGAGGGAAAAGGAGAAAGAAAATGAAGAGTCTGACGAAAGCGGTCGGTCGAGTCTGTTTAGGGATAGTTTTTCTTTGCGGGACTGCGTTGGGGGCACAGAAAGTTCTTGAGTGGAAATTTGATGGTGATTTAACGGACAGCAGCGGAAACGGTCTGGATGGTTTTGCGATTGGGACGCCGGCTTACATCGCCGGTGTCAGCGGGCAGGCCTTTGTTTCCGATGGGACCGTTTCGGCCTATCGAACGGGAATCAGCACGGATTTGCTGCCTGTGCTTGGCGGGGACACCTGGAGCGTTAACATCTGGGTTTATCCAACACAGAATCCGCTGGACTGGCGGATTCTGTGGAGTTTGGGGGAGAAGCCGGACAGCGGAAAAAACTCCAGAGCCGTTTATTCTTCCGGTTATGCGGATTACGGGGGGGGAATCACTTTTGTCGGGAGGACATCCACGACCACGGTCTATACGTCCAGCATGATTCCCTGGGATGTCAACCAGTGGCAAATGCTCACGACGACCTATGACGGCCGAATTGTCCGCCTATATAAAAATGGATATCTGATTGCGATGAGAAACCAAACCTTTTTGGATGCTCCCGGGGAGGTGAGGGTTTCTACTTACCCTTGGGAGAGCACAAACTTTTTCATCGGTCGATTTGACGAGTTTACGGTCTGGCGGGGTGTTTTGACTCCGGAGGAAATTCAGAACCTTATTCTTCCGGATGTTCTGGCTGAAATCCCAACTGTACGGCAAGTGGCGTACTATAAGATGGAGGACCCTGCCGGCATGCTGATGCCGGATCATTCGGGGCTGAACTATCACGGGACGCTGCACGGCTATTCCGAACCCCTGTCCAACTGGCTTGCGGAGGGATTCCGCGGAGAGTCGCTTATGTTTGCTGGCGAACAAGCCGTTAATCTGCCTTTCTGTGTATCTCAGCCGGTCAATTATACGGTGAGTTTTTGGCTGAAATCAGGTGAGCAGCCCTATTGGAGCGCTTTTTACAGCGAAAAACAAATAAGCAATCCGGGCGGGAGTCTGGGCAAAGGGACCCAACTTCAGATTCGTGCCAACAACAGTGAGCTTCAGGCCATCAGCAAAGAGAGGGATGAAAATACTTTGTTTGTGATTAAGGCGGATGCCTCTGCTTACCTGGATGGCCAGAGCTGGCATCATGTGGCTGTGGTGGCGGACGGGGAAGCCGCTGCAGCTTCCCTTTATGTCGATGGTCAACTATTGGCCAGTGTGCCCTATGTGTGGAGCTCTCACAAAACAAGGACCTTGAGTACATCTATCGGCTACAACTGGAAGGAAGGAGGTTATCTTGGGGAATGGCAGCCCGCTTATGTGGATGAGGTAAAGATTTGGAATGGGGCTTTGACTGCCGCCCAGATTCAAGCCCTGGCTGCGCGGAGCAATTTTACAAATGATTTGCAAGTCGATTTGGAGGATGCTGCTTTTCTGAGCGAGAGGTGGCTGGAAGATCGGGTTGTGGATCCAGGAGTGCAAATTGTAGCAGATGACATGGAAAATTCGCTGGACAACTGGAGCGTTTATGCAAGCAGCCGGTACAGCGGCACCGGAACTATCAGCCAAACCAGCAATGCGTATGCAGGCAATGCGGCTCTTCGATGGGATTATGTGCTGCCGGCAACTGCTCCGACAGATCCCAATAACTACACGTCAATAATTTTTGATCTGGGTGAAACGAAGGATTTATCGGGATATGATGAAATTTCTCTCTGGCTTTATCGGTATGCTGAAAACACGCCGGAAGACCTGCTGTTTCTGAAGTTTGTGGGGCCTGATATGGAGATACAGGCGGAACAATGGATTACCGGAGATGGAAGTGTCAGCGAGCCGGCCGGCCAGTGGGCTCGGTGGGTTGTAGACCCCAATTCGCTGCTGGGTCCCTACGGAGAGGGCACGGCGGACGAAGACAATGTAAAGGCGGTTCGATTTCTTTTGATCGGCACCGGCAGCAGTGATCGAAGCGATGAACGTTCAGGACGGATTGATATAGATGAGCTTATGTTTGTTCGTTATCCCGTCTGTTCCGGACTGCCGGCAGCAGATGTGAACAAGGACTGTAAGGTTGATCTGGAGGATTTGTTCGTTCTGGTGGAGGAATGGATGTTTGGGATAGAGTAAAGAAGCAGAAAGCAGGCCGATATTTGATATTGCTCTGTTTTCGAAAATTCTCATCATCACAGGAGAGATAAAATGCAGCGGGAAAAGGCCTTTACACTTATTGAATTGCTGGTTGTAATTGCCATTATTGCGATGCTGATGTCGATTGTGGTTCCCTCCTTATTCAAAGGGAGGGAGTTGGCTCGCATGGCGGCCTGTGCTACAAATGAAAAGTCTCTGGTGCTGGCCGCCAACCTTTGGTCCCAGGAGAATGACGGCTGGTCTATTGCAGGCAAATGGTGGAGGGATTCTCTCACTGCTCGCAGAGACGGTACTTTCGAGGATAATTCGGCTGTTACGCTTATGCCGTATTTAGGTTCTTCCATCAGCAGAAAGGGGGACTCCCTTACTTGTCCTACTGCTAACAATGTAAAATTTTATGCGATGAGCGAGGATTATAGGACGGAAGGGCATGAAGAGACCTTTACCTATGCGGCAAACGGCTACATGATTTTTTGTTTCGGTGCAAGCCCTGGTATTTTACCGGGGCCGTGTGATGCACAAGGCAGCGGCGGATGGGGCGGGCCCAATAACCTCTATTGGGATAAACACGGTTCAACGAAGATGGCTACGATCAGGAATCCCGCCGGGACCGCCTATTTTATTGATCATGAGTATTATTACGTTGCCAGATGGTTTTTTGATCCAACCAAGCCGCCGGAAGAAATTCAGCCCGATCCTCGCTTTTGGTTTCAGACGCGTTGGCATTTGAAGCGGTCCTCGGATACCTATGGCATTGGGATGATCGGCTGGGTGGATGGCCATGCCGGGCGGGAGCCGAAGGATTTTGCGGAGATTGCGGACAATAGTTACTCCGGGCGCCGCTGGACATTCTATTATTACGGCAAGTAAGGTCGATTGGTTTGGATGGAGGAGGGAAAATGAATTGTCGGAATGCATTGTGGAAGGTTTTTTTTCTTTGGTGCTGGATAGTGTGTCCGAGCCAGGGGGCCGAAGCTTCCTTTCATTCCGACAACATTTCCCATCGTTTTGATGGGCTGGGGGTTCAAATCTGGGCTGGTGATGAGTCTGTTCGGACGCTTTTAACTTCCCTGAATATTCGATATGTGCGTCTGGAGGCGACGCCGAATTGGGCGGATATTGCGGATGCTCCTCCCTCCGATGGACTTCGTTCCTCTTTTGATCAGTATGCAGCGGCTCATTATGGAACAGCGCGATTGAATGCGATGCAGAGCACGTGCAGCATGCTCAGCCAGTTGGGAATTGCATCTGTATTTGTCCAATTTCATTATCCTCGGGCCTGGCGGACTGTGTTGGGAAGATTGAAAGCGGAACATCACCAGGATGCGGCCTTGTTATGGGGGGCGCAGCTGGCGTATTTGCGTTTGTATGGAATTCAGCCCGCTTATATTGAGCTGTTTAATGAGCCGGAAGGAACATGGAACTGTCGGGTGCCGCCGGAGCAATACAACGATGTGCTCAAACGGGTTAGGCAGGAACTGGATGTGCGAGGAATGGAACAGATCCAGATTGTCGGGCCGGGTTTGGCTTATCTGGACCATGATGGCGGCGGGATGCAATGGATAGGAGCGCTTGATGAGGCGGCTGTTGCTTCGTTAGGAGCTTTTTCGACTCATGCATGGGATGAAACATTTTATCAAGGGTGCGAACCGAAACTGCTCCGACAGAAATGGCAGCCGTTTTTTTCGGCTGTTCGTCTGAAAGATGAAACAGGAATGAAACCAATTTTCATAACGGAATATATGTCAGGCAGCAGCACCTTTCACGGCATTTCTTATCCGTCGCCGGCGTCGAACTATGCTTTTTCCGCTTCGGATACAGTTCCCTTTGCCATCCGGGTGTTTGAAAATACCCTTTCGCTGCTTAATGGAGGGGCCTCTGCCTTGCTTTTGTGGGAGGCATCCGACCAAAGTTGGTCGGATTCGGGCTGGGGGCTTCAGCGTCGGTCCGCAGAGGGCAGCGTCAAACGTCCCGCTTATTACGCTCTCAAAGTTTTGGCGGATCTTGTGCCGCCGGGCTCTGAGGTTCTGGCCGCTGCTCCGCAGGAAGAAGAGGGGATTTATTGTGCTGCTTTGAAGCATGAGACAGGTCTTGTTTTGGCAGCTGTTAATGGGACTGATTTTGTTCAAAGCAAAACTGTGCGTCTGGACAGTTCCCGACAGAAGGAGTTGATTTGTGCGTTTTCCTATTCGGCGGAAGGAATCGGCAATGGAGGGGGTTGTTTTGCCTTAACAGAACCGAATGAGATTTTGCTGACGCTTCCGTCTGATACGGCCTTGGGGTTGGCTTTTGAGTTTTCAGACAATCCGCCTCAGAAAGTTCTTGAATGGAAGTTTGAAGGAACGTTGAAAGACAGCAGCGGCTGGGGGAACCATGCCACAAAGACTCTGGGGGGGTTTGGCTTTGGCCGAGGGCGGTTCGGACAGGCCCTTGTTTTGGATGGAACGGATTTGCTGATTGAGTTGACGGGGGGAGTCAATCTGCCTTTGGGGGCGGAGGAGGATTGGTCGATGAATTTATGGGTCTGTCCGGAGCACAATCTCTCTGCGGGCGGAGACTATCATGCCTTGGCCCTGGCGGCCTTTGGTGCAAACAGCTGGTCGAAAAACGGCAACGGCCGGAGCATCGGCAATTGGGGATGGGGCAAAGGGATCAGTTTTTACAGCACAACAATGATTCCCACTTATTCAAATGTGCCCTATGATGCAGGGGTATGGCAGATGATTACGCTTACTTATTCGCATGATCTCTGGCAGGAGCAGGGCACCTCTACGGCGGGCGAGGCCTTAAAAATCTACAAAAACGGCACCCGGATTGCCTCTTTTAATCCTCAAGGGCGATATTATACCGGCGGTTTTCGAACAGCTGACAATCTGGTTTCGATTCTGCCGACGATTCCGGACCAGGCGCCGCTGTGTTTTGTTGGGAAATTAGATGAGTTTACGATTTGGAAAGGAGTGCTGCCGCCGGCTCAAATTCTCGGAATGGCCTCCCGTCAATTCCCCCCGGGAGATTTATCCGCTGACGGTGCAGTAAATCTGGCTGATTTGGAGGTTTTAAGCGGTTTCTGGCTTCAGGAAGAATCGGATTGTATAGCCGATTTGAACAATGATGGGATTGTGAATCTGGCGGATTTTGCCGTGTGGAGTGTGTGGGTTAAGAGTCCTTAATCGTTTAGTAAACTTTTTTGGGAGGAAAGAAGATGAAGAAGTATGTGATTGGAATGATGCTGTTTAGTTTTGTCGGGCTGGCGAATGCTGTTTTTGAGACGGTGGTGGATGACTTCGAAGGGTATGCTGACAGCGCTGCCCTGCGATCTGTCTGGGTGGTCAATCAAAACTCCAATCTGACCAGTGAAACTCTGGAGACGATGCTGAACGGCCAGTGTATGCTGCTTCAAAACAGCTCGAGATCGCCGTATTATGCTCAGACTAAGCTTGCTTTGCCAGGGGCGGTGCACAATGTCCACGGAGTGAACCTTACCTATCCGGGCTACTTCCAGATTAAGATGACCTTTGCTATTCCTTATAGTGATGGAGTAGCCCCGTGGGGGACGTTGGGAGGCACGGGAGGAGATGTCTTTCTGAGCATGTATGATTGCTGGGGACAGAAGGTTTTCGGAGCCAGCTACCCGGGTGATGTAACAGCCAGCGGTACAGGATGGCCTAATGGGATTGTCTGGGAGATGGATTTTTCCGCTTATACGGTCACTGGAATGAATCTTGAGAATGTTGAACACATTACGGTTGGCTATGACAAGACCTATTATGGTACGGGGGCTCTTTTTATTGATGATATTATTCTTGTAGGGGTTCCAGAACCGGCCAGTCTGCTGGTGCTGAGTTTGGGAGGTCTGGTGTCGCTGCGTCGCCGTCGTTAAAAGAGTCCGTTTTGTTTTGTCGGGATGGATCCCGCCCCCGTAAAAAGCCATCTCAATGAAGAGATGGCTTTTTTATTGGCCTGGTTTCGGCGGATGCTGCCTTTGGACTTAAGGCAGGGGGGCGACGATAGGCCAGCCGTCTTTCCATTCCATTGTGGAGATTTTTAATTCGGATTTGCCGGTTTGGCCGTGGTAGGCATTAAAAACCAGATAGTCCTGGTCTCCTTCGCGAAATACGGCACAATGTCCCGGCATAATTGCTGTGATGCTCCAGAACCGCCTCTCTGCCAAAAATGTTTCGAAAAACATTCGCATTCTGCTCAATGATGCTCGTATAAGGAATCGCATAAATAATTCGTCTTTGGCCATGCCGAACAGCATGAGTAAGCCCAAAAGCCATAGAAGACAGCGTCTTCCCCCCGCCTGTAGGAAC
>Ga0208824_1000012_pt1:0-52500 | contig 247054 bp, 243 predicted proteins | sample AD_JPNTR3_MetaG_FD_184447 | JGI IMG/M metagenome (GOLD analysis project Ga0208824, IMG submission 184447) | Active sludge microbial communities of municipal wastewater-treating anaerobic digesters from Japan - AD_JPNTR3_MetaG (SPAdes) (version 2) | ecosystem: Engineered > Bioreactor >...
ATCAGCTCCCTGACCGATACAGCCGGAAAGAAGAAATGCCAGAATCAATAGTATAGCTAGAAATTTTTTCACAGTTATCACTTCCGATAACTCGTTTTAATTGGATTTTAAAAAATTAACGGTTAAATAAGAAAAGAAGAAAAAGATTAAAAATTAAAGATTCTTTTTCTTTACTTTGATTGAGGACGGTGGCAGCCCGCCTTTGTGCCTGTGGGGCCTTAGCCTTGGTGCGCCTGGCCTTTGTGGCAGAGATAATCCTTTTGGTGCGGGGCGTCCCTTTGGTCCGGTGCCCTTCTTTCCGAATTTGAAGAAGTATAATGCTCCTGCAAGTATCAGTAATCCAAGGCCTATGGCAAGGAACAAGACCAGATTGTTTTTCTTAAGTGATGTGTCAACTACGACGGCTGTTTCCCCTGCTGTTACCTGCTCCTCAACTGTTGTGAATCCTCCTTTTGTGATGCGGACTGTGTGTGTCCCTAGTTTTAAACCAGTTGCAAGTAGCTCTCCGTTTGAATCAGTTATCCCGGCAAGTGCGCCGTCAATGTATACGCTTGCTCCAGAAAGCGGTGCGCCGCTTGGATCCTTTGCAACGACCCTAATTGAGCCTGTTGCAGGGGCCAATGTTATTGTTAGTGAAGAGGTCTGATTTGAATTGATGTTTGTTGTCTGTTGAAGGCTTTCTGCAAATCCGCTTGCAACTGCAGACACTCTATAAGAGCCTGGTGCAAGCTGAGCTGACCCAGTGCCGCCTGATGTTGTAAATGATTTTGCAACAACACCGGTGCTTGATCTCACTGTGACTGTGGCGGTGTTAACTACAGCACCTTTGTCATCCTTAACTGATACTGTCAGGGTGCCTCTAATTGAGTTTAGAATAATGTTCCCAAGGACTGTTTGAAGATTGACGGTCTGTCTGGACTGGACGCTAAATGATGAGGATGTGTATGCATCGTATCCTGCCTTTGAAATTGTGACCACATAGGTTCCAGGGAGCGCATCAAATGAGAACTGGCCTATAGAGTTTGTTGTCTTTGTGTCGACAAACTCTTCTCCAGGGTACTTCTTTAAGACTACTGTGGCAGATGAGACTATCTGGCCAGCGTCATCCTGGACTATCCCTGTGATTGTTCCCTTTGTTTCAAGGATTACTATCTTTTCCCCAGTTGTAAGTGAAGTGGGCTGTAAGTCCCTTAACTCCTTTTCATAGGCTGGTATCTTGATGTAGTATGTTCCTGTTGAAGGTAGCGGTGAAGACTGGAACTTTCCTTCGCTGTTTGTAAGCCTACTATCTATTTTAACATCTGTGGACTGATTGAATATATCTATTAAGATGTTTGGTGCAGGTGAGCCTATCTGATCAAAGTATACTGTCCCCCAGACATACCCTTCGGTACCTGGAGTTGTCATAGTTATTGTTTGGGCTGTGGCTCCGTTTACAGTTACTGTGCTTGTTCCATGGTCGTTGTATCCGCTTGCTGTGACATTGTTTATGGTGTGTGATCCTCCGGAAAGTGCAGCAAATACTACCTTGCCTTCTGCATCGGTAGTTTTAGCTGTGCCATCGACTGTGACTGTTGCACCGGAGATTGCAGTGCCTGTTGTTGTATGTACTGTGATTGTTAGATCACCTGGGGCCATCACGACTGGTACACATACCCCAGCTTGGCATGTGTATCCGCTTGGACATGGCTGAGTTGCAGAGCATTGTGGCGGCTGTTCATTATCTGGAACATTAACTGTAAAGCTCCATGGGGCAGTGAACTGTGTCCTGTTGCCTGCTGTATCAACTGCACACACCCTCCAGAAGTATGTTCCGTTGTAGAGTGGTGTTTGGATAGTGTATCCCATATTAAGTAATAAGTTGTTATCTGGATTAATACCCAATACCTGGAATACCCCTGCTATATCAGTTGTCTTATCAGGCGGGAATGTTATGTCTGTAGAGTATTCTATGATATAGCTTGATATTTCTCTAACAACACAATCACATCTTGAATGCCTCCATTCAAGTGAGGGATTTCTTGTGTTTGTTGTAAATCCGTTTGAAGGTGACCTAAGTCCAAGTGCAAGTTGATCTCTGTTTGTTTCATTAACATTTCTACAAGCTGTAGGCCATGGAAGCTCACATATTACATTCCCTCCAGCTGGTAGATCCCCCCATAATAAAGGTGGGGAAGTGCTAACGCGGAAATTTCTTGTTATGGAGTTTGTTCCGCGATTACCTGATGAATCAACAGCATATACCCTCCAGTAAAATGCATGACTCGGTTCATTTAAGAAAGTTTCAGGGAAGTCTTGTGTTGGAACGAAACTTGGTGTAGTAAGAGGCCCTCTTTGATATGTTTTGTCTGTCCATGATGGACTAAAAGTAGAGGAACCAGGCCAAGGGGTAGTTCCGCTAAAGGATACATTAGCAGGCCCTGGTGCATTTGGAAAACTTGCGTTACCTGATATTTGAATATAGTATCTAACAGGATTAGACAGATCATTTGTATCTGAAACAGAACTCCATGAGAATGTTGGCCTTTTATTCTGACTGACTTGACCATTTGTCAAAGTAATTAAATTTGGTGCAGGTGGCCCTGTTGTATCTACAGTAAATCTCCAAGTTTCGGAATATGCATTTGTATCCAAACTTGATGCAACTTTCCAGAACCATACTCCATCTTCTAAACGTCCTATTGCAGGTGTTGGCGGAGTTGATACCGAAACATTGTAATCCATGATATTGCCATTTGTAGTATCCCAGTCACTTGAATTTGAAAAATTGTTAACTGCTATTTTATCTGGGTATAGAGTATAATCTAAAAAATTGGTATCCCCTCTTGATAAACGTATATTATAGAATAATGCTGAGGGTACTTTATACCATCTTAAGACCGGATCATTTGTTATTAATAGTGAAAGATCTGTAGGTGAAAATAAGTTAGGAACGGTTGCCGATACAAGGAAACTTCTAGTTTCGGAATATGGGCTTTGATTTCCTAGTTTATCAGTTGCCCAAACTCTCCAGTACCAAGTACCATTAGATAATGCCTGTGACCTGTGTCTTCTCAAATTAATAAAAGGTCGCCCCGGCCATACTAAATCCCATTTATTATATGTTGTAGTTCTCTTTAATGGTTCACAGAAATACTTAGTGACGTTAGCTTCGTCGATATCTACCAATTGTGTAATAACATTTGTGGAAAAAGTTGGAGATGTTGAATACTGAATATGATAAGTTAAGCAGTTATTCTGTCCTGGGTCTGCAGGCCTTTCTGCAGAAATATCAGATATCTTGTAAAATGTGAAATTAGCTTCGTTTCTATTTTCAGGTATTACATATCCATTATCAGGTTTATATAAACTTGGCGCATCTGTTGCAGTATCTATATAAAATGATGGCCCATCAGAATCATCTTCTTGAGGTATGTAATTTGGGGCTATTCGGGAATTACTCCATCTAGCAGGCCGGATTTCAGATCCTGTTGTGCCACCTAAACTTGTACCTTGAACTGTTACTTGTGCAAATCCATTATTGTTACTTGATGTAGGAATTGAATATGTAGCTGTATATACTGAAGATTGTCCTGAAGGAGTTACAGACAAAGTTGTCCAAGTTGATTGATTGTGTGGTTTTACTTGAACTTTTGGGGCTGCTTGTAATGTATCTGAAGAGTATATTTTTATCTGCATTGTTCCACTTCCAACAACATCAGGTGTAGTATTGTAATCTATTTTTGGAGTAATAATATATCTTAATGTAAACGAAGGGGCAGTACTTCCAATCCCTGTCCTCGAGAATGAACGGTATGATGACCATACACTTTCATTTCCTAATGCATCCATTGCTTTGACTCTCCAATACCATGTGCCAACATCAATTGCTGATGCATTATAAGATCTCAAAGATGGCGAAGTAATTAACCATGGTGGAATTGCGGTTCCATTTTTCCATGTCTTTGATGATTCATTACATTGTGCAGATAATGTTGTTAAATCTGTAGTAAATGAAGTATTTTTAGCCCATTGAAGTGTATAGGTAACATGTTGATTAGATTGTTCAGATATAGCATTCCATGTGAATTTTAATGGATTAGATGTATTTGAAACATTTCCATCTAAAGGTAAATTTAACGAAGGCGCATTACATAAAGTATCTACATTGAAAGTTGGTCCATCTGAATTATTAACAAGATTTGCCGCAATAATTCTAGAGCTATCTGCTTGATTGCCAGCGATGTCATAAACAGAAACTAAAACATTAGCTACCCCATCGTTTGTAGTATTTGTTATAGTGTAAGTAGAGGATGCCCAATTAGAAGAAGGTAAAGAACCTCCTTGATAGGACATTGTTAGGGAAGTTGGGGTAACAACACCTGATTGCCTTATACTTAAGGTTGGTGCGTTATAAATTAATTCATTTGTATACATTCTAACATTCATTGTGCCTTTACCAAAAATATCATTAGAAGTATTGGCTTCTATTTTTGGAGCTGTAATCCCAGTATATTTTAAAGTAATTAATGGTGGGCTATCATCTCTTTTAGTTGTAAAGGTTCTATTTGCTGTGTATGTTCCTCCTGCAGTAGCAACATTCCAAGTGTCTGTTTGTCCATCTGGTGAAGTAGTTTCATCAATTCTAAATCTAAATGTAAAATTGATATTAGTGGTAGAAGGAGAAATTCCATCAGGGGTAAAAACTAAAGCAGATCCTGCTGGTGATCCCCCTCCAGCGACACTAAAACCTGAAGGATAATCTGTTCCGACAATATGGGATCCAGCAGGTTTTAGTGTATATGTTGCCGGTGGTGTTACTGTCAAAGTTCCATAATTGTCTCCCGTAGCCATGGTGAGTACTATATCCACTCTCATGATAATATCATCAGGGGGATTATTTACCCCCCCAGTTGAAAAGTCGCCATATCCTTTAACACCAATATATGTAGGATACCCTGGACCGTATTGCGTCACAGTAAATGTAGCAGCAGCTACTTCCCTAAACTCAATTGCACCAAATAAACTAAAAACTAACAATGATCCAAATATAAAACTCAAAATCTTCTTATTCAAAGAAATCTACCTCCTTTTTTGAAATGATCAGTTTTTTTATTGTGAAATATCGATTCTTGACAGTATTATCCATATAATCAACTCTCTCTATTGTATCATAATTTAAACCAATTTTTGGTTCATAATATCTCAAGCTAATACCTCCCTATGATGAAACAATATAAAAACATTACCGTGAAACAATTTTCCCTTAATTTCAGAAAATGAAACACTCAAAATTAGCTCTCCTCCAGCATCTTCACCATTTTTTCTAAAAAATCCTCCCAGTTTTCCGCCTTCATCTTGCCCTTCCATTCGATGAGCTTGAAGTAGAGATCGTCTGGGATTCCTTTAATCGTTATGCTTTTCATCAATTAACCCCTATGAATAACAATTATCAGTTTTCGGCATATATAGGTGTAGAGAGTTATCTAATATCATTATCATTAATCATTAATAGTATTTAAAGCTTTCGCATTTATTGCTTATCAATGCAAATACTTCTTAAGAAATCTTTGGAGTTTTTACTGCTAACACTTGCTAAAATAGTTATAGATTAAGATTAAAAAAGACTATATCCTAGTAACATAGAGGAATAAGTGATTCTCTGGAAAATCTACATCTTCCAATTATTATTGAGATGGATGAAGACGGTGTGTATGTTGTTAGCTGCCAATAACTTAAAGGCTACCGCTCTTATGGAGACACTATAAGAATAAGCCTTGAATAATATTAAAGAAGCTATAGAGCTTTACTTAGAAGATCAAAACCCTCTAATATTATTTTGGCATTATCATAATTAATTCAATATGTAACCTTCAATTGGCACAGATTTAAATAATAGTATAATTAAAATATATCTAATGAAAAATGTTGAAGATATTGAAAAAATAATAGAAAGGGAGAAGGAAAAACTTCTCAGAGGATATAAGATTAAAAATATAGGCATCTTTGGATCTTATGCCAAAAATTCTGCTAAAGAAAAAAGTGACATAGATCTTATTGTTGAATTTGAGGAGCCTGTTAGTCTTTTAGGTGTAATAAAAGCAGAAAATTATCTAACCGAACTATTAGGAATTAGGGTGGATTTAGTTCCAAAAGAAGATATACGAAAAGAACTTAAAGAAACTATTCTAAAAGAAGTGATCTATATTTGAAAAGGGAGTATACACTATATCTGAAAGATATGTTAGAAAATATAGAAAAAGCAAATTATTTCATTGAAAATCTGACTTATGAAGATTTCAAAGCAGATGAGAGAACTAATTTTGCTGTAATTAGATGCTTAGAGATAGTCGGGGAAGCTTCGAAATCCATTCCTAAAGAAATAAAGTCAAAGTATAATGATATACCTTGGAAAGATATTGCAGGCTTAAGGGATAAAATCGTGCATGGTTACTCTGAAATAAATTTATTCAGGGTATGGCTTGTGGTAAAAGAAGATTTTCCCATATTAAAGGAAGAAATAGAGAATATTATGAAAGATCTAGGAATTTATTAATAGGATTATAGTTATAGGAAAGTGTTTCATCTCTTGTTATACCATTATGGCCTCTTTTAAGATCTAATCTCAATGAAATAAATCTTTGGAGTTTTTACTGCTAACACTTGCTAATGTATAATCCAATAAAGATTATATTCAAGTAAATAGGTTAACTAATAGGATAATATAGATTAGGAAAATCGTTTGTGATTAATTTAATTTTACTATAAAATTAAAAGCTTTGTTTGAAAGGCTAAAACAACAAAATCAATCAAAAAATGATTTAAATAATAAAAATATTTAATGTATCGGTATGAGTTACAAGCTTGATAGAGAGTTAGAAATAATTAAAAAAATAGATGGATTTCAGAACGTTAGATTTATTTTTCTTTATGGGTCAACTGCAACAGGTAATGCGAGGAATGATCCAGACATAGATCTATGTATATACTATGAAGGCCCAGAAAATAAAGCATTCGGATTTAGGCTAAAAGTTTTATCCAAACTGGGCAATGATAAATACGACGTTAAAATCTTCCAGCAACTCCCTCTTTACATAAGAAAAGAAGTGTTGAAAGGAATATTGGTCTATGCAGATGATTTTAATTTTGTTCATGAAACTGCAATTAATACAATAAAAGAGTTTGATTATTTTAAGAGATATTATTATGACTATATAGGATTAGAAATGATAACATGAGAAAAGAGATCATTCTATCCAAAATAAGTAAAATTGAAGAAAGCATTCCATTGATAGAAGAAAATATCCCAGAAGATTTTGAAGAATTTGAAAATTTAGGATTATTGAAGGATGGCATCTATAAAAGAATACAATATATGATTGAAAATATTCTTGATATCTGTGCAATAATTAATTCTGACTTACAATTTATCCCCCCAGGGGAAGAAGATGACATTATCAACAATCTAGTCAAAAAAGAGATATTGTCACAATCTATGGGAAATAAAATCAAAGAGTTTAAAGAATTTAGAGATATTATAGTTCATAGATACGGGAAAATCGATGACAAATTATCCTTTGAATTGATACACGAAAATCTAAGTGATTTTAATAAAATTATAGAAAAAATAAAAACAATCATTGACCGTTATTAATCGAACAACTTCTTGATGCTCTTCTCATAAGGCGCCTTTAATACCCCTTTTTCAGTTATTATCCTAGAGATGTATTTGGCAGGTGTCACGTCAAATGCAGGATTGAAAACATCTATTCCTTCAGTTGCGATTCTTTTTCCGCCAATATGGGTGACCTCATCTTTGTCCCTCTCCTCTATTGGGATGTCATCACCAGTTTTTGCCTTTGGATCAAATGTTGAGATGGGTGCTGCAACATAGAAAGGTATGTTATTCTCTTTTGCCAATACAGCCACCTGATATGTCCCGATCTTATTTGCAGTATCCCCGTTTAGCGCTATTCTATCTGCGCCAACAATAACTTTTTGGATCAATCCCCTCCTCATTGAAATGCCTGCCATGCCGTCACATATCAGTGTCACAGGTATGCCGTCTTCTTTTAGCTCCCATGTTGTGAGTCTAGCGCCTTGGAGAAGCGGCCTTGTCTCATCAGAATAGACCCTAACTTTCTTCCCAGCTTCAACTGTGGCCCTAATTACTCCTAGCGCTGTCCCATACTCAGAAGTCGCAAGTGCACCAGCATTGCAGTGTGTAAGCACCCCGTCCCCGTTTGAAATTAAAGGATGCCCGTATTGCCCCATTTTTCTATTAATATTTGCATCCTCCTCCCTTATCCTTTCCGCCTCTAAAATTAGCTCTTTTTTAATTTCCGGAATCGATCTGTCTTTTATTGAATGAAAGCGATCCATCATGCGCCTAACTGCCCACGTGAGATTTACTGCAGTGGGCCTAGCGTTTTTTATTTTCTCCCCTTCCTCTATTGCTTTGAAAAATTCATCCTTATTGCTCCCCTTGTAGCTTAATGCGGCTAATACAATCCCATATGCCCCGCCAATACCTATAGCAGGTGCGCCCCTGATGGCAAGGGTCTTTATCGCAACTTCCAATTTCTTAACATCTGTGCAGGATACAACTTTGTATTTTCCTGGCAAGAGGGTCTGATCAATATATTTGACTTTGTTATCTTCAAAAAATATAGTCTTAATCATAATAACACCTTAAAAAGGTTTAAATACTCCATTCGCATCGGCTATAAAAAACTACCGAGACCCAACATGATCGAAAAATTGCCGCTGTTGATATTCAACATAATCTGGTTTATACTGCCTCCCTACATTGCTAACATGGCCCCCGTTATCTGGGGCGGTGGCCCGCCGCTTGATGGTGGAAGACCCTTTTTTGATGGTAAGAGGATTTTAGGCAATGCAAAGACTATAAGGGGAACTTTTGTTGGCATTCTTGCTGGAACGATAGTTGGCCTTTTGCAGCATATAGCGTACCCCTTCCCTTCGTTTGGCTATGCCCTGTTAAGGGGATTTCTGCTTGGTGTGGGGGCTATTGGAGGGGATATAGCCGGCAGTTTCATAAAAAGGAGATTTAATATTGAAAGCGGGGATGCGGCACCTTTATTAGATCAACTCGATTTTATGATCGGTGCAATAGTATTGATGTATCCTCTTGGCCTCCCGCCACTTGAAATTATTCTGATGTCTATCCTGATTACCCCTTTTGTCCATCTTATTTCAAATGCCGTATGGTACCTTGCCGGGAAAAAAGAAGTCTGGTGGTAAATTATATTTTTCTTGCAAACGTCATAAAGCCTGTGTGTCCCAGCATCCTTGTTTTAGGCCTTGTGCCCCGTTCCTTTACCTCATATTCCCTGATTATGGTCTCTATTGTTTTGACTTCAGAATAATCATACTTTGATATCTCTCTCCTAAAGTCAATGACTTGCTCGATGCATGGGGAAAAAGAAAACACAAAACCTCCGGCCCTAAGCGCCTCAAACGCGTGACCAACAACCCTGTGAGGCTCAGGCAAGTCAAGCGAAACAAGGTCAATGTCCTTTTCATCAATGCCTTCATAGATGTCCTTTAATTTGAACTCCACGTTTCCCTTCCCATAATTATCGATGTTTTCTTTGGCAACTTTTAGGAAACGCTCATTAATATCATAAGAATAGACCTTTCCCGGAAAAACTGTATATGACAATAGTAGTGTCATGGCCCCAGATCCCGCCCCTGCCTCAACTACCGTATCCCCAGAAGAAATACCTGTGTTGGCAATAACTTGGCAGGCATCATCAGGATTAATTGTCTGTGGCATCTTCCTCATCATATATATGTAATCTATAATGTTAGGTTTTATAATGGAAAAATTCTTTCCCATGTGGGATTTAATCTTGTCCCCATATGACATGCCTATAATCTCTGAGATATCAAGCTTGCCCAGATTGGTATGGAATATTTTATTGGTAACAGTCATCAGGTATTTTTTCCCTCTTGGATCCACTAAAAGAACCCTATCATTTTCTGCGATCATATTGCTTTACCTCTTGCAATCAAAAAATAGAATATCATAAGCACCAAGGCACCTGCAATTGATATTAATACAAGGTGTTTGGAATTACCAAAAATTATCGGTATTGGCCCTATTAATATGACTCCGCCTGTCTCAATTCTACTAGCTTCATCACCCTTTAATAGCGACAAAAAAGTTCCAGAAATAGTGATAACAAGCCCCAACAGTATTAGTATAAATCCAGCGGAAATAATCTTCTCATAATGCATGATACAAAGTTATTTAAATAGTTCTTAAGAGTTTTCTTTTGGAGGGGGCTTATGGGGGTATTTGAAAGAATTTTTGAATTGATTGATGTTACAAAATATAACTATAAGAAATTAATAATATTACCGATAATTTTAGTCTTAATGTCTGCTGTGGCTGTTGCTACTCTAGGCATAAATTATGGGATTGATCTAAGAGGGGGAACGCTTGCAACTGTTCAGGGCGTTAAATACACCCCTGAGCTTGAGGATTACCTTGTAACAAGCTTGGGAGATTCGACAATAAAGGTGAGGTCCATTTTCAGCCCGCTTGGCGAGGGCTTCATTGTGGAAACTGGGCCTGACGTTGATTCTACACAGCTTATTAGTTTGTTAAATCAGAGGTACCCCAATGTTGAAATAAGTGTAGAGCATATTGGCCCTTCGCTTGGTGAATCCTTTTTACAACAAGGCATGAAAGCCATTTTGTTTGCATTTTTATTGATGGGGGTAGTGGTGTTTGTAGCTTTTAGAGTTCCTGTGCCTGCAGCAACAATTGTATTTGTTGCATTTTCAGATATGTTAATTGCCCTTGGATTTATGTCAATTGCAGGAATCCACCTATCAAGGTACACCATTGCTGCCATTTTAATGTTGATTGGTTATTCTGTGGACACTGATATCCTCCTTACCGCAAGGGTGCTTAAAGAAAGGGGGGACAGCGTGGATGAAAGTATAAGGAATGCGCTTAAAACAGGGCTTATGATGACATTTACAACTCTTGCCGCCCTATCCGCACTTTACATATTTTCTACTTCAGAAGTTATAGACGGTATTGCAATCGTTTTAATATTTGGTCTTGTTGGAGACCTAATCATGACCTGGGTTTTCAATGCAGGCGTATTGAAGTGGTATGTATTGAGGAGAGAGGGGGTGCAATCTAAATGAATAAAATCTTAAAAAATGGCAAAGTTTTGATACTAATTATTGCAGTCCTGCTATCAGCCATCACTATTTACTTCAATGGCATATCCACAGGTCTTGATCTTGAAGGTGGAACGCTTGTCACATTAGAACTTGATAGGGCCGTTACCCCTAGTGTGATGGAAGATGCAGTGACAAGGCTTGAGTTAAGATTAAACAGGCTTGGTATCTCTGACGTTAACGTTAGACCTTGGGGGGATTCTAACATAATGGTTGAGGTTTCTGGAACTTCAGCGGAGAAGGAAGCCAGTGTTATAAAGATTCTCCAAGAGCAGGGTGTTTATGAGGCAAGAATTGATGGCGTCGTTGCAGTTAGGGGATCAGATATTGTGAGGGTAGACCCCCCTGAAATAAGAAAAACATCATATGAAGGCATAAGTTGGCATGTCCCCTTCACAATTACAAAGGAAGCAGGACAAACTTTTGCTTTTGTTGCAAAGGGGAAAGGCGGATACCCTGTCGATATGTTCCTTGACAGGCCTTCAAACTCCATCATAGTCATGGATAATGCCATGTACAAGTCACTTTCAGGATTGCCCTCAGATTTGAATTTATCAGGGATTGATGCAAATGTCACAATACCCCAGATACAAAACATATTCTCAATTGAAAAGAGGATTGGGGATGACATCAAATTAATAGGCTTTAGTAATAGCCAGGAGATCCCATCACTTCTAAAGAGCTACGTTGGGGAAAAGGAAAAAGTGATAATTCTCGCAACTGAAACTGAAGTTGGAAAAGACATCTTAAGTCAAGTTGAAAAGATGGGCTTTAAAGTTGAAAGGGAAGTCATGGGAAAAAATGAAAGCCAAGGAGTGTATTTCAATAGGGTTGTGGGCCTAATGAACTCACCCATACTTTCTGAAAATCTTGCTACTGGGGAGGCTTCTGCCACGCCATCTTATGTAATCCAGGGTACATCATCATCCCAAAGTGAGGCCATTCAAGAAACTTCATCGTTAAAGATAATTCTTCAGTCAGGAGCGCTTCCAGTTGCAACTAAAATTGTGGGAAAGAGCTTTATCTCACCGACACTAGGTTCAGAGTTTATCAAACAGATACTGCTTGCAGGGGCTGCGGCACTCATCGCAGTTGCAGCAATTGTTTTCATAAGGTACAAAAAACTCTACATCTCCATACCAATAATAATGATATCCATTTCAGAGATTGTCATAATATTGGGTATTGCTTCAATTATACACTGGACAATTGACCTTGCTGCTATGGCAGGTATTATTGCCGCAATAGGAACTGGGGTGGATCATCAGATAGTTATTACAGATGAATCTTTGATGGAAAAGGGCGGAGAAAAGAGAAAGAGGAAGAGTATAAAAAAGAGGGTTGAGCAGGCCTTCTTCATCATATTCACTTCTGCCTTCACCACAATAGGTGCAATGGCATCGCTGGCGTACCTAAGTCTTGGTATGCTTAGGGGATTTGCAGTGACAACAATAATAGGACTTGTAATAGGATTAACAATTACAAGACCTGCATACGGAAGCATAGCAAAAATATTATTGAAAAATCAATAGTCAAAATGGCTATATTTAGATTTTATTTTTAATAAATCTATTTTTTCTACAAACAGCCCAATTAAAAATCCCAGTATAAAGAACAGACCCAGGAACATTAGGCTAACTTCCAGTCTGGATGTCAGGAAGAGATTAATCGTATACAATTCGATTCCGGTAAAGCATCCTAAAGCAAAAACTATAAAGGACCTAGCAACAATTGATTCCTTCATTTCAGATTTGTTTGGTATTTGGGATCTTGTTTCTTCTATTAATCTCAATAACTCCCTTCTAAGATCTTCATCACTTAAATTGCTAGACATTTAAATCAAAGCTAAATAATTGCAGAAAGCTTAAAAAGATTTGGCTATATTATGCGATATTCTTAATTTTTCAGCTTTAAAACATCTAGTTCCTTCTCAATCTGTGTAATCTCTTTTCGGTTGAACATGTCCTTGTTCAATGGAATGATCAAGCGTGAGTTTTCAATCAAAATTAAATCCCTTAAAGCTTGAATAAATTTTATGACTATATCAAAATTATTTTGGGATATTATGTATTCAAGTCCCTCCAAAATAATAACTGATTCTTTAGCATTTTCAATAAAATCCTTTATTAGATTCATTATGCTGTTTATATAAATTGGGGAAATTGTATTTGGGCCTTCAATTTTTGATAACCAAATGAACGGCGTCTTTTCAAGGTCATAGATTGTCTTCAAGGACTCAGGTGGAGTCCTAGTTATGGCAAGACCTGATATGTTGTGCGTCACTAGATCTTTGAAAATTTCAAAGCTTTTTTCATACTTGTTCTCATAAACGATAAATGATCTGCCAGGAGGGATTTCGTACTTGATTGGGAAAGGCGCCTCGTCTTCTCCATTTGTAATAATATTGTATTTGAACTTCAAAAGAAATGGGGTTATTTCTCCAGATATCAAGGTGATGAGATTTTCATCCTCTTTTTCAAGCGGGGTGCCCAACTTTTCAACATAGAGTGCACCTATGATATCCTTTTCAAAGAATATTGGTGAAAAGAAACTACTATCATTAGAGGATATAAAATTATTATTTTTGTGATTATTATAAATGTCAATTAATATTTTATTTGATTTTTTCAAATCAAATCCCCTTTTATTTAGCACATTGGGGATTTCCTGATTAACTGAATAAAAAACAACTTTATCAAATTCAATGACTTCATAAAGCGTGTCAACAACAAGCTTTGCCCCTTTGTCAAGAGAATCTATATCCCTTAATCGTTCTGATAGGGTGATAACAGAAAGAACATCCTTATTTCTTTTTACATATCTTTGCTTAAGTTCATTGTTATAGTGTTTTACAAGCATTGCAAGTTTCCATCTATCATATGCCTTAAAGACAAGACGTTTTATTTCATTTATGCTAACTGGCTTTCTAAGATAATCATATGCGCCATATTTAATGGCTTCAAGAGATGAGTCAAGTGTAGCATATCCTGTCAAGATGATAACCATTGTCTCGTTATTAAGTTCTTTTATTTTCTTTAATGTTTCTTCCCCCGATATGCCCTTCATTTTGAGGTCAAGAAGGACCAGATCTATTTTAGTGTTCTGGAATATCTTAATGGCCTCTTCACCACTGTCAGCATCAAATACTTTATACCCTTCTGTTTCTAAAACTACCTTTAGATTTTCCCGTATGTCTTCTTCATCATCGACTACCAGTATGCTAAACTCATTCTTTTCCATTAATCCCCCCCTTTAAAAGCGGAGTTTGAATGGCTGACTTTAGCCTGTATACAGTTGACATGTATTTTCCTCATTTGTTTGGTATATCCTACCCAAAATAACTAAACATCCTTTTTTGATAAGTGTAGCAAATATATGATACGCCTAAATCTAACATGAGCCAAGAGAGTAGATAATCCCAGACATATGTTATTATTTCCTTACCTATTCTCAATTATTTTGGGAGACATTTTTATAGATTTGCTTTAAATTTGCGAAAATCACAATATTTATTTAAGAAAATCTGGGAAATGTAAAAGAAAACTTCTTAAAGTGACATAATTTAATTAGAAAGAGGGATTTATTACTCCACATTGAAAAATTTATAGAAACTAACTTAGACAAAAAGTATAGTTGCATGAAGAAGAATACAGTGTTTGTTACGGCGGGCTTCAAATATAGGAAAACTTGGATTATTTGGAGTAGAGAATAAAGAGGGATTGTTATGTGGAAAGAAATATCTAAGTTTGGCAAGAAACTTGTAGACGGGGGCTATTTAAGCTCTCATTTCGGGAATATAAGTGTTAGGGCAGGCGACAATATTACAGTTACAAAAAGCGGTAGTATGTTAGATGAGATAGCAGAGGACTCTGTCGTTACTGTTGACCTTTACAAAACTTCATCTCTTGACCTAATAGCGTCAAGTGAAACCATTGTCCACAGGGAGATCTATAAAAGGACTTCCGCCCTTGCAATAATACATGCCCATTGCCCATTTGCAGTTGTAGAATCTCTCTTAAGTGATACTTCAATTAGGCCCTATGACTCTGAAGGAAAACTGTTTTTCCAAGAAATTCCCATAGTTACAGGGGACATGGGGACCAAAGAGCTTGCAGAAAATACAGCCAAAGCTCTTGAAAGCTACAAGGGATGTATTGTCAAAGCTCATGGTACTTTTGCAACTGGAAAGTCTTTAAAAGAAGCGTATGTTCACACCACTGTAATTGAGCACAGCGCAAAAATCAAGTATTATTACGATTTAAATAAAAATAAGTAATTATTTAACAATAAGGACTGGGATCTTGCTATTTTTTACAACAACAGAAGCAACTTTTCCTAGGGCTGATTTTCTTGACTTGGAAGATCCATATTCGCCCATAATTATTAAATCGAATCCCCCTTCTTCAGCTTCAGCTAAGATTTCTTGTGTTATTTTACCTATCCTAGATTTTGTTCTTGCTTCAATTCCAAATTTCATTAAAAGTTTGTAGGAATTTTCAAGTATTTTGACGCTGAGGTCGGTGGATTTAATATTTTTTAAATCATCAACTGTTTCAACATTCTTCAGTTTAACTTCCTTGAATTTTTTTACTTCCTCATTAAACTTTCTTTCATAAAATTTGAATTCTTCATGGACTTCTGGCATAACATATAGTATAACTACCTCATGATCCTTGGGATTAGAAAAAAGTCTTGCTCCATATGCCAGAGTATTATCAGAGTAAAAGGAGCCATCTGTACACATTAATATTTTCATATTATCACCTTATTGGCATGTATGGGATCAATAGCACTAGTATTATGTTAGCTATAAGTGTTGAGATTCCACCAACTACAAGACCAATACCTAGCCATTTTGTAAATCTCATGCTATATTTCTTTCTCTTTTCCAATATACCTAAAGCTACAATATTTGCAGTACTCCCTACCATTGTGATGTTACCTCCATAACACCCGCCAAACAAAAGGGCCCACCATAATGGAAATGTATTAATCCCAAGATTATTAAAACTTTCTACCACAGGAATAAATGCTGCAACTAAAACCACGTTATCAAGCACACTAGACCCAATAGATGCTATCCAGAGTAGCATTGTGGTGAGAATCGGAAGGCTGCTTGCAATGCCTGCAATTTTAAATGCAAGTATGTCTGTTGCACCTGTATATTTTAAGGTACCCGCTTTAGCAAAAAGCATCATGAAGAATATCAATGTCCACCAATCGACGTCCTTTTCAATGTACTCTCTGGCCTTTGTCCTTTTCCACATCATTACCATACTTGCTCCAATCAACGATGCCGCTAAAAGAAGGGTATTGTGCGGAAGGTCAAATACAGTTTCAAGCCTCTTATGCATAGCTATTAGGGCTATTGTTGAAACAAATATTGCCACACCGATTTTGAATTCTTTGACGTTTGGAACAAACTCCCATTCATCTTGAAAAGCCAGCTTCTCTGTTGTTCTCATTTTCAGCCTAATCTTTGACTTAAACAGAGCCACGTCTTTTCTATACCAAAACAGAACTATGATGATGGTGACAATTAATGATATCATTGCAACAGGCAACGCCCAAACTATAAAGTCTTCAAATGAAAGTTTACCCCTCATTGCTATTAAAATTCCAATAGGATTGCCCAAAACGGTCCCAGAGCTGCCAATATTAGTTGCCATGACGCATGAAATCACATAAGGTACTGGATTTACATCAAAATAATCGGTTATTTCTAATAGAACGGCAGTTACAAAAATAATTGAAGTGACTTCATCTATGGCCATTGCAAGAACGGCGGATAATAGACAAAAAATAATTAAAAGCAGATGTGATTCAAAGTTAGTAAGTTTGACTATTTTTATCATCAACCACCTAAAAAATCCAACATCTTTTAACATCCCAACAAGTGTCATCATCCCGACCAAGAAAAGAATTACTTCAAGTGATGCAAACTCAATCAGATGTTCTATGTCAAGCGTCCTTGACAGCAACAACGTTGATATTCCAAGAAAAGCTATAGCCACCCTAAATCCCCAAAAAAGAAGGGTACCTATTACTGTTGCCGCCAATATTGAAGTTGCAATGACTTGATTTCTATTAAGACCTGCATAGTCTAAAAGCAAAGCTATACCAATTGTAAATCCTATAAGGATAATCATATTTCTTCTAAAATTTATATTTCCGCTGCCTCCGTATTCTTCAGACATAAAGCGCCTCCGCTAGGATAAGTCAAACTTCATAGATTAGGATTTAAATATATCTATAAGTTTGCAAATATATTTATAAGTAATAAGATTGAAATAGATACGTGATCTGATGAGGGAAGAGATCCTGATTAAGCATCTGAAAAATCTCAGCCTGGAGAACAGCAAGATAAAAGACGTTTTTATAATGGGTGTGGACGGACTTTTGATTGCTGTCAGGGAGCAAAGCGAAGAGAATCAAAATCTTGCTGCAAGAATGTCAGGCGTGATTGATCTTGCCAAAAGGATAGAAAACAAACTCCCTGAGGCTTTGTCAGTTATTACCACTAATGAAAAGATCATAGCGATCCCCTTATCTGAGGATTTTTTAATTATAGTCATTGGAACAAAGGATATGGATTCTTTCAGTACACTAAGGCAAGTTGGAAAGAGTAAGAATAACATCCTTAGTTTGATTGAGAAGACTGAATTTAGTGATCTGTTCTCATATAGGCCTGTAGAGATTGATGGCTTGGATATTTAGCTACTGAATTAAATCGGCTTTTCTCTTTAAAGCTCGTTTTTTCCTCAAATAGTACATGAACGGATTGTTAATCCTTCTTGCAGTTACTGTTTTATTTTTAACAAATGCTAAGAGCTGTTTTTTTACTTCCCCTTCTGGCAATCCAGTTTTTTGTATTATTTCATCTATTGTCCTCATTCGATTCTTTAAGGCTAGGAGTATTTTTTCACCCGGCGTGTTGCCCTTTATCGTTTCAAAAACTTCTTTTTTTATGACTTCATAGAAGTACATCTTGCAAAAACTGTCAGGCTCGCATAGTGTCGGAGCGCTTTCCTTTATCTTTGCACACCCCGGAGGGATGTACCATTTGCTCCTGCCAAAGTTGTCCAGAGTGGGGTAGGCCAAGCCGAATCCGAGGTGATAATAAATATTTAGCTCTTCTTGAGGTTGATCTTCTAGCAAAGGGGGATTACATTTGCTGGCAGCAGACAATATCAAAGGTATAACTTCATTTATTAGAATATTAATTTGTGTTTCATTTAGGGACGGTTTTTCATTTTTGGAGAATATCCTAGTTGAAGGCATTATCCTAGAATACGATAAAAAGGAAGATAGGAATAAGGTGATTGCATAATTTCTGTCCCCTGCCCCTACACCAGAAAGTGCCTTAATCACGCAAGGCGGGTACACTTCAGGATTTAGTTCCTCTGATTGCACCTCAATTTCAGATAAAGATCCGGATATTTTAGAAATTTCTTTGAAGATTTCATCATATACTGGAACCTTTAGATCTTTTGTTTTTTCAGCGGTGTTTTTGATGTAATTTAAGATTCTCTGTTCCATTTTTTTCATGAAGGCGTTTAGAAATTTGCCATTGTCTACTAAAATATAACCGTTGATGAGATAGCTATCGGTATACTTTACTAATGTCTCAACGTCAGTCCATTTAATAAAATAGTATTCAGGAAAAAGCCTTGGATCTCTTGACTCCCCTGATATTCTGATGTAGCCAAGTTTCTCTAGGTCCTTGAGAATCTCATCAGTAATTTTAAGATCAATTTCTTTGATTAGTGAAAATGGTTCCTCCTCAACTATCCCTCTGCTTTTTTTTGCCCTGTATTCAAGAATCCTGTTAATATCAGGTATGCGAAACGGTGTAACATCAATTATCTCCCTTACAGATTTAATGATCTCTTCTTTTTTTTCTTTGTTATCCTTTTCAATTATCAGTTCTTCTGCTAATCTTGATTTGTAAATTTTTGAACAGACTGAAGCAAAAAGCCTTGTTTCACTGGAAAACGGTCGTTTGGAAAGGGCCTGACAAAAAAGATAAAACGAGACAATATCGGTTGATTCATCAAGGCTTTTAGGGAAGAGATATCTTCTATTCTTTGTATCCTCCACTTCAGTTTTGATTTTATTGATTCCAAAATCTAAGAGCTCTTGTGAAATCTCATCAAAACTGATCCCAAGGTACTCTTTTGCCTCCTCTCGAAATGGATTTATAAGAAGAGGATTCATAAAAAGATAAATCTAGCGTGATTTAATATAGTTTTCTATGATAAGTTGTAAGTTTCAATTGAAGGTGCTATAAGATCAATTTTATCTAAATTGCCTTTTGTGCACCTAAGCAATAGTTCCTCAAGTTTTCCGATGTCCTCTTGATTCCTGTTTCCAATCATTATCAAAGGCTTATTCAATATTTCTGATGCATTTTTTATCAGATTCCTATACTCCTCTCTAGATCCTCCCTTAAAAAAGACAGTGAGGTCATAGGTCTTAATGAATTCTGTAACCTGAGGGGTGAGTTTTTTTACTCCTTTTGGGTCAAGTATTTTTTCATAATCTCTTATGACCCTATCTGGATAGATAAGGCCATATTTGGCACTTAACACTGCAAAATCTGCGCCATTTCTCCTATTATTAACAGCTTTAATCCTTGAAGATTTATATAAGTCAATTGCTGGCATTCTGCCTTTATTTTTTTTTGCTCCACATGCGGTGGCTAGTAAAACCTTCATTAAAGCTCAACTTTACTGATTTGATTTAATACATTTGACCTTATGTCAGAAACATCTTCAAAGTCAATCAATATCTTTCCTTTCTTCATTAGATCAATCTGAATAGATTTCATTTTTTCTCCACATATGCATTTTTCAGCTGTTTTGCCATATGCTATTTTTCCACTTGCACATTTGGGGCATCTAAGAACAGTTTTTTTACCGCTTAGCTTGCCTCTTTTAGTAAAAGGTTTTCCATCAATTTCAACAATGTCGAGAGCATAATCAATTGTTTTGGCATTTGAAACTGAAGTTCCGACACCAAAAGCGTCAGCATCTTTAATGGATTTAAACGAATCTTCATCTAATCCGCCTGAAAGGAATATCTTGACATCCTTATACCCTCTAATATCGAGCTCCCATCTAACCTCTTGGATTATCTTGGACATGTTCCCTCTTCTAGATCCTGGGGTATCGAGCCTCACCCCTGAAAGATTTCTCACGTTTTCTGCAGCAATTAATGCTTCTATTTTCTCATCACAAAAGGTGTCGGCTAGCATTATTCTGGGGATTTGTTTATCGATTATTTCATCAAACAAGACAAAGGCTTCTTTTGAGTCCCCAATCATTAACATTAGCGAATGTGGCATTGTTCCGGATGCCTTCTTGCCAGTAATTTTTTCGGCACCTACACATGAAAATCCATCCAATCCACCCAAATATGCCGCCCGATCTATCATTGGTGCAATTGAAGGGTGCATCCTTCTAACGCCAAAACTCAGTATCTGTTTGTCACCAACCATTTTTTTTAGCCTAGCAGATTTAGTGGATATCCCTGATGATTGACATAAGAATCCCAACAGAGCAGTTTCAATATCACAAAATTCTTTGTAGTTTCCTTCTATCGTGAGAACGGGTTCTTGTGGGTAAAAAAGAGATCCCTCATTAAGTCCAATTACATTTATATTGTATCCTTCAAGCAGCAAAAGGGCTTCATACAATCCAGATAATATCCCCCACCTGTAATTATCGGGAAGACTTGATGCAGTAATTTCAGCGACAACATTTTTGTTTATGTTCTTCTTTTCCAAAATTTTTTTTGTATTGATAAAATAAAAATCAGTAGTTTTTCCTGATTTAATATCCTCTTCAGATGCTGTAAAAAACATTATATCCCTTCAAATTTTATATCAAACTTAGTATAATCAAATTTAAATCTTTCTTCTTCAAAATTTCTCTCTCTGCCATACCGCAAAAGAGGCTTTGATAGATGACGTTTTGCACAGATTGGCACCTCATATAGGCCTTCTTTTATTTCTCTTTGAATAGGTTCAGCTAAAGAGTCTTTGTTTTTTGTGTGGCATTTTTTACATCGGTATCCCTTGCCCTTTCCTATTGATTTCATCTGATTACCGCAAATAGGACATACAGGTTTTTTGTTTTTAAAAATTTCAGTTAACTTTAGGACTTCTATTTTTTCAAGATTGATTGTAAGCCCGTATTCTGTGTCCAGCACACCCCCGTATGCCACTATTTGATCCCCTTTTGATAGATTCCTTATTATGTTCCTAAATCCTTTGGTAGGTTCATATGCAGCGCATAGGATTTTTTTGCCGTTAGATATTTCAAAAAACACGTGCCCGCCAAGAACTGTGTAGGGATCTTTAGAAATAACGCCATTGACTATGACCGATGAGAATGGTAAAACTTCTTCAATCATTTTTTCTTCAAGATGCATATCCGTGCCTTGATTTGTAACAAAAAGATTTCTTTTAAACGGGGGCTCAGATTTGATCTGGCTTGCAGCCTCAAACAAGATCTCAGGGGATTCGCCTCTTAATCCGTAAAGGATTGGGCAGTCGGAATGTGGGGAAATAACCATTCTGTTGTTTTCAAAATCATAACTTGAGAATATTCTTGGCGAATAGTTCTTTTCTATCTGGATGGCACTTTCCTCACTCACGAATTTTTTCCCTCTTTTATTATGGCTCCTGTATACTATTAACTCATAGGTAAAATCATCTAGCTCCAATGCACATGAAGCCAGGGCTCCGATCAATCCCCTTCCATTTCCTATAAATTTATACTCGGCCCCGATTTTATCTAATAAAGAAATCGCTTCTTCAATGGAAAGCATTTCATGTAGGGCTCGTTTAGCAAACACTAAAGTTTCTTTTGTGATCAGATTGTCATCGATAAAGACTATTGCGGGGTTTGTATTATCGCCTGATTCAGAATATTTGGTAATTATATCAAATGAAACAGACTTAATTTTATCAGATAGTCTGGGACCACTATTTTCCCTTATCCTAATTGAAACTGCGCCATTTCCCCTTGTTTTATAGGGATTATTTGGATTTAAACGCAAAAGTCTGGGGGGTTCCCTAATCAAGTCACTGCCCAGGTCCTTTAAAGCCTCTACGATAAGAGTTCCGATATAAGTTGTGCACATTCCGTTTACAGAATCTGTGTCATCAAGCCCTATTATCACAAAAAATAGAAGATATATATTTATATAACTTTTCTGCTAAGTATAATAATATGGAAAAGCAAGAACTATTGGAGAGTATTGTCGAAACGCTGAAAAAGGAGGGGTTTGAAGTAGCCCTGTCTAGGATTCAGTGCTCTTTTGATGTTGTTGCAAGAAGAAATCTCATAGTTCTCATTATTAAGGCATTAGTAAATCTTGATACGTTTTCTGAGGAACATGCATGGGATCTTAAAATTCTCGCCAAAGCTCTGAAGGCAACACCACTAGTAGTTGGTATAAAGACAAAACTCGGGCCTATAGGTAATAGTACGGTATATTCAAGGCATAGCATTAATTGTATTTCTCTTGATACGCTCGTGGATCTTTTCGTTGAAGGTAATCCCCCATTGGTATATGCCGATAGAGGTGGATTCTTTGTGGAAGTGGATGGTAATTTGATCAAGGAGGAGAGGGAAAGAAGAGGCATGTCCATAGGCCATCTTGCTGAGCTAATAGGGGTATCAAAAAGCTCTATCTATGAGTTTGAAAATTTGGAGAAGAGGATAAGTGTTGACTCTGTTCTAAAAATTGAGAAGGAGCTAGACATAGGCATAACTAAACCGATTTATATAATAAAAGTCGGGAGCAAAGAGGAAAGTGAAATTATCCATGAACGCCCTGTTGAAGCTGCAAGATCTGATCTTGAAAAAACGGTTTTGGGTGATTTGAGCAATAAGGGCTTTGAAGTTTTCCCTACAAAGAGAACACCTTTTAATGCTCTATTGAAAGAAAGGGAAATTTTAATCACTGGGATATCAAATACTAAGACCTATATATTTGAAAAAAAGGCAGAAATTGTAGCAAGTATATCGGACATTACTGAAAAGGATGCTATGTTTGTTGTGGATGCAAAAAAGGTAAAGGAAAGTATCAAAGGTGTTCCCATACTAACCCAAAAAGAAATCAAATCTTCAAAGGATGTGGAGGACATACTTGAACTTGTTCACGAAAGAAAGCCTGATAACAAGCGCCAAAACTAATTTTTAATAAAGTTTATATATTTTCTAATGGTATATATTTTGCGTGATGAGAAAGCTAATCTGAAAAAAGATGATGAGGCTTATGAGCTCTGAAATGCATTGGGGTGTGGGGGATGAGGTATAACTACTTGATAATATTCTTTTTCGTAGTTTTTTTTATTGAATTGCCTCTATTGTATCTTTATTACACCGGTCAGGAAAAAGTTGTTAGAAAAGATATCAAACAAATTGAATTTAGTGATAGTTTTTTTGTTTCAAGTGATAATCCAAAATATTTCTCCGTCCCATTGGAGGGTAATAAAATATATCTAATATTGTTTTCTTCCTCTAATAAAATTGATATATCCTTGGCGGATTTAAGTGGTTTTTCAATGTGGCAAAAGGATCCTGAAAGCCTTAAGCCCTTGGAATTTTTTTATCAGGTAGATAAGTTGAGTTTTAATTTTGTGCCAAAGGAAACAAAAGTCTATTATTTTATTTTTGAAGCAAAGCCCTTGCTTGCAACAAATGCCTCAGTTGACATAGAGGTGTCCTCAACATATAAGGAAGTTATAAGGGAGGATATCCTTAATATTGTACAACCAGTTTTAAAGGCGACTTCAGTGATCACAGCCCTCCTATTTGTCCTTTCAATATTGCCAAAAGGCGGATTCAAAAAGAAAAAATTCAAAAATGTGTATATGCTTTCAAAAGAAGGTAAGTCATTTGATATTGCCTATTTAAGGGAGGCTGGCGAGTTTTCTGAAAAGGAAATCAATGTAATCCAGGTAATGCATGTGAAAGGACACGTGACAGAAAAAGAAATTCCAAAACTTTTTGATATTTCCGCTTTTTACAGGCTATATAAAATGGGTTTTATTGAGAAGATTACAGAACTTTGATGAGGATTTCTCCAAACATCACTTCTTGAAAGACCTCTATCTTTTTGTCACTGTACAGGAACAAAATGTAAAGGAACAGTCTTGCGACCTCCCTTGTAGTTTTCTCTATAAGTAGGTCTTTAAAGAAAATTGTGTCATTAGTATCCTTCAGCTCCAGCAGGTATTGATAGAGTTTTTCAACCTGTTTTCGAATATCTGCCTTTATTTCATCTATTTTATACAGTTGCGGACCAACTTTGGCTATGACCTTTCTTTTGGGTTTTTCTCCCTCTTCCAAAGCATCAATTAAAGCTTCAAAAAGTTCTGGAAGGGTCATTTTTCCAACATTTCTCCTTCTTAGAGGTGGCCTGATTTCGTCAATCTCAAATTCAGCATTTTCAATATCTTCCCAAAAGTCAAAAAATTCTTCATCTATCTCTTCCTTTTGCTCTTCCCTCATTAATTCCTCGCTTTTCATTCTTAGGAGGATAGATGCAGTAAGTATTGTCTTACCTGAGATCCTTAGGTCAAGATTTTTTAGTTTTCTGATTCTCTCTAAAAACTTGTTTGTGAGGTCGATTATATCAATATCCCAAGGATCTATCTCCCTTGAAAGAACAAGGTCCATAAGAACATCTATTGGCCCTATTTCAGGGATTAGGACCTCTTCTTGGATCAGGCTAATGCCCCCTCCTGGCTAACTACTTTCTCAACTTCAAGCGCAACCATTGAGGAAAGGCCTTTCTTGTACATTGAAACTCCAAACAATCTATCCGCTCTTGACATCATTCCTTCTCTCAATGTAATTAAAATAAATTGAGTCTTTTCAGCCTGTCTTTTTATCATATCTGCCGTTCTTTCCACATTTGCATCATCAAGATTTGCATCAACTTCATCGAGTATGTAAAAGGGAGATGGTTTATGTCTCTGGATGGCAAATATCAAAGATAATGCAGTAATTGCCTTTTCCCCTCCACTTAGTGCAACGGCAGTTCTCACGTTTTTACCTAAGGGTTTGGCATCAATTATTACGCCCCCATCAAAGGGATTATCTTCTACCTCAAGGATAAGTTGCGCGGTCCCATCAGGAGATATTTCTGAGAATATTTCTGAAAAATTCGAAGCGATCTCATTAAATGTATTAAGGAAAACTTCTGATTTTTCTTTTTCAACTTCACTTATGAAATTTAATATCGCATTTTTCTCATCTATAAGCGTGTCCCTTCTAAGCTTTAAAGTATTATACCTTCCTTCCTCTTCCTCAAATTCTAATATTGCCCTCATGTTTATGGGCATCAATTTTTCCCTTTCTCTCTCAAGGGATTCAATTTCAATTTTGACCTTATCCGGATTTTTGGAAAATTCTTGTGGCGGCTCATAGTCAGAAGCATGCCTAGAAAATTCCGATATGTCTTCAACTATTGTCTTTTTTTCAGAAGCCCAGACATTAAGGCCGGATTCTAATTTGGATATTTTTTCAGTTTTAGCGTCTTTTTTAATTCTAAGGTTTGCAGTGTCAGTTGAAAGATTTTTCTTTTTTTGATTGAATGATGATAATTCATTTTTAATAGAAGTGTCCTCTTTTTCTTTTTCTTTTAAGGTCCCATTTGTTTCCTTTAGACTAGCATCTAAATCAGATATTTTTTTCAAAAGAAGCTCTTCTTGGGGTTTTTTTGAATCTATTCTCTCAGAGGCTTTAATATTTGACTGTTTTAAATATTCAAGTGTGGAATTAATGTGAGATATCTGGGAAGCCATTTCAGAGTAGTTTTTTCTAAGCTCTGCTAGATCAAGTTCTAATGCCTCTCCAATATCACCAGTTGCAGAGTCCTCTATACCTTTCTCAACATTTGCCTTTTCTTTTTCTAAATTACTTATTTCCTTTAAAATGGGGTCAATTTTTAGTTTTGTGTTTGAGTGGAGATTTTTCTGTTTTTCAAGATTGTTGCTCACTTCTTCAATGGATTTATCCAGTATAGACCTATCCTTTACCAAAGAGTCTCTTTCCTTTGATAGTTCTATTTTTTCTTTGTTGATTGTAGTTATTCCTGTGGAAGATTCTGCTTTTTTGATGTCAAGAGATTTCAAAGTATCTTCAATTTTTTCAATTTCCGCCTTTAGTGATTGTTTTTTAGAATCATATTCAGATAACTTCTTCTCCAAGTCTATCAAAGAAATGTTATCCTCTTCAATGTTAAAAGAAACAGAGAATTTTTTTCTTGTGTAGTATCCTCCAGTTATTGCCCCAGAGGATTCTACAAGATCCCCATCCAGTGTTACAAGTCTGGTATTCTCAATGTTTTTAGAAACATCAATATTTTCAATTATGTAAGTTCTTCTAAACACATATTCAAACGCTTTTCTAAATTTCTCATCAAATGTCACAAGTTCAATTGCAAGGCCCACGACACCTTTCATTTTTGGAGCATTTGTTATTTTTGGGGTTACAAGTTTGTTTAAAGGTAAAAATGTTGCACGACCGGCTTTTAAGTTTTTAAGAAATTTAACGCATTCCCTTGCGACATTGTCATTTTCAACTACTATGTTTGTAAGTCTAGACCCAGCCGCAACTTCCAGGGCAAGGCTATATTCCTCTTTGGTAGTTCCGAGTTCAGAAATAGTTCCATAGATGCCAGGTATTAGTTTATCATTTTTAGCCTTCAAAATTTCTGCTATGGCTTTTTGCCCGCCTGTGATATCATGATGGGCCTCTTTTTTTACATTTATCCTAGCTTTAAGACTTTCAAATTGCGATAGCGCCTGTTTCGACTCTGTTTCTATTTGTGATAACTCTGATTTTAGGTTTTGATACTTTTTACTTAACATTGCGCTCTCGTTTTTGTTATTACTAATGCTTGACTCAAAACTCAAGAAATTTGATTCTTTTTCTTTCAGTTTCTTTTCAATTTCGAGCAGCTTGTCATCAACTTTCTTAATATCGGATGCTATCCTTTTCTTATCCTGTTCAAGGATTGAAACAGAAGCATTGTAAGAATCAAGTTCTTTGTTTAATGAAAGATAGTCCTTTCTATTTTTTTCTAATTTCCTATCAACTTCCAGTAGACTTTCTTTAATTTTTAGAAACATCCCGTCTTTTCCGGAGAGTGAATCCAAAAGTTTCCGATATTCAGCTTCTTTGGATTTAATAATGGACTCAACTTCAGTGCTTTCTTTTTCAAGTTTGGCCTTATTGTCCAAAAGTTCCCTGATCTTTCGCTCGTTATCAGATATTTCTTTTTTGGCCTCATCAATTTCTTTTTTTATTGAAGAAAGCTCTTTTTTCTCATAATCCATTGATTGATTAATTGAAGAAATATTACCTTTGATCTTTTCAATTTCTCTAGTTATATTAATACTATCCATTTCCATTTTGCGATTGTATTCATCGTCTAATTCCAATAGTTCTTTTTCTTTGCTGGCTATGTCTTCGATAATTTTTGCAACGGAGGCCCTTAATTCTCCAATATCTTTCTGACTTTTTTCTATGTTAGTTTCAAGTTTGAGCTTTGTGTCCTCTAGCTCTTTTAACTTGCTGTGATAATAAATGGCCCATTTATTTTTAATTTCCCTGTCTATCTCTTGATATCTTTCAGCATCTTTCTTATCTCTTGAGAGTCTATCCAAGCGACTCTTAACTTCGGAGATTACAAGCTCCACTCGTGTAATATTTTCCTGGGCCTTCTCAAGTTCTCTCAATCCTTTATCCTTTTTGTCATCAAATTCTGATATGCCTGATATCTCTTCTATAATACCTCTCCTCTCAACAGGATTCATATTAATAAAATGGGCAATGTCCCCCTGCATCACTATGTTATGCCCATCTGGCCTAACACCTACATATGAGAAAATGTCTAAAACATAAGATCTAGTTGCCCTTTTTCCATTGACCCTGTATTCCCCTTCTCCTTTTTGATTAACTGCCCTAGAAATAGTGACTTTTTTTTCTTCGAGGGGAAATCCACCATCTTCATTGTTAAAAGTAATAGAAACAATTGCTTCTTCAGCTTTTTTTTCATCTTCAGTTCCATTGAAAATCAAGTCTGAGAGCCTCTCCCCTCTCATTGACTTTGCAGATATCCTTCCTACAACAAAACAAATTGCATCCGTTATGTTTGACTTTCCACTTCCATTGGGGCCTACAATGCATGTAAATCCTTTTGAAAGAGGAAGTGTCAACGTTTTGTTGCCGTAAGATTTGAATCCTTTCATTGTGACTTTTTCTATGAAGACTATTAAATCACCTCTAAGTCTAACAAACAATATTCAGTATCTATAGCTTATAATAGTTTTCGTTAGTTGAACACCAATCACGATAATTTTAAATAAGTGCCTTTGTTTTTAACATTTGTGGTGGCCGGATTTAGAAGAAAAGCAGCTATTTTTCTAGGTCTAACTTTAGTCGGACTGATTATTTTTGGGGCTATTTTTTATAGGGATCCAAAAAGGATTATTCCCTTGGAAAACGACATTGTAATATCCCCTGCAGATGGCAAAGTGATTTCCATTGATACGGTATACCAAGGAGATATTCCATTCACTGTGAAGGATGATAAAAGAATTTATTTACCTGAGCTAAAGGAGTATATTGACTCAGACTACACGATCGTTTCTATTTTTATGGGGCCTTTTGACGTCCATGTGAACAGATCACCCATATCTGGAGAAGTTGTCGATATAATATATATTGAAGGGAAGTACCTCCCAGCATTTGGGGATGTCTTGGGAGAAAATGAAAGAAACATTATTGTAATAGACGGAAAAATAAGAGTTGTAACGATTCAGATTGCCGGTACATTTGCGCGAAGAATAAACTGTTATGTTGATTTGGGTCAGACTTTGAATAGGGGGGATAAAATAGGTATGATAAAGTTGGGATCACAGGTAGTATTGATTTATCCTTCCAAGATAAATACAATTGTAAAAGTGGGGGACAAAGTAAAAGCTGGGGAGAGTATAATCGGAGCGTTTTAGTTAAATTAGGATCTCCATTTTTTTTCTTCCAGTTTCAAAGGCATTTAGATTTATTTCAAGTTTTTTAGATAGTGTGGAAGTTATTGTTTCTAAAAGTGTTTCATTCTTTATGGGAGTCTCAAGAAAGGATAATGCCCCAATCATCACCATATTCATTGTTATTTGGCTGCCTAATTTTTTCGCCATTTCAGTTGCATTAAAGTGATAGACTTTGCCTTTTTCAGAAAGAGAGCTTATTATTTCCTCAATTGGCGGATAATTGCATTCCCCGAGTGATACTGAAATGGGATTAATTTTTTCAGTGTTTAGTATTGTTATGCCATCCTTTTTCAGGTAAGAAATATTCCTTAATCCTTCAAGTGGTTCAAATGCCATTATTATATTTGCTTTTCCTTGTGGGATGACTGATCCATAAACTTCATCACCCATTCTGACATGGGAAACAACAGAGCCCCCTCTTTGGGCCATTCCATGAACCTCACCTAGCCTGACTTTGTATCCTTCCCTTAATGCTGCGTTTCCAAGGATATATGATGCAAGAATCGTTCCTTGCCCGCCGACACCACAGATGAGAATATTAAATTCCATGAAAAATAGTTAAACAAATGATATTTAAAGTTATTGAAAAGCTATTTAAGATAATTTAGCAATGTCATCTTCATGAAAAGAGAAGTTGTAAAGGATATTGATCTTGGTAGTATTAAAAGCATGAAGGACCTTACTTATCAAATGACGCTTTCTGGAGGCTATGTCGCAAAAAAAGTCGGGGACGGTTCTAAGATTTTGGAGAATATGGTAAAGGACAAAGAATGTAAAAGAATTCTTTCTTTTCCCGCATCCTTAGTTGCAACTGGAACAAGAGGAATAATCAAAGATCTTCTGAAAAAGAAAATCTTTGATATGGTGATAACAACTACCGGTACATTAGACCATGACATTGCAAGGATTTATGGAAATTACTATCAAGGGTCCTTTGAAATGGACGATAGGGAACTTCACAAAGAGGGGATAAACAGGGAAGGGAATGTATTGATACCCAATGAATCCTATTCAGAAATTCTAGAGGACAAAGTCAGGTGCTTAGTGGAAGAGCTGTATCACAAAGGGGTAAGGGATATTTCAACTCATGAATTGATATGGGAGTTTGGGAAATCACTGGAAGTAGAAAAAAATAAGGAAGACTCTATTGTATATTGGTGTTATAAAAGTAAGATACCCGTGATTTTACCGGGACCGCTTGATGGGTCATGGGGATGGCAGCTCTATTACTTCTGGCAGGATGGACATAAGGATTTCAACGTAAACATTATGAAAGATGAGGATCTGATAAGCGATTTCATCTATTCATCTGATAAAAGCGGTGCTTTGATGATTGGAGGCGGTATATCAAAACACCATACAATATGGTGGAATCAATTTAGGGGAGGACTAGACTACGCCGTATACATCACAACTGCGCCTGAATGGGACGGCTCTCTTTCAGGGGCCAGAATTAGGGAAGCAATTTCTTGGGGAAAGGTAAGGAAAGATGCAGAGTTTATCACAATAGAAGGGGACGCAACTGTAATACTGCCTCTAATGATAGGATCATTATTTGAAAATTTGAAGTGATCAAATGGGCCGGGGATTGTATATAGGTAGATTCCAGCCGTTTCATAACGGCCACTATATGGTGATTAAAGACTTATTGAAAAATGAAGATGAAGTTATAGTATGTGTTGCCGCTTCGCAGCTATCTTACACGTTATCGAATCCGTTTTCTAGTGGGGAGAGGATTGAAATGATTTTGCGCTCCCTAAAAGATTTAAGAAATAGGGTAATAGTCCTACCAAGCCCCAATATGGAAAGTAACTCTTTGTGGGTAGAAACTATTATTGACACCTTCCCTTCATTTGAAAAAATATATACCAATAATAATCTAGTTAGATTACTTTGGGAGAAAAGAGGGTATAAGACATCAGAAGTTAGATTCTATCAAAAAGATGAGCTCAATGGAACTTCAATTAGGAAAAGAATTTCGATGGGTCAAGAGTGGACAAATCTTGTGCCACCGGAAACAAAAAAATATATACAAGAAATCAACGGTGAAAATCGAATAAAGGAAATATTAAAAATTGAAGAAAAGTTGAGAGAAGGCACATTGTGGTTTTAGTCTGTTAGAACATGATAAAGCTCTTCTAAAGTCACATAAGTGACATCTTGCCCGTCCAAATAGTCTAAAAGTGAAGTCACATTTTCAATTGTATAGTTCCCGCACGCCCTGATATAGCTTTGATATTTATCATCTGCTTCAAGTTTAACAAACTCCCATGGGTGAAGTCCTATAACAACAATCTTTGGATTTTTATCTGACTGGGAGCTTATTGCCCTATTGAAGCAATCAATCCAGGATCTATTGTATGTTGTTGGGGGGTAAAAGTATGATGGGGTATGTGAAACAGGCACCCTAAGAATGCTCATATTGCCTTCCGAAATCCAGTTGTTTTCATCCGGATGGTAAGGATAGAAATTAACTTTTTCAGCCGAAGCTTCAACTAAATATCCATTTTCTTGAAGCAAAATCATTAATTCATTACATGCGCTGTGCCCAGGGGCTCTAAAGGAAACTGGACGTATCCCTATGGCATTTTCAATTGCATTAGATGAAAGAATGATCTCATTTTTTATTTCAGATTTTGTCATGGCCTTTATTGATTTGTGATTATGGCTGTGTGAACCCACTTCATGTCCCCTGTCATAAATTTCTTTTATAATTTCTGGCCTATTCTTGGCCAATTCACCAGTTGCAAGAAAAGTGGCCTTTACGTTATGTTGGTCAAACATGGACAGTATTATAGGAAGCCCTTCGTCAATGCCTCTTTCAGTATTTAGTACGGGGGGAAAATCATACTCAGTATCAACTGTAAATGCAACATAAGTTCCTTTGATTTTGGATTTATCAAAAAGTTTGGAATTGCCTGCCAAAATCAGCAGAGATAAAAAAATAGCAACAATGATTAGTTTCTTCATAAATCGCCTACTCGATGCCTTTTCCAGTTGACACTATAATAAAGTCTCCATGTTTTATGCCTTTGATAGATAGGATGTATCTAGCAAAATCCCTAATCTTCTCACTATTTCCTTTAATGATAATGACTTCAAGACAATTTTCCTCATCTAGGTGTACATGGGAAGTTGTAACAATTTCCTTTATGTGGTGATGTTCAACGTCTGTTATCTTTTCAACTATCCCCCTCTTTGTATGATCATAGACTAAAGATATTGTACATACTGCATCTTCTTCCCCAGATATCCATTGACGTTTTACGATGTATCCCCTTATCATGTCCCTAATTGCCTCAGATCGGCTGTCATAACCTTCTGCCTCGATAATCTTATCAAATTTTTCTAAAAGATCAGGGGGGATTGAAACACCAAATCTTAAAACGCCATTCATGAATACACACCTCCAAAATTAGGCCATAATTTTATATGATTAGTTCAAATAAGATATAAGCCAATACAAATATTATTATATTGTATAGATAGATTTATTAGTATATAAACATATCTTATAACATAGGTGATAAAATGAATAGTAGTATCCGACTAGACGAAAAGGATAGGTTGATAATAACCCTTTTTCAAAAAAATCCAGAGATATCCCAGAGTGAAATTGCTGAAATTATAGGCCTCTCTCAGCCTTCAGTGGGGATGAGAATAAAGAAGTTGAAAGATAGGGGCATACTTTCCCATATTGTGGGTATGAATTTTAAAAAGGTTAATCTTTTTCTTGCCAAGGTCGAGGTAGCGGCAAAGAATTCTCATAATATAATTGAAACATTTTCTAAGTGCCCATTCTTCATTAATGCTTTGATGGTTTCTGGTAGGTACAATATGACCCTCCTTTTTATGGGGGAAAATATCGCAACGCTTGAATCCATAGTTGACTATCATTTAAGATTAAATCCTGACGTAAAGGAAGTTGATTTTAATATAGTAGTAAGCCCTGTAAAAGATTTTGTTATGCCTGTACGAATCACTTTGGAAAGTGAAAGAGGATGTGATCTTGATTGTGAGGGGTGCCCTTACTTTAAGTCAGGCAGATGCCTTGGGTGTCCTGCAACAAGCGCTTATAGAGGGGATTTCTGGAAGAAAGACTAGTTTTTTTCTTCCTTTCTTAAGTCGCTAGAAGATATTTTTTTATTATCTTTTAAGACTAGTTCAACTTTTATGATGTTTAGGGGATAAAGTCCATACTCTGCACGGGCATCATTGATTTCTTCAGCAGTCGCTATAGTGTCAGATGTGACTACTATGGCATCTGCATCCATAGATTCAACAGCAAAACCCAGCCTGTCATTGATTTTTATTATCTGGTAGTCATTGCCTATATTTTTATTTTCATCAGAAAGATACTGGATCAGTTTGTCCTTTCTAGTTTCGTAATTTTGAATACTATCAGAATATTCCTTATTTTTAGTCATGGTATCAGAAGTAAGCCCGATATAGACATACCCTACTTTAAACGCTGACATGAGGAAGTGTTTGTGTCCTTCATGCAATCTATCAAATGTTCCTGAGGCAATTACCTTCATTGATTCACCTTGGGATTTGTGTATCCTTTTAGATTGTTAAAATCTTTAAGGGATTTTTGAACAAGGAAATAAAGTTCATTCTTTTTTGTTATAGCAATCATATGCGCAGGTGGATGTATACTTCGCAGTCTGTCAATTATAAGGCCGCCTTCACCTTCAACTGATGCTATGACATTTGCTTTGAATTTTATCTTAACTTCCTCCTTTAAAGTTTTTTTTAAAATAGTTTCTGAAAATTCTTCGGGAACCACCTTGGGTTTTCCAATTATCTTTAAATCCCCATATCTCTTCATGTCAGACAATGAAGTTAGGATCTTATCAAAAGATTCAGAGCGCACAAGTACGAAAGTAGTTTCCACAGCCTCTTAATTGTAGTAATCATTAAAAGTTTTTGCCTAAAAACTAAGAAAAAAATGACCAAAACCTTTATATATATTTTTTAGGAGTAGAAAAATACTCTTTAAAATGCGGTTGTAGTGTAGTGGCTAGCACGCGAGCTTGCCAAGCTCGCAACTCGGGTTCGAATCCCGGCGACCGCACTTCTTTTTATTACCAATCGTATTCACTATTATCTTCTATTAAATCTCTTTTTTGAAGAAAAGGATATATCTGTTCAATCCCTACAATATACTTTTTCAAATATTTCTTTAATTCTTTATAGTATAATGTAATAACTTTTTTTCCAGATGAATTGAGTTCTTTAACATATTTTTTAAATAAGGATGATCCGTTTTTATCAAAGTCAGTTAAAACTATGACTTCTTTTTCTTTGATGCCATTAATAACATCAAAAATATTCCTTTGCGAGACGTTAATAATCCTATTTTTTATCCCAAGATTAACAAGTGATTCAATATCTTTTTGACCTTCTACAATTATGGCTCCTTCCTCTTCTTTTAATCTATTTAGAATGTCAAGGACTTTTTCAAGATCTTCTTGAAGTGTCATTAAAATAAATTTATTTATCAACTTATAATCTTAATTGGAATAGCCATACTATCATGCAATATTGTACTAAGAGTAACGTTTTGCTAAAGATGTCATCGCCCTTATGTTTTCTATGGGTGTAGCAGGACTTAATCCACATCCAGGCGCCAAAATATCAACGCCCTTTTCAACACAGAGTAAAGATTGTTCTACTATCTGATCAACTGGGCCAAAAAGCAATGGATCTACAGGGTTTATGTTTCCAATTAGGGCTGTTTTTCTGATCTTATCCTTAGCCTCTGATAAATCTACTACATGGTCTATGCTGATTCCGTTAACCCCTGTATCCCCCATAAATGAAAGTATTGGGACTGTATTTCCACATATGTGCAATATTGTTGGAACCTCCAAATTTTTTATTACTTTTTTTATATAGGGGCTAGCATACTCTTGAAAATATTTAGGCCCAATTACCTCGCTTGTAGCAGATGGCTCTACCAATGAAATGCAATCTGCACCATTGTCTCCTAGATACTGCGAATACGAGATACACACTTCACAACAAAAATTTAGTAAGTTAACTACATCTTCTGGATTATCAAAAAAATCAAGTAAAAGATTATCTATACCTCTTATATGCCCAGCTAGAGTAAAGGGCGATACTACGCCAGCTATTAGGGGAACGGTATCCCCAACTTTGTCCTTCAATATTCTAAGTGACTTGGCAACTGTAGGCATTCTGCCATCTTTAGTAGGATCTGGAACACTCAATGAATTAAATTCATCGATTGTAGTTAATGCTGATTCTAAAACAGATGGTTGAGATTTTTTTCCTCCATTGCCAATTTTACACCCTAGAATTTCTGCTTCAACCGTCAGACAAAATGGGACTCGAACACTTTCAATACCTGCCAGTTTGTGTGCAGCATATGAGAGCTCGGCCATCATTTCTGGACTATAATGTGCCTCTGGCCAAAAAACATTGGTCGCCTCCATCATTTCGACAGTTCCAGTTTGTAACGGACATGCAATAGATATCCGGTCAACTTCCTCTCTATTTAGTATAGAGATAAATCTATCCTTTTCAGTTATTTTTACCATAAAATCACTAAAAAATAAAATAAAAATTAATATTTTCCATATAGCTCTGCAGCTTTTGTCATTGCAAAAACGTGGGAAGGTGGAGCTGGAGGTGGTAGTTCACAGCCAACTGTGAGGGCATATACTTTTTTAGCTTCTTTACCTATTTCTATATTATCTTTGCACAATGTTAACCATTCGTCGTATGTTGAAGTCATCATAAGTGGTGGATTTATATTTCCTAATAAATTATATTTTTTCCCAAAATTTTTAACTATAACATCCATTGGCACCTCTGGTCCAAAAGATAATACTCCATTATCCCCGTTAGGTATTTTTTCAATGTGTCCTGATTTAATATTCTGAGTATGGTCAGCACACCAGTGAGTAATGATCGAGGGTATTCCTAAATCTAGCATTTTTTTATGTAATCTCTTTACATAGGGTAATGGGAATTCCTCAAACACTTTTGCATTTATTAAAACATTTGAGTCAGTTGGATTTCCATCCCATGGTACCCATGTATCTGCTCCAAAATCTTCTACGATGCTTTCTGCAGTTACATATGCATACTCCGCAGTTAAGGCCAAGGCTTTTTTAGCAAGTTGTGGTTCCTCTATCAACCACATCATAAATGTTTCAAGATCTATTACCATTCCCGCAGTTGCAGATATCCACCCACCCATTATTTGGACCCACGGCATTTCTTTTTGAGCTACTGCAAGACTTATCATTTCTCTAAATTCTTTGGTCCAAGGAGCTCTCCTAGGATCTGGGATTTCAAGTTTCTCTAATTCTTCTGCATTTTTTGCAGCTGGTTGTATTGGAACAGGTGATCCCATTTTTGGATTATATGGCTGAAGTGTTTTACCACCCCAACACTCAGTGAAATATCCAGGATCAGCAATAAAAGGCGGTTGATCATATTTATAAAGCTCTCTTGTTAATATTTGTGCTTGTATGTTAAATTTAGGCTTTGTATAAAAATCTCCGAGATCCGACTTTCCCATTACCTTAGCACAATGACCTAGAATTACAGGGATAACGGGAATCCTATCAGTTTTTTCGCCCCTAAGCATTGCAAGCCATCTTTCAGAAGCCACCATTTAGTTGCCCCCAATAAGTTTTTCAGCTGCTTTTATTGCGGATGGTCCAGTTGGGGCATAACCATCTGCACCAATTTGATCAGCAAATTTCTGGCTAATTGGTGCACCACCAATAAGTATTTTTACTTGGTCACGAATGCCTGCATCTTTCATCATCCCAATAACTTCAGGCATGCCCATCATCGATGTTGTCATAAGTGCTGACAATCCAATTATGTCTGGTTTTGTTTCTTTTGCCTTTTCAACAAAAGTCTTCAAAGGTACATTTTTACCTAGGTCCACAACTTCAAATCCCCCTACTTTCAAAAGAAGTGACACTATGTTCTTTCCAATATCGTGTATATCCCCTTCTACTACACCAATCATTACCGTTCCAGTGTTCTTTGATTCTTCAGCCTTTAAGTGTGGCATTAGGACATCAAGAGCAGCGTACATTGCTCTTGCAGACAACAAGATTTCAGGTACAAACATTTCTTTTTTTTCATATTTATCGCTTACCACATCCATTCCCTTAGCACATCCGTTTATTAAAGCTCTATATGCATCAACACCGTTATCGATTGCAAGCTGAGAAAGTTTTTTTATTTCTTTATCGTTTCCTTCAACAACAGCGCTTTTTAATTTTTCAAATAGTTCTTTTTCTTCCAAATTTGTTCCCTCCAAATTTCTTAGAATAGTTATTCACTTAAGTTAAAGATATCTATAATATAAAGCTTGTTAATGGATGGCACCTCCATCCATTGATTAGGTTTATAAGTTAGGAAACTCAAATTTAACCGGATAACTATTTTGAAAATATTGGGTGTTAGTATGGTATCAAAAGAAGAAATTCTTGAAGGTTTGGCTAAAGCTGTGATAGACGGTGATGAAGTCAAAAGCGAAGAGCTAGCAAAAAAATCTCTTGAGATTGGAATTGACCCGTATGAATCCCTAATGAATGGATGTAACAAAGGAATGGCAAAAGTTAGTGATCTCTATGAACTCAAAGAAATGTTTGTTCCAGAGATTCTATTATCTGCTGATGCTATGTATGCTGCAATTGACATTTTAAAACCACATCTAAAAGTGGATGCATCTGCTAAAAAACCTGCTAAGGTTGTGATAGGGGTAGCCCAAGGAGACATACACGACATAGGGAAAAATCTAGTTAAAATGATGCTTGAAGTTGCTGGGTTTATCATGATAGACGTTGGTAAGGACGTACCTGTGGACACGTTTGTTAAGAAAACTATTGAAGAAGATGCAGATATAGTCGCAATATCAGCTTTAATGACAACTAGCATGATGTATATGGAGCCGGTAATAAAAAAATTAAAAGAAAACTTCGTCAAAGCCAAAGTTGTTGTAGGTGGCGCACCTATAAATAATGATTTTGCAAACAAGATAGGTGCAGATGGTTATGGAAAAGATGCAGTTGAAGCTGTCAAAGTTTCCAAAAAGTTAGTTGGAGTGTGATGAAATGGATAAAATGACCCCTCCTGAGAGATTTCAAGCGGTGTTGATGGGTGAAAAGCCCGATAGAGTACCTGTAGTTCCTTTTATTTTGGGATTTTGCACTAAAATAGTAGGTATGCCTTTAGGCGATTTCTATGCAGATGGAAATAAATCTTTTGAAGCTCAGTTTATGTCGATGAGGCTTTATGGATATGAGCAAACACCTATGTATGGATATGCATCCTGCGGCCCGTGGGAGTTTGGCGGAAAAGTTGGATTTCCATATGGGGAAGGTCACAGTGCACCGTACGTCATTGAACATCCAGTAAATGAGTTAGTAGACATAGACAAACTCGAAGTTCCCGATTCGGATAAACCAGTTGGAGGATTTGTTGAAGCCCAAAAATTATGTGATCGTTGTGTAGAAATGGGAATGCCCGGTATATTTCAGGGAGGTAGTGTATTTACTGCAGCTGCCGTCGTTGCAGAAACAACAAAGTTTTTAAAATGGATGAAAACTGAACCTAAGTCTGCCCACGCTTTACTTGATAAGGTCAGTCAAATGTTTATCAATCAAGTTGAATACTTTGTCAATAGGTACGGTGCAGACAAGTGTGTAGTTTTTGATGGTGGCCCAGTAGAAGCAAATACAGTGATATCGCCACAGAAGTTTGAAGAATTTGCATTTCCCTATATGATGAAAGTCCATAAAAAAATAAGAGAATTTGATATTCCTGTGACTTTGATGCACCCCTGTGCAGATCAAAATTTAAATATTCCATACTACATAAAGATGAGAGAGTCTTTAAACTGGAAAGGAATATATGCTTGGATCTTTGGCCCTGAAACTCCACTTAAAACACAAATTGAAAAATTTGGTACCCACGATATTATTGGCGGTAATGTTGACCCTCCATCAATACAAACAAGAACTTACCAGGAAGTCGTCCAATTGTGCAAAGAGAATATTGAACAGGGAATAGAAAATCCTAGGGGATTTATATTGTGCCCTGGTTGTGAATTCCCACCTCTAGCCGAACCTATCAAACCTATGGCATTTATTGATGCGGCAAGGCAATTTGGAGTTTACAAATAATTTATTTTTTATTTTTTTTAACAGTTGGTGATTCTATGGTAAATTTGACTTTAAAAGAGAGACTAAAAAGAACTCTAAATGGTAAAACAGTTGACAAGGCTCCAGTATTAGCTGTTACTCAAACGGGAACAAAGGAGTTAATGAGTTTAACAAAATACTACTGGCCAGATGCTAATTGGAATCCAAAAGCTTTGGCACAACTAGCAATAAGCGCTCATAAAGAAATAGGATTTGAAGCTGTTAGAATCCCTTACTGCCTTACTGTTTTATTGGAAGCTTTGGGTTGTGAGATTGAAAAGGGGGATACGACTAGACAAGCTGCAGTTAAAGGCCACCCCTATAATTCAAGAAAACCAGTGCCAATAGGTAAAGTTCCTGAAACTATTCTTTCAAGTGGAAGAATCCCAATAATGATTGAAGCTATTAAAATAATCAAGGATATTGTTGGAGATGACGTTCCCATAATAGCAGGTTCTGAAGGGCCTGTAACTATCGCAAGTGGTCTTGTTGAAGTTACCACGCTAATGAGGTGGTTTATTAGGGAAAAAGAAGGGCTACTTGAATACCTCCAATACGGCAGTGATGCCATGATCTCCTATGCAAATGCATTACTTGATGCCGGGGCCGATGCTTTTGTTGTTTTGGATCCAGTGGCATCTCCAGAGCTGATTAGCCCGAAAGATTTTAATGATCTAGTATTGCCAATTTATAAGGACATCTCTAAAAAAATAAAAGGAGATGGTATTCTCCACATATGCGGAGATATAACTGCAATATTGCCATCACTTAAAGAGAGTGGATTTATTGGACTAAGTATTGAAGAAAAGACGGATATGAAAGAAGCAAAAGATACCTTAGGGGAAAAGATTAAGCTTATCGGGAATATTTCTACATCAAAGACTTTGCTAAACGGAACTTACAACGAAGTTTACGAAGAATGTATTACTGCATTGGAAAAGGGCACAGATGTACTTGCACCTGGTTGTGGATTGGCACCTATGACCCCCATTAAAAATTGTATAGCTATGATTGACGCAAGAAATGATTACTTTAAAAAATAAATCTATTTTAATTAGAACAGGGGGAATAGAAAATTAATATTACGATTTCCAATCTTAAAAAAGAAATTAATAATTGTGACAAAGGATCCAATCTCTTAGAAGTCTTAAATAATTTTGGATTTAATATAGAAGCAATTTGTGGTAGAAACGGAAAATGTGGTAAGTGTAAAGTAATCGTAAAAACTCCCGATAGTGTTAATGCAATTACGCTTGAAGAAAAAAATATTCTTTCTGAAGACGAGTTAAAAAAAGGAGTGAGATTGAGTTGCCTTGTAAAAGTAATCGAAGACGTAATTATAGAAATTCCAGAATCATCTATTCAAAAAAGGCTAAGAATACTACAAGAAGGGATTTCAGGAAAAATAAAGATTAATCCGTGTCTTGAAATTAGGGAAGTCAGTATCCCCAGGCCATCCTTGGGTGATGAAAACAGTTATGTTGACCTTATTAAAAATGAACTAAAGAAGAGCAATCTTTCAATTGATTACCCTGCCCTAAAGGACATCTCAAACAAAGTTATGGACAAATCAAAACACAAATTTATTATATTTAAAAATGAAGTTATAGGATTATCCAATTTAGAAGAGAATGTTTATGGAATTGCTATTGATATAGGCACGACAACTGTAGTGACCTATCTTTTCAATATAGAAACAGGAAAACTAATTGACATCGAATCAATACTAAATCCACAAATAAAGTATGGTGAAGATTTGATTTCAAGGATAACATATTCTATAAATAATGGTGTAAACTCTGTTCAAAACTCCATTATTGAAGGAATAAATTTAATGATTGATGCTCTTTGTTTAAGAAATAATATTTCTTATAATTCCATTTACGAAATGACTGCTGTAGGCAATACAGCCATGCATCACATATTTCTTAACATTAATCCAAAAAGTCTTTCATTGTCTCCTTTTACGCCTGTCGTCTCAAGTTCAGTTGACATAAAATCACGAGAATTGGGTATTAAAATAAATCAATCTGGTAATGTTCATGTTTTACCAATAATTTCAGGATTTGTGGGTGCAGATACAATTGGCGTCCTGTTAGCAACTGAGCTTTACAAAAATGATGAAATTTCACTTGCAATAGACATAGGAACTAATGGAGAGCTTGTTTTAGGAAACAATAAACAAATGGTAAGCTGCTCGTGCGCTGCAGGTCCGGCTCTTGAAGGCGGTCATTTGAAATTTGGCATGAGGGCTTCAACGGGCGCTATTGAATCAGTATTTATTGAAGATGGATCTTTCAAGGCTTTTTATAAAACTATAAGCAATGGAAAACCGAAAGGTATATGCGGATCTGGCATAATTGACGTAGTGTCTGAAATGTTAAAAGTAGGACTATTAGACCCTAGCGGAAGAATAATAAATAAAGATTGTGAAAGGGTAAGGAAAAATCCTTCTAATGGGCAAAATGAATATGTAATTGAATGGAAACATAATACTGAAATATCAAAAGATATCGTCATCACTGCATCAGACATCAGAGAGATTCAGTTAGCCAAGGGGGCTATTGCAACTGGTATTAATATTCTTCTAGAAAAATTAAAAATAACAGCAAATGACATAGATAATCTTTATCTTGCGGGAGCTTTCGGCAATTATATTGATATTAAAAGTGCAATAAGGATAGGTCTTATCCCAAATATACCACTGGATAGAATAAAATCTATAGGAAATGCTGCTGGTGAAGGTGCAAAGATATCTCTTTTATCGAAAGAGAAGAGAATTGAGGAGAATGAAATTAATAAAAAAATAGACTATATTGAACTTGCAGCAGAAGAAAATTTTAATGATGAATTTGTAAAATCATTAAGATTTCCTGTATATGGCATTTAGAAGATAATGCAAAGAAGATTGGATGGCATATTATAATATTTTTATCTTCATCCATTTCTATTTCTTTTTTTGATTCAATATCTATAAGTTTGGAATTGACAGATAATTATTATTTAATAAAAAAATGCTATTAGAAATGTAATACTCAATGAAAGTAATACCATGAATTAAATAAAAAGAATATTATTTTTTCAGCAAGTTGGATAGAACGTTAGTGTATAAGGCCAAAATAGTTTCAAAGTCGTCCTCTTTTACGTTTTCAGGAACTAGGGAGTTAGCTGCAACTATCTTTAGTATCAATGCCTTCAACATAGCTTTTCTGATGTCCTCTATCTCAGCAGGGGCAAGATCATAGTTTACTTCTTTTGCAGCAATTCTAATACCTTCTCTATCACTCTCTGCAATTTCTTCAGGCGATGGTTCTCCCTGAATAACTACATTATCGATGTCTTCATCTTCCATTGCCTCACCAATGAAACCTATTACCAAAAAGTTTATTAATCTTTCTATTTTGACCTTTGTGCTGCCCTCGTAGTTTAGTTGGATAAAATATTGGCCTGCGGAGCCGAAGCCTCGGGTTCGAATCCCGGCGAGGGCGCATTACACCCAATCTAACTTTATTAAAATGTATCCTTGCATCTGTCAATATCAAATTAGGTATTGTTATGTCTTCTAAAGAAGATCGATGGTCTTGAATAAAATAAAGTCAGACAGCTTCTAGCGTCATATTTATAATAAGCCTAGAGTGTATTCAATATTCTCATAGTAATCAATGAATTTTTAATCGAAGATCTAAAATTAAAAAGTATTGAAATTTATCTAAAACAAGCCAATGTTTTAGGAGTCATTTAACTGATATTTTAATATTGAGTAAAGAAGCAGTTATATTATTTATATATGCCAAAGTTCTATCCAAACATTTTTTAATAAACCAAATGATTTTTTTATTATGGAAAACTCTTTCTTCCCATATGACAAATATAGGACAAATCAAGAGGAGTTTATCCAGTTTGTTCAAGCTAGCCTCATCCAAAGAAAAAATCCTATTGTAGAAGCTGCAACTGGGTTTGGCAAAACAATTTCTGTATTATCTGCGGTATTACCAGTTGCCGAAAAATTTGGTAAAAAAATAGTTTATTGCTGCAGAACTCATAAACAGATGGATAGGGTAATGGAAGAATTAATGGAAATTGGAAAGAAGGCAGAGATTTCAGGTATTTCAATAAAAGGAAGAAGTTCAATGTGCCTTCATCCAACTATCATCAATAATGATATGGATACTGCAACAGCCCTTCATATTTGTAGATTATTACGAAGGGAGAACAAATGCGAATTTTACGAAAATATGAAAGAAAAGGAAGATAGGGCATATGAGATTGAAGTAAGTCTTTCACAAAAACCCTCTTTGTCTCAAGATGTAGTTACACTTTGTGTGGAAGAGAATATGTGCCCATATGAGGTAGTGAAAGGAATATTACAGAATGTCGAAGTAATTTCTTGTAGCTACATGTATATGTTTCATCCAGATATAAGAGATAATTTTCTCGAAGGTGTTGGGGCAACTCTAGAGGATATTGTTTTAGTCCTAGATGAGGCACATAATCTTTCCGATCTTGCAATTAACCTAGGCTCAGATCAGCTTTCTATCTATTCAATAACAAGTGCAATTAATGAGTCTATAGAGTTTAATGAACCAGTTGTGACTGAATTTTTAAATAAATTGCATGAAGTATTCTTAGAATTAGAAAAAGATTTTAAACTTGAATTTGACGATGAGGCAATAATCTCTTACCAAGATCTTTTTACCAGATTAGAAGGAATGAAAGGGCCTTTTGTTTCAAAGAGTTTTGAAAAGACCATATTCGATTTGATAGTTTATATGAAAGCTTTGGGCGAAAAAATTCAAAAAACGCGCCTAAAGAAAAATAAAGTGCCAAGATCACATGTCTTCAAAATTGCCTCATTTATAGAGAATTGGTTTAAAGTTAGGGGAAGTGAAGGGTATTGTTACCTCTTTGAAAAAAGTAAAACAAGAAGGGATGAAGAGACGTTAAAACTAGGGATATTATCACTTGATCCAAGGCCTATAACAACACAAGTTTTAGATTTTGCCTTTGGTACTGTTCATATGTCAGGCACCCTTGAGCCCTTGGAAGCTTATTCAGATATCATAGGGGTAAAAAATCCATCATATAAGATTTTTCCATCACCGTTCTCATCTTCTAACATAAAAGGCATAGTTACCAAAGGAGTGACGACGAAGGGAACACATAGAAACGAAGAGATGTATAAAAAAATAACCGAAAAGGCCATAGATATAATACATTCAGTTCCTTTAAATGTAGGTATATTCTGTTCTTCCTATGAAGTTGTTGAAGGCCTACTTAACTCAGGAATAGTCCACATATCTGACAAGCCCATGTTTATTGAAAGACGTAACATGGATTCAAGAGAAAATGACATGCTAGTCTCTGATTTTAAGGCTCACTCTACGAAGAACGGTGCCGTATTGTTGGGGGTGATGGGAGGCAGAAATGCAGAGGGAGGAGACTATCCTGGAAATGAGATGAATACAGTGGTAATTGTTGGCGTTCCATATGCAAAACCTACACCAAGGATAGAAGCGCAGATTAAATATTACCAAAAAGTGTTTTATGGGAAAGGAAAATACTATGGGTATTATCTCCCGGCCCACAGAAAGCTTAGCCAGGCGGCAGGAAGAGCACACCGATTGATATCAGACAAAGCATTGGTAGTCTTTCTTGATGAAAGGGTGGCAAACAAATTCGTTTCAAAGGACATACCCAAGTGGATAAGAGACAATTTGGAATATATTCCAGATTCAAAAGAAATACTAATTGATAAGATCCAGGTGTTCTTTCAAAATCACATAGATAGATTTAAAAATTAGGTAAATGCGTATAGGTAGGGATAAAATGAAGGAAATAGATTGCCCAGTATGTCTAGAAATTATAGAATTCAAGGAATTAAAGGATGGTTTAAATATAGAGTGTCCATACTGTAGCGAAGAGCTTATACTAATAAATTTTGAAAATGAGTGGGAACTCATTGAAAAGGAAGAGATATTAGGATGGTATGAGGAAGAAGAGATCTTTGAAGATTACCTTGAAGAAGACCTAATCTATGACAATTAATCCCATTGATCAACGGTGATTTAGTGGGAGAGTCAATGTCGTTTAATGAGGAAATAAATAATCTTTTTTTAGAGAACAACCTGATACTTACGTTTAACTGTGTTGAAAGTTTGTCTTTAGTTGAAAAAAACAAATATGTTGAGTTAATTGATTTTTTAAAAGAAAGATGTAAAGTCTTTGTTGATTGTAGCGATATCAAAGATTTCTTAAGAGATGTTGAAGAAATTCAAGTTCCAGTGACTATCGAAAATGAAAAAACTGAGATAAAGCTAGATGAAAATTCACAAACAGAAATTAGAAGATCAATTAATGCTAAAAGAATCCCGGCAAAAGAAAATGAAGCCCAAATAAAGTTTACTAAAAATATTAAATCAGAAAATGTATCTGAAGGCACTATAGATGATTTTGTTAAACTTTTCAATGACAGATACACAAAAATGAAAAAAATGTTTAGAGAGAGGCCTTCAACTCGAGACTTTATGCCCATAGGGGATATTTTAAGGAGTAGAAAAGGTGAAGAAGCCAGCATAGTTGGTATGATTACTGAAAAGAACGAATCAAAGAAAGGAAATCTTATCTTAACAGTAGAGGATGATACCGGGAGGATAAAAGTATTTTTTTCCGGTTCAAAGGAACTTGATGAAAAAGTCAAATTTATCGTGCTTGATGAAATAATATGGATTAAGGGCATTCTTGGGGACGGAATAATATTTGGAAAAGAATTTGAATTTCCTGATTTGCCAGTTTCAAGAGAGGCATCTAGAAGTGAAGTTGATCTATGTTCAGTACACATTTCAGATATTCATGTAGGCTCAAATGCATTTTTAGAAAAGTCATTTTTAAAATTCATAAAATGGTTAAATATTAGGATGGGTTCTCCTGCACAGAGAGAGTTAGCTTCTAAGGTAAAATATTTAGTTATAGCGGGAGACCTTGTTGATGGAGTTGGAACCTATCCAAATCAAGACAAAGATTTAGAAATACTTGGTATATACGATCAATACGAAAGATTGTATGAGCTCCTTTCTATGGTTCCAGATTGGATTCGGATAATTATCTCCCCGGGAAATCACGATGCGACTAGAAGTGGAGAACCTCAATTGCCTGTGGAAAAGCAGTATGCAGAGAAACTTTATGAATTACAGAATGTGGATATGGTTCCAAATCCATGTTTTTTTGAAATGCATGGAGTAAAAACAGTTGCCTATCATGGCACAAGTATCTATGACTTTGTTGAAGGTATAGCTGGGGTGGGCCATGACAAACCTATACCGGCTATGAAAGAAATGTTGAGAAAGCGCCATTTAGCCCCTGTGTTTGGAGGAAAAACTCCAATTTCACCTGAAGAAAAGGATTATCTGTTAATCGATACATATCCAGACATTTTTCATACAGGACATATTCATGTTAATGGTTTTGGCAATTACAGGGGGACATCGATGATTAATTCTGGTGGATGGCAAGCTCAGACTGATTACCAGAAGATGAGAAACATTATGCCCACACCAGGTAGAGTTCCTGTGTTTAACTTAAAAACCCACAAGCTCTCAATTATGGGATTTTGTGATGGTGGGGGCTATTAGGTGATTGATGCTTATTTTAATTCTTTGGAAAGTGAAGGAAAAAGAGCCTATGAAGTTGCTCAAGAAGCAAGAAAAAAGGGATTGGACCCATCCCCCTCTGTTGAAATACCGCTTGCTGAAGATATGGCTGGGAGGATAGAAGGTATTGTCGGTCCAAAAGGAGTTGCTAAGAAAATTAAAGAGTTGGACAAACAGGGGTTTTCAAGAGAAAAAATTGCGATTATGATTTCTGACGAAATAATCGCAGAAAAGTATTCAAAGAAGAATTCAAAAGAAAAATTAGCTGAGCAAGCCGTAAGAACAGGCCTAGCCATATTAACTGAAGGTATAGTATCCGCACCCTTGGAAGGGATTTCTGATGTTAAAATTAAGACAAATTTTGATGGCTCTGATTATTTAGCATTGTATTTTGCTGGGCCAATTAGATCAGCCGGTGGTACTGCAGCAGCCCTATCAGTTCTTTTGGGAGATTATGTCAGAAAGAGACTTGGTCTTTCTAAATACAAGGTAACAGAAGAAGAAATACAAAGATTCATTGAAGAAATTGAACTTTATGAAAGAGGTAAAACAAACTTACAATACAGGCCCTCAAATCAAGAAGTAATAGTTGCCCTTTCAAATATTCCTATTGAAATCACTGGGGAAAGTACAGAAGAAATAGAAGTTTCAGGATATAGAAATCTTGAAAGAATAGAAACAAATAAGGTTAGAGGGGGGGCTTTGCTTGCATTGGCTGAAGGAGTTATTCAGAAATCAAAGAAACTCGAAAAGGTATTAAAGGTGTTTGAGCTTGAGGGATGGGAATTCATCAAGGATTTAAAAAAAGAAGAAAAGAAGGAAACTGATGAAGGCACTGAAAAAGTCAAAGCCAATTGGAAATATTTATCAGATTTACTTGCTGGCAGACCTGTCATCGCTCATCCAAGTCACAAAGGTGGATTTAGGGTAAGATATGGCCGCAGTAGAAACACTGGATTTGCAGCATGGGGTTACCATCCGTCTGCTATGGAAGTTGTAAATAAGTTTATTGCAGTTGGAACTCAACTTAAAACTGAAAGACCTGGTAAAGCCACGGTGTCAATGCCTGTTGACTCAATACTTCCTCCTTTTGTTAAGTTTAAAGATCATAGTTGTGATTGGTTATATTCATATGAAAATATACAGCAAGAAGATATAGAGGAAGTGATTTTCCTAGGGGATGTCCTAATTGCATATGGCGATTTTGTAGAAAATAATCACCTATTGGTACCTTCAGGATATGTAGAAGAGTGGTGGGTGCTTGATTTAGAAAAAGCATTAGTTGGCAGTGATGACTTAGAAAATTATAAAATATATTTAGAAGGAAAAAAAGTGCCAGATATTGAAGAGGCTATAATGATTTCAAAAAAATACAATATACCTCTCCATCCCAAATATAACTTATTCTGGAATTATATTTCACTTGAGGATTTAGACTATCTCATCAGATATGAAGATTATAAAATAGATGGAAACTTAATCTCATTCAATTTAGAAGATGGCATAAGAATAAAAAAAATAATAGAGAATTTATGCTTACCGCATCAAGTTGAATATGGCATTGTAAAGATTGACTCATATATATTGAAGCTGATCCTTTCAGGCAACGAAGCTAAAGGCGATAGTGTTCTCGATAGGGTATCAGATATTCTGGGCGTTCCTGTAAGGGATGCTATTCCCTCAACTGTTGGTTGTAGAATGGGTAGACCAGAGAAAGCCAAAGAGCGGAAAATGAGCCCTCCTGTACATGTACTATTCCCGATTGGTATGTCTGGAGGCTCTACGAGAAGCATTGTTAAAGCATCACAAAAAAATTTTATTGAAGTTGAATCAGTTAACAAAAGATGTCCAAAATGCAATACAAAAACTCACCTCACAAAATGTCCAAACTGTGAGAGTATGACAAAAATGTATATGTCTTGCTCAAACAAAGTGTGCTCTTATGAAGGTTCAAGTATAGTGGGTGAAAAATGTCCTGAATGTGGATCACAGCTTAAAGCATATTCAAAGAAGAAAGTAAATCTAAAGGATGATTTAAGTCTAGCAGTTCTAAACTTGAGGTGTGAACTTCCCAGTGAAGTGAAGGGCGTACAAGGTATGAGCTCTGAATACAAAATCCCAGAGCCAATTGAAAAAGGCATACTAAGGGCATCAAATAATATTTTTGTTTTCAAAGATGGCACGTGTAGGTATGATGCAACAGATGCACCATTGACTCATTTTATACCTAAAGAGGTTAACGTTAGTATTGAAAAACTAAAGGAACTAGGTTATACAAAAGATTACCAAGGAAATGACCTCACAGATGAAAATCAAATCCTAGAATTAAATGTTCAGGATATAGTTGTGCCAAAAGATTCAATTTCATACTTGTTTAGGCTATCTAAATTCATAGATGAAGAATTGGAAAAAATATATAATTTGAAATCTTATTATAATCTGAAAAATGAGGAAGATGTAATAGGACAACTAATAATTGGATTAGCCCCCCATACTTCGGCGGGTACAATTGGACGTGTTGTTGGTTACACCGACACCAAAGTTGTATACGCCCACCCATATTTCCATGCTGCAAAAAGAAGAAATTGTGACGGGGATGAGGATTCGATTATTCTTCTAATGGATACTCTGCTTAATTTTTCTAAATACTATCTTCCTGAAAAAAGAGGCGGACAAATGGATGCCCCCCTTGTATTGACTACAAGGATTGATCCAAGGGAAGTTGACAAGGAAGTCCATAATATGGACATCTGTGAAAAATATTCATTGGAGTTCTACGAAGCCACATTAAAGTACACGCACCCTAAAGAAGTGCGAATTGAAAGAGTGGAAAATAGATTAGGAACTAATAGCGTTTATTCAGGAATTAAGTTTACACACCATACATCAGATATCTCAAAAGGCCCTAAGTCAAGCAGCTACACCACCTTAGATTCAATGGAAAAAAAGCTAATGTCTCAATTTGATGTTGCTAAGAAGATTAGGGCGGTAGATGAAAATGATGTAGCAGAAAGGGTGCTTAAGACACATTTTATTCCGGACATAAAAGGAAATATAAGATCATACGCAAAGCAGAAAGTAAGATGTACCAAATGTAATACGACATATAGAAGAATCCCTCTAACTGGAAAATGTGCAAAGTGTAGTAACAAACTTGTATTAACTGTCACAAAAGGTGCAATTTTAAAATATATGCAATTAAGTATAGATATTTCAGAAAAGTATAAAATAAGAGAGTACACTTCGCAGGAAATTAACTTAGCAGATTGTGAAGTAAAGATGAATTTTAGGGAAAAACATAGACAGTTATCAGTTTCAGATTTTTGTTAAATGTTAAAAAAATATATAGATAATCAAATGATTTTGGATATTTCCTCAGCAGTTCTCTTCATGTCTAAAAAGACAAGGCCTAATTTTGCATCTTTTCTAGCAAGTACCGTTAAGACAGCTTCTTGCCCTGCTCCCATCATTAAGATATACCCACTAACGCCTTTAACAAAAACTTGTTCCAATGAACCTCTCTTTAGTTCATGGGATGTTCTCTCCCCTAGAGACAACATCGCAGCAGACATTGCAGCAACCCTATCCTCCTCCACATCTTGAGGTAAAGCGCTAGCAATAATAAGACCATCTATAGATACAACTGCAGATGCTTCAACATCGGGAGTTGTAGCTTCTAAATCTTTCAATAATTCAGTTAAATTTTGAACTCTAGTTTTCTGAGCCATTATCATCCCCATTTTATTAATAAATTGGGTATTATATAAAGCTTATGAATATCTATGGTATTCACTATACCATTTTCATATCAATAAATGAGAAATAAAAAGAGAATGCATGGCAAACTTCATCAAATCCTATCGTTTGACCTCGAACTATTTCAGAGTTATGAACCTTAGACTATTAGTATCGGTAAGCTGAATACCTCGCCCGAAGGCTTGGCACTTACACTACCGACCTATCAACCGGATCTTCTATCCGTGTCTTCGTCTCTAATTAAAGTTATAGTCACCTATCCCCTTCTTCTATTAGAGAGTGGTAGTCTATTTTCAGGGGTTATTTCGGGCTTAGATGCTTTCAGCCCTTATTAACTATGGCGTAGCTACCCAGCGATGCCTTATCAGACAACTGGCACACCAGAGGCCACGGCAGTCTGTTCCTCTCGTACTGGGACTACCTTCCCTTCAGACGACCAACACCCCCGATAGATAGCAACTAACCTGTCTCACGACGGTCTAAACCCAGCTCACGTTCTCCTTTAATGGGCGAACAACCCCACCCTTGGGTCCTGCTGCAGACCCAGGATGGAAAGAACCGACAGCGAGGTAGCAAGCCCGGGGGTCGATGTGGGCTCTTGCCCCGGACGACTCAGTTATCCCCAGGGTAGTTTTTCTGTTAGTCCAAGCCCCCATCAAGGAGGCATTGGAGTTCGCTAGGCCCGGCTTTCGCCTCTGGATATCTTGTGGTGCAATATCCAGTCAGGCTGACTTTTGGCCTTGCCCTCTACGGTGGATTCCTGACCCACCTGAGTCAACCTTAGGGCGCCCTCGATATCTTCTCGAGGGCGTACCGCCCCAGCCAAACTACCTACCTACCGGTGTCCCAACAATAACGATGTTGGTTAGTCGCTTAGACCTAGAAGGTTGGTGTTCCATATGCGCCTCCACAATCCCTGACGAGATTGCTTCGATGGCTACCAACTACACTCTACATCAAAATCCAAGTGACAACGACAGGCTGTAGTAAAACTCCATGGGGTCTTCGCTTCCCATCGGGGGACCCTGGCATATCCACCAGGAAGTGGTTTCACTAGGTTCCAGTTAGGGACAGTAGGGCTTTCGTTACACCATTCATGCAAGCCGCCAATTAAGCGGCAAGGTATTACGCTACCTTAAGAGAGTTATAGTTACTCCCGCCGTTTACCGGCGCTTCCCCCGGTTGAAACCGGGCTTAACGTGCCGGCACTGAGCAGATGTCACCAGCTGTACAAACCTTTACAGGATAGCAGCTAGCTGTGTTTTTATTAAACAGTCGAAGCCCCCACGTTACTGAGACGTACCGTCCAATGAAGACAGTACGCACTCCTTATCCCGAAGTTACGGAGCTATTTTGCCGAGTTCCCTTAACTGGAGTATCCCAACACGCCTTAGGCTTCTCACCAAGGGGCACCTGTGTCGGATCTCGGTACGAACATAAAGAATTCATTTCTATCCTCTTTTCAAGGACTCAAGAGATCGGCCAAACCCGACTAAAACGTCAGGCCATTCCTACTTTCTTCCACTTCTCTGCATTAAGCATCTCCATGGAATTATATAGTTAGATGGAACGATGGTTCCACTTAGCGTACTCCAAAGTGTCAAAGAAAGAACTTGCGTTG